>JAAUYK010003845.1_pt1 | contig 21859 bp, 21 predicted proteins | sample 7278021 | NCBI WGS metagenome assembly JAAUYK01 (sample SAMN14350223, study PRJNA611818) | marine sediment metagenome | isolation source: surface marine sediment (1.8m) | place: French Polynesia: Moorea | collected 2018-08
CCTGACCCTCGCTTAGTATTGTTGCCGCAAGAATTGCACATCTCGCGCAGCTTAAAGAAGACAATCAAGCAAAACATTTTTGTGATTACCGTTGATAATGCTTTCGAAGATGTGATTGAACAATGTGCCGCCATCCGGCAGCACCGTGATGAAGGCACCTGGATTGTTAACGAGATGATTGAAGCTTATACCAAGCTCCACCAGCTCGGCTTGGCCCACTCAGTAGAAGCTTGGTGCAGCGGCGAATTAGTAGGTGGGTTGTATGGGGTTTCCCTGGGAAAATGTTTTTTTGGCGAGTCCATGTTCACCAAGATAACCAATGCCTCCAAAGTTGCGTTTGTTACCTTGGCAGAATACTTAAAGACCCGCTCATTCGAATTAATCGATTGTCAGGTGACCACTGATCATCTTATGCGTTTTGGTGCCAAAGAAATACCACGCCGCCGTTTTTTGAAGCTGCTTGACCATTCGCTGCAATTTCCAACCCTACAGGGAAAATGGCAAATGTCGTAATGGAATACGACTTCTACCCAGCCTGCCATGATCGGTTCGCAGTTGTTAAGTTACCCGCCGACGAATCGGTATGAATATTCAAGCTGCATTAAGGTTATTACGCCAGCGTTGTATCGCCTAATGTCAAATGTGGTAACGTTCGCGTGATTATTTTTACGTTCGACCCTGGCGGTAAATGCACGGGCTCATGCTGAAGTGCGATTGATCATGGAAGCCATATAACCAGCGCCAAAGCCGTTATCAATGTTGACAACGGCCACATTGGAACTGCAGCTATTCAACATCGCAAATAGGGCCGTCAGGCCTCCGAAACTCACACCATACCCTATGCTGGTGGGCACAGCAATCACCGGGCGACTGACCATGCCTGCCACGACACTGGGCAAGGCGCCTTCCATTCCTGCTACAACAATTAATACGGAGGCCTTTTCCAAAATATCGTGATAGCCTAGCAATCGGTGGATGCCGGCTACACCCACGTCAAAAATAGCCTTGGCTTCATTTCCCATGGTCTGGGCTGTTAACAGCGCTTCTTTGGCCACTGGAATATCGCTGGTACCAGCCGATAGTACCGCGATGAGTCCTTTGCCAATAATGGATATGGGTCGCTTTTTTAAAACCAGTAGACGTGCTTCGGCGTCATACTCTGACTGGGGGAATTGTGTTTTGACGCTGATAGCTTTATCGGGATTGATGCGCGTAACAAGAATGATATTTTCCTGTTCAGACATTCTTTCCATAATGCCGATGATTTGTTCAGCAGTTTTGCCTTCGCCGAAAATGACTTCTGGAAAGCCCTTGCGAAGACTGCGCTGGTGATCAATGTGGGCATAATTGATATTTTCATAAGAAAGTGTGGTAAGTTTTTGGGCAGCCTGATCAACCGAAGTATTACCTTGGGCGACCGAGTCTAAGAGACGCTTAAGAGTGTCGAGATCCATAGTAACATCCATTTTTAAGAACAATTGCAAAGATGTCTTAAACGAGATTTTTGTAGTTAGCCATCATTATATGGTCTTCGTGAAACCTGCTTACGTAGATTAGAAAGCGTAAAATATGCTAAATGGTATTTGCTAATCGATCACGATCGATTCTGAAATGTATAATTGCACGTCGGATACGTCAAGATCATCTTTATCCAGCTTTTTTGCATCTGCAAAAAAAACAGGCGGTTCCCAGCAAAGAACCGCCCGTTTTTTTGGTGAGTGGTTATGGAGGCTCTCACCTGAAATGAATTATGGGCAGCAATTGGTGTTGCAAGATCTGTACAACAATGACCAAAAAAAATTAAACAATTATTTTAACCGCTTATACAAATTGGTGAAATAAGCTGTTGGATATTTATGAAGTAACCTTCCTAAAATTATGAGATTTATTTCCCAATGTTTCATTATAACAAAACAAAAATATTAGACTGACACAGGGCGAAAATTCGTAGCACATCGTCCCAAAGGTGTTTTTAGCTGAAATTTTAAAAGTTGTTAAGAAAATGGCACCATTTATTGAAGAGCCCCCCATAAAAAGCGACCGGTACCGGGCTGATATCCTATCATTGTAGATCTTGTTCTGAAATGGAGCCTGGTGTGGCGGGTGGTGGTGGTTGTGAAGTTGTTTTTGTTTGGATCTGTTTCGCTTTTACTTGGTCGATTTTTTTTTGAAGCGCAGCAATTTTGGTTTCAAAGCGTCTGATAATGACGTCAAGCTGGTCTTGATTTTTCTTTTGGGCGCTGCGAATTGCCTGTGCCAACATCTGTTCATCCAGCTGATTGTCAGCAATTGTATCCACTTCGGCAGACATGGTTTCGATATCGGTTTTCAGTTTAATCGCTCTGTCCGTCACACTGCGTAGCGCTCCGGCAACATCGGAGATTTCCTGTTGAATAGTTCGATCCAACGTTTGAATATCGGTCATCATCTGATTCAAATCATCACGCATGGGCACGAGGGATTTGTTGAAGTTGGTGATCGCCTGTTTTAATTCTTTCCGATCCGATTTGGTGGATTTAATGCTTTTAATGCTTTTTTCAATACCAGTCAGTTTTTTGCTAAGATTGTTAATTTTGCCGTCGAAGGATTTCAAGTTTTGGCTGAATTCATCTTGAACCTGTGCATATTGCACTGATAGAGATGAAAACTTGGATGCTAAATCCTGTGAAATCGTTTGGGTTTGCTGGGCACCGGCACTTTGATAATTGAGTACTCGTCTTTTGATGTCAAGATAAGCGATAATGCAGATCACGGATATCAATACAGTGATAATGATGCCAAACAGGGTGACCCGTTGGCCTAGTTTTTCCACTTTCTGTTGTTGAATTTCTTGGACTTGCTCCCGGTATAAAGGATCCTCAAGTTCTTCGTCCAGATCGATCTTAAAATCGGATGATTCTTTGTCACGCATTTAATTTCATTCCCATTCTATGGTGCCAGGTGGTTTAGAGCTGATGTCGTAAACCACGCGGTTGATGCCATCTACTTCGTTAATGATTCGGTTTGAAATTTGGCCCAAAAGTTTGTGTGGTAATTTAGCCCAATCCGCCGTCATGGCGTCTTTACTGGTAACAGCCCGAATGGCCGCGATGCATTCATACGTGCGTTGATCGCCCATCACACCTACGGTTTTAAGCGGCAGCAATACGGCAAAAGATTGCCAGAGTCTCTTATAATAACCATTTTTCCGTATTTCATCAAGCAGGACCGCATCTACTTCCCTTAGCAATTTCAATCGTTTGGCGGTGACTGCACCAATGACGCGTATGGCTAAGCCGGGTCCTGGAAATGGTTGCCGCCAGATCATTGCATCCGGTAAACCCAATTCCCGGCCCAGCACCCGGACCTCATCCTTAAACAAGTATTTGAGGGGCTCGATCAGCTTCAGTTTCATTTTTTTGGGCAATCCGCCCACGTTGTGATGCGATTTTATGACGGAAGTTGGTCCACCAAAGGCCGATACGGATTCGATTACATCCGGATACAGGGTGCCTTGGGCGATGAATTCAACCCCTTTTATTTTTTGGGCTTCGGCTTCAAACAGTTGGATAAACAGTTTGCCGATTATTTTCCGTTTTTTCTCCGGATCGATCACCCCTGTTAAGGCCTTTAAAAATTTCTGTTTAGCACTGACGAATCGAATATTAATGTGTAAATGTTTATTAAAAATACTTTTCAGTTTTAATGCTTCATCTTTACGCAGCAGGCCATTATCGACAAAAATGCATGTTAGATTTTTACCAATGGCTTTATGCAACAAGAGAGCGGTAACCGATGAATCCACACCACCACTGAGGCCCAGAACAACATTTTTATCTTTGGCCGTATTGCGGATTTGAGCCACGGACTCTTTGGCAAAGTTTTTCATGGTCCAAGAACGTTTGCAACGGCAGACATCAAACAGAAAACTTCGCAACATGGCCTTGCCCTGAGGCGTATGGTGTACTTCTGGATGAAATTGAAGCCCGAACAGTTTTTGACGTAAATTTGCCGTGGCAGCGATCGCGGTGTTTGGCGTGGATGCGGTGGTTTTAAAACCGTTGGGCAGTTTGACGATGGAATCCCCATGGCTCATCCAGCAATCCGTGGTTCGCGACACTTTCCTGAACAATGCACTACGGCTTTTAACCATTAACGGTGCAAAACCATACTCACGTTTTTGAGCCCGCTTAACGGTGCCGCCCAACGCACTAATCATGTACTGCATACCATAGCAGATTCCCAAAATGGGTATACCCAAGGTAAAGATCCGTTTATCAACCTTCGGACTGCCTTTGTCATAGATGCTGGAGGGGCCCCCGGAAAGAATAATGCCTTCGGGGCGCAGTGCTGCAACTTTCTTAAAGGAAATGCTGGGTGGTTCTATTTGGCAGTAAACATGGGCCTCGCGGACCCGGCGGGCAATAAGCTGATTATACTGGGATCCAAAATCAATTATGAGAATCATACTGTTTCCCGTTTTTCAATTGGTTTAAGGTTCAATATATATTTGATATTCCAGCACCATGTGGGTTTGGTCTACCACACGCTGAAGGTTCGTGAGAATCGGGTATTGAGGATGTGTTTCTAACGCTGCGTCTCGCATCCAATTGGTCGTGTCAGTTGATATTGTCAGAAAAATGGCGCCAATTTAAGTGAGGGTCGTAATTGCTTAACCAGGTCGAATATGTTAGACAGCACCCGAAAAGTCAACTTGAATTTAGGCCGAAACAAAGTCTTCCCATAGCATGATAGGGCTATTAAAAAATTTATCATTCAGATTTGTCCGTTCCGCAGGATTTTAGCTAGAAATGTCCAAAACAATTATCCAGATCTATGAAATTCAAACCCCCGATGAGGCTGAAACCATGCTATCTATCGGCGTGGATCATGTCGGCAGTGTTTTATTGGATAGGGACCATTGGAAAGATCCGGCGATTAGAGAAACACGCAGGGTGGTCGAAACTGCCGGGGCCTGCAGCAGTTTGATTCCGTTATTTAAAGATCTGGAAACAATCTGCCGAACCATTGATTATTATCGGCCCGATATCATCCATTTTTGTGATTCTTTTGAAGATGTCGGCGATCTTGAACCAGAATGCCAGAAGTATGTAAAACTGCAGGCCAGCATTAAAAAGCGCTTCCCGCAAGTTCAAATTATGCGATCAATTCCAATTCCAAAAACAGGCACTGCCGGTGGAATTGATGTATTGCAGTGGGCCGCTGCATTCGGAGCGGTCAGCGATTATTTTCTGACCGATACGCTTTTGAACAGCAATGTGGGATCGGATGCTGCCAGCCAACCTATCGAAGGATTTGTCGGTATTACCGGCCAAACCTGTAATTGGGATATGGCCGCCGATCTTATTAATCAAAGTCGGTTGCCGGTGATTCTTGCCGGTGGCCTATCTCCTGAGAACGTTTACGAGGCGGTTTGCCGCCTGCGGCCGGCCGGCGTAGACAGTTGTACCCTTACCAATGCACTCGATTCAAAGGGACAGCCGATTCGATTTAAAAAAGACATTGATAAGGTCGCGCATCTCATTAGCGAAGTTCGCCGCGCGGAGCAATCATTTGGGCAATTGATTAATAGATGATCACCATCGATGAAGGTTTGCATGTGCCGGCGGGAAATTAAGAATACCTTTAAACTAACGTTGCCGAGGTGAATTCTAACAATATAACGGTTTGCCGTATTTTATCAAAAAGGAGTTAAATGGAATGTATGAAAGTGGAGATCTTCGCAAAGGCCTAAAAATAGCAATCGACGATGAACCGTATGTAATTGTGCAGTTCGAGTTCGTTAAGCCCGGGAAGGGGCAGGCGCTTTACAAGTGTCGTCTGAAAAATATGCTTACCGGTGTTCAGTTCGATAAGACCTTTCGGTCAGGCGAAAAATTCAATGAAGCTGATCTTGAAGAAACGGAAATGGAATACTTATACAGCGATGGTGACCGGTATTGTTTTATGAATACGTCTACCTATGATCAAGAATTTCTGGATCAGACCCAGATTGGTGATGCATCGAATTTTCTTAAAGAAAACACCGTTTGCAATGTTTTGCTATTTGAGGGCCGCCCCATCGGTTTAACGCTGCCGAACTTTGTTGAGCTGCGAATTACCCAGGCAGATCCTTGGGCTAAGGGCGATACGGCCGCCGGAAGTACAAAACCGGCAACACTGGAAACCGGGCATGTGGTGCAGGTGCCACCTTTCGTGGAAGAGGGCCAGCTTGTGCGTATTGATACCCGTTCCGGTGAGTACGTGGAGCGTGTCAAGGAATAACCCAAAAAATTCTTCAAACATGACATCCGGCTTTAAAAAGATACTCATCGTCGATGATGAAGCGCAGCTGCGCAGCACCGTGACGGAGTTCTTGCAGCGGTATGACTATCATTGCCGCGGCGCATCAAATGCGGTCGAAGCGATGGATAGTTTAAAAGCCGAAATACCTCAACTCGTCATAACCGATATTGTCATGCCCGAAATGGACGGTATTCAATTTATGAAAGCCGCCAAAACATCCCACCCTGAATTGGATTTTATTATCATGACAGGGTACTCTTCCACCTATTCCTATGTCGACATTATTAATGCGGGTGCTTCGGATTACATGAGCAAACCGTTTGAAATGAAGGAACTGATTGCCCGCATCGAACGCATCGAGCGCGAACGACGAATTCTTTCTGAGCTAACGGAAAGCAACAAGCAGTTAGAGGCCGCCATTGAGGGCGAGAAAGAAATGGCCATCAAAGCCGATTTGGCCTCTCAGGCCAAGAGTGATTTTTTAGCCAATATGAGTCATGAAATTCGTACCCCCTTAAATGGCATTATTGGAATTAATAGCCTTCTGCTGGAAACCGATTTAACTTCGGAACAGCATGAATTGGCGCTCAACATTGGCACCTCGGCCGATTCATTATTAAAAATAATTAACGATATTCTAGATTTTTCAAAAATTGAGGCGTCAAAGCTTGATTTGGAAAACATTGATTTTGATTTGCGCGCAACCGTGGAAAACACCATGGATATGCTTACCGTCAAAGCCGTCGAAAAAGAACTAGAATTGGCCACCCTCATTGATGCCTCGGTTTGCAATCGGCTGAAGGGAGATCCCGGCCGATTGCGTCAGGTCATTGTTAATTTGCTAAGCAATGCCGTCAAGTTTACCGAAGCAGGCGAAGTGTCATTAACGGTTAAGACGGTTAAAGAGGGCCTTGACGATGTAATCCTGCGTTTTGAAGTCAATGATACCGGCATCGGCATTTCTTCTGAAGGGCTTCAAAAACTTTTTCAGTCGTTTTCCCAGGTCGACACATCTATTACCCGCAAATACGGTGGAACTGGCCTGGGGTTGGCTATATCAAAAATGCTGACCGAGATGATGGGCGGCACGATTGGTGTTGAGAGCACCAAAGGTAAAGGATCAACCTTCTGGTTCACGGCCGTATTCCAAAAATGTGCGCAGCCATCGCCTGAGGATTTGATGCCAATGGCAGAAATAGCTGGTTTAAGGGTGTTGGTTGTGGATGCAAATGCAACCATTTGCAGTATTTTAAGCCATTACCTGCAATCTTGGGGGTGTGAGGCTGAAATGGCCTATAATGGCCAAGAGGCTATTGAAAAGATCCACCAAGCCGCCGCCTCGACTTCTCCGTTTCACATCATTATCACCACCGATGACTTGAAGTTAGTCAGCGGCTCTGAGTTGGCCCAAAGCATTAAGTCTGACCCTCGGACATCCGGTATCGAAATTATTATGACCACCGCCACCGGCAATCGGGGCGATGCTGCTCAAATGAAAAAAATCGGTATTTCCGGCTATCTCACCAAACCTATAAAATATTCGCAACTCTCGGACTGTATTAAAATGGTGATGGGTTTAAGGGCCGAACAGGTATCCGATACAAATACAACAAGGGTCTCGACCAAACTAGTAACGCGCCATACGATTTATGAAGAACGGTCCAAGCGAAAGCGACGGATACTGGTGGTTGAAGACAATGTGGTCAATCAGAAGGTTGCCATTCGGCTGCTGCAAAAAGCCGGTTTCATTTGTGATGTGGCCAACAACGGACAGGAAGCTTTGGATGCCTTTTTAAGCCAATCTTATGAGGTTATTTTAATGGATTGTCAAATGCCGGTATTAAGCGGCTATGACGCTACCCGGAAAATCCGAGATGAAGAAAATCGGGGTGATGTGTTAAAGCGTACCCCGATAATTGCCATGACAGCGCATGCCCTCAAGGGGGACCGGGAAAAGTGTTTAGCCGCCGGCATGGACGATTACATCAGCAAACCACTTGAGCGCCGCAAACTGATTGATGTGGTGATGCATTGGTTGGCCCAAACCTCGTATTCATAATCAAACCGGACAACCCGCAATTCAATTCCGTTTTTCCTTCCAAAAAACATACACACGCTTGATCGATCGCTCTCGTCAATTTTAGATGCTGATGTCGCCAACTGCGATACGGTCAATCTAAATGCGCTAAACCAGGGCAACTAGCAGATTACCAGTAAGTTGGGATATCAGCTAAAGCGGTAATGATTAAATCGGGCCTCAGGTTTGCGCAGTCCGGATGCGTTTTGCGCAACCTTAGCGAGCGACGATCACCTGCAAACAGCCCCGTTTGCAATCCGGCTTTTTGGGCCGGCAACATATCGTTGAGCATATCATTGCCGATGTAAAGCGCGGCATGGGCAGCAATGTTCATTTTGTTCAACCGCTTGCAAGCAGACTCAAACATGCGTATTGAAGGTTTGGCAACACCCATACGATAAGAATAAAACTGAAGATCTGGATGAAATCCGATATCTTGAGGGGAACCATTTAAAAACCATTGAAATAGGTAAGAAGTATAAAACTGCGCATTGGAGATAATTCCCAAAACAATATTTTGATTGCAGCAAGTACGTAAAGTCTGTTCAAGATGCGGCATAGGATAAACGGGGTTCACAATCATTTCATATTCGAGCGCGAATCTGCGCGCCCGTGCTTGATCTTTAAAATTTAGAACTGCCTGCCAGATTCGATCGATTTGCACCTCGGGGTAGTCGATGCCATCAGCCCGCAATCGTTGATGCTCGGCTTTGATGCGTTTAATGAGTCGTTTGTTCAATTCCTCAGGCGGTAGGTTGCGGCTATATCTTTTTAGCAGTGTTTCCAATTGATTGGTTTTTTCTCTTTGATGCTGCAAATTGCCGATATCGCCGGAGCCACTTATAAATAAGGTTCCATATATATCAAAAAGAATACATTGGGGTTTGGTGGCCAGATGACCGAAGCGCTGCAAATGGGTTGCCTGCGGTTGCAGGGGGACAATATAAGCTTCCACTTCTATGCGCTGCATGGTTTGCTCCTCTCACTGATATATTTGGGATCGTCTCTATTGCATTGACGGACCTATTTCAGGATACCCCCATTTCAGCAGGCTGAAATCATTCAGGTTAAAAAATTGGGCCAGCAATTTAGATTTATTTATTTTATGGCGAACATCGGTTTGCATAACATTGGCATAGGCCTGCAGTAATCTTTGGCCGTAAGCTTTTTGGCCGTATTGGTACAAGACCGCATCATGATTTGATTGAATGAGCTCATCGGCAGATATGATTTGCTCTGAAATTCTAAGAAATGGGTTGCGATGCACCAGTTGACGCCTTGCAGCCGGATTGGCCAGCATTTCTTCAATGATATTACTTTGAAACACTTCATCCAGCAATCCCAAGTCTACGACGTCATCTTGGGTGATCTTCTGAAAAGCATCATCGAGTGAGCTTTGCGGCAGTTGGATTCGATATTGGCGGCAGCAGTTTGTGACACACTGAACCCACCGCGCCTTAAACTTTTGGCAATCAATCCAATCTATTGGGACAAGCAAGCGGTCATACAAATGATTTAAATCGATACCATTATGATTAAAATCCTGGCACAGCGCGGACAATCGACGCCCCCACAGAGCTTTTCCAATGGTCCACGGCTCCAAAAACGAAAATCCAAAACCTTCGTTGATGCTGGTAGTCACAAAAAAACGAGTTGAATTTACCAATTGGTTGAAGTCATATTTAAGGCCGGCTTCAAAGAATACACGCAAGCGCTTCTCATTTGCAAACACTTGCCAGTAGCGGTAACTCGCTGCATCAGCCGGACTGTTGGGTGGCAATGTAATATATAGCCTTGTGTCTGGTTTAAGAAAGAGAGAAAGCAGCAGCGCCTCACCAATGTTTTTGCGACGAATCGCTCTAACCGGATATAAGACAAATGGTACGGCAATTTTGCCTTCGGGTGCTTTTGGCAGGGGCTGAACCATATTGGCAACCAAATGCAGTCCTTCTGACTGCAAACCAGCGCGCCTTAAAAACTGATAATCGCGCGTGTTGATGACGCCGTAGTGACAATCTTGTGGATATTCCTCATGCAAATAAGCTTGGGGACGCCCATCCTCGGCAAAGTCGTGGATTTGCATGAAAAGACGGAGGTTCCGACTTTGTAAGTTTTTTAATATGGCTAACATATGCCGGTTTTTGGCCAAGGTCGGGTTGTGGATATGCAAGATATCACAAGGCCCTCTGAAAAAATGATGGATGGCTTCTATGATCTGATCAGCGGTTTCCTGGGGCGCCGCCTCTTTTGGGCGAAAAATATCGTAATTTAAGTTTGGAATGGTAGCTGTTTCAGCTGGAAAGTCGTTGGGAGGATCCTCACCGGTTAATACCATGACTTGGCTGCGGGACTTGATAGCGTCAATTTGCTGCTTGATCACCGTGGTGACACCACCACGCCGCAGATGGTAGTGGAGAAAGGCAATTTTCATGCTGTAACATTACCATAGCTTGGCCTATTTACAAAACTGAAGGGAGATCAGAACGGGGATGACGTGGTAACCGCAGGCAACCAGAAAAATATTGGCCTCATAAGGAAACATTTCCACCTATTGAAAAATTGACAATTGATAGTAGGCATGATAGCCAACTATTACATGATATCACTGGGGGAGCCGCAACTGGACGGCTGAGAGGAGACTGCGTGTCTCGACCCTTGGAACCTGATCCGGATGACACCGGCGTAGGAAAGTGGAACCTCAACGCACTCACCCTGCTTCCCTCCGGTGATCGACCGGAGGATCTCCGGCATGCTCAAAATTTCAAACCTCAACAAGCACTTCGCGGATCTGCGCGTATTTGAGCAGTTTAATTTAGCGGTACCCAGCTGCGGTTTTACAGTGCTGATTGGCCCCTCAGGGTGCGGAAAAAGCACCTTGTTTGACGTTTTGATGGGGGCGGTGCCCAAGGACCGCGGTAAGTTTTATTGGCAAAATGAATCGGTTGCTAATCTGGCTTCTAAGGCGGCCTATATGCAGCAAAACGATCTTCTTTTGCCATGGTTTTCACTGCTTGACAATGCGCTGTTGCCAGCGCGTATTGTTGGATCGAACTTGACAAAAGCTAATGATAAAGCCTTAGATCTTTTCAGGCGACTGAAACTGAACGGGTTTGAATCCTATCACCCCCAGGAAGTCTCCGGCGGAATGCGACAGCGATGTGCATTGGTTCGAACTCTGATGTTTGAACACGACCTGGTGCTTTTGGATGAACCCCTTTCAGCACTGGACGCCATCACGCGGCGCAGTTTGCAATCCTTGTTACTGTTGCTGCAAGTTGAATTTCACAAAACGATTCTCATGATTACCCACGACATCGAAGAGGCGCTATTGCTGGCTGATGAACTGGTGGTGCTAACCCATCGCCCCATGTCTATCCGAGAAAAACTTGTCCTTGAAATACCTAAACCTCGCCAGATGAGTGATCCGCGGCTAGTTGCCATTAAAGATCAGGTCATACAGCAACTTGAAAAGGAGCTAAATAGTGCAGCGTTCTAACCTGATTGCCGCAACTGCAGTGATCGGCATATTGGTTTTTTGGGAAATCACCTGCCGAGTACTACAGATACCTGACTTTATTTTGCCGGCACCTGCCCAAATACTGACGGTGTCAATTAGCAAAATGGATATTCTGCTGCCGCATGCGGGCGTTACCCTGCTGGAAATTCAAATCGGAATCCTGCTGTCGTTATCTGTCGCCGTACCATTGGCCATGCTCATGTTTCGACGTCCCGCCGTGGAAAAAGCCCTTGCCCCTTTTCTAATAGCGTCGCAAGCTGTGCCGGTATTTGCGATTGCCCCGCTGCTCGTGGTGTGGCTGGGTTATGGCCTAACCAGTAAAGTGTTGATGGCGGCTATTATCATTTTTTTTCCGATTACCGTGAATTTGCTGGAAGGTTTTAAAAGCTGCCGGCGCGAATATCGTATTCTGTTTCAATTAATGGGCGCCGGTTTTTTCAAAACGATGCGACTTTTGTATTGGCCCTGGGCCTTGCCGCATTTTTTTGCGGGTCTCAAAGTCGGCGTGTCGGTAGCCACGATCGGTGCGGTCATCGGGGAATGGGTAGGTGCTCAAAAAGGCTTGGGGTATTTGATGATACAGTCCAATGCGCGACTGAGGGTTGACATGGTTTTTGCGGCTATTCTGTGGTTGTCGTTGATGGGCGTGGGTCTTTGGATACTGGTTGGATTTATGGAACGGAAATTTATTCACTGGCAATAATGGTGAGTTAAACACAATATACCAAAGGGGGAGCCATTGGATATGATGAAGAAAATATTTGGATTATTTATGCCGGTTATCATTTGGCTGGGAACCGTTGGGCCTGCATCAGGTGAAACACTCACGCTTATGCTGGACTGGTTTCCCAATATTGATCACCTGCCCATCTATACGGCTCAAGCAGAAGGTTATTTTGACCAGAAAAATTTGGAAATCAAAATCATTAGTCCTTCAGAAACGGCCGATGCATTAAAACTGGCTGCCGCCGGCCACATCGATATCGCTATTTCCTACCAACCCCAGACCATTATTGCCGCCTCCCAAAAGCTGCCGGTGGTGGTGTTTGGTCGATTGGTGGAACATCCTCTAACGACGCTGCTGTTTCTAAAAAATAAAGGGATCAAAACCCCCCGAGACCTGGAGGGCAAACGGATCGGATACACAGTGCCAGGTTTAATGGATGTCCTTTTGAAGGCCTTTGCACAGATAAACGGTATTAAAAGCTATCGAGCTGTTAATGTCGGGTTTGCCATCGCGCAATCCTTAATAGCAGGTAAGGTGGATGCGGTAATGGGACCGTTTAAGACCTATGAAACCGTACAGATGCAAATGCGAGGGTACCAAACAGACTATTTTGAATTGGAAAAATGGGGAATCCCCGATTATGATGAGTTGATTTTTGTATGCGCGAAGCGGTATGCCAATCGCCATTCTAAAGTTCTGACCGCATTTGCTGATGCGGTTGCCAAAGGGATCGTCCATGCCAGGGCGTTTCCAAAAGCTGCCTTGGAGAACTATTTTAAAGCGGTTCCCGAAGCGGACCTTCCTATGGAAACCGCGGCGTTTGAGTTGACCCGGCCCTATTACGCCCACCAGCAGAAAATTGATCAGAACCGCTGGCAAACATTTGCTGATTTTGCTTGGAAACATGCGTTGATCGAAAAACCGGTGGATGTTACCGGCATTATCTGGAAACTGGGAAAGTAATACCGTACTTGATGGACGCATTAGTGGAAGTGAGAAGGTATATCGAAACGCAGCAGCGGGGCCGGTTTTTTTTCAGATGTTATAAAAATCGAGCGGCCATCATGGCTGAAGCAGGCTGCTTCCGCCTGTTGCAAAGAAGGTAGGCGCAGCAGGCGGGGAGTTCGGGCAAACGTCGCTTGCCAGTTTGCATCGTTAGCACGGTAAAACAGATATAAGCCAGCATAGGTCAGTAAGGCTGCGACGTCATTGGTGGCCCGGATGTCCAAAGCGGTCGGCTGAGTCATAAACAGGCGCTGCCAACCGAAGTCAATTTGATTTTTGGTGGAAGGGGATGGCAATGGCGCCAGATGGCCAAGTCTGCGAGCAATTAAAATCCCGGTGTTGTCGGCAGGTCGCAGCGGCAATTCATAGAGCCTCGGGGGTTTTGTGCGTTTGCTGAGCAAAACGATTTTCTGTGCAGCCGTATCAACCGCCACAGCTTCACAGTCTTTAGGGCCATCAGGATATTGAAAGCGGATAATCCACTCCGGCAAGGCTGTCATAGGTTTTGGGTTGGCGCTGGTAAGATCTATTTGGGGCTCTTTGATGATATAAAGGGTGCTGCGACGGCGTTGACGGGCATTATCGCCCACATCTGCGATCAAAAGATATGATGATTGCCGCCAACGAAAGGAGGCTAAATCTTCCCAATCGTGATTGTCGGCATTGGCTAGCCGAACCACCCCCAAAGCTTGTCCTCTGATATGAATGGCATACAGCCGCGGAGCGTTGCCACTGTCGTTGATGACCCATAGTATCTCATTTGTCAGGCGCGACGGCGCCAAACCACTGGCTTCGGTCAATCGGTGATGTTCTAAATAACCAACATGAACCCATCCCTCAGCACTGTTCAAATCTAAGTCCGGCTCTTGCCCCAGTCTTGGGCCGCAATGGGCCAAATTGACGGTCAAAAAAATAACGGCGAGTTTTATTAAAAAACGCATGTGTTACCTTTATCTCCGATTACCAATTGTATTAGCAGCCAAGTAGAATTTTCCGAGCTGCTGCGTAACAGTATTATGGGGGGGTGCTAGCGAATCTGGCCATGCGATCATCGCTATGGTTTAAATCAAATTTGGGGCGTATAACACTAAGGGCATGTGCATCAAGACTTTTTATGCGAAAATCTAATTAAAACCGATTCAACCACACCGGATGGATGTCGCCGATGGTATGTTTGATCGAAATCAGTACGTTTTTTAAGCGCGTGTACATCATCGCCAGACCGATATTTTCAGCAAACAGATTGAGAGAGTCCAAATCTTGCTCGGAAATTTGCCATGTTTCATAATGATAAAGCCTCAAAACTCCGATAAACCGGCTATGCAGCTTAATCGGTATGGATATAATGGCTTCTATCCCTTCCTTTTGAGCATATTCCGGATATTGAAGTTGATCCGATTGATTCACATCCGATATCACCACCGATTCCTCCTTTAATCGGTTCCCGATGCTTTGATTGACAAGCACCGGCCCTTTATTCAGATAATCAATACTCAAGCCTGAACTGCCCAACGGCTCTAATTCATCAGTCTCCGGATCCAGGATAAAAATCGTGCACCCCTTGATATCCAGTGCACCGACAGCCAGTTGTGTTATTCTTGTTGCCATATCCTGAAAATCTTCTGACTCGGTAATCGCTCGGCTGATCAATTTAAAAATTTGGATGCTTATTTTATCTTGAGCGGCCATAATTCCTCCTTAATATTTTTAAGCAGTGCTCCTTCACATTTTAATGTTACCAACCATCTTCTTATCCCCCGTGCAAGAAGAATTAGCCCTCATGAGACAATACATATGGTGGTGTTTTGTAATCCGACCGTTACCTTATTAAACACGCTGCCGGTGAAGAAGCGGCCAATTTTTCCAAATTTTCGATTGAGAACGACAACATTATATTTGCCGGTTATAGCCTGGTTGATGATTGATCCGGCGACGTCTTTTTTCTTGGGTTCAAACACGGTATGAACCTGTTTTTCGGTAAATCCGGCGTTCACCAAAAATTGTTTGGCGGTTTCAAGGGCCTGTTCTTGCTCTCTGATTTTCTGGGATAGAAACGTCAAATTTTGATCGACTTTATCCATAATCGGACTGCCTCGAACTTCGACTGCCGGCACCGGCACATATGCATTGAACAATGTAATTTCTGTATTTGGCCTATCGGCAAATAGGTTTTTTACAAAGTCGAGCGCTTTTTGATCATTCCGGGTAAAGTTGTAAGGTATCAGCACGGTAAATTTTGACATAGAAACCTCCTTTCTTTAATTTGGTTTTTTTGAGCTGTTGCCTTTTTGACGTATTCTTCTCTAACCCGGTTTTTCTAAATCTGAAGCAAAGATTTTACGATCACCTGTTGTGTAGCGATTGATGAATTAGCAATTGCCAACTGAGTGTTATCAGAATATTTCTGACGTTGGTTGCAGTATAAACTTGAATTTTTTGCTGGGTAAAACGGCGTACTTTGCGAGAATCTGATCTGGTCTACAGTCTACAGAGAAAGGGCCATTCGGTTTTGAATCGTCAGTCTTAGACCCGTATCGATGGAAAAGTAAGCCAAAGGGAGGGGAGATACAGCTGCATCGCATTGTAGGTTGAGCGGCTGGTGCCGTTGGACGAGCAGATTCTGATCCGCAAATTTTGAAAGCGTACCTTGGATCTCTCAGCGCTGCAAAGCGCGCATAGTGCTAACCTTTCTATGAAGGCGTTGTGTTGCTTGAATTTACCAAAAAATATTCGACAATGTCAAATGGTTGATTGGTTGTTGGGAAATTAAAATCAGTATCAGATGCATGCAAAAATTAAGTCTGGCGATTTTATCGCCAGACATTATAGATGGTTCGCAGCTCAGAATGCCATCCTACTGAAAATCATAATTGCGCACTGCGCTCACGCGCAATCAGTGCGGCACCCAAAGCCCCAACTGTGTCAGGTTCTTGCGGCACATCGATCGGGCATGCCAGGGCTTCGCTTAACGCGCGCATGACACCCTGGTTGCGGGCCACGCCGCCGGACATAGCGATTTTCATTCCACTAAGATTAGGGCTAATCCGTTTAACCAAACCTACCGTGCGTGCCGCAATGGATCGGTTCAGCCCGCGAACGATTTCTTTGACGTCGACGCCATCGGCGATTAAAGAAACCACCTCGCTTTCGGCAAAAACAGTACACATGCTGCTCAAAGTCAGGTTCTGGGTAGCCCCCCGGTCCAAAATTCCCATTTTATCAATATCGACTTGTAAGGCTCGCGCCATGGCCTCCAGGAAACGACCGGTTCCGGCGGCACACTTGTCATTCATCACAAAATTATCCACGCGGCCCTGATCATCCATACGGATGGCCTTGCTGTCCTGTCCGCCAATGTCAATCAGTATTCGAGTGTCGGGAATCAGTGCCCGAATGCCGCGTGCATGGCAAGTGATTTCGGTGACAGCAGCGAGCCTGTCTGCCACCCGTTCACGCCCATAGCCGGTGGAAACCACGGATTTCAGTTCCGATGCTTTTATGCCGGCGGATGCCAACACTTCGTGCTTAGCTCGTTCAATCGCTTCTATGTTGCGGGCACCGGTCGGTACTACAGCCGTTGCCATAATTGCATCCGTTGCGTTTATAACGACGGCATCACAAGACAGGCTGCCGATGTCAATTCCTAAAAAATACATTCATTTCTTCCTTTAGTTAAATCATTACACCCTCTGCAAGCTGAAGATCCAAGCTTGCTATGCGGATTAGTCGAGATATATTAAAAAAGGAATACCTCCTTAGGAATAGGGTGATGTTGACCCTAATAGCTAGTGGGAGGTATTCAATGAAGTATTTCAGAAAGTTAGCACATGCCCTATGGTTATGCAAATACCAGGTTGGATGGTGTCGGAAGTACCGATACCACATCCTGCAAGCCGAAGTTGGCAAAACCGTCAGAGATATTATTCGCCGGCTATGTGAATGGAAAAAAATAAAGATACTGGCAGGCAATATCCAGATCGACCATATTCATTGGCTGCTGGAGATACCATTTAAATATTCAGTATCGGAGGCTATCGCTTTCATAAAAGACAAAAGTATTATCAAGATAATCGGTTTTCGTTTTGAACTCAAACGCCCATGTTGGGACCGCCCTTTTTAGGGGTGGTTCTTATCTAAAATACGGTTTATGGTTGCGAAAATAATCAAAGATTTGTACTGATATTCCGATCGTATCTTCTCATGCACACATCCATTCACCGATATTAATTTACGGCGCCCCGATCTGATCGTCGATGGGCGTTAAGCTCAACATCGTTAATGCGCTAGCAACGGTTCGCCTGGTCCGCATTGCTGTGATCATACTTAAGCAACTCACGAACGGTAAAAATCTATTTTTTACAACCAACGGAGGCATTTAACAATGATTGCTCGCGATGTCATGCAAACCAATTTTCACACGTTAGAACCCCATCTCACTATTGGAGAAGCCGTTAATCGGTTTAAAAACGCTTCACAGGCCGAAAAGAAAATGGTGTTCGGGATGATGGTGGTTGATGGACAAGACCAGCTGGTCGGCATCCTGTCCATGTTTGATATCTTGCTATTCGTTCAACCCAAACATGCCCACATCTGGAGCGAAATGGATGATATGGACCCTGGTTATTTGTTCGATGAATTATTGGATCGGGTCAAAGAAGTGCAGGTGGCAGATATAATGACAACGGAAGTCGTTACGATTGCACCCGATAATCATTTAATTTCAATTGCTGATATTATGATTAAACAGCATATCCGCCGTTTGCCGGTCACCGAAGGCCGCGAGGTAATTGGTATTGTTTACGTCTCCGATGTTTTTTACCATTTGTTGAATAAGTTCACGTCCTGACAAAGGAGTTCTGCCATGCCGGTTGTTACAAATAAAAGCGTTTTAACGGGGATTATCGTTAAAGAGGCTATGCGCCGCAACGTCGTTTCATTACCTCTCACGACTTCTTTGAATACAAGCATCAATTACCTGATAAAAAATAAGATTAATGCACTGCTGGTAACCGATGAATTTCAGCGCCCAGCGGGCGCGGTATCCAAAACCGATATCATGGGCGCCTATTACGCTGATTTACCCCTGGATACGTGGGTCGGGGATATCATGGTAAGTCCGCTGATTTACTGCTATCCGGATGATGGACTGGAAACGGCGTTGGACAGTATGCTCAAAAACGGTATCCACCGTCTGTTTGTGCGGGGGAGCAACTCCGAAGCCATTGTGGGAATTTTGGCATATAACGATGTGGTCGGAATCCTTTATCGCTACTGTCACGCCTGTGATAGAAGTATCGCTAAAGCTCGACAGACGAGCCCAGATCAAATTAAGCGCCTGACGGTCAAAGAGGTCATGACACCCAGGATTAGTGCTTTTCAGGAATCCGACTTACTGGTGGGGATTATTGAGCGGCTTTACGAACTTCAATTCGGAGCTGTGCTGGTCAAAGATGAACAAATAAAACCGGTGGGGGTGGTTTCCAAAACAGATTTGATTTTGGCCTACAAACATGGCCATCCGGTGACGTCCACCGCTGAAAGTATTATGAATGCGCCTGTGGAAAGCTGCGATGAAAAATCACTGCTGAATGATGCCATTCGCCAAATGTTATTAAAAGATATTCAGCGCCTTTTTGTGCATGCTAATACAAAAGACGATATTAGCGGTGTCCTTTCGCTCACCGATGCGGCCCAAATCCGTTCAGGTTCATGCCGCGCCTGTACCTCGAGTCGCCTGATGACCGCTTAACTGTGCTATCGGATCTCAGCCTAGCAAAGATTCAAATCAAAACCTTAAAGGCAATTGCAAGACAAACTAATTGAATTGTGATTTTAGGAGGCAAAGCGATTGAAGGGATCGAATAGATTACAGTTAATACCGTTAATGCAGCTCTTGATGATAGTCTATCTGGCAGCCTTTTGCTGCGATTGCGCTCGCATGCCGCCTGTTCAAAGGGGGACTGTGGATCATGCGGCCATCGCCGATGGGGTTTACAAAGGCAGCTTTCGCAATGGCCCGGTTAAGGTAGTTGCCCTCGTGAAAATTGAAAGCCACAACATCATCGATATAGAACTGTTGCGGCATACCACCTGGAAAGGTAAGAAGGCTGAAGCCATCATTCCGCAGCGAATCATCGAGGCGCAATCTACGCAAGTGGATGCTGTTTCCGGGGCAACCATGAGCAGTGATGCCATCATGTATGCCGTGCAAAACGCCCTGCAGCAGGCACAACATAAATAGGCAATAGTTTTTGGTACTCTCCGGTTTATTTTCAGAGAGTGATTGCCGAATTTAAAGGAGATCATAATGACGGATCAGAATTGGCATCCTGGTAAATTGTTAGAGATATCCGGTTTTTTTTGGAAAACCTGCACACTACATGCTGCGATCAAGCTTAATCTTTTTACGGCCATCGGCGATGACCGTTTAAGCGCTGATCAAGTGGCCCAAAAAATCGGTGTGAACACGGAAGCATTATTGCGCTTGCTTGATGCTTTAGTGGCGATGCAGCTTTTAATCAAAGATGGCCAAAATTATGTTAACAATCCATCAGCTGCCAAGTTTTTGTGTAAAGATTCGCCGGCCTATATCGGTTACATGATTATGCACCATCACCATTTGGTCGATTCATGGCGCCGTTTAGATGAAGCGGTTGGCAATGGCATGCCCGTGCGCACGCGCGCATCATTTAGCGACGAAAAGGTGCGCGAAGCCTTTTTAATGGGTATGTTTAACAATTCCAGCTTGCTGGCGCCCCAATTGGTTAAGCAGATCGATCTTTCCAAGCATAAAAGGATGCTGGATTTGGGCGGTGGGCCAGGCACCTATGCGATTTTTTTCTGTAAAGCGTATCCAACTCTAAAAGCAACGGTTTACGATTTGCCCACCTCACGACCATTTGCCGAAAAAACGATCAAACAATTTGGTATGAGCGAACAGGTCAATTTTGCGGGGGGCGATTTTGTTGAAGAAGAACTTTCCGGCCAATATGATTTTGTATGGTTATCCCACATATTGCACGGCGAAGGCCCTCAAACGTGTCAACAAATTATTGCCAAAACATACGAAGTTCTTGAAACGGGGGGGATGATTGGTATTCACGAGTTTATTTTAGATAATGATCGCACCGGCCCCTTATTTCCGGCCCTTTTTTCCTTGAATATGCTGCTGGAAACCGATGCAGGTCGGTCTTACACCGAAAATGAATTGCAGACCATGCTCACCCAAGCAGGTTTCCAGAAGGTTACACGTCTGCCATATCAGGGACCCACCGAGTCTGGCATCATGACGGCGCTAAAGTAAAAATAGCAACCATTTGATATCTTTTACATTCTAAATGCCAGCGACTGGCAAACGCTTTTGACAATTACCCAGAACTGCATTATGAACAGTGTAATACGCGGTATCTGCTCAATATAGATCTCCATCGCTCCCAAGGCAGTTATAACCAGATCTTGCCCCCGAGTCATTTTTATCTACTGCCGGCTGCATACATCCAGCCTACCCGTGGATCGATCGCATTCTATCTGCATTTCCTACACTTTCTGAATTAAAGCCCACAACCGCAACGCTTGGATTAAACCTGGTCTGTTTGTCGCACTTAATGGGGCAAACGGTTGTGAATGAACCTTTAACCAAAGGAGGGCATTATGGCCATTAAGGTATTGATTAAACGACAGTTTAAATCCGGCAATCTTTCAGAGGTGTCTCAGTTGCTAAATCGTCTCCGCTACAGCGCCATGGGACAGCAAGGCTACATTTCATCAGAGACCTGGAGTGATTTTGAGAATCCCAACCGAGTTGTCGTGGTATCTATGTGGCGCAGTAAAGATGATTGGCTGGCTTGGAAAGACAGCCCGGTAAGGGGCGAATTTGAATGCGAGATTGAAAAGTTAGTGGAAATACCGACGCAATTTGAAGTGTATGAACTCGGCATGAAATCTTAATACATCGAAAGTTGTGGCTCGGGGTATCCAATCTTTAGGCACCTAAATGATAAAATGTCGATCTTTGGCTAGAGACCTATATCAAACCGGACGCCTCGGGCCCACTTTCAATGTCGTTTAGAAACACATTTCTTGACCAGCATATTGATGCACAAATTGTATAATTAAGATTCAAAACCTTTAGATAGCCCAATCAATTCCCATCGCTAACCGATAACCGCCGATCTATTGAAAAAATCATTGTCTTTACTCCCCACAACCCATTATAAAAGAAGCATTTTCGATTAGTGCCCTTAATATA
>JAAUYK010015819.1_pt1 | contig 21859 bp, 22 predicted proteins | sample 7278021 | NCBI WGS metagenome assembly JAAUYK01 (sample SAMN14350223, study PRJNA611818) | marine sediment metagenome | isolation source: surface marine sediment (1.8m) | place: French Polynesia: Moorea | collected 2018-08
AAAGCGAACTTTTCGGACACGAAAAAGGTGCCTTCACGGGAGCGACCCAAAGAAAAAGGGGTAAATTTGAGCAGGTCGGGGAGGGGACGCTGGTCTTGGATGAAATCGGTGATATGCCATTGGCCCTGCAGCCCAAGATCTTGCGCGTTTTACAGGAAAGACGAATCGAACGTCTGGGCGGCGTGGGGGATCGGCCCTTTAACGGGCAGGTGATTGCTATTACCCATCAGGATCTCGAAGCGGCCGTCAAAGACGGACGGTTTCGTGAGGATCTCTACTATCGCATCAATGTCGTACCGTTTCATTTGCCGCCGCTGCGTGCGCGACGCGACGATGTTCCGCTGCTGGCGCGGCATTTCATCTCCCGATACGCATCCTGCTACCAGAAAAACCTGGAGGCGCCGTCGCCGAATATACTGGAGCAAATGGCCGCCGAAGAATGGCGGGGCAATGTGCGCGAACTTGAAAACCGGATAGAGCGGGCGGTTTTGTTGAGCCGCGGACCGCGATTGGACGATGACCTTTTGGTGGGCAATGGTCCGTGCATGCCGCCGGCGGACGAAACGGCGCTTATCCAGGCGGGGCTTTCCGTCAAGGGGATGGAGAAGATTCTGATCTGTAAGACCATGCACGCTGTCAATCACAACCGGACGCGGGCCTCAGAGCTTCTGGGGATCAGCATTCGCACGCTGCGCAACAAGCTCAAGGAATACCAGACCAGTCAAACAGACTTGCAAGGGGAAGCACGGCCATGAAAGCGGACTTGATTTTCGGAAATACGTTGGGGCTGCTGGAACGATCGCTAAATCTACGCGCCGACAATCAGAAGTTGATCGTTTCCAACCTCGCCAACCTGGACACGCCCAACTACAAGGCGTTTAAAATGATGGTCGCCGAGCAGATGGAACGCGCGTCAGTCCGCGCGGCGCCAATGCCCATGGCCCGCACCCACAGCAGCCACATGGCGCCGCATACCGGGCAGATGGCAAACGCGGTCGTCGAGCGCGTTGAATCTAATCCTCGGTCTATCCGCGGTGACGGCAATACGGTCGAGTTGGAAACGGAAATGTCCAACCTGGCCGAGAACACGCTGCTCTACAATACGGCCACGCGTATCGTGGCCAATAAATTCAATTTACTCAAAAGTGTGATCAAAGGAGGCACCTGATCATGAGTTTTATCGATGCCCTTCGCGCCAGCGGATCAGGACTGACGGCCCAGAGCCTTAGGATGAAATTGATTGCCGGTAATTTGGCCAATCGGCACACCACCCGTACACCGGAAGGCGGGCCTTATCGTCGCCGGGATCCGGTTTTTGCGGCCTTGCCGCAGGGCCGCAATTTCCACGAAATGCTCAGGGCCCAGCAGGAGGGAGGGCTTATCGAAGTCGAGGCGGTCGACATCATCGAGGATAACCGCGAGCCGATCTACCGCTACGATCCCGACCATCCGGATGCCGACGAAAACGGGCGCGTGGCCCTGCCCAATATCAGCCTCTCGGAGGAAATGGTGAACATGATCTCGGCCACGCGCAGTTTCGAAGCCAACGTGGCCGCCATCAAAGCCACCAAGAACATGGTCAACAAAGCACTCGAAATTGGACGCTAAGCCATGACGGAAATCAACGCTCTCAATGGGGCCGGGAAGCTTCAATCCCGCGCGCCGCAATCTTCGGTTGCGCCGGGGACTCCCGCGCAAGGGTTTGGCAACACGCTCGAAGCGGCCCTTAAAGATGTCAATCAACAGCATCTGGATGCCGATCGCGCCGTGGCCGATTTGGTGTCCGGCCGAAGTCAGGATGTCCACAATGTCATGATCGCTTCCCAAAAGGCGGATATCGGCTTTCAACTGTTGATCCAAGTCCGCAACAAGGTGGTCAGTGCCTATGAAACGATCATGCGGATGCAGATTTGACGGTCCCGTAAAAAGTCCGATAGCGGCGTTACGCTTCAGCCCTCGTCAGTCAGCGTACCGCAAGTACGCTTCTTTCCTCGGGCTTCACAAGCCTTGCTCTCGAACTTTTTTCGGAACCGTCTATTGGATATGACTTTTTACGAGGCCATCAGATATAGGGGATAAAGGATTAACCCATGGACAAGGCTTTGGGGCAGTTGCGCACCGCCATCGCGACCATGAGTCTCAAGAAGAAAATCAGTCTCCTTCTGGTCGTGGGCCTGATGATCGGCGGGTTTGTCTACCTGATCAGTTGGAGCGGTCGTCCCGACTATCAGAACCTTTACGTCAACCTGTCGGCCGAAGATGCCGGTCTGATCATCGAACGCCTAAAGGGGCAGCAGATCCCTTACCGCCTGGCGGGAAACGGCAGCTGCATCCAGGTGCCCGCCGAAAAGGTCCACGAGCTGAGAATGGTCATGGCCTCGGAAGGCCTGCCCCAGGGGGCGGGCATTGGATTCGAGGTCTTTGATAACGCCAAGCTGGGCATGACGGAGTTTTTGCAGAACGTCAATTATCAGCGGGCCCTGCAGGGCGAGCTTTCACGTACCATCAACCAGATCGACGAAATTGAAAGTTCCCGTCTGCACCTGGTCATGCCTGAGCAAACCCTCTTTGTGGAGGCCGAGCGGCCGGCCAGCGCATCGGTGGTGCTGAAGCTCAAACCGGGTCGCCACTTGAACCAAAACCAGATCCAGGGGATCGTTCATCTGGTATCCTCCAGCCTTGCGGGCCTGGAACCTGAAAATGTCACGGTGGTCGACAACCGGGGCAAGTTGCTGGCCGGACGCGACGAGGCTTCGTCGGAGCAGGCTCTCAGCTCGGACCAGTTCGTGTATCAGCGCCGGATGGAGACCACGCTCGAAAACCGTGTCAAAACCATGCTCGAAGAAGTTCTGGGGCCCAACAAGGCGATTGTGCGCGTTTCCTGCGACCTGAATTTCGTCCGCCATGAAGAAACCGAAGAGAAATTCCTGCCGGACAATCAGGTGGTTCGCAGCGAGCAGCTGTTCAACGAAACGACCAGCGGTCAGGGCAACCTGCCCATGGGTGTACCGGGTGTGCGCGCCAATACCGAACAGGGCGCCATCGGCACGGATGTGAATCCCCCGCCGGTGATCAGCAACCGCGAAAGTACAGTTTTTCAGAAGCATGACCAGACCAAGAATTATGAAATCGGCAAAGTGGTCAGCCGGAAAGTGATGCCCTTTGCGACCCTCCAGCGGGTATCGGCGGCCGTTATCGTGGACGGTACCTACGCACCGGTCGCCACCAAGAAAAAGAAAGCGGCGCCGGAATGGCAGTATGTCGCCCGCCGCCCGGAAGAGATGCAGCAATTTGAGCGCATCGTCAAACGGGCCATCAATTACAGCGAGGCCCGCGGCGATGCCGTTGAAATCCAAAATATTCCCTTTGAGACCAGCCAGGTCGATGCCGCGCCGGAGGCCCCCGACACCGGTGGCTGGGGCACCGCTCTCAAACGGTATCAATTTGTCTTCGATTTTCTGCTGGTCGGCCTGTTTATCGTCATGAGCTTCCTGTTTCTGGTGCGTCCGCTGATCAAATGGCTGACCGCCGATTCACCTTCCAATGGCGAGATCATCCGCCAGTTGCCGAAAACCGTCGGGGAGTTGGAAGGCGAATATAACCGCGGCAGCGGTCAGGTCTCCTTCATGGATCAGGCGCGTCAGATGATTGAAAACGACGGGCAGAATTCCGTCGGCGTGATGAAGGCCTGGTTGAAACAATAGCGCCGCCTGCTCAGGCGATAGGGATACAGAAAGTTTAATAACCGCATGGAAGCCAAAGATCTACCCGGACCGCTGAAAATCGCCATCCTGGTCAAATCGTTGGGACCTGAAATCGGTGAAGTCATTTTGAACGGTCTGACCCCGGCGGAAAAAGAAACCGTTGCCGGACACATGAACCAGCTCGGTCAGGTGTCGGACGATCTGGTTGAGAAAATCGCCGAAGAATTCATGCAACAAAATCAGCGGGGCCTACCGCCCGCGGCCGCCGCAGCGACACCGCCGACCGCGGAAGGGCCGGCGCGCCGGGATGCCGAGCGTGACGGCGATACCGCGCTCAAGGCCGTTGCCGACCTTGAAGCCGACCAGTTGTTCAAGCTGATCGTCAATGAACACCCCCAGACCATTGCGATCATCCTCGTGCACGCCAAAACCAATGTCGCCAGCGAGGTCGTCTCGCGCCTACCCGATGAACTCAAAACCGACGTGTCCCTGCGCATCGCCCAATTGGGCAAAGTCAATTCGGGAATGGTCGATGAAATCAACCGGGTGATTGAAGATATTCTGACCACCAAAGCCAACGCCCAGACCCACGAAACCGGTGGCGTCGCAAGGCTGGCCGAAATTCTCAACCTGGCCGATGAAATGTCCAGTGAATTGATTATGAGCGAAATCGAAGAGAACGATCCCGAGCTGGCGGCCCAAATCAAACAGAAAATGTTCGTATTCGAAGATATTGTCCTGGTGGACGACAAAGGTTTCCAAAAACTGCTGCGCAAAGTCGAGACGGCCGAGTTGGCCGTGGCCCTCAAGGCCGCCTCCGACGAGGTCAAGGACAAAGTGCTGCGCAACATGTCGCAACGCGCCGGAGATATGCTCAAGGAGGAAATCGCGGACATGGGGCCAGTGCGCATGAACGATGTCACCGCCGCCCAACAGAAGATTACCGCTCTGATTCAGGATATGGATTTCAAGGGCGAGCTCATCATCAGCGGTCGCCGGGGAGAATCGCTCGTTGCGTAAGATCATCAAAAATTCAAACACCCGGCAGACCAATACTTTTCGGCTGCATTACTTTCCCAACATACCGACGCGTGACCAAGCGTCCAGGGTATCGACGTCGACACCCGGCAACACCGGCGGTGAAGACCAAACCCGAAACACCAAAGCCGCGGAGGGAACCGCGTATCCTCCGGACAGCGGTTCCGACAACGGTTTCGACGCGGCCCTCCCGGATGACCGGACGCAGCTGGAAGCCGTGGTGAAGCAAGCCTATGCCGAAGGTTTTGCCCAGGGGGAACGGGATGCCCAGGCACTGGGCGAGCAGCGCATTGCCCCGCTGGTGGCAACCCTGGAAAACATGATGAGCGAGCTTGCGGCCATGCGACAGAAAATTCAGGCGCAGATCGAAAATGAAGTGGTCGAACTGGCCCTGCATATCGCGCGCAAGGTAATCGGCCAGGAAGTGCAGACCAACCGCAGCGCCGTGGCCGCCATCGTTCGTGAGGCGCTGAAACTTGTCGAAGACCCCGAGGAAATTACGATTCGCATGAATCCGGCCGATATTCAGCAGTTGCAAAACGCTCAGATCGACATCGGTTGCCCGGGCGGCCACGGCGATCGCATCCAGTTTAGGGAAGATCGCGGCATCGAGACCGGCGGTTGTCTGGTGCAGACCGAATACGGCGAGATCGACGCGCGCATCGAAGAACAACTGCGCACCATCGAGGAAGCCTTCCGGGCCGAAAGCATGCACCTGGCTGATGAGAATGGAAGCGCCTCCGGATGAACGCCACCCTTTCCCTTCAGCGCTATCATGATCGTCTGATCAACTGCCGGCCGATCCAGGCTTACGGAAAGGTCAGCCGGGTGGTTGGGTTTGTGGTGGAGTCCATCGGACCGGAATGCCGCCTGGGAACGGTGTGCGATATCTACACCAAAGACGGCCGCAAACACTTTCCGGCCGAGGTCATGGGGTTTCGCGACAATCGGGTGTTGATGATGCCTCTCGAAGAAATCCACGGCATCGGACCGGGCAGCCGAGTGGTCGCGCGCCAATCGCAGGCCTATCTGCCGGTGGGGCGTGGTCTGCTGGGGCGGATCATCGACGGATTGGGAGATCCGATCGACGGCTGCGGCCCGCTGCCCGGCGAGACGACCTATCCGATCTATGCCACCCCGCTTAATCCGCTCAAACGCAAACGCATCAGTGAACCGCTCGATCTCGGGATCCGGGCCATCAATGGCCTGCTGACCGTGGGCTGTGGCCAACGGCTCGGCATTTTCGCCGGATCGGGCGTTGGCAAAAGTGTTCTGCTGGGCATGTTGGCCAAAAAATCCAGTGCCGACGTGAATGTGATCGCCCTGATTGGCGAGCGGGGGCGTGAACTCAATGAATTTATCGAAAAGCAGCTGGGTCCCGACGGGCTTGCCCGCTCGGTCATCGTGGTGGCCACCTCGGATCACCTGCCGTTGATTCGCATGCGGGGGGCTTTCGTGGCCACGGCCGTTGCCGAGTATTTTCGAGACCAGGGCCTGCGGGTCAACCTGATGATGGATTCGGTCACGCGCTTTGCCATGGCCCAGCGTGAAATCGGGCTGGCGCTGGGTGAGCCGCCGACCACCAAGGGCTATACCCCCTCGGTGTTCACCCTGCTGCCCAAACTGCTGGAACGCGCCGGCACTTCAGCCCATCGGGGGTCGATTACCGGGCTCTATTCGGTGCTGGTGGAGGGCGATGACAACAATGAACCGATTGCCGATGCGATTCGCTCCATCCTGGATGGTCATATTGTTTTGACCCGGGAGCTGGCCACCCAGGGACACTATCCGGCCATCGACGTCTCGCGCAGCATCAGCCGGGTCATGGACGATATCATCACCCCTTCCCAGCGCGAACTGGCCCGCAAGCTCAAAGCCGTTCTGGCGACCTACCGCAAAGCCGAAGATCTTATCAATATCGGCGCCTATGTCGACGGCAGCAACCCGCGAATCGACGACGCCATTAAAAGAATCGACCCGATCAACGCCTATCTCTGCCAAGATATTGACGCCACGGTGTCGCTTGAGGAGAGCTTCGCCCAGTTGTCGAAACTCATGGGGTAAGGGAGGCGCGTCATGGCCGAGCCGTTCAAGTTGGAAAGTGTTCTGCGCCATCGGAAACATTTGGAAGAGGCGGCGCAAGCGGCTTTTGCCGCATCCCTGCGCCGATGGACCCAAGCTCGACGTGCCCTTGAGGAGCTGATCCGTAATCGGCAGGCATATCAACAGGAACTCAAACATAAAATGCAGGCCAATGCCAGGGCGGATGTACTCGTTTGCTACCATCGCTACCTGAGCCGTTTGGACAAGGAAATCGAATCGCAGGCCAGTATTGTTGAAGCGCTGGCGGTCGCCAAAGAAGAAAAACGTACCGCGCTTCTGGGAGCCCTCAAGGAACGTAAAGTCCTCGAAAAACTCAAAGCGCACTATTTGGAAACCGAAGCCCGCAGCGAGCGGGCTCAGGAACAGAAACAAATGAACGAAGCGGGTGTCAATCGCTATCAGAAGCGGCAGCGTCAAACGGATGCCAGGGGGGAGGGCTGAGCGGCAAATCCTGCCGGAACGGGGCAGATAATACCACCTCGGAAACCGACCACCGGCGGATCACGAACGCGTGCAAGCCCGCGGCAGGCCGTGATTGGCCACACAAACGGCGAGTCCCATTCATACGATGCGTGGCACAATTTATGCAGATTGTGCTGAAGCAAATCCCTTGGCAATGATGATTGATTAGAAAGGATATCGATTTTGAACGCTGTCCCAACCTTACCGATCAAACCGGACATGCCGGCCAGCGCAGCGCCAAGCGCGTTTAACCGCGACCAATCGCAGCCTTCATCGAGTTTCAGGGCCACACTGCACAAGGTCAAAGCGGACAAGCCGTCGGCGCCCTCCGACCAAGATCCGCATGATGCCCCCCCGGCATTTTCCGGAGAAGATCAAAACGCTTCGGTCATCACCGGAGAAGAACCGCATGCCACGGATCCGACTGAGCCGCAGGCTGTGGGGCTGATCGAGGATCCGGCCGAATTGTTTTCCGGCGCGGGCCTATTGGAAGGGGCCAAGCCGGCGATCGACGGTGGGGGCTCAACAGGTGACGAGAAGTCTCCCCTTGGGGTCGCTGCGGTAATGCCGCAAGACAAACAGGCCGCAGACGGACCACCTGATCTCAAGACCGTCGCTGCGCCGATAAGGCCACGGGCCTCCGGACAGCCCCCCGCAAGGGCGCAATCCCATTTGCCAAACACAGCGCCGGTGGTTTTGACGACGCCCGGTAGCGAAAATGCCAATCCAGATTCTGGCTTGCGGACAGCCCAATCGCTCTCCCCGGGGATATTCGCCAGGACCGCCGAACCAAACGCTCCGGGAGTCGAGGGCACCATGGGGGATTCGGGGCCTCGCCTACTGGAGACGGGTGAGAAGGGGACGCCACTTAAAACTGAGCCGTTGGTCAACGCGGATAAACGTATTCCCGCGCAAGCCGGACCTGGGCAGCAGGGACCACTCGTGGAGGGGGCTGAAGCCGCTCAAAGCCAATCCGCGACGGTCGCCAAGATAACCATGGCCTCCGCCATTCGGCGGTCCCCAGCACCGGACCGTCAGGCCGGCCCTGGAAAGACCCCGGCAGCTTTGAACCTGATCGCCACCCTCGGACGCGAATCGGGTCATACGTCATCCGAAACACCCGAATCGACCCCGTCGGCACGCCTGGTCGGGGAAAATGCGGGGCCTCATGACGGACCGGGACTATCCGCGGATGGGGAGCGCGCGGAAGATCATCCCCGGCGTTGGTTGGGTGCCGATCAGGGGTTGGAAACGGCACGCAGCCTTCGAACCGCGCGGCTTGACGCCGATGCCCGCGCGGATTGGATTGCGACGGTCGATCGCCAGGGAATGTCACCGGTCAACAAGCCGAGTTCAACGATCTTCGTCGAGAAGGATCCGACGCTTACGGCCGATTCTTTTCGGTCTCAGAATCTCGACCCGATCGTCGAGCGCATCGCCGTGAGTGTCCGGGGCAACCAGTCCGAAGCGCGCATTGCTTTAAAACCGGATCATCTGGGCAGCATTCGACTCCAAATTGCCACGGATAACGGCATCGTCAACATCAAGATCATGACGGAATTTCCAATGGCCCGCGATCTGCTCGAATCCCATCTGCCTCAGTTGAAGACCGAGCTGCAGCAACAGGGTCTCGACCTGGATGAATTTACCGTCACCCTTGACAAGGAAGAGCAGGATTTCCGCCGGGAAGGCCGGCGGCAACAGGGGACGTTCAGGCCGCCGTCGGACCCTGGACGCCGCGATGCGCATGCCGACCGTCCTGGCCATGATCGGCCGGAAAACCCTCCGACCGCCAAACGGTCTACGGCAACCGGTGTGGACTTCTTTGCCTGAAAGAGGGCCGCGTCCCTGACCGGCGGGTGAAGTGAACGCTAGAGGAGAAATGCCACCATGACGATATCGGGTATCGAAGCCACGCTTCCCGCAACCACGGCGGGTCAAAATGTCAAACCGGGTGAACTCGGGCGGGATGATTTCCTGAATCTGCTGGTGACGCAGCTGCAGCATCAGGATCCCCTGAACCCCATGGACAGCACCGACTTTACCGCCCAACTGGCGCAGTTCAGTTCCCTCGAGCAGTTGAGCAACATGAGCGGCCAGTTAGAAGAACTGACGGCCTCTCAAAACGTGTTCGCCAATTCCCAGGCCGTCGGGTATATCGGACATACGGTCCTCGCCAACGGCAATGCCTTTACTTTCGACGGGCACGAACCGGCAACGCTGGCGGTCGATCTGCAGGCCCCGGCCCAGAACGTGTTCCTAAGCGTCTACGACGCCACCGGAGCGTTTGTGGCCTCTTTGGAAGCCGGTACCATGACCGCCGGCCGCCAGACCGCCCTCTGGAACGGCCAGGACAATAGCGGCAATCCGCTCCCGGGCGGCACCTATCGTTTCGAAGCCGTGGCGGTCAATGCCCAGGGCGAAGAAATCGGTGTGAACCCCTTGAGCCGCGGCCGGGTCGACGGCGTGGCCTTTAAAAACGGCGCCGCGGTGCTGATGCTGGGCAGCCGCGAAGTGCCGCTGGCGGATGTGATCGAAGTCATTCGCCTCGCCGAGGGTGGCGCGGCAGAGTAGCATCCCGGGAAGCAATGCCATTTAAATGGGCACACCTAACAACTTTTTGTCGGACATCACAATCAACAGGAGGAAACGATGATCGGATCATTGTTTGCAGGAATTTCGGGACTCAACGCCAACTCAACGGCCATGACCGTCATCGGCGACAACATTGCCAACGTCAACACCACCGCCTTCAAATCCAACCGGGCCTCCTTCGCCAACGTTCTCAGCCAGGCGATCGGCGGCGGCGGCAACGATATCGGTCGGGGTGTCGAATTCTGGGGCACGGCGCCCATGTGGGCCCAGGGTTCCCTGGAAAACACGAGCGGCCCCATGGACATGGCCATCAACGGCCGGGGATTTTTCATCGTCGCCGACGGAAGCGGTTCCAATTTCTATTCACGCGCGGGGGAATTCACCTTTGATCGCGACGGCCGGCTGGTCAACCCGGACGACCTGCAACTGCAGGGTTATGCCGTCACCTCGCAAAACCCGGATGGATCGCTTAATCTGGGGCCCCTGGGCGACATCCAGGTGCCGACCGAAAGCACGACCCCGCCCCGGTCCACAACGGAGTTTACCGTGGACGTGAATCTGGATTCCGCAGCCTTGATCGGCGACACTTATTCGACCTCCATCACGGTTTATGATTCGCTCGGCAACAACGTGCCGTTGACGCTCGATTTCGTTAAAACGGGCAATAATGCCTGGACCTGGCAGGCAGGATCCACCATGGCCTCTGCCGTTGCACCGGCCGGCCCCACGGCGATCACCTTCGATCCCACCACCGGTGCGCTCAACGGCACCACCGATCCAACCATCAACTTGACCCTGAGCAATGGGGCCACCATGCCGGCCCTCACCTGGGATCTCTACGACACCACGACCAGCGCCAGCAACGGCGATCTGACCCAGTACGCCGCGCCGTCCACCACGACCTTTCAAACCCAGAACGGTTTTCCGTCCGGGTCCTTGAGGTCGGTGGCCGTGGACGAATCCGGCGTCATCACCGGCTCCTATTCCAACGGACAATTGGTGCCCCTGTTTCAAGTGAGTTTGGCGGATTTTCCGTCCTATTACGGTTTGACCAAGATGGGCGGTAATCTCTATGGTGCTTCGCTGCAGTCCGGCGATGCCATGCCGGGGGTTCCCGGCAGCGGCCGTCTGGGCAGCATCAGTCCCAGTGCCATCGAAATGTCCAATGTCGATCTCGGGCAGGAATTCGTCAAAATGATCACGACCCAGCGCGCCTTCCAGGCCAACTCCCGGGTGATTACCACCAGCGACGAGATCCTGAATGAATTGATCAACATCAAGCGTTAAACGACGCATTGGTCTGCAGACCGGCACGCCCGCGCGATGATGCCCGGCGGCGTGCCGGTCCGTTGCCTGTCCGGCCGACCGCGGTTGACGTCAATGCGTTGACAGGCGTCAAGATCAAAACCCGCCGCGCCCGTCTGATCGTCCCGTATCTCAGCCCCAATCGCGATGGCCTCCCCGAAAACAGCCGGGCTACAGGCTGTAGGTCCTTCATCCGCCGTCCTTCCTGGCTACACCGACACCAACCGATTCGTGGCATATTTATTGCTGAATACATATCCGATTGATCATGGGCCAATCCGGCCGCGGGCCGCACCCGGTGTGCGGACATCCGGATAGAGGCGCACCCAATGGATCGAAAGGACGGAAGGATGAACAAGACCCTGGTCATCGTGATCATTGCCGTGGCGGTGCTGTTGATCGGCGGCGTGGGCGGCGGATTCTATATGATTTGGAACAAACTGGCCGATCTGGATGCCCGCATCCAGTCGGAGGAAGTCGCCGACGAGGAGGACGAGGAGCAGGCGGCCGCCATGGGGGCCTTGTTTCCACTCGATACGTTCATCGTCAATCTGGCCGACGAGAAAAGCAAACGCTATCTAAAAGTCACCATGCAGATCGAGCTCAAGGAGGGCGAACCACTCGAACTGCTTGAAAAGCGTCTGGTGCAGGTGCGCGACATCATCCTCATGATCTTGCCCACCAAACGGTTTCAGGAAATCCGCTCGGCGGATGGCAAAACCCTCTTGCGGCAGGAAATCATGAGCCGACTCAACGACCTGTTCAAAAAAGAGGCCGTCCACAACATCTATTTCACCGAGTTCGTCGTGCAATAGGACCTCTTCCATGGGCGACAACATTCTCTCTCAGGATGAAATCGATGCGCTGCTGACCGCGATGGACAGCGGTGAAGTGGATTTGCAGGTTGAAGACGCCCCGGCCCAATCCCAGGCCGCCGCCTATGATCTGACATCCCAAAACATCATGCTGCGGGATCAGTTTTCGGCCCTGGAGGAAGTCTATGACAAATATGCCGGTTTCCTGCACAATTCCCTGACAGCCCTCCTGCAGCAATCATTCGCCGTTCAATTCGTTTCCACCGAAATGGTCAAGTTCGGTGATTTCATCCAGGCCTTTTCCAACCCCACCAGCTTTACGACGTTCAGCATGGATCCGCTCAGCGGCTCCGCCCTGCTGGCCATCGAGCCCGAACTCGTGTTTGCGATGATTGATTGCATGTTTGGCGGCAAGGGAACACCGCTTCCCCAGCGCCGCGAATTTACGGCGATCGAAAAAGGCATGCTCCGCCGGTTGAGCCAGGAACTGCTGAGTGATTTTGAACGGGCCTGGCAGCCGGTTTTTGCGATTCGCACCGCCCTTAGAAAAAGTGAAACCAAGCCCGAATTCGTCCACATGGTAAGCCCCGATGAGCTGATGATCGTCATTGTGTTCGCCGTCAGCACGGAAGAATTCTCGGGCAAGTTTCACTTCTGCTTATCCTATCGCATGCTGGAGCCGATCAAGGAACAATTGTCATCCCGCTACCTGCGCGCCAAAGAGACCGAGCATGCCTTCAGCGACCGCATCCAGAAAAGCCTGGAGGAAACCGAGGTCCAAATTATTGCCGAGTTGGGGCACACGGTACACACGGTCGGTGATCTGCTCGGTCTGCAGGAAAACGATATTTTCACCCTCAACACGGGTCCCCACGATCCCATTACGGTCAATATCGAAGACATCCCCAAATATCGGGGATTTCCCGGTATCGTCAACGGTAACCGCGCCGTTGAATTGATCGAGACCATTGCCCCGGAGGAGGTTGCGAACGAGAAATGACGAATCCAGTCAATCAACCAGACAACCCCGAACGCCCGGAAGTCGACAGCGATCCGGCACGGGACAACTACCAGTTTGGGGCCCTCGATGGAAACGATCTCCCCGACCAGGCCGGCAATTTAAACTTCATTCTCGATATCCCCCTGGAAGTTTCCGTCGAATTGGGCCGCACGCGGATGCTCGTCAACGATCTCCTCAAACTCGGACAGGGGTCGGTTATCGAACTTTCCAAAATCGCCGGTGAGACCCTGGAGATCATGGCCAACCAAAAACTGGTGGCCCGGGGGGAAGTCGTCGTGATCAACGAAAAATACGGCATCCGTGTCACCGAAATCATCAGTCCCATGGAAAGGGTCGAAAAACTGCGATGAGCCCAACCCCGCTGGTTACCGACGGTTTGAGGATGATCGGCATCCTGGTGTTCATCGTGGGCGGATTGCTTTTCCTGAACTATTTTATTCGTCGCCAGATGCACGCCGGTGGTCGCCTGGCCGGACGACGCCGCATCAGCGTTCTGGAAAACGCCCATCTGGGGGTCAAGAAAAGCATTGCCCTGGTTCAGGTGCCCGGTGCCGTTCTGGTGCTGGGGGTGACCAACGACCGCATCACGCTGCTTGAGCGCATCGCGGAAACCGATGAGGCCTGGAAGGCCGTATGCCTGCCGCCGGGCGAGGCTAACGCCCCTCGGAGCTTCAAGGATCACCTCCGGCAACTGACGACCCCTCTGAGCGGGCGTGCCGCCAGCGGCCGCGGGAGTCGATCTGAGTGACCGGCCGCCACAGGTTTAAGTCATGATTAAACGACGCCATCTATATCTCATCGGTCTCATGCTGACGGGGATTTTACTGCTGCCCCCCGGCGCCCAGGCCGCCGAGCAACCGGCGGCGCCGTTTATCAGCATCCAGATGGACGATCAGGCAGACCCGGGCAAGACCTCGGTGGTCATGCAGATCTTTTTGCTGCTGACGATCCTGTCCCTGGCGCCCTCCCTTCTTGTGATGCTGACATCCTTCACCCGTATCGCCATCGTATTGTCCGTCCTGCGGCAGGCCATCGGCACCCAGTCCATGCCGCCCAACCAGATTATTATCGGACTGGCGCTGTTTCTGACCCTGTTCATCATGACGCCCGTTTGGCAGACGGTTCATCGAGATGCTTTGCAACCTTATCTGGACAATCAGATATCCCAGGGTGAGGCATTCGATCGGGCGATCCGACCGGTGCGCACTTTCATGTTCAAACAAACCCGCGAAAAAGATCTGGCCATGATGATCGATGTGGCCAAACAACCGCGCCCCCGGAATATCGAGGATGTGGCCACCACGGTGCTGATTCCCTCTTTCATCATCAGCGAGCTCAAAACAGCCTTTCAGATGGCCTTCATGCTCTACGTCCCTTTTTTGATCATCGATATGGTGGTCGCCAGCGTCCTCCTGTCCATGGGCATGATGATGCTGCCGCCGGTAATGGTCTCACTGCCCTTCAAGCTGATGTTGTTCGTGCTGGCCGATGGATGGCATCTGATCGTCGGCTCGTTGGTCAAGGGATTCGGTTGAGCGAGGATAAAACCCCATGACGCCTGAATTTGTGACCGGTTTTTTTCTGGAAGCGATCAAGACCACCATCATTCTGGCGGCCCCCATGCTTTTGGCCGGTCTGGTGACCGGCCTTTTGATCAGTATTTTTCAGGCCGCCACCCAGATCAACGAAATGACCATGACCTTCATTCCCAAAATGCTGGCCGTCGCCGTGGCCCTTCTGGTCGCTTTTCCCTGGATGCTCCAGGTGCTGATCGATTTTTTCCAAAATCTACTGATCGGCATGCCGGAAATCATTCGTTGATGAGCCCTCACACGCCATGATCGCCCTGCGCCTACCCTTTGACCAGCTGATGCTCTTCATGATGGTGCTGATCCGGGTGGTGGCGATTATGGCTGCGCTGCCGGTGTTCAACAGTCGCAACTTGCCGGTCATGGTCAAAGTCGGTCTGGCCCTGGCCGTGGCCCTGGTCATCTTTCCGATCCTCAATCTGGGAGGGGCGGGCGGATTGGATCATTGGGGGCTGCTGACCCTGGGCGTTGTGGGTGAAGTCCTCATGGGCGCCTGCATCGGGCTGCTGGTGCGGTTGCTCTTTGCCGGCATCCAGATGGCCGGTCAGGTGGCTGGTTATCAGATGGGTCTGGCCATCGCCAATATCATGGATCCCGCCACCAGCCTGCAGGTTCCCATACTGGCCCAGGCCTACAACCTGATGGCCATGCTGATTTTCCTGGCCATCGATGCCCACCACTGGTTTTTTCGCAGTTTGGTGGAAAGCTTCAGCCTGCTGCCGCTGTTTCATTTTCGCCTCTCGGCCTCCATCATCAGTCATCTGGTGGACACGGCCGGTGCCATGTTCGTGATTGCCGTCAAGGTGGGGGCGCCGGTCATTGTCGTGCTGATCCTGACCAGTGTGGCCTTCGGTCTTCTGGCCCGGACGGTTCCCCAGATGAACATTTTCATCGTGGCCATGCCGCTTAAAATCGTGGTGGGTCTGGTGTTCGTCATCTTCAGCCTGCCGTATTTCCGCCTGTTTATCATTTCCCTTTACCAGGACTTCGGGAGCGGCTTGAGCGCGGTGATCCGCCTAATGGGACCTTAAGGAGGCGCAATGACCAGCGATAAAAGTGACCGCACGGAAAAGCCGACACCCAAAAAGCTTCAGGACGCCCGCAAAAAGGGCCAAGTCGCCCAGAGCCGCGAGATACCCTCCGCCATGATTTTGCTGGCTTCACTGCTATTTTTCTATTTCGCCGGCGGCTTCATGTTTCGACAGATGGGCTATCTGATCACCGCGAGCTGCCGCCGGTTGAACGACGCCGTGCTGCAGGATGCCCTGTCGGCAAGCCGTTTGGCAGGCTGGTGTTTTGAGCAGTCGACCGTGATTCTGATACCGCTCATGCTGACCTTGGTGGCCGTGGGCATTCTGGCCAACGTTTCCCAGTTTGGTTTCCTGATCAAAGAGGATGCCCTGACCCCCGATTTCAAGAAGATCAACCCGGTCAACGGCCTCAAGCGGCTGGTTTCGCTCAAGTCCCTGGTCGAACTGGTCAAATCGGTATTCAAAATCCTTTTTGTGGGCTTGATCGCCTATGTCATCCTGAAACAGGACCTGGAAGTGATCCCCACCCTGATGCAGATGGATGTCATCAGTATCATGGCGTTTACCGGCCAGTCGGCTTTCAAGATCGCCTTTTTCGTCTGTTTGGGACTGATTGTACTCGCGGCTACGGATTTTGCCTATCAGCGCTGGCAGCACCACCGCGAGCTCATGATGACCAAGCAGGAGATCAAGGAAGAGCGCAAACAGATGGAGGGGGACCCCCAGATCAAATCCCGCATTCGCAGCATGCAGATCGAAATGGCGCGGCGGCGCATGATGGAGATGGTGCCGGAGGCAGATGTGGTCATCACCAATCCAACCCATCTGGCCATCGCCGTTCAGTTCGATGCAGATACGATGGCGGCGCCAACCGTGGTTGCCAAGGGTGCCGATTATATGGCGCAGCGTATCCGCGAAGTGGCTCACGACAGCGGCGTGCCGCTGGTCGAAAACAAACCCCTGGCGCGTTCACTGTTCAAGACCACTGAAATCGGCGATCCCATACCGGTTGACCTCTACCAGGCCACGGCCGAGGTGTTGGCCTATGTTTACCGCCTCAAAGGCGTGCGGCCCCAAGCCTGATGAATCGCCACCCCATTGGGCGGTCGATGGCCGCCCCGGCGCCATCGGTATTCCAACCCGCGCGTGGTCGATCCCGACGGCTGTCAAAAGCTTGACAACGGTGCCGTATTTTGTCGTTCCGCTGCATCTTCAGCGTCCTTGGGTTTAATCCACCGCAATCCGTCCAAATCCCATATCCTATTGAAACTATGCTGTAATTTAATATGCCCCGCGCCCTCGGCAGGTTTTCCGACGAGGATGGCCTTTCAGGCATAGATCCTGCAGTTTTCCCAGCCAGCATTTCGCGCAAGATCTTGCCCTTCAAAACCAACAGAGGCCATGGAACACGCTCAAGAAAACAACCTGCCGCATCAATTGGCATTTCTGGACAACAACGCGGATATCGTCATGGCCTGCCTTGTGGTGGGTATCCTGATCTTGATGGTCATGCCGCTGCCGGCCTTCATCCTGGATCTGCTCCTGTCCCTCAATATCACCTGCGCGATTATCATTCTGCTGGTGGGCATGTATATCGTCCATCCACTTGAGCTTTCATCCTTTCCGTCCATCCTGCTGCTGGCCACGCTGTTTCGCCTGGCGCTGAATATCGCTTCGACGCGCATCATTCTGATGCACGGTGCTGAGGGCACCGGCGCGGCCGGCAAGGTGATCCAGGCCTTCGGTCATTTCGTGGTGGGCGGCAATTATTTGATTGGCATCATTGTTTTTCTGATTCTGGTCATCATCAATTTCATGGTGATCACCAAGGGGGCCGGGCGCATCGCGGAAGTGGCGGCCCGTTTCACCCTGGATGCCATGCCCGGCAAACAGATGAGCATCGATGCCGATCTCAATGCCGGGCTGATCACCGAGGATGAGGCCCGTACCCGACGCGAAACCATCGCACGCGAAGCCGAATATTACGGGGCCATGGACGGTGCCAACAAATTCGTGCGCGGCGATGCGATTGCCGGGATCATCATTACCCTGATCAACATCTTCGGCGGCCTGGCCATTGGTGTCATGCAAAATGGGCTCAGTTTTACCGAAGCCGCGCAGAATTACACCCTCTTGACGGTTGGCGACGGTCTGGTCTCCCAGGTGCCGGCGCTGGTCATTTCGACCGCGGCCGGCATCATCGTCAGCCGCGCCGGCTCCGAATCGAGTCTGGGGCGAGATATCACTGCCCAGATCATGTTCCACCACCGGGCTATCGCAATTGCCGCTGCGGTGCTGATCGGTTTTTCGATCGTTCCGGGTATGCCAACCTTGCCGTTTCTCATTCTAGCAGCGATCACCGCCGCCATGGCCTACGCGATTTACAAAGCCGCTCCGACGGCCGGGGAAGCCATTTTGGAAACGGAACCGGCGGGCGATGGTGATCCGGCGGTGGAGCGCCTGGAGACCCTCCCACCGCTCGATATTCTGTCGCTCGAGGTCGGTTACGGACTGATCCCTCTGGTCGATCTCGAACAGGACGGTCAATTGCTCAACCGCATCCGTGCCATCCGCTCCCAGATGGCGGAGGATGTCGGCATCATCGTTCCACCGGTCCATATCCAGGACAACATGCAGCTGCAACCGGGTGAATACCGCATCCTTCTCAAAGGCAACGAAATCGCCCGCGGCGAGCTTGTCTTGAATCATTTTCTGGCCATGGATCCAGGCGATGCCTTCGGCAAGTTGGACGGGGTCAGCACGACCGAGCCGACCTACGGTCTTCCGGCGGTCTGGATCAAAGAGGAACAGCGGGAACGGGCCATTGCCGATGGATTCACCGTCGTCGACATCGCCACGGTCATGACCACGCACACCTCGGACATCATCAAGCGGTTCGCCCATGAACTGGTCGGGCGTCAGGAAGTCCAAGGGATGCTCGACCATCTGAAGCAGACCTATCCCAAGGTCGTGGAAGAATTGATCCCCAATCTACTGCCGCTGGGCGGTGTGGTCAAAGTCCTGCAAAATCTTCTGAAAGAACAGGTGTCCATCCGCGACCTTCTGGCCATCCTGGAGACATTGGCGGACTGGGCCCCGATGACCAAGGATTTGGATATCCTAACCGAGTATGTACGCCAGGCCCTATCACGCGGCATCGTTGGGACCTATCTGGGTCCCGATGGGGCCCTGACGGCCGTAACCCTTGACCAGCGCGTCGAGACCGCCATCGCCGAGGCCATTCAAAGAACCGATCATGGCAGCTTCCTGGCCATGGAGCCCCGCACGGTGGAGCGGATTGTCCAAGCCCTATCCCGACACATCGAAGCATTTGCCAACCTCAACAGCCAGCCGGTTGTCCTGGGTTCGGCCCATGTGCGCATTCATTTCAAACGCATGATTGATCGGCTCGTACCAAATCTGGCGGTGCTTTCCTATGACGAGGTCATGAACAATGCCCAAGTGAATACCATCGGGGTGCTGGAGATCAACTGAAGATGCAGATCAAACGTTTTGAAGCCAAGAACATGACGGAGGCCCTGCGTCAGATCAAACGCGAATTGGGGCCCGAGGCCGTCATCCTGTCGGCCAAGGACATCCGCAAAGAGAGCCACCTGCTGGGGATCTCGCGCAAAGTCGGCGTTGAAGTGACGGCGGCCATCGATGGGGGCATGCCTATGTCGGCGTCATTAAATCAAGGCCGTGCTTCGAATCTAAGGATGGCGCGTTGCGAAGGGCGATCGACGGGCATCGTCGCGATGGGCGGACAACCAGACGCGGTTGAAGATGTCGTCAAACTCAGCCCGGGAGACGCACCACCTGGCGCCATTTTACCGGACCAGACGACCGCAAGGACGACATCTTCATCCGATACGCCCTCCCAACCGTCCGTTGCCGCAACCCGATTCCATTCGGGTTTTCATGCCGGGCCGACAGGACCCGCCGGAAAGCATCATACGGCGCCGCCGCCCTTCGAAGACTGGCAGCAGCAGATGCACCAGCGTCTGCAGGATGGCGGTTTGGCCATTGCCCCCTGGCCCTTCAAATCAAATGAAACCCACATTGTCGCCCTGGTGGGAAGTGCCGGGGTGGGCAAGACCACGACGATAGCCAAATTGGCGGCCCAACTTCAGCACGAACATGGGCACCAGGTCGGGATGATCGCCCTGGACCAGGATAAGATCGGCGCTGTCGAGCAACTGCGGATCTATGCCGAAATCCTGCAGATACCGCTTGAAATCCCGCGTTCGGACAAAGCCTGGCAACGAGCACTCAAGGGCCTGCGGAATTGCCAAGTGATCCTGGTGGATACCCCGGCCCTTGGTGCGCAGCGTGAAAACCGGCCGGTGGTATTCGATGAACGCTTGCGCCCGATGCGTAATCTCGAAGCCTGGTTGGTGATCGGTGCGGATACCCAGGTGGCTTGCATGCAGTCGGCGGCGGCGCTCTGCAGCGATCTGGCCCCCTGTGCCGCCGTTGTGACCAAGACCGATCTGAGCTGCAATTTGGAGGGCGTCATGGAATTCCTGAGCCTTACTTCCCTGCCGCTTGTCGGTTTGACCAACGGCCCCCGAGTCCCCGGGGACTTGTGTGCCGCCAGCTACGAGCGGTTTACGCGCCTATTGCTCCAAGACGGGCGCCGCGCAGAATTCCTGACGCGGAAGGCCGGCACCGACAAGGATCGTGGAACCCAGGACCCCTATTTGGCCAACCGGAGTTCCGATATCTTCCATCGACCGGATTGCAAATGGATTCGGCTGATCAATAAAGACAATATCGTCATGTTCGGTTCGTTCGCCGAAGCATTGAACAATCGCTTCAAGCCCTGCCGCTACTGTAATCCGCAACACATGTCGATTACCGGTATACTTCACCAGGAGGGCGCGGTGCGTTAAGGATGGTCGCCGCGATGGGCTAATGACGCAAGGAGTCCAATTTAATGTCAGCGATGCAACCCATGAATAAAGTGATCTCGCTCAATTCCCGACGACCGGCCGCGGACCCGTCGAGAGTACGCGCTCTCAATGCTACCCGTGCGGCCACGCGCGCGATTTCGATTACCAGCGGCAAGGGCGGCGTGGGCAAAACCAACATCGTCGCCAATATCGGCTACGAGTTGAGCCGCTCCGGACAGGAGGTTCTCATTCTGGATGCCGATCTGGGCCTGGGCAACTTGGATATTCTGCTCGGACTGGCGCCGAAATACAATTTATCCCATGTCATCACCGGGGAAAAACGAATCGGCGACGTTGTCGTCGAGGGCCCCGGACGCATGAAGATCCTTCCGGCCGCCTCCGGAATCCAGGAATTAACCCAGCTTTCAGGCGACCAGAAAATCGGTATGCTCTACGAGTTGGATCAGCTGCTGGATTCCGTCGATATCCTGCTGATTGATTCGGCGGCGGGGATTTCGCCCAACGTTCTGGACTTCAGCGTATCGGCCCATGAAACGATGGTGGTGGTCACGCCCGAGCCCACCTCGATTACCGATGCGTATGCCCTGATGAAAGTTCTGGCCCTCAAATATGATGAAAAACGCTGCCGACTGATCGTCAACCAAGTGTCCAACGAAAATGAAGGGCGCGACATTTTCCGGCAGCTTAATATCGTGGCCCAGAAGTTTCTGGATATCGATGTGGACTATTTTGGATGTGTTCCCCGGGATGACATCATGACGACCTGCGTCAAACAACAGCGCATTGTCAGTCAAGCCTTTCCGGAGTCGACGGCGGCGCGCGGTTTCCGCAATCTGGCCCGCAAAACCGGCGCATTGCCCGCCCAAGCGCTATCCAGCACGGATAGCCATTTGCTTTGGAACCATATCACTCGGGAAGACCTGTCCTGGAAATGAAGCCGACATGTTTTTCGCATAAGCCTTTGCTGACCAACAACGTAAAAGATGCTAACGAGTAGGTGCCCTTATGAAAGCAGCCCGCAATCAACCATCGCCCCCGAAAAGCAAGGTGGCCGCGGACCGAGATCAGCTGATGGCCACATATCTTCCGCACGTCAAGCGCATCGTCAATCGCATGGCCATTCATCTTCCGGCCACGGTCGATATCGAAGACCTCTACAACGTCGGCGTCATCGGACTGATTCAGGCCATTGATCGCTTCGATCCCGGACGCAACAACAAGTTCATTACGTATGCGACCCACCGCATCCGCGGTGCGGTCTTGAGTGAGTTGCGCTCACG
>JAAUYK010005640.1_pt1 | contig 21851 bp, 27 predicted proteins | sample 7278021 | NCBI WGS metagenome assembly JAAUYK01 (sample SAMN14350223, study PRJNA611818) | marine sediment metagenome | isolation source: surface marine sediment (1.8m) | place: French Polynesia: Moorea | collected 2018-08
CGTGATTATTTTTAATGGACGCTTCGCGGTTTATATTTTGGTCGGTCATTCATCCCCACCTTATAGAAGGATGGGGTATTCTGCCCGACATTAGGATAAAAAGTGGGTCGCCTGGGATTCGAACCCAAGACCAATCGGTTAAAAGCCGAGTGCTCTACCGCTGAGCTAGCGACCCGTTGTGTGTTTTGCACACCATCTATTAATGTAGCATCACTTTTAAAAAAAAGCAAGGGGTAATTTTAAATTGAGGTCACATCAATCTCCACCAATGCTTTACAGCTTGCCCCGGGTTGCAGTTCGGTGAGGTTTTCAGAGGTGTTGAGAGCATTACGGGGCGCACTCCAGGGTTCTAGACAGACAAAATCTTTGCCCTTGACCGTCCAGAAGACAATTGTAGAATAATCTTCTGACCATGTCAGGTTAATTTTGAGGCTTCTAGATGAGTCTGTAATGCTGGCAGAAGAACTTTGTAAGGGTTTGAGTGCCACATCGATTTCATCCTGGTTAAAATCGAAACTGCCCTCATAGGAGACAACTTCTGTGCTACCTTTGGCTTTATAACTGGAGGCTGGAATATCTAAGGATAATTTTTCTTTATCTGCAACCAAAAAGTAGGGATGGAAACCGAAAGATAAAGGCATTACTTTATCAGATTTGTTGATATATTCTTGGTGAATTTTTAAGGTTTTTGCTTCTAGTTCATAGATGAATTTTACCTCAAATTCAAAGGGATAAACCTCTAAAGTTTCAGCATTACTCTTTAAACTGACAGTAAGTTTAGAAGAAGATTCTGTGGATTGTTCAACCACTTCCCAGGGTAAATTTCTGGCAAACCCATGTTGTTTTAAATTGTAAGATTTGCCATCATAAGCATAACTATCATCGGGTAAGTTACCACAAATAGGAAAAAGGATGGGATTACCGCCTCTAACGCTTAATTCAGGGTGGATAAATCTTTCTTCATCTAGGTAGAAAACTTCTTGACCTTGAATAGACCAACGGGTAATAATTCCACCTCTTTCGGGAACAACTTCCAGGCGAGACAAGGCACTTTCATCAGCAAGAATGTAAGTCAGATATTGACTTTGTTTAACAGAAATTGAAAAGCTCATGGTTATTTTCTATACCTAACCTAAAGTAATACATCAACTAAATAAAAGGCGAGAACCGCACTACCAAGAGGAACCGTTAAATTATCAATTCCTAGTTTAGAAAAAGCCTCTAATGCCATAGCAACTATAGCAATCATCAAAGAAACGATCCCGACTGTCAAGATCGGTAAATTTACCCAAGAAAGGATAAGACTGGTCACCAAAAAACTGACTCCCATCATGGTCAATGAACCTTCCCAACTTTTTTTGACCCCTAATATTTCGTAGCAATGTTGTCCGAATTTTTGGCCGATAATGGCGGCCATTCCATCTCCCCAGGCCATGACTAAAATGCCAATCACTAGATACTGAGGGTGTCCTGTGGACCAAAATACCTGGGCTAAAATGCCAATACTAAGGGCGTAAAAAAAGGTTCCTAAGCTTTTGCGTCCGACACTATTTATACTGGGTAGAATGGGCAAAAAATAGGAAATGAGAGCGATAATACTGGCGATGAAGGAAGCAGAAATCAACACCCAAGAGGGTATCTGTAACAACCATGCGATTAAAACAACGTTTCCTGAGCCAATATGGACAATTTTTCGGGTAAATTCTGCATTTGTTCCCAATAAACGGTTTAAACCTTCAGCAAAGGCGATAATTACCCCAAGATAGAGTATAACTAAGCCGATGGGGTATCTTAAGGAGAACAAGGTGTTAAGGAATGTAGATGACTCAGATAGCAAGATCAAGTAAATTTAACCAGTGAACTTACTACAATTTATATCAATTTTCCGAAATTGTTACAGCATTTTTACTGTAACAACTATTATGGAGAATAGGAGACTCGAACCCCTGACCTCTGCGGTGCGATCGCAGCACTCTACCAACTGAGCTAATTCCCCTTGTTTGTTTACTGCTTTTCATTATAACATTGAATGCTATTTTTTATCATTATATTTAACTTATTTATTACGTTTATCAATTGTTATCTCTTGCTCAAACTCTGGGTATTATATAATTCTTTAAAAAAGATAACTTCTGAGTTAATTAATCTTGAAAAGCAGCTTAATCAACTTTTTTATATTCTTCCTGATTTAGTTTTAAAAGGACAAGAAAAAACGGCAGAATTGAGACAATTTTATCAAAAGTTTCTCAGACAATTAGCGATCGCTCAAAAACTATTCAGAAATTTACAATTGTTGTTAAGGATATGGTATCGCTTAGAAAATGGTTTTTTATAGGGTTAACTTATATCATTATCATTTTTTTTGTGTCTTTTAGCTTTAAACCAGTCTTGTAATTGTTGACGACACTCTTTTTCTAGGATACCAGACAAAACTGATAAACGATGATTAGAGGCTGGACTATCGGGTAGGTTAAGGACAGTGCGAATAGTTCCAGACTTAGGATCATCTACACCATAAACTAACAGTCCTAAACGAGAATGAATAATCGCACCAGCACACATAATACAGGGTTCTAAAGTAACATATAGGGTACATTTTTCTAGGTTCCAAGACCCTAATTTTTGAGTTGCTTGACGAATGGCCATTATTTCAGCATGAGCGGTGGGATCATGATTTTTTTCTTTACAGTTTAACCCTTCAGCAATCAATTTTCCTTGACTATTAATTATTAATGCACCAACAGGAACATCACCTAAATTAGCGGCTTTTTGTCCTAATATTAATGCTTGTTTCATCCAGTAACAATGGGTTTCATAATTTCCCCAATCAAAAGGTTTCATAATTATATTTTTGTTTTTAATTTAGTGATTACATTCCTTATTAAGTGGTTCGACAATTTTAAAGTTATCTATTAAAAAAGGAAACAGAGAACGGGTAACAGGAAACAGGTAAAGGTTATAGAATTTTTAACATAAGTTAATACATTTCTGTTTACTTATGTCCAACTACTTATTAAAATAGTGAGCATAATATTCATGGTTTTATTGTTAACATAATAAGCAAGATGCTGATACTTTTATTGTTAATATAGTGAGCAATATGCTCACACTACTGTGTCTCAAACTTATTAGAAAACACTCTAACTATTAACTGTTAATTATACCAAATTGATTCTATTTGTTTAGCAATAGTTTCTGGTTTAATCTTATCATCTTTAATTAATACAGTGGCATGACCTAACTTACGACCAGGACGACACTCAGTTTTACCATACCAATGAATATAACTATCAGGAATTTGGGCAATTTTATTTCTTTTTTCTTGATAGTCATCATGGGAGTTTTCATAACCCAATAAGTTGACCATAACTGCTCCCAAAGAATTTAATTTTGTTGAGCCTAATGGTTTACTTGTTACTGCTCTTAACTGCATTTCAAACTGAGAAACATCACAAGCATCTAAGGTATAATGACCGGAGTTATGGGTTCTAGGAGCAATTTCATTAACTAATAATTCTCCGTCTGATGTTAAAAATAATTCAATGCCAAAAATTCCTATAACTTCTAATTCAGTTAATAACTTTTCAGCAATTTTTTTTGCTTCTAATTGTACTGTTTTAGAAACATTAGCTGGAGCAATTACCCAATGACAAACTTGCTCTTTTTGATAGGTTTCTACCAGAGGATATGTTACTATTTCTCCTGTTGTACTGCGGGCAGCCATAATTGCTAATTCTCGGTCAAATTCTATATATTCCTCTACCATCAAAGAATTAGTTTCAGATGATAATAAAGCTTCTAATTCTTGTTGATTATTAATAATAGAAGTTCCTTGACCATCATAACCGTGACGACGAGCTTTTATAACCAAAGGAAAGTTAAAATCTGTCAATGAAAATTCTTCTAAGGTTGTAAATTTTGGGACATTAATACCAATATTTTGTAAATAACTTCTTTGTTGATACTTGTCTAATAAGGGGGATAAAGCTGATAATTTAGGACGAAAAATAACCCCATTTGCTTCTAGTTTTTTGAGGGCATCTAAATCAATAAACTCGTTTTCAAAGGTGATAATATCGCATTTTTCGGCTAATTTTTTTGTTGCCTCAGCGTCATCAATAGCTGCAAAAATAGACTCATCTGCGATCGCAACTGCCGGATCATCGGGATGAGGTGTTTGTATGAATAAGTTTATATCTAATTTTTCGGTGGCCATGGCCATCATCCAGGCCAGTTGACCCCCACCAATAACACCAACACGCTTATTACTCATTGCTCGTTCTAGTTAATATACTGTTTATCGGTGGGCTTTTTTGCCCACCCTATTTAAACCCTGTTGTTAACTACGGGGTCTTATCGACATCCTAAGGACTCACGGGTACTGATATTAGTTTTTGAGTTAACCCCATCAGCGCGTTCACAGAGTTCAGCCACTTGCTGAAGGTCTAGGACAGCTAAACTAAAGTCAGCCCCTGTAATGTTAGCATCATCAAACCTAGTGCGCATCATAATGGCTTCGGTTAACACCGCATCCCTTAAATCTGCTCCTTTAAAGCTGGTAAGATAGGCTAAACCGTTAGTTAAGTCAGCCCCACGTAGATCAGTACCTATTAAGGCAGATCCGTTGAAGACTGCCCCTCTTAGATCAGCCTTACTAAAGTTAGAGTCTGTGAGGTCTGCATTGGTAAACTGGGCGTATGTAAGGCTTTTTCCCGAAAAGTCTTCTCCAATGAGTTGAACATCTTCGTAGGATGCACTAGCGCCGGTTACGGAGGAAGAACTAGCAGCATGGGCTATGGATGTTATTAACCATAGCAAAGAAAAGACAACAACAGTCAGTCTTAATAAGTATTTCATCAAAATAATCCCTAAATCATCTGTCTAAATCACCATTCTAGATTTTATCGTAATTTTTGATGTTTAAGAATAGAAAATTTAGTATTGCTTTCTCAATGATAAAATTATGTCGTTATGATCGAAGGGTGAAAATGAAGCTAATTTACCATAATCTATTGATTCCATAAACATCAAATTTACTATCTTTTGTCACTATTATAAGCTGTCTATTTATAGCTTGAGTAATCAACATCCGATCAAAGGGATCACGATGATTTTGTTATTTTAGTGAATACTATCAGTAAAAATTTTGATTGCTTCAAGTTGGGAAGACATCAAAACACAATCCTCTAATAATTTAAAATTTAATTCAGGTAATAATTGACTTTGGAAAATTTGTTTATATTCATTGTCTTGTAAAGTATAAAGAGAAAATTTATTATGTTGCCATAACCAAACTTCTTTGATTTTAAACCGTTTATATCTCTCTAATTTTTTAACCCTTCCACTGGTAATATTCACTTCAATAGCTAAGTCAGGATGTTCTTTTTTTTCTCCAATATAATAAGATTCATCAGGTTCAAAAGAAACACCTTTTTCTTCTGATTCACGGGTAGCACTTCCTACGGGAATAAATTCAATGTCTTTTTTCCAGAAATAAATACCTAATAAAATAGCAATGATACTTTTAATTATTTCATGTTTTTCTCCTAAAGTCATTAGTTCAATTACTCCATCTAAATAAGAAATTTTAACCCCTGGTTGTTGTTCTATTAAGGTTTTAATCCCTTTAAACTGTTGCCAATCATAGCAACCAGGTAGTATTAATTTTTGTTCTTTTACTGTTGTATTATTATTAAAAGCAACTGTATTCATGTCCTTAAAATATAATTTTTTCTAATGTTTTATAGGGATTAATTGTCAAAAATTTCTTTAATATTACAACTAAAATCAGGCAATAAAGGACTGGTTAAGTGATCAGCATTGTATAGAGTCATTACTTTTTTTAAGATACCCTGTTCACGACGATAAACCTCTATTAATTGTTGTTGACGATCAATAATCCAATATTCACCAACTCCATGAATTGAATATAATTTTAACTTCGTTTGACGATCTCGTTTAATATCTTTTTCAGATGTAGATAAAACTTCTATTATTAATTCTGGTGCAACAGTAAGATGTCCTGATTGATCCGTAAATTTATTTAACTTTTCATGACTAATCCAAATAACATCAGGAATCACTGCATCAGTTTCGGAAAAGATAATTCCTGGAGTCATAAAAGCTTTCCCTAGCTGTTTTTTTCGTGACCAATTTCTTAATTCTGCATATATATTTCCAGCAATATCTTGATGATCTAAATGAGGTGCGCGAGTCACAAATAATTCTCCATCAATGATTTCATAACGGTTGCTATTATCAGGTAATCCCTCTAAATCAGCAATTGTCCAACAAACTTGATCAGTAGTTATAGACTTCATAAACTAATTAGTCCTATTCAGAGTCTTATACTATTTTACAACAACATTTAATAATTTCTAATATTCCTCGTTTTTGTTCTTTTGCTTGAATCTTAGTTTTTCTAGGGGTTGTATTAGTGAAGGAGATAATATTGAAGACGCTTTAAACAACATTAAAGAAGCAATTGAACTTTATTTAGACTCAGAAACGACACTTAAGTATTACAATTGATATTAAAGCGATCAAAGTCATGATAAATAGGATGCTAATCAAATGTCTGATCTATTAGAAAGAATTACAATTAATCCTAAACAATGTGGGGGTCGTCCCTGTATTCGAGGGATGAGAATTAGAGTATCAGATGTGTTAGATTTATATGCGTCTGGGTTATCTTCTGAGGAGATTCTAACAGAAATGCCTGATCTTGAAAAGGAAGATTTACAAGCAGTTTTTGTTTATGCTTCTCGCAAACTTAATCATCCTGTATTATTAGTATAATTGATATAAAACTGAATCAGAGTATAACTATGATTACCCTAAACCTTGACCCTAAATTAGAACATAAAATACAACAAGAAGCCAAGTTAAAAGGTTTATCTGTTGAACAATATATTTCTCTTTTAATTCAAGAGATATTAAAAAATAAGGATAAACAGCAATCAGAAGCTTTAGAATATGAAGCATGGGAAGAAAAGTTCAATCAATTTATTAATCGTTCGGTTGATGTTAGTGTCCAACCTTTATCAGATGAAGCGATTAGTAGAGAAAATATTTATACTAGAGAGGATGAAATGTTGTGATTTATTTAGTAGATACCAATATTATTCTTCGATTAAGACAAATAAATAATCCTATGAACTCGGATCCAGTTAATGCTGTTCAAACATTGAAAAAACGGTCAGAAAAACTGTGTATTGTTCCCCAAAATTTAGTTGAGTTTTGGGTAGTTGCAACACGGCCTATCAAAGTCAATGGTTTAGGTTTAAGTTTTGAAGAAGCTATCATAGAAATTGAAGATATTAAACAAATTTTTGACCTGTATCAAGATACTTCTGGTTTATATACTGAATGGGAAAGACTTATTAAAAAATATCAAGTTATAGGAAAACAAGCACATGACACAAGATTAGTTGCTGCTATGATTACTCATAAAATTGATTATATTTTAACCTTTAATACTGATGATTTTCTTAGATATTCCGAAATTACACCTATTGACCCTCGGACTATTCAATAATATATAATTAGAAGAAACTAAAAAATAGGAATATTTTTATGGAAATTGAAGAACAATGGATTGCTGATGCCGTAAAATCTTTAATTAAGAGAGGAGAAGAAACAACAGCACTTTTTTTGATGGACTGTTCTTTAAACTTAAAAGATCATGATATATGTTTTGAATTTAATGGCGATAATACATTTGAGTTAGTTAGCGTTTATATTGAATGTTCACTGCATCAATATGAAGTTTTAGAAAATGATTCACATGACATTACCCTTAAAGTTAAACAAGCTATATCTACTACTAAACCTTATGAAATAGCAATTCGTAATGACGGTAATGGAATTTATCCTCTCTTAAAAAAAGAACAACATCCCGAAAATTGGAGGGAACAATATAAAGAATCAATACTGGGTCAAAAAATTCATAATCAAGGACTTCCTGAAGATAAAACAGGAAAATATAAACGATATCAATGGAATAATTTTGAATTAGGGTCTTTAGCAGAATTAGCAATTGCCAGAGAATTAGATACAAGAGATTTAGTATTTTTTCCTAACAGCAAAGCCCGTACTAAAATAAATAAATCATCCTATATCATAATACCTGATTTTCTTGTTTGTTGTAAAGGTAAATGGGGAATATTGCAATGTGATCATGAATCTACTCATCCTTATGCAGCAGAAGATCATAAAAAAGATAGATACTTTAGAATACATGGTGTTAAAGTTATCGAACGTTATGATTATGAAGACTGTGTAAAAAATGCTAAAAATGTTGTTGATCAGTTTCTCAACTTACTTGATAAAAATGGATAATTTGTAAGGTGGGCAATGCCCACCCGACGGGGTTATTTAGGAATAACAAAGTTAACTAATTTTCCAGGGACAACAATCACCTTTTTAACCTCTTTTCCGTCTAAGTTACGCTTACCAATATCGGACTCACGAGCTAATTTTTTTAACTCCTCTTTACTGGAATTAGCAGGTACTTGAATTTTTCCTCTTGTCTTACCCATAATTTGAATAACTAGGGTGATTTCATCTACTACTAAAGCATCGGTATCAACCTGCGGCCAAGTTTGTAAATGGATTGAATTTTCATGTCCCAAATTATGCCATAATTCCTCAGCAATATGAGGGGCAAAAGGTGCAAGTAAAATCAATAAAGTTTCGATTCCTTCCTTATAAACCCCAGAATTAATAGATTTAGCATCATTCAAGGCATTACTTAACTTCATTAACTCGGAAACTGCGGTATTAAATTGATAGTCTCCTTCCAAGTCTTCGGATATCTCTTTAATAGCAGTATGGATAGCACGTCTTAATCCTTTTTCTTCCTTGCTTAACTCCTTATTACTAATAACTTCTGGTTGCTTTTCTACATAACCATTAACCAAACGCCACACCCGATTTAAAAAGCGAAATTGTCCTTCAACGTCTGCATCATCCCATTCTAAATCTTTCTCTGGAGGTGCTTTAAATAAGATGAACATTCTGGCTGTATCTGCCCCATATTTTCCTAATACTGTTTTGGGATCAACTCCGTTATATTTAGACTTAGACATCTTCTCATATAACACCTCTAAATCATCTCCAGTATCGGGATCTTTGGGACTTTCAGGGTTCACTTTATCTACAGGAATATATTTACCCGTTTTAGGGTTTTTGTAGGCCATTGCTTGTACCATTCCCTGTGTCAAAAGACGGTTAAACGGTTCATCAACATTCACTAAACCTCTGTCTCGCAATACTTTAGTAAAAAAGCGAGAATATAAGAGGTGTAAAATAGCGTGTTCAATACCTCCAACATATTGATCAACATTCATCCAATCATTGGCTTTTTCTAACTCAAAAGCGGTCTCATTATTGATAGCATCGGTGTATCTTAAATAGTACCAAGATGAATCAATAAAAGTGTCCATTGTATCTGTTTCACGCTTCGCAGGTTCACCGCAACTAGGACAAGGAACATTGATCCAATCGTCCATTTTTGCCAAAGGAGAAGAACCACGCCCCGTAAATTCGACATTTTCGGGCAATTTCACAGGTAAATCTGTATCAGGTACAGGAACCGTCCCACAACTGGGACAATGCACCACCGGAATAGGACAACCCCAATAACGCTGCCGAGAAATCAACCAATCTCGCAAACGATACTGTATCCTTGCCTTACCGTAACCCTGTTTCTCCGCATAGTCAATAATGGCAGTTTTGCCTTCTGTGGACTGCATTCCATTAAAATCACCAGAATTAACCATAATTCCAGGTTCGGTGTATGCTTCCGTTAACGTGGGGTTGCTATCCTCGCTATTTTCAGGAACAATCACCACCTTGATCGGTAACTGTTTCTCCGTTGCAAACTTAAAGTCACGGGTATCGTGTGCAGGTACACCCATCACCGCACCAGTACCATATTCATACAATACATAATCAGCAATCAAAATGGGGATTTCTTCGCCGTTAAAGGGGTTAATAGCAGTCCCTCCGGTCAATATCCCCCGTTTGGGTTTATCCTCTGCTGTGCGTTCAATTTCGCTTTCGTTAGATACTTCCTCAATGAACGCATCAACTGCTGCTTTCTGTTGCGCAACAGTAACTTTTGGGGTCAAAGGATGTTCAGGGGCCAACACCACATAAGTCACCCCATAAACGGTGTCGGGACGGGTGGTAAAGACAGCTATTTTCTCATCACTATCCTTGATAGGGAACTCTAAGTATGCACCCACAGACTTCCCGATCCAGTTTTCCTGCATTAACTTAACCCGATCTGGCCATCCTGAAAGTTTATCCAAGTCGGTTAATAACTGTTCTGCATAGTCCGTAATTTTCAAGAACCACTGACGCAACAGTTTCCGTTCTACTTTAGCACCAGAACGAAAACCTCGTCCTTCGCTGTCCACCTGTTCATTTGCTAACACAGTTTGATCGACGGGGTCCCAATTAACTGCTGCTTCCTTCTGATAAGCTAACCCTGATTGATAAAATTGCAAGAATAACCATTGCGTCCATTTGTAATAGTCGGGGAAACAGGTTGCCACTTCTCGGTCCCAGTCGATAGACAGTCCCAAAGTTTGCAACTGTTGCCTCATTTGAGCAATATTTTGCTTGGTCCAGTCTGCGGGGGGAATATTGCGATCGATGGCTGCATTTTCCGCCGGAAGTCCGAACGCATCCCACCCCATCGGATGTAAGACTCGGTATCCTTGCAATCGTTTGAGACGGGCGATAACATCTGTAATCACATAGTTGCGAACATGGCCCATGTGTAGGTTTCCTGACGGGTAGGGAAACATGGATAAGGCGTAAAATTTGGGTTTATCGCTGTTTTCTGGGGTCTTATCTAACCCCTGGTTAACCCACTCTTGTTGCCATTTTTGTTCGATCGCTGCTGCGTTATATTGGGACTCCACGAATGTTTACTCCACTGCTATTTCCATAATTAATTATCCCTGATCTGATTCAGTTATCGGTTATCAGTCATTCGTTTTTTGCTTTTCAGATGAAACTTTAAAAAAACATGCAACGAACAATCAACAATCTAAAAACTTTGTTCATATTCCGAGAATTTCAGTAATCAAGGATATGTTGGGTTTATGTAACTGTACCAAAACCATCTCTCATGGAACATAAATCACCTCTAAAATTCCCAGGGTTTTATACAACAATTATTGTTAGTGTACTTGTTATAGGAATGATAGCGTTATGTACTGTTTTTAACCCTAACTTTGCAGGATCTCTGAATGTTTCCATCGGAAAAGAAGGAGGAAGTATATCTATTCAGAAATATTCTGAATTAAATAGTAAGTCACCCCTCTCTACAATCAAGTAAATTTTTTCTTCAATTTATTATTTTACACACAGTATTTTACCTTTTTAGTCCGGGTGCATACTGTATTTTGTCTATTAATATGTTTATTTTGAGCGCATAATAATATTATGCCCCTACGGTAATGATAATATTTTGTAGGGGTTTAACACTGTTAAACCCAATATATTAAGATCACTCTTTAGTTTGATTCCTCTGTATTCAAAGATGAATTAAGTTGCTCAATTTCTTGTAACCTTAATCCCGTTAGTTTAGCAATATCCTCCATATTCATGCTGTTTCTGAGCATATTTAAAGCAATATTTCTAGTTGCTTTTTGTTCTCCTTCTTTTTCGCCTTTAACTTCCCCTTCATGGAAAATTTCTTGATACATAACTGATTCTTTCATGATATCGCTCCTAAGAATTCGTTTAATACTGTCCTGATCTAATTTTAACCCAGATAAAATGGCTGCGGATGCACTGATATCACTTTGCTGTTGTTTATTGGGCATACTATCAATAATAGCAGCAATTTGGGTTAAGGTTTCTCTAGGGTTATCTGTACGAGTTAGTACAGCGAAAGGTAATAAACCTGAGTTATTCAGAAAACTATCTGTTGCTTGTTCCCAAAGACGAATAACATTAAATTGATGGCGTAAATTCGTCAATTCAAAGGTATTTTGATACACTAATTCTGAATTAGTAGGTTTCAAATAGATCACCACTTGATACATTTCTTTATTGGGATACCGACGATAAACCCGTAAACGATAGTCAGTCATCCTAAAAGGTATATCTTCATCTGGTGAGGTTTGAAACTCAATATGTAAAACAACTTCTTCGGATTGCAAAAAGATTAAAGAATCTGCTCTAATAGGATTTAATGATAGTTCTGTGGGTTTTAATTCTGTGAGTTCAATGGGTTCATTTAATAACCAGTTAGCAAAATCACGACTAAATCTTTCCGCTAAGAATTTACAAACATTATCATACATCAGCAACAAAAATAAGTTAACAGTTTGAGTGCATAATAATATTATGCCCCTACAATAATTATAATGCTTTGTAGGGGTTTAACACTGTTAAAGCCAATTTCGATAAATCCTAACATTTCCATTGATTTAACCAGCGAATTTGTCCCTGTAACTCCTCTGCCTCTGTTTCAGATAACATCTTACTCAATGCAGCAATTAAACTTGATAAATTCCAACTACTTTGTGCTGCCAAAATAATACCATAATGATTTTTGTATCTTTCTCCTAAGATTAAAAAATCTCGAATATTGAACGTAAATATACATCTTTCTTGTGCTGTTGCCCCTAATAATTGTACATCATCACTTGCATCTAATGCCATCCAATCTGTGGGAGTTCGAGTAACATCATAACCTTTATTAATTAGAGCATTCTGTAACGCTTTAATAGAAGTATCAGCATCCAAATGTAATTTTAACTTACTCATTATAGATAGATTCAAGAACTTTATCCGTAGCGATCGCTGTATCAATTTCTTGACGATGCTGATCATAAAATGCCATCACATTATTAACTTGTTCTTCGCTTATTTCATATTCATCAGCAACTTGTTGAGGGGTTAATTGCCAATTTTTCACAGCAACTACTAAAGTTTTAACTTGTATATTTGTTCCTCGTAATTTAGGAATCATTTCACCTTCTTGATTACGAGAATAGACAATATCTGGAAAATTATTATCATCTAAATTTTGTTTTAAACTGCCAATCTTTTCAGCGATTGCCCAAATAATTAGATTATCTAATGTTATACCTTGATCAGTGGCATATTTTTCTGCTTCTTGTTGTAATTTAGGCGGTAATTTAAGAGAATATTGTGTCATGATTACAAAATACCAAAATTTCCTATCTTGAGTATAGCTTGATTTTTCTATTATTTTATTTCAATTAACATTTTAGCTAAATCTGAAGCAATTTAACAGTGTTAAACCCTATATATATTGTTTTCAGGAGAAAATTAGTGTTAAACTTAGAATGTAGAATTTGTAAATGGAATAATGGTATCTATCCCAGAGAATAAAACATTGCAAACAGAACAAGAAACCGATGAACTTTTAGCATTTCTCAAAGAAAAAGGTTGTAAGACAGAACTTAAAATCGGTTTAAATATTACTCCTGCTGAAAAAGGAAGTGGTAAAACTGATATATCAATTAATCATGACCAATTTTTTGCTGAATAAGTTAATAAAAAGTGAAAATACGAGGAATAATTGCAGATACAGGGCCGTTATATGCTGCTATTGATATAGACGATCAATATCATCAGCGATCGCAACAAGAATTAAAAATAATAAATCAACAAAAATTAGCAATTCTAGTTCCTTATCCTATTTATTTAGAAACCAATAAATTAATTTTACAATCATTAGGAATAACTGCTGCTTTAAAATTTACAAGAGACATTGAGAAACAAGTGAATTTTATTAATCCTACTACTGAAGATTATCAAGCAGCAACTTCCATCATTACTAAGTTTCCAGATCAAAAGATTACCTTATTTGACGCAGTTACAGTTATTTTAGCTAATCAAATTAACTTACCTGTCTGGACGTATGATTATCATTTTGATATTATGAAAGCTGAAGTTTGGCGTTAATTTTATCCTAAATAATATAAAAAATCTAAATGTAATTTTAACTTACTCATTATAGATAGATTCAGTAACCATCCCATTTTTCCAACTATAGCAGTCGAAGTATAGTTTAGGACAGTCTATATTCTTGAAACCCCTTCAGAGAGTGGTTTTACCTCCTGCCCTCTGCCCTCTGCCTTCTGCCTCCTGCTATACCTTTCAGTTTAACATCAATTCTTAAGGGCATAATAATATTATGCCCCTACGGTAATTATAGCAGTCGCCAAAGATATTATGACATTTTTATGTTCCCTGTTCCCTGTTCCCTGTTCCCTTAAAATATAATTTATGTGTCCTAACTAGCCTGTCTATTGCTATATAATGTTTTGTAGGGGTTTAACACTGTGTTTTACCCCATGTATTAATATTACTATTTAGTTTGATTCCTCTCTATTTAAAGATGAATTAAGTTGCTCAATTTCTTGTAAACTTAATCCCGTTAGTTTAGCAATATCATTAATATTCATACTGTTTCTAAGCATATTTAAAACAATATTTTGGATAGCTTGTTTTTCTCCTTTAATTTCACCCTCATGGAAAATTTCTTGATAAACAACTGATTCTTTCATGATATCGCTCCTAAGAATGCGTTTAATACTGTCTTGATCTAATTTTAACCCAGATAAAATAGCTGTGGATGCACTAATATCACTTTGCTGTTGTTTATTGGGCATACTATCAATAATAGTAGCAATTTGGGTTAAGGTTTCTCTAGGGTTATCCGTACGAGTTAGTACAGCGAAAGGTAATAAACCTGAGTTATTAAGAAAACTATCTGTTGGTTGTTCCCAGAGACGAATAACATTAAATTGATGACGTAAATTCGTCAATTCAAAGCTATTTTGATATACTAATTCTGAATTACTGGGTTTCAAATATATCACCACTTGATACATTTCTTTATTGGGATAACGACGATAAACCCGTAAACGATAGTCAGTCATCCTAAAAGGTATATCTTCATCTGGTGAGGTTTGAAACTCAATATGTAAAACAACTTCTTCAGATTGCAAAAAGATTAAAGAATCTGCTCTAATAGGATTTAATGACAGTTCTGTAGGTTTTAATTCTGTGAGTTCAATGGGTTCATTTAATAACCAGTTAGCAAAGTCACGGCTAAATCTTTCTGCTAAGAATTTACAAACATTATCGTACATCAGCAACAAAAATAAGTTAATAGTTTAACGGCATAATAATATTATGACCCTATAATAATTATAAAATTATAACTCGTATGCTTGTGTTGTAGATAACATCTTACTTAATGCAGCAATTAAACTTGATAACCGCTTTTTCAGTTCTAGCTACCATTAATATGAACAACAATCTCTCGGTTATGACTCCTTTGACGGTGTTCCCAGAGATAAATACCTTGCCAAGTTCCTAAGACTAATCTACCATTAGAAATAGGGATTTGTTCTGATGTTTTTGTTAACATGGAACGAATATGAGCCGGCATATCGTCAGGTCCTTCCGTACTATGCTCATACAGTTTAGAATCTTCGGGAACTAGCTTAGAAAAGAAGTTGGCTAAGTCTATTAAAACATCAGGATCGGCATTTTCTTGAATAATTAAAGAAGCAGAAGTATGACGCACAAAAATAGTACATAAACCCGTCAAAATTCCTGATTTACTAACAACATTTTCAACGTCACTGGTAATAGGATGAAAGTCTTTTCCTCTAGTACGAATAGATAATAATTTCTGATAATGATTCATGAAAATTTCAATCCTAATCATGTTGAAACAATAATAATTTCTCCCCACATCCCTCATATTCCCGTCTTCCCTAACTACGATGCCAAGTTGTTACTTCTCGAGCTTGATCCACTAAAATAATACCTTGTTCCTTTAACCCATCTCAAATGCGATCGCTTTCAGCAAAATTCTTATTTTTTCTGCCTTCTTTTCTCTGTTCAATTAATACTTCAATATAACCATGATCCAACCCATCACTTGCTTCAGGTTTCAATGGTTATGAAAGAGTCTTTTTTCCGGGCTAAGGTGTCGATAAATTTAGTGTCATTTGTCATTTTGTTGACATGAAGTTACAGGGTGCCTAGATGGCCACCCTATAACTGAACAAGCAATTATTTGCGATGCCAAGAAACAGTAGGTAAAATCTGCTCTTTGTCAACCCTTCCTTTATATTTCTCAGCAAAATTTAACAAAGAATCTAGAAGAGAATCAGACAGATAATGAGGTTGTAAACCTAACTCTAATAAGCTAGTATTCTTAGCGTTGAAATAGTGTTCATCTAATTCAACCCTGGGGTTATCTAAGTTGTCAATTTCAACTTTTAAGCCAATGGCTGTTCCAGCTTTTTGCACCATCTCAGCTAACCCTTTAATACTGAATAACTCGGTAAACTGGTTAAAGACGCGCATTTTTCCGGCTTCAGCAGGGTTTTTAATGGCGATATCGATACAGCGTACTGTATCACGAATATCTAAAAAGCCTCTGGTTTGTCCACCTTTACCATATACCGTTAAAGGATGACCAATGGCTGCTTGAATACAGAAACGATTTAAGGCAGTTCCAAAGACTCCATCGTAGTCTAAACGGTTAATGAGCATTTCGTCCATACCCGTTTCTTCCGTCAAAACCCCATAAACTACACCTTGGTTTAAATCAGTGGCTCGTAAGCCCCAAATTTTGCAAGCAAAATGGATATTATGGCTATCGTGTACCTTACTCAAATGATAGAAACTACCGGGTTGTTTGGGATAGGGTAAAGTGTCTTTACGACCATTGTGTTCAATGGTAATGTAGCCTTCTTCAATGTCAATGTTGGGGGTACCATATTCTCCCATAGTTCCCAGTTTAACGAGGTGAGTATCTGGGAAATCTTCTTTCATGGCGTAGAGAATATTCAGGGTTCCTACCACATTATTAACTTGGGTAAAGACCGCGTGTTCCCTATCAATCATGGAATAAGGGGCAGAACGTTGTTCTCCAAAATGGACAATTGCCCCAGGTTCAAAGTCTTTCAGGGCTTGACTTAAAAAGCTATAATCGGTAATATCACCTACAAATAACTCAATGGTTTTCCCTGTCAACTCTTGCCAACGTTGAATGCGTTTTTGAATGGGGGCGATTGGGGTTAACGTATCTACTCCGAGTTTAGAGTCCCAATAACGTCGGCTTAAGTTGTCGAGAATACCAACGTCATACCCTTGGTTGGAAAGATGTAGTGCGGTTGCCCAACCACAATAACCGTCACCGCCAATAACAATAACTTTCATACTGACTCTAATAAATAACTTTGCTGATCTCAGGCAACAGTAACAAGTTTTGGGACTGCCTAGACCATAGAATATCAAAACTTTTGTGCCTAATAGGTCAGTTTATCATCTTAGAGGGAACACTACCGCAAAAATATGTAATTTTAATTTACTCCATCCCCCAAGCTGCGATCGCCAAACTTAACCAACCGATGAGAAAGGCCGCCCCACCAATAGGCGCGATCGCTCCCAACCATTTTATGCCTGTTAAACTCAGGGCGTAAAGACTGCCGGAAAAGATTAGAATACCTATAATAAAAGCATATCCTGCACTAACCATAGTTATTGGGGTATTTTCTTGGCTCTTTAACAGTAAAGCCACCAAAATTAAAGCTAGGGCGTGATACATTTGGTATTTTGTCCCCGTCTCAAATATTTCTAGGGAGCGATCGCTTAATTGATTTTTTAAAGCGTGAGTAGCAAATGCACCACCGGCAACGGATAAACCAGCTAAAATTGAACCAATAAGTAGAAAAAATTTGGCCATATCGTGTAATGAAAAAACTAATGACTAATAACTGTTTACTAATGACTTGATGCTAACTTATCTGCCCATCTAGTGGTTTCGGGTAAGCGATATTTTGTTAAACAGTCTATTACGTAATTCAAGGCTGTTGGTAGACTAATTTTATGACCAATAGAGATGTAAATGGGTTTAACATTAGTTCTTGATCTTAGCACGGCTCCAATAATTTCTCCTTTATCTATTAAAGGTTGCCAACTTCCTTTTTCTAAAGGGACTTCTTCGTGTTTGCCGATGAATAAAGATTTAGCAACACCAATGGTAGGAAGATCGAGTAAAACTCCTAAATGAGAAGCAATACCAAAGCGTCTAGGATGGGCTATTCCTTGCCCATCACAGAGAATTATATCAGGCATAATGTCTAGTTTTTCTATGGCTTTTAATAGGGCAGGAATTTCTCGAAATGATAAGAAACCAGGGATATAAGGAAAGGTTGTAGGAGTTAATGCAGTTTTACTTTCTACTAATTCTAGACTAGGAAATTTTAAAACAGCGATCGCCGCTTTGGTAATTTTATAATTATCTTGAAATCCTACATCCACCCCTGCTACATAATCAACTATTTCCAAGTTATCTTTTTTGATAACTTGATTAGTTAGCTTTTTTTGTATGATTTTTGCTTCTTCTAAAGATTGAGGTGATAGAAATTTTGTCTTAATTTTCATTTTTTTAGTTTTTCAAAATATTCTTCTGCTAGTAGAATGTTATTTTCAATAAATTTTTGTCTATTTTCCATTGACAAAAATAACTTACTATTTTTATTTTGTTTAATTTGCCGTTTCATATTGTTAATAGCAAAGTTTTTTGTATAATCATTAGGAAAACCATAGGTAAAGAAGATAGATAATCTATCGCCATACAAAGTATCATAGATTTGTTTGAGATATTGATCACTTTTTTGAGGGGATATTTTTAAAATTTTCTTGAGACCCTTTTTTATTAAATCATTAGGTTTTTGTAAAAAATCAACAGGAAAAACATCTCTTTGTCCTGTATGAGTTAACCTTACATCAAAAATAATAATATCTCCTGCTTTAGTTTTTAAATAAGTCTCTTCTCCTTGATTGATATCTGAAAATTTATGAGAACCTTTTCTAACTGTTAATCCGGCTTTATTATGATCATGGTCTTGTAAATAAAGGGCAATTTTATACACTTTACAATCTTCTTGATCATAGGTGGGAAATCCAAAATAGCCCCCTTTCATCACTGTCATTCCGTCATCTTTGTGCCATGCTGATAAAGTACGACAATGAAGATCACAATGACTGGTAAACATTATCTCTTCTTGTCCGAGTAATTGACGCATCACTGCTAAAATTTTAGGGTGATAAAATATCCAATTAATATCAGGAACTTCTACAGCAGCATTAGGTTGAGTTAAACCTAATATTGTCGACACTCCACGAGAACTAAAATGATTTTTGATTAATTTTCTTAGAGTAACGATTTCGCCCTTAGAAAGAATGTTTGGTAAGAGAATAAAACCATTATCAGTAATCTCTTTGATCAAATTTTCGTTAGAGTAGTGCATTTTTTTTGAAGAAATAAAAAAGGAGGGGAGCATCCCATTTTTGCAACTTAACCGTTTTAGGATGACTGAAACCCTTGCCTGTCGTGGCTTTGAGTCATGGACTTACGAAAATGGGATGCTCCCAAAAGGAGGCTAATAAAATGATAGTGAGTCTATAATTCTAAAATTATCCTGTATCAAATTAGCAATAATCAATCATCTGAAATTTTTCTAGCAATAAAACCAATCCAGATCATGATTTTTTATCAATGACTGTATCCATATCTTCTTGGTAATTTTTCCATCAAGGCGTTGCAATAGTCTATATCTTCGCCTGACAATTCTTTTAAGTAAGAACCAATTTTAGCATTCCTGACTTTTAGTGAGTTTCTATCAACGTCCAAAAAGTTCATTCCGTCAATTTGACCTTGAAGTTCCATTTTTCTCATATTATCTGCCTCACTTATTTGATAAACATTCCTAATCAAATCTTCGTCAATACTCTTCAATTTTGTAAAATCAATAACTTTCTGTAATGTTTCTACACCTTTTCTAACCAAATCTTCATATCTAATAAGCAACAAGTGTTTATGAATCCAACGATAACGATTCCATATTTGATAAAAACGAATAATACGTTCAAATCCATATAAGGGATGACGAACAAATTCAGTTAAAGAATTTATTTGGATAGAACAATTCTTAACTCTTTTCGTTATTTGATAGTAATGAGATACAACTACATCACGAGGATCTCTAACTAATAAAATTACTCGGTTGTTTAGATATTTTAAACGTCCTCCATAAATAAATAATTTTTCAGCGTCATTTTGATTTGCTCTTTCATCTATCAAGTAACTATCTTCATGGGTTGGAATTATTGGTGGCAAGCTAGGATATTTTTTAGTGAGTTGATCAACAAAAACAGTAGTCTTCTCTGATTCAAGGTTGTAAGCCTTAATTATCATTTCTGATAACATAAAGCACAACCAGGTTCTACCACATTTTGGAAAAGATACTAAATAAGTTGTCTTGCCATTTGATCTACGCATTTCTTGCAGATCATTGATAGCGTACTTTAACCACTTTTTTTGAGTTTGTAACATAGATAATCCTTATCATTAATGAATTAATACGCTTGTTGACTATTTATAAGTTAATCACAAGTAAGCCAAGATTAACAATTGTTTGTCCACAAGTATTCTATAGTAGTGTTACTATTCATGATATACTTTATGTTTTTACTAACCAATTTCCGTATATTTGAATTGGTGATGCACAAAAATGTTCACCAGTTACTTTTAATTCATAAGCATTATTATGTTTACATAAGATTTTTCCATTATCTTTTGTAGTAATAATCACTGTAATTAAATAGCTTCCTGGACTTAAATTTATTTGACCTAAATCTACAGAAATACTCATTTTATTGTTCTGGTTAGTAAAATGTGTTTGGTTAAAATAGGAATTGCAATAAGCTACAGGTTGTAATTCCTGACTAACAATAGCAATAACAACATCAAAAACATCTATATGTAGATCAACAGAGACTTCTAGGTTTATTGAAGTTTGATCTAGATAGTTAATACTATCCATTACTAATTTACCATTACTTTCTAAATCTATAGAATGAATGGTTGCTTCTCCACTACCAGTGGCCACTCCTTTCTCAGATTCAAAATAAGAGTAGAATTTATTAATTCCGTTGGCTACATCCCTACCTTGGAAAACACATTTACCATGATCCATAACCACGATATCAGAACAAACTCTGGAAATTTGAGGCATGGAATGAGAAACTAGCACAACTGCCGCTCTCTCCATCATTTGATATATAGTATTAAAACACTTAGCCCGAAAGCCCACATCTCCCACAGCTAAGACTTCATCTAATAAAAGGACATCGGGTTCCATCTGGGATGCCACAGCAAACCCCAAGCGAACTTTCATACCTGAACTATAATTAACTACAGGTGTATCAATAAAGTCTTCTAGCTCAGAAAAATCGATAATAGCATCTAGTTTCTTCTGAATTTCTGCTTGAGTAAAACCCAAAACTGCCCCTCTGCTATAGATATTCTCTCTACCTGTTAAAATGGCGTTAAATCCAGCACTTAGTTCAATTAATGCGGCTATTCTACCACGCAGTTCAACTCTTCCTCTATCCGGTTTTATCAGTCCATTGAGAATTTTTAAAAGCGTACTTTTCCCCGCTCCATTGGGTCCAATTAATCCTAAACATTCGCCGCGACGTAACTCAAAAGAGATATCGTTTACTGACCAAAATTCGTCTTCTCTAAGTTCGCGTTCATAATTACGAGCCGTGGCCTCTGACAGGATATCCTGAACCCCGTACCATAAAGATCGTTTAAGATCACGACAAAATTTTTTTGAAACATTATCAACTTTAATTAGTACGTCATCAGCCATGTATGTAAAATCTCCTGATCTATAGATTGTCTGATTCAAAAGTAGAGTGGCGTTTACCTAAAATCTGTAATTTTACTAAACAGCATTAGTATCGAGCAGAAAACA
>JAAUYK010091106.1_pt1 | contig 21850 bp, 12 predicted proteins | sample 7278021 | NCBI WGS metagenome assembly JAAUYK01 (sample SAMN14350223, study PRJNA611818) | marine sediment metagenome | isolation source: surface marine sediment (1.8m) | place: French Polynesia: Moorea | collected 2018-08
AGCCCGGCGGCGGCCGTCCCGAAGACGAGAAGCATGAGGCCGCGCCGGAGTCGGACTGACGGCGTCTGGGGCGACCGCCGGCTCCTCGGCCTCTTCGTCCTGCTCGCAGCGCTGGGCTGCGAGCAGCCGCTGCCTCGGGAACGCCTGGCGGAACGGCTCGAGCAGCTCGAGCAACCGAATCTCCTGCTCATCGTGGTCGACACGCTTCGGGCCGACTGGACCAGTCCCTACGGATTCGAGCAGGACACCTCCCCGGAGCTGAGCCGTTGGGCGGCGCGGGGCGTGGTCTTCGAGCGCGCCCTCTCCCAGTCCTCCTGGACCAAGATATCGATGGCCTCGCTCCTCACTTCCCTGTGGCCCCGCAGCCATGCGATTCGCGAGCCGAACGACGGACTCGCGTCGGATGCCGAGACGGTCGCGGAGCTGCTGGGCCGGGTGGGCTACCGCGCCTACGCGGTGCAGACCAACGGTTGGCTCCACGCCTCCTTCGGCTTCCACCAGGGCTTCGAGCACTACGTGTTTCCGATCGGCAAGGGGGCGCGGGGGATCGCCAAGGCGTCCCTCTGGCCCCACGCGGACCGCGTCTACGAGGAGTTCGCGAGGCTGCTCGACGCGCACCCGCGCGACGATCCCTTCTTCCTCTACCTCCACTTCATGGACGTCCACCAGTACGGCGCGCCGAGCGAGTTCAAGACCTTCGGCGCGGGGGACCGCGGCCACTATCTGGCGGCGATCCGCTGGGTCGACGACGCGCTGCAGCGTATCCGCGAACGTCTCGACGCTGCGGGCTACGGCGACGACACCGTGATCCTCATGACCAGCGACCACGGGGAGGAGTTCGGCGAGCACGGAATCACCGGTCATGCCCGCAACGTGTTCGCCACCTCGGTCTGGGTTCCGCTCATCCTGCGTCTTCCGTTTCCCATCCAGCCGCTTCGCGTGGCCACCCAGGTGCGTGGAATCGACGTCGCCCCGACGCTGCTCGAGCTCGCGGGAGTCCCCGCGCCCGACGGCTTCGAGGGCGATTCCCTGATCCCTCTGGTGACCGGAGCCGCCGGGGAGTCCCCGCCGCACCGGACGAGCTTCGCCGCCCTCGGCTTTCCCCTCTTCGTCGACGCGATGGTCCAGCACAGTCTCAACGACGGCGACTGGTCGTTTGCGCGCAACGTGGAGCGCGATCCGGCGGAGAGCGAGTTCCTGTTCGACCGGGAGCTCGACCCCGAGGAGCAGGTCAATCTGGTCGGCCGCGAGCGCGCTCAGGCGGAGCGCATGCGGTCGTTGCTGGAGGCCCATTGGCGCGGGGCCGCGGAGGCGGGTGTGCGCAAGACGGACGTGCGGATCGACCCGCAGATCGCGGAGCGCCTGCGGGCGATGGGCTATCTGGAATGACGGCCGGTCCCATCGCCTCCGCGGCGAAGGGGACGGAGAGCGCTCGATTCGAGACGCACAAGCTGACTGAAGGCTCGACGGAGACCGGCGTGTGAGACTGCCTCTAGGCAGACGACGCTGGCTGATCGCTGGCCGGCGCGTCCGCGGGCATCCGCAGCGCGACGTAGCGCCGCGCGAGGTGGGCCAGCAGCTCACACGAGAGATCGAAGTGGTCCTCGAGGGCGTCCACGTAGAGGGCGCGCGGGATCTCCAGGACCACGGCTCCTTCGGGCCCCGCCACGAGCTTCTCCTCCGCGGGCAGCCCCGAGAACAGGTCCTGGATCCCCGTGACTGCGCCCGGGCCGATCCAGCGGGCGCCCGCCCGGCCCGTCGCGCGAAGACTCCCGGCCTCCACGAGGCCGAGCGTCTCGGCGCGCTCGCCCGCAGGCCGCAGCGCCTCGTCGGGCGCGAGAGCCCGCGCGGACCCGCCGTGCAGCAGCTCCGCGAGCACCGTGAGGTTCGTCTCGCGGAAGAAGCCCGAGTGCCGCGCCAGCGCGATGCGCTCCACCAGATCGAGGCTCTTCGCCGCTGCGCTCGCGGCCGCATCGGGCTTCGACTCCGACGTCTCGGCCAGCCCCAGCTCGGCCTCGGCCTCGCCCAGGAGGCGCGACAGGACCTGCGCCATCTGCAGGACGAGCGGGAAGCGGTCCTCGAGCAGGCGCAGATAGCTCGAGAGGGCGATCTCGAGACACACGCTATCGCTGAGCGCGCGGCATCCCGGCGGATCCGGGCTCCGCGCCAGGACGTGGGCGAGCCCCGTGCCTCCCGGGCTCGTGATCTCGAGAAGCCTGCGTCCGGCGCGCATCGCGGCGACGCTGCCCTGCGAGAGGAAGAAGATCGATCGGATCGGGCCGTGCTCCGGGTAGAGCCATTCGCCCCGGCGGAAGAAGCGCTCGACGCTGTGCTCCGCGAGCGCGACGATCACCGACGAGTCGACCCCCGCCAGATACGGCTGCGCGCGCAGGAACAGCGCGCGGTCGAGCGGAGAGACGAGCGGCAGCTCAGCCACGGCTCTCTCCCGCCGCAGCCGCGGGCCGGGCGGAGGCCTCGGGAAGCTGCTGGATCAGGCCGAGCGCCCGCTCGCGCAGCCGCGCGATCGGACCCGTCGCGTCGACGGATTCGACCGTGGCGGCGCCGCGCGCCGCCGGCCGCGGCTCGAGATCGAGCTCGGCGGCGTGATACAGCGCGAAGGCCCGCAGCCCCTTGCTCTCGTCGGCGGTGAGCTCGTCGAGCAGGCGCGCGTAGGAGAGCTTGCGCTCTGCGTGCGGGCTTCCGGAGGCGCGCAGTCTCGCGGGCGCGGAGTCCTGGGAGACCAGCGCCAGCACCGCACGACGCTGATCCACCGGCAGCAGGTGCTCCAGGAGCTCCTCGCTGCTCGCCCGCACGGTTCCCATTCCGCTCTCGAGGCCCGACCAGATGTCTCGGAAGTCCTCCTTCTCGTGCAGCAGTCCGAGGAGCATGAAGATCCGCTGCGTGGCGAGCCGCCCCTTGTCGCGGAGCAGCTCACGCAGGAGCTCCCCGCCCGTCGTCTCGCGCGTCGGGTCGCGCTGCTGGCCCTCGACCAGCTCCGCCTCCCAGTACAGCAGTGCCAGCGCGCGCTCGAGGGTCCGATCCACCGCTCGCGCGACGGGACTCCGGTCGACCATGCGCGCGCTCGGCCCGGACAGCAGCCGGACCAGCGCGCGCACGACCGCGTAGCGCACGACTCCCGGGCCCGCGTCTTCGAGGGATTCGAGCAGGATCCGGGCGGCCCGCGGCGTGCCGAAACGCGCCAGGGTCGCGGGGACGTGGCGCCGGATCGCCAGCCCGACGCGAGGGTCGTGGAGCGCCCGTGCCAGGGCCTCGAGGGCCGTCTCCCCCCGCGCGACCAGCACCTCGCGCACCTCCTCGCGGACGCTGCGGTCGTCGAGGAGCGCGACGAGCGGCGAGGTGAAGAAGGCGTCGCCGCTCTCGCCCATGGCGAGCACCGCCTCGAGGCGTACCGCGGCATCGGCATCGCGCGAGAGCGCCACCAGGGGCTCCCGGTAGAGGGCCGCGTAGCGGAGCCGGGCGGCCGCGGCGACGGCGAGTCGCGTCCGGAGATCGGGATCCGCGAGCGCTGCCTCAAGCTCGCGGATCGCCTCCTCCGGGTCGATCCAGGCATGCGCGACGCGGCCCGTCACCGCGCTCACTCGGATGCAGGGACACTCCGAGCGGGAGAGCTCCTCGAGCCGCGCGCGGTCCGGCGAGACCGACCAGAGCGCTCGGGTGGCCGCCGCCCTGGCGGTGGCGTCGGGATGGTCGAGGAGCCGGTCCGCGTGCATCCAGAAGTCGTCGCGCCCGTGGATGGCGAACAGCTCGAGGGCGCGGGTGACGACGGCGGTCGAGGGGTGATAGAGGATCAGACTGGGGATCAGCTCGACGCGCTGCTTGTCGGCGAGGAGCTGGAGGGCGGCCAGCACGCGCTGCTCGTCGGGATGATTGAGCGCCCGGATGAGCGTCTCGAGCGAGGCGAGGTCGAGCTCGGGGTAGTCGATGCACGTCTCGATCGAGCCCTCCGAGAGGGTGCGACGGAAGGTGTCGAGATAGGGACCGCGCAGCGCGAGGGCCGCGAAGCTCCACAGCAGCGCGAGCCCCACCACCGCCAGCGCGATCCAGTACACGTGATCGGGCAGGGGGACGACGAGCAGGATGCCGATGGAGGCGAGGGCTCGCGCGCCCTTCGCGCCGAGCAGCTCTCCGAAGTACTTCACCGAAGCGCGGAGATCGGTGCGCATCGGCAGGTAGAGCAGCTCGCCCGCCGTCTTCTGGAGCGAGAAGCGCAGCGTGCCCTCTGCGCACTTCAGCAGGACGATGGCCACCAGGCCTCCGCCGGCGACGAGCGCGGTCGCGGCCAGGGAGACCAGCAGGGGCAGGACGGCCAGCGCCCGGTGGATGCTGACGCGCCGGAGCATCGGCGTCACGACGCAGGTGAGCACGAGGAGCGAGCCCACGTTGAGGCCCAGGTACACGCTGCCGAGCCAGCGCGCGAGAGCGTCCTTCTCGACGTACTCGACCACCACGCTCTTGAACAGGAAATCGCTCAGCGTGAAGGTGAACGTCGTCAGGACCATCAGCGCCGCCACCCGGCGGGCCAGCGGCTCCCGCGAGATCGCGCCGAGGGAGTGCAGCAGACCCGGAGCGTCGGCGCGGGCATCGCCCTCGGAATCGCGCGTCTCGGCGGTCGGCTCGAAGAGCAGGCTCGGGCCGAGCGCGGAGAGGGCGTAGAACAGGGCGGAAGCGAGGATCAGCCACTCGGCCGGGAGCCAGCTGGAGAGTGCCGTGGCCAGCGCGAAGCCCGCCAGCGCGCCCGTCGACCCGCCGGTCGCGATCGAGGCGTAGGCCTGCTTGCCCTGGGTGATCGTGAAGGCGTCGGAGAGCGACAGCCAGAAGCGGGTGACGAGCACGCTCGTGATCACCCCCGCCCACACGTAGAGCGCGTAGTAGACCCAGTCTCCCCCGTTTCGCGCCAGCACCCAGAAGCCCCCGGTCCCGGCGGCGGCCAGGAGCTGGAGCCCGACGAGCCAGCGCTTGTGTCCCCCGTGCCCGTCGGCCCCGGTGGTGGCGCGGGCCAGCGCAAAGGCGCTGCCCGCGATGAGGAGGTACACCCACGGGAGCTGCTCGGGGGCGATGTTCGCGAGAAACAGCGCGTCGCGCGCCGTCTCGAGCAGAGCGTGGGCCAGCAGGATGCCGAACAGCGTCAGGAACGCACCGGCCCGCAGCCGCCGCGCCGCGCGCTGCGAATCGGTCCGTTCGATGTGGGTGGGGCTGTCGTTGCTCACCGGCATCGCCTTCTGCCGGTCGCCTCGACGCCGTCACGTGCCCGGGCACCAGACGGCGAACGGCGGCCTGGCCGCGGTCCCGCTCCGCGGGACCTCTGTACTAGATGAGATCGATCTCGCCCTGGTCCACGGACTCGATGAGGTCCTCGATGCGCTCGTGGAGGTTCTCGATCTCGTCTTCCGTGAGGCCCAGCTGGACGACATCGTCCTCGATGCGCACGCCGTCGTCCGGATCCAGGTTGCCCGGGGCGGTCGCCGGCAGCAGCAGGCCGCTCGTGTCGCGCTCGAAGTGCGCCAGGACGCCCAGGCTCTCGAGGTCCTCCCGGGAGAGCCCTCGCAGCCGATCCACCGACGCGCGTCGTAGCGCCGGGACCCGCAGGTGCTTCCAGTTCGGGACGAACCAGTTGTACCAGATCCCGCTCCACGCGACGCCGTTGTCGACGGCGAAGATCCGGTACGGAAGACCCGGCTCCGACACCAGGAAGTTCCCGGACCGCCCGTCCTGGTGCAGCATCAGGAAGGTGGCCAGGTTGAAGTCCGCCAGCCGGGCGGCGTAGACGGGGTCGCGCGCGAAGCGCTCCGGGTCGAGGATCTGCTCCGGCAGCGTCAGCGCGCCGAGCCACAGCGACATCAGCCCGAGCTCGCAGCGGGTGTCGGGGAGTGTGGCCCGGTCGTGCTCCTCCGGATCCGGGAAGGCCTCCGGAGGCAGACAGCGGGCCACCGACGTGGGGACCACGAAGTCCTCGGGATCCAGGAAGAGGCGCTGGACCTGATAGGACGCCAGCTCCTTGCGGGGCGAGTTGTTCACGCCGTCCAGGTCCCCCGGCATCGACTTCCACTTGACGGGGAATCGCATGCCCGTGTCGGGGAGGCGGGCCTCGGCCCGGTAGGCGCCCGTGAGCCCACGACCCGCGTAGCGCTTGGAGAGGATCTGGAGCTGGCACTGCGCGAGCGCCTCCTCGGCCACTTCGGGAGCGATCGGCCAGTGGGGGTTCCCACCCGGCGGGTTGGAGGGGGCCGGCTCCGCCGGCAGCTCCGCCGGCGTGAGCAGCGCCCAGCCCGCGGCGAGGGCGGGGAGGAGCCGCTGCGGGCGCGGTGTCGATCGGATGGAGAACATGGGAAACCTCGTAGGCTCCGGCGGAGGCTCTCCACGAGCTCGCTGATGAATGTTGAGATGCCGGCTCGCCGTGCAAGACACGGCGTCCGCCTTCCAGGGAAGCAGGAAGTCCGCGCAAGTCCAGGAATTGGCCGTGTGTCTTTGGCCCCGAAGAGGGTGCCGAGGGAGAGTGCGGCCGCAGGCTCGAGGCAGACTACAGCAGCCGTCCCGACGCCCGCCGAGACCTGGGGTGAGCTCCGGAGCGACACCGTCCGCTTGCTGGACGAACTCGGGGTCAGGCGAGTGTCCATCCGGAACCCCATCGGGCCCGAGTATCCCATCGGCAACAAGCTCACGTGTCTCGGTCTGCCGACGGAGAAGTCCGTACGGGTCTTCCTGGACAGCGACATCCTCCTGGTCCGGGACGTCCGTCAGCTCTCGCCGGGTCGAGCCGCCGGCGTTCGTCCGGCGGATCTGGACACGGCCAAGGTCGCCGGAATCCCCTGGGACGCCGCCTACGGCCATTTCGGGATCAGGCCCCCAACCGAGCAGGTGGTCACCACCGTGGACCGCTGCTCGATCCGGCCCTACTACGACGCCGGGCTGGTCGCGGCGCCGACCCGGAGCGAGCTGGGTTCGCTCTGGATCGAGACGAGCCGCGAGATCCGGGCGCACTTCGACGTGAAGGGTCCCTTCCTCGATCAGGTCGCGCTGCCCGTGGCCATCGCCCGAGCGGGCCTCGACGTGAAGCTGCTCGGCAGCGAGGACGATTCTCCCGCCCACCTCGTGCCGCTGCCGCTTCGCAGCGGGCCACGGCTCGTCCACTACCACTGCCCCGAGATCATCCGACGGGAGAAGGCTCTCGACGACGAGCTTCGCGCCTGCCTGAACGAGCAGCCGGTGCCTCGAACGCTGGTTGGAGACGACCCGGCGTGGCGTCGACTCCTGCAGCCGTTGCACGCCCCGCACTTCGCTCTGAACGAGACCCGGCGTCTGGCCAAGCAACAGCTCAGGCGCGCCTATGGGCCGCTCGCAGGCGTCGCCAGGGGTGACGCCACCGCGTGTCGGCAGGGCGAGAGTGGGGGACACCGAGGACGGCTGGGACCCGCTGGAGGAGGCGCGGCCGACGAGGTCTTCGTTCATCGCCCGCGGCCCGAGGGGATCAAGGATCTGCAGGGCCGCGTGCGCGGGTTCCGCCGCGCTGATAACCTCGGCGAGCCGAAAACGCGAGCTTCGCTCCGAGCACTGGAGCTCGAGGGAACCCCACCGAGCCTGCACTACGGGTCCGGCTCGAGATCTCGGTCTGCGGTTTCGGCACGGCCCGGCCGACACGGACGTGGAAGGTGCGAGCACGGGGCCCTCTCCGTATGCCCCACCTGGAGATCATCGATGGCCGCTTCTGGGAACGCATCCGGCAAGCTCGCAAGATTTCGCAAGCGTCGCCGCAAGTTGGTACGGCGCCACGGCAAGCGCATCGTGCGGCGACTGAACGTCTTCTTCGCAAGCCAGTCGACGATTCCCTCGCTCCCGCTCTACGACACCCGGACCTTTCCCTGGGTCGAGACGCTCGAGAGCCACTTCGAGTCGATCCGCCGGGAGCTCGATGGAATCCTGGAGCACCGGGACGCGCTTCCCCACCTCCAGGAGATCCAGCGCGAGCAGTCCCGCATCGCCCGCGAGGATCACTGGAAGACCTTCGTCCTCTACGGCTGGGGGTACCGCTCGCGACTCGCTTGTGAGCTGTGTCCCGAGACGGCGCGCGCCGTGAGCGCGATCCCGGGCTGCAAGACCGCGCTCTTCTCGATCCTCGCACCCGGCACCGTGATCCCGGAGCACCGCGGCCTCGACACGGGCTTCCTGCGGGTCCACTTCGCCCTGAAGGTCCCGAAGCGCCGAGAGCATTGCGTCCTCGAGATCGACGGAAGACCGATCCTCTGGGAGGAGGGCAAGACTCTCGTGTTCGACGACTGCTATCTCCACAGCGTACGAAACGACACGGAGGAGGAGCGCGCGGTCCTGCTCATGCACGTCGAGAGGCCGATGAGCTGGCTCGGACGCATGGTGCATCGCATCGAGCTCTTCGGACTCCGCCGCACGGCGCTCGTGGCCGACATGCTGCGCAATCACGCGGCGTGGGAGCAGCGTTTCCGACAGCGGCTCAAGTTGAGGCCGTCGAGCCCGGAGGGCTGATGGTGCCCGGGACTGGCGCCGGTTGGAACGGTCGCGATCGGTCTCCAGGGGACGCCCAGGGTGAAGTGAGCGCGTGTCGGACGGGCGGGCGGTCCGAGATCGGCCCCATCCGAGCACGCTCCCGGGTCTCCGACTGCGTGTACCGACCCCGCTGCTTGAGCCGCCGGCGTGGATCGGCTTGACTACGCCCATGCAGGATTCTGGAGTCCTCTCCGCGTCGCTGTTCGGCCTCGACGACCCGGTGGCGTCGGCTCTGCACCTGTCTGGGGCCGTCTTCTTCGGGTGGCAGGCCCTGCGGCTCGTGCGGCGCGCGGGCGAGGCACGCCGTCGCGGCGCGGCCCTGGCGGTGTTCGCGGCCACGGCGGTCGCCCTGCTCACCCTCAGCGCCTGCTTCCATGGGCTGCCGAGGGGCCACGCCTGGAAGCCCTTCTTCCAGCGCGCCGACCACTCGGCCATCTTCCTGCTCATCGCGGGTACGCTCACGTCGTTCCACGCCGTCGGGTTCTTCGGGCGGGGACGCTGGTGGATGCTGGTGCTGGTGTGGACGGTCGCGTTCGCAGCCCTGTTCGGGAAGCTCGTCCTGTGGTCCCACGTGGGTGACGGCCTTGGCCTCGTGCTGTACGTGGGGCTCTCGGCGATAGGCCTCATGTCCCTGGTTTTCCTGCCGCGCAAGCTCGCTTGGCGCGCCTACGTGCCCATGCTTCTCGGCGCGCTCGTCTACGTGGGTGGCGCGCTGATCGATCACCTCGGCAAGGGGTGGCTCTGGCCCAGCGTCTTCGGGTCGCACGAGCTCTTCCACGTGGCCGTGCTCGCGGCGCTGCTCCTGCACTGGCGCTTCTTCCACGACTGGGCGGTCCCCGGCCGCGTGATCGTCCCGCCGGCGAGCCTGCTCCCCAGGCTCCAGCGCGCCTGACGGCTCGGCTGCTCCAGCTCGGCGTTCGCTCCATCCCTCGACCTGGCAGTTCGCGTCGCATCCGCCGCCGGGGACCTCGTCATGGGCACAGGGCTCGCCTGCGTCGCTCGAGCCGTTTGCCGGAGCGGGGAGGGGCGCCCGGGGGCGCGCCGGGTGACGCACGCGCGTGTCGGAAGGGCCGAAGTGGGAGACACTGAGGGCCGAAAGGGGACGCCGAGGGGCGGGGCGGGGCGGGGCGCGTCGGAGTGTGGCCGACTCGTCGTGGCCTAGACGAAAGGCGTGTGGCCAATCGGGGCACGCGTGGGGCGTGGGGCGGGGCGATCCGTCGCAGCGGTCTGCGAGACGCCCCGGCGGAGCGCGGCACAGACTGGTACGCGCCTTGCACAGAGCTGACACCAGGAGGTGTATGACGTGCGTGCCCGAACCCCTCTTCGCTCGCTCTTGGTCCTGCTGGTCCCGGCGCTTGCCGCCGCGCAGGAGACGACGCGGACGGTGCTTGTCTTCCCGCAGCAAGGCCTCGATCTCGATTCCGGGGCGGTCCAGGAGCTGGAGCCCGGAGCCACGCCGGAGGAAACGGGAGTGGACTTCCGCTTCGGCCATCACGCGGATCGCGTACCGCACGCGGTCGTCATGCCCGAGCTGGAAGTCGAGACGGACACCCACGTGGAGTTCGACCACCAGGCGCCGACGGCGTCGAGCGCGGCTCGGCAGCCCACGGGTGATCCGGCAACACCGCAGCGGGCCAGCGCGACGCTGCCGCCGGAAGGGCTCTCGGCCATGGACTGGCGGCAGATCCAGAGCCTCGTCCAACAGACGGCCTATCGGGTGGAGCCAGCCAAGGAAGCAGACAGCGCCACCGCCCTGGCGGCGCGCAATCCCGAGCAGGGGCTGCGCGCGCGCTTCGCGGCGGATGGGATTCGGGTCTCGTCGCTTGCAGCAGACGCGGCCTCGTGGGAGTTGGGGCTCAAGCTCCGGGGCTATGGCTACGCGGACGCCATCCAGGCGGTCGCGCCCGCCGAGCCGGTCGCCGACGGGCACCGGGTGGCCTACCGACGCGGCGATCTCGTCGAGTGGTACGTCAACGAGCCGCGCGGCGTGGAGCAGGGCTTCACGCTGGCCGCGCCGCCGCCGGGCGTGGGCGGGGAGCAGCCGGTGGTGCTCGAGCTGGCCGTGACGGGCTCGCTCACGCCGCGCCCGAGCGGAGACGCTGCGGCAATCCTCTTCGAGGACGCGCGCCGCGGGGAGACCGTGCTGCGGTACGACGGTCTCGTCGCATGGGACGCGGAGGGCGAATCGCTGCCGGCGCGCATGGCGGCGCGGGGCGGCGCGCTGCGCCTCGAGGTCGATGCTCGGGGCGCCGCGTATCCCGTCACGGTCGACCCGCTGGTGCGAACGGAAGACGCCAAGCTCGTGGCCAGCGACGCCGCGCCCGAAGACCGATTCGGGCTCTCGGTCGCGGTCTCGGGAAGCACGGCGGTGGTGGGCGCCGCCTGGGACGACGATACAGGCTCCAATTCGGGAGCGGCCTACGTGTTCGTTCGCAGCGGCATGGTGTGGAGCCAGCAGGCGAAGCTCACGGCCAGCGACGCGGCGGCAGATGACCTGTTCGGGTTCTCCGTCGGCGTTTCGGGGGACACGGCGGTGGTCGGCGCGTACCTGGACGACGACGCGGGCTCCCAGTCTGGATCCGCCTACGTGTTCGTTCGCAGCGGCACGTCGTGGAGCGAGCAGGCCAAGCTCACGGCGAGCGATGCGGCGCCCGTCGACCAGTTCGGCCTCTCGGTCGCCGTTTCGGGGGACACGGCGGTGGTCGGCGCTCGTCTCGACAACGACGCGGGCAATGATTCCGGCTCGGCCTACGTGTTCGTGCGCAGCGGCACGCTGTGGAGCGAGCAGGCGAAGCTCGTGGCCGGCGATGCAGCGCCCAGCGACCAGTTCGGCTGGGCGGTCGCGCTTTCTGGGGACACTGCGGTGGTGGGCGCTCCGTTCGACGACGACGCGGGCTTGGAATCCGGCTCGGCCTACGTGTTCGTTCGCAGCGGCACGACGTGGAGCGAGCAGGCGAAGCTCGTGTCCAGCGATCTTGCGGCCGCCGACCGGTTCGCCTGGTCGGTCGCGGCATCGGGGGACACGGCGGTGGTGGGTGCCTACGCGGACGACGACGCGGGCACGGCATCCGGCTCGGCCTACGTGTTCGTGCGTAGCGGCACGCTGTGGAGCGAGCAGGCGAAGCTCGTGGCCAGCGATGCGGCGCCCGGCGACGAGTTCGGTCAGTCGGTCGCGCTGTCGGGGGCCACTGCGGTAGTGGGTGCCCCGTACGACGACGACGCGGGCACCGACTCCGGCTCGGCCTACGTGTTCGAGTTCAACCAGCCGCCCGTGGTGGACGCGATCACCGCACCCCTGGCACCCGTGCCGGTGGACACCGAGGTCGAGGTCAGCGCCGCCTTCACCGACCCGAACCCCGATGACACCCACACGGCGATCTGGGACTGGGGGGACGGCTCGACGTGCGAGACCGAGTTCCAGCCCGAGTGCGAGGTCACCGAAGCGGACGGCGAGGGAACCGTCAGCGGCCGGCACACCTACACGGTGCCGGGGATCTACCCGCTGACCGTGACCGTGACGGACGACTTCGGGGCCTCGGACTCCGCCGAGTTCCAGTTCCTCGTGGTCTACGACCCGTACGGGGACATCGTGAAGGGGGTGGGCTGGATCGAGTCGCCCCCGGATGCCTGCCAGATCCCGGCGTGCCTCGATCACCACGGAGCGTTGCCAGGAGATCCGGGCAGGGCCTACTTCGGGTTCGTCGCGAAGTACCCGAAGGGCGGGACCGTTCCGAGCGGGCAGACCGGGTTCCGGGTCGGCGGGCTCGCCTTCCACTCGACCGCATACGACTGGCTCGTGGTGATCGGGCACTGGGCGCAGCTCAAGGGGATCGGCACGATCAACGGGACGGGGGATTACGGGTTCCTGCTCGCGCTGGTCGACGCGAAGCGGACGCCCAGCCAGGACGCGGACGGCTTCCGGATCAAGATCTGGGACCGGGCCGCCATGGACGAGATCGTGTACGACAACCGCCCGGGCGAGCCGGACGACAGCGATTCGCTGACGGAGATCGGCGCAGGCTCGATCGTCATTCGCTCGCGCCACGGCTGCGGGCTCGGCTTCGAGCTCGCGTTCCTGCTGGCGCCCCTGCTCTGGCTGTACCGGAGACGGCTGGCGAATCGATGACTGCGTCGACTTGTGGCCCATCGCGGTCTCGCCGTAGGGGCTCGCCATAGCGCCAAAACCCGGACGTCGCGTCGAGACGCAGCGTGAAGGCCCTTTTCCCCGTCGGACGCGAGCCGGTCCTTCCTGGATCGGATCGGCGCGCGCACGCTGTCGCTCGAACGAATCGAGATCGTGGAGAACCAGCTCGACCGGCTCTTCGAGTCCCCCCCGGCCGTCATCGTTCGCCCCGATCGCTACGGTTGGGGACAGACGATGGTGCCCGGGACTGGCGCCAGTTGGAAGGGGCGTGAACGGTCGCGCAGGGGCGCCGAGGGGTGACGCAACTGCGTGTCGGCAGGGCGAAAGTAGGAGACACTGAGGGCCGATAAGGGACGCTGCGGGGCGGGGCGGGTCGTGTGTGATTTTCGGCGCATTTCTCCCCCAGAGCCTCCCCCAGACAGCCGAGGCCCAGCCCACGTGTCGCGGAAGGCCCGCCCGAACCTCACGGTCGCCAGCATCAACCGTCTGCCGGTCCCCGCCCGGTGAGGCCGGACCGAGGTCGGCGACGGCCGGGTGCCCGGCCCGGTGGTCCGGGTGACGGATCGCGGCACCCGGACGCTCGGGCTCGGCGCTGCCGCCGAGGCCCGGAAGCACATGACGCGGCTCTTCTCCTGGGCGCTGGAGCGGGGCCTCCTGGAGCACAGCCCGGCCGCGCGCCTGCGGCACGGGGCGCTGGACGGCCGGCCGCCGGCGGGACGCGCGCTCGCGGACGACGAGCCGGCGGCGATTTGGCTCGGCGCCGACCAGCTCGGCAGGCCATCTACGAAGTCGACTCGGAGACGATCCGGGCGATTCCGGAGGCGCGCTTCGCAGAGCTGCGCCTCAAGGAGCGAAGCGACCTGCAGCGTCTGATCCGCGACCGCATCGAGGTCGTCGCGCCGGGCACCATGGTTCTCGCGGAAGGGTTCGGAAACTGGGATGACAGCCGGCGTCGGATCGTCCTTCTGGGGCTGGATCGCGACGCGAATCTCGTGGTCATCGAGCTGAAGCGGAACGAGGACGGCGGGTTCATGGACCTGCAGGCGATTCGCTACGCAGGCATGGTCATTGGCATGACCTTCGACCAGGCAGTCGCCGCCCACCAGACCTACCGCACTGCGAGGGGAATCGAGGGCGACGCCCAGGAAGCGATCCTGGAGTTTCTCGGCTGGGGAGAGCCCAACGAAGGCGACTTCGCCGTGGACGTGCGAATGGTCCTCGTCTCCGCCGAGTTTTCGAGGGAGCTGACCAGCGCCGTCATGTTCCTGAACGAGTGCGAGCTGGACATCCGGTGCGTTCGAGTCAATCCCTGAACGCTCGAAGACCGGATCCTCGTGGATGTCCAACAGGTCCTGCCGTTGCCCAAGCGGGCGGTCCCGCGTTCGAACCGAGGTGTTGGTGGGTCGATGATGACGAATCGGTCGTTTCTGCCGGAACGACCTACGCATTCACGGAGGGGTGGGGACCCAGTACGGAGTAAGCACTCCTCGGCCTACCGAAAGCCTTCCCAAACCTCCGTGTCTCAGTGCGTCGGAGCGGCGAGCAGGACGACTGGAACGCGCCTCAGCCAGGCCTTGCCTGGATCAAGATGGCACCCCACGATGCTCTCCAGCCGCTCGTCCGCGAGCCGTGCATACCGCGGGGTCTCGTGTCTCGTTCGATGTCCCAACACCTCCCAAACCTCGCGCTCGCTGGCCCCGCGCCGCATCCACTCCCGGTAGCCTGACTGCCGCGCTCGCTAGCCCTCGTCCAGGAACTCGACCCGTCCCGTCGCGACGTCGTAGATGCCGCCCACGAGCAGCACCTGGCCTGCCTCGATCAGCTGGCGAAGGGTGCGGCTGCCGGCGGAAACCGCGTCCAGGGTGCGGCGGACGTTCACGACGGCGACCCGCTCGACGAAGGCCTGGTTCCCTGTGTTCCGGTCCGTCGTCGTCTCCGTCTCGGCCCGGACGGCCTCGGCGATCGGGCCGGTGATCGCGGCGAGGTTCTCGTGCTCTCCCGGGTGTTGCGGATCCTCACCGCGACTCATCTGATCCACCGTGGCGGTCACGGCCCCACAGCGCGTGTGCCCCAGCACCAGCAGGACCTTTGCCCCCGCCACCGCACAGCCGTACTCCATGCTCCCCAGGGCCTGCTCGGAGGCGATGTTCCCGGCTACCCGGATGCTGAAGATGCTCCCGAGGCCGGCGTCGAAGATCTCCTCCGTGGCCACGCGCGAGTCCATGCAGGCCAGTAGCACCACCAGCGGGCTCTCGCCGGCGGAGGTGGCGGCCACCTCGTGCAGCCGGTCGCGGACCAGCCGGCGCCCGGTCGCGAAGGACTCGTTGCCCTCCTTCAGTAGCTGCAGCACCTGCTCGGGCGTGAGCCGCTTCTGGATCTCCGGGGTCGAGACGTCCCCGACCGTGACCCGATCTTCGATGCCCTCGAACCCGAGGATCCCCACCTCGATCCCGCGCACCGGCGCGATCTCCGACTCGAACTCCTTGATCAGGTCGAGGACGTCCGAGTCGATGTAGACGGTCCGCTGGGCGTCGAGCACCAGCCGGCCGCCGTCGGGCAGCTCGTTGAGGGTTTCGAGCAGGGCCGCGCGGTTGAGGAAGCTGACCTGGCTGGAGAGCTGGACGCGCACGACGTCGCCGATCAGGTCCTTCTCGCCGAACTTGCGCAGCGGCACCTTCAGGTTGCTCTGCAGGATGAAGACCATGGCGGTGGTCAAGCCGACGAAGATGCCGATCAGCAGGTCCGTCATCACGATCGCGACTACCGTCACCGCGAAGGGGGTGAACTGGTTTCGGCCGGCGGCCCACATCTGCTGGAAGATCGCCGGCTTCGCGAGCTTGAAGCCCGTGACCATGAGGACCGCGGCCAGGCACGCGAGCGGGATGCGATTGAGCAGGGCCGGAACCAGGAGGATGAGGACCAGCAGTAGGACGCCGTGGATGAAGCAGGTCATGCGCGTCTGGCCGCCCGCTGCGATCCCGACCGAGCTGCGGACCACCACCGACGTGATGGGCAGCCCCCCGAGCAGTCCGGACCCGATGTTGCCCACGCCCTGTGCCAGGAGCTCACGGTTGGGGGGCGTGACCCGCTTGCACGGGTCCAGCTTGTCGACGGCCTCGACGTTGAGGAGGGTCTCGAGGCTCGCCACGATGGCGATGGTCAGCGCCGCCATGTAGACCGCCGGGTTCGTGACGGCCGAGAAGTCGGGCGACGCCAGCTTGGCTGCGAAGTCGGGCAGCGAGTCGGCGACCGGAACCTGCACCAGCTGGTCCGGCAGCACCGCCCAGCCTCCACCCAGCCGCTCGAGCCCCGCTGCCATTGCGACGCCCAGGACCACCACGCCCAGCTGCGACGGCACGGTCGTGTTCTTCAGGGGCGTGCGATCCCACACGATCAGCACGGCCAGGCATGTCAGCCCGATCAAGGTGGCGCCCGCGTGCACCTCGAAGAGCGTCTCGAACAGGTTCGAGAAGGTGTTCCCGCCGTCCAGCTCGGCAAAGCTCATGGTGCCGAGCCACTCTTCGTTGTTGCCGAAGAGGTGGGGGATCTGCTTCAGGACGAGAATGATCCCGATCGCCGAGAGCAGCCCCTTGATGACGCTCGAGGGAAAGAAGGCGCCCAGCGTGCCGGCCCGGAGGAGACCGAGCACGATCTGGATCACACCCGCCACCACCACGGCCACCAGGAACGCCTCGAAGGAGCCCAGCGCAGCGACCTGGGCGTAGACGATGGCCGTCAACCCGGCGGCCGGGCCGCTGACGCTGGTGTGCGAGCCACTGAGCCAGGCGACGAGGAGCCCGCCGACGATGCCCGAGACCAGACCGGAGACCAGCGGGGCGTTCGACGCCAGGGCCACACCCAGGCACAAGGGCAGCGCCACCAGGAACACCACCAGCCCTGCTGCTGCGTCCCGCGGTAGCGCCTTTGCGTAGGACGGTGCTTCGCTCATCGGGCTGGAATCCTCCGGAGAGACGTCCGCTCGGGCCTCGTCGAACGCCATCTTCGGCTTTCGCGGGACAGCTCCCACTTCAGCAGCTTCGGGTGTGGGTAGGTGTGGGTGGAAGTGGGCCTACAGCGCGCGAGACGCGAACCACGATGCCCCCAGAGTCCGGCCGAGGCCTCGACCGACGCGGCCATGGGTGCTCCGACGTCTGCCGCTTCCTGCCCATTCCGTCCCCCTTGCCGTCGATCTTGCCGGGATGTACTCACATCTGTGCTGGACCGATCCGAGCGGAGCAGGTCATGCGATCGCGTGCCCCCAAGGCGGGACCTGCGGGCACGACGGCGAAGGCGATTCGGCGCCCTTCGCGATTGCGAGATCGTCGGGGTAACCGAGGGCTGACCGTCGCAGTGGAGGAGCGAGAGTACTCGCAGACGTTCGGACCATCGCGGAGGTTCGGACCAAGAAGGGAAACAGCAGATGTCGCTACGAAGAACTGGACGGTTCGTTCCCGCGATGGCGATGGCTGTGGCGTTCTCGGCCATTGCCGCGCCGAACGCGCTCGCAGAACAGCACGGCGAAGCCATCGCGAAGACGGTGGAAGAGCACCAGGCCAAGATCCGATTCTACAACGCCAAGGCCGCGAAGTACCGGAAGGAGGCGGAGGAGGCCCGCGCGTGTTCCGCCGCGCCCTCGGCTCTAGGCAGGGTCGGGGGTCTCGCACGGCTGTCGCGCGGCGGTGTCGCGCTCGGCCTTCCGCGCGCGGATCCACTCCTGGACCTCGGTCCGCGAGAAGAGCGCCCTCCGGCCGACACGGACCGGCGCCGGGAACGCGCCCGACTTCGCCGCCGTCTTGAGCCACGTGGAGCGCATGCCCACGATGCGGAGCACCTGGCCGCGCGTGAGAAGGACGTCGTCGCCGGGGTTCGCCATGCGTCGCCTCCGATCGGTTCGGGGCGAGCATGCCGCACGGGCGCGGGGCGGCCGCCGAAGTTAAGGACCGCCAGAGCGGTGCCTTAACTTCCCTTCAGCTCCCTCCCCCGAGACTCCCCCAGGCGTCTCGTCCGCCGGAAGCGAGGCGGCGGGTCAGGGCACAACCCCTTGGGCTTGCACGGAAAGCCGGCGCACGCTGGAGCCGAGAATGGTGCCCGGGACTGGAGTCGAACCAGCACGGCCTTGCGGCCACTAGCTCCTGAGGCTAGCGCGTCTACCAATTCCGCCACCCGGGCAACGGGTGGAGCCTGCTCGGCTCTTCGGCCTGCGGGAGCGGCGGCCCAAGCCCTGGGCGCGCCGTCCGGAGGCGGGAAAGTGACAGAGAAGGGCCGGGGGTTCAAGCGCGGCGAAGCGCGGCCGGCGTGTACAATCGGCGTCGCGCGGCGGGCCCGCCGCGGGAGGGGTATGACGGGCGACCGGGTGCGCTTCGACTTCACGGGCTGCCACGTGCTCGTGACCGGCGGAACCAGCGGAATCGGGGCGGCCATCGCCCGGGCGTTCGCGGACGCCGGGGCGGAGGTCACCATCACCGGCCGCCGCGCCCGGGCGGAGGACTACGACGCGGACCTGTCGGGATTCCGCTACCGGACGCTCGAGGTGACCGACGGCGAGGCCGTCGAGGCGCTGGCGCGATCGCTCGACACGCTCGACGTGCTCGTGAACAACGCCGGCGCCAATCTGCCCGGCGGACGCGACGAGTACATCCCCGAGGTCTTCGAGCAGTCGGTCGCCATCAACCTCTTCGGCGCCTACCGCATGGCGGCGGCCTGCCGAGCGCTCCTGGCCTCGAGCCCCGTCGACGGCGGCGCGAGCATCGTGAACCTGGCCTCCCTGTCCTCGTTCTTCGCCGTGCCCATCGTCCCGGGCTACGGGGCCGCCAAGGCCGCGATCGTGCAGCTCACCAAGAACCTGGCGGTGGCCTGGGTGAAGGACGGGATCCGCGTGAACGCGGTGGCGCCGGGCCTGATCGATTCCGCCATGACGGCGCCCATGAAGGGGATCGAGGCCCTGGAGGTGCCCCACATCGAGCGCACCCCCATGCGCCGCTGGGGGACGCCCGAGGACGTGGCGCCGGCGGTCTGCTTCCTCGCGAGCCCGGCGGCACGCTTCATCACCGGTCAGACGCTGCCCGTGGACGGCGGCTTCTCGATCGCCTGACGGGCCCGAAGGGCCCGAAGGGCGCGAGGCGTCGCGTGGCGCGCAGGCGGGGAGGGCGACCCGGAGGGCGGTCGGGGGGCCGGCGTGCGGCGGGTCGACGCGGCGGGGGCTCGGGCCGGCGGGGCGGGCCCGGGCGCCGCCCCGCAGCGCGCGGCACGAGAAGGGGGCGAGACGCTGGAAGGGAAGGGGCGCTGCGTCCCGAGCGGGTGCTCGCGGCGCTGCGCGCACGCGGTGGGCGCGCCCTCACCCCTTCCGCGCTGCTGCGCGACCTGCGCCTCGAGCGCGGGGCGCTCGCCGCGCTGCGCAAGCTGCTGAGCGAGCTCGAGCGCGACGGCCGGATCCAGCGCCTGGGCCGCAGCGTGCGCGTCCCGCGCGAGGACGGGCTCGAGAGCGGCGTCTTCGAGCCCGCTCCGTCGAAAGCCGGGGGTGCCGGAGGCAGCGTCGCGGGCGAAGGTGGCGTCGTCTGGAAGGTGGGCGATTCCGGCGGCGCCTCCGCGGGAGACCGCGTGCTGGTCGCTCCGGGAGAGCGCGGGCGCGCGGAGATCCTGCACGTGCTCGAGGGCGCGCGCGCGGAGTGGATCGGGATCCTGCAGCGCCGCGGGCGCATGGCCTTCGTCACGCCCTACCGGGACGCGGTGGACTGGGCCGTGCGGGTGGGGAGTCGCGACCTGCAGGATGCCCGGGAGGGCGAGGTGGTGGTGGTGGTTCCCGTCGAGGCGCGGGGGCGAAGCCGGGGCCGGGGCCCTGCGCCGCTCGCCGAATCGCCCGGCGCCCCGCCGTGGGGTCGCGTGGTCGCGCGGCTGGGACGGCCCGGCGACCCGGAGGCCGACTTCCGCTGCGTCGTCTGGCGGCACCGGCTGCCCCGCCGCTTCCCGACCGCAGCCGAAGCGCAGGTCGCCGGGCTTCCCGAGGCGCTCGACCCGGCCGAGGTGGGCCGTCGGGTCGACCTCCGCGAGCGCCGGTTCTTCACCATCGATCCCGAGTCCGCGCGGGACTTCGACGACGCGATCTGCGTGGAGCCGGCCGAGGGGCCGGGGCCGGTGGCGACACGCCTGTGGGTCGCCGTCGCCGACGTCTCCCACTACGTGCCCCGCGCCTCGCCGGTCGACGACGAGGCCTTCCTGCGCGGCAACAGCGTGTACTTCCCGGATCGCGCCATTCCGATGCTTCCCGAGCGCCTCTCGGGAGACCTGTGTTCGCTGCGACCCGAGCGCGACCGGCTGGCGCTGGTGGTCGAGGTGGCGCTCGACGGCACGGCCCGCGTGGTTCGCCGCAGCATCTACCCGGCGGTGATCCGAAGCCGCGCGCGGCTCGTGTACGAGCGGGCCGCCGAGCTGATGGAGGGCCGCGACGCCGCGCACCCACTCGCCGCCGAGCTGGGGCGGCTCGCGCGCGTGGCCGCGGCGCTGCGCCGCCGGCGCAGGCGCGCGGGGTCGCTCGACTTCGAGCTGCCCGCGGCGGAGGTGGTGCTCGACGAGGCCGGCCGCCCGACGGACGTGCGGCGCGCCGCGCGGAACGTCTCGCACCGGGCCGTCGAGGACGCGATGCTCCTGGCCAACCGCGTGGTGGCCGAGACCCTGGTGGACGCCGAGCGGGTGGCGGTCCACCGCAACCACCCGGCGCCGGCGGCCCTCGCCATGGAGTCGCTGCGCGAGCTGCTCGGGGGGCTGGATCTGCTGGACTCCGGGGGGGGCGGCGCGCTCGGCCCTCTCGAGCTCTCGCGGGCGCTGGCCCGCGCCGTCGGGCGGCCCGAGGAGCGCTACGTGCACGAGGTGGCGCTGCGCAGCATGCGCCAGGCGCGCTACGGCGCCGAGAGCCAGGGCCACTTCGCCCTGGCCTTCGAACGCTACACCCACTTCACGTCGCCGATCCGCCGCTACGCGGACCTGGTGGTGCACCGGGCCGTGAAGGCGCTGCTGGCGGGCGATCCTCCCAGGCTCTCTCCGGAGCGCGCCCGCCGCATCGCCGCGCGGACCTCGTTTCGCGAGCGGCTCGCGGTCGAGGCGGAGCGGGAGATGGTGGAAATCAAGCGCTGCGTGGTGATGGCGCAGCGGGTCGGCGAGGTCTTCGAGGGCACGATCTCGGGCGTGGCCTCCCACGGGCTCTACGTGACGCTGGACGCGCCCTTCGTGGACGGACTGGTCCACGTCTCCACGCTGCCGGGCTACATGGTCCTGGACGGCAGGGGACACGCACTCGTGTCGCAGGACGGTCCGGAGCGCTTCGCACTCGGCGACCGGATGACGGTGCGGGTCGCGGCGGTGGATCCAATCGCGGCCCGGATCGGCTTCGAGCCGGAAGGCTCCCCGCCCGGGCGCCGCGGCGCCCCGCGTCGCTCGGGGCGATCCCGATGAGCGCGGCCCTTTCGCTCGATCGGAGGGCGGCACGCGAGCTCGGGGTCGCGCTCGCGCTCGTCCTGGGGGTCCTGCTCGCCTTCTCCGGCAAGGCCTTCACGATCGACGACCCGCTCTTCCTGTGGCTCGCCCGGCACATCCGGACGCACCCGTTCGACTTCTTCGGCTTCGAGGTCAACTGGTACGGCGTCTCGACGCCCATGGCCGAGCTGACCAAGAACCCGCCCGGGGCCGGCTACTTCACGGCGGCGGCGGCCGCGCTGGTGGGCTTCGGCGAGCGCGGACTGCACCTCGCGCACGCGATCCCCGCGGCGGCCGTGGTGGTCTTCACCTGGCTGCTGGCCCGGCGCCTGTGCGAGCGGCCCCTGGCCGCCACGCTGATCGGCCTCACCACGCCGGTCTTCCTGGTCTCGAGCACCAACGTGATGAGCGACACGCCGATGCTCGCGCTGTGGTGCGGCGCGCTGTGGTGCTGGATCCGAGGCTTCGACGCGGGGCGGTCGCACTACTTCTTCGCCGCCGTCGCCCTCGCGTCCCTGGCCGCGCTCACCAAGTACTTCGGCGCGGCACTGGTTCCGCTCCTGCTCGGGTACGGACTCGCTCGCGAGCGCCGCGCGGGAGCGTGGCTGGCGTGGCTGCTGGTTCCCGTGGCGGTGATCGCCGGCTACGAGGGCCTCACCCATTCCCTCTACGGGACCGGGCTCTTCTCCGACGCGGTCGTCTACG
>JAAUYK010172115.1_pt1 | contig 21824 bp, 20 predicted proteins | sample 7278021 | NCBI WGS metagenome assembly JAAUYK01 (sample SAMN14350223, study PRJNA611818) | marine sediment metagenome | isolation source: surface marine sediment (1.8m) | place: French Polynesia: Moorea | collected 2018-08
AGAGTCGCCTAAAACGTCACAATAGTCATGAGGCAGGGTCAATGAGATATACCTACAAGCAAAAAGGCCCATGGAAACTGATATATTCAGAGGAACACTCGACGCGCAGTGAAGCAATGAAACGAGAAAAATTTTTGAAAAGTGGTAAGGGACGCGAATGGATTAACAGTAATATTCTGAAACAGTAATTCAGTAGGCAGAGTCCGCCTGCGGTGGATTAACCACCGGGTCCGCGGTTTCCGCCTTCGGCGGACTGGGGAGCCAATCAACAGTAAAAGGGAACCTATCAATGGATGGTACCCCTTTTTGCGCTCGGTTTAAAAAAATCGTATGCAGAAGGTCACAAAATCAAATCAAAATATTTGCAAACTTTAGGCATATCGTGTAGGAAAAACGAAAAAATTTTAAAGGAGGGAGCTGTGAAAACACTTGTTGCATACTACTCTGAAAGCGGAAATACGGAGATACTGGCCAAGGCAATTTACAAAGGTCTGGAGACAACCGATAATGACATCGTGCAAATCGAAGATACCACAAATTTCGCAGCGTATGACATTATTTTCGTGGGGTTTCCAGTTCAAACTAGCAGTGTGCCCCCAAAAGTGGAAAAAGCGTTAAAACGTATCCCAGATGGCAAAATGCTGGCTTTATTTGGCACCCATGGCTCGCTGCGGGGCGGCCCGCTGGCTGTTTCAGCATTCCATTATGCGATTACTCTGGCGGCTCAAGCAACGGTTATCGGTACCTTCGGGTGCCGGGGTGAGGTCAAAGCCAGTCTTCTGGAGGCACTTATGAATAAGGCCGAATATAGATTCTGGGCATTGGAGGCCCAGAGCGCCGAAGGGCACCCAGATGAAGCGGACCTTGAAGATGGCAAACAATTCGCCAATTTAATGCTGCAAAAAGCTGGACGGGTATAACGGGCAGCAATTGACCTTCATTAGTATGGGTGAGTTGTGCCCTGTCTATGACAGATTTGGATACTCAAATCTGAAGGGTCTATTTGAGCCATCCGGCCAAATGAGTATGTGACCATTTCTCTCATATCTCAGGGGGCGACGTATTTCGATCACGGGTATTCGAAATTAAAATACGCCCCCTTCATTTCCTGCAAAACCATAACCCCCACTAAAGGCCTTGAATGGCCCTAAGGGCTTATTCAAGTTTTAGAGTCTCAGACAATATTCTTTTTATCATTTTGGAATTATTATAAATATTTTAATTGCCGGTCTCATTTCGAGACCTTGCTTTCCATTTCTAACATGCCATCAAGTGTGACATCTTGCACAATATCTCAAGCGTTAAAAACAGGTAAAGATTTTGGCCATTTGAGCCGATAAAACAAGTGTCTTGGACCGCTGTTTTCTCTATTGTTCAGACTAGTATGTGTTGGGCAGCAAACTCTATTCGATGCGCAACTGCCGTCTTATAAGCATATCAAAAGCCATATGTTAAAAAAGTTACATAAAATCATGTGTCTATAAACTAAAAATGGACCAAATTGCCAAAAATACGACGTCACAGAATCCTTCTGAACAGATACTGTCCACGCTGATCAATACGATTCCCAACCCGGCATTTTTTCGAAATAAAGATGGTGTGTTCATGGATTGCAACACCGCTTTTGCTGAAAAAGTGCTCGGTACCTGCTGCGAAAACATTGTCGGACAATCGGTTTTTGATCTTCCCAACATTATTCCGGCAGCGCTGACGGATTTCTGTTTGCATAACGATAAAAAACTGCTCAGCCAGCCCGGTATCCAAAGCTACGAGGCGGCTATTCGATGTGCTGACGGTATTCAGCGCGATTTTTTGATGAGCCGATCGACATTTACCGACCATACTGGAAAGATTGCCGGTATCATCAGCGTTATGATGGACTTAACGGACCAAAATCGCGCTGAGAAACTGCTGCAGGATCGGACGGCCGAGCTGGTCAAATCCAGCGCGGAACTCAAACGCCAGATTAAAAAGCGCAAAAAAGCCAAGCGATCGGTTAAGCTGGCACACCGTGAAATTGAGCACCTGATCTCTTCTTTACCGACAATTTTGATCGGTATAAGCTGCGATAAAGAAATAATTCATTGGAATGCCGTCGCTGCCAAGGTATTCAACATATCCGCCACCGATGTGATGGGAATCGAACTGGACTGCTGCGGCATCGATTGGGATTGGGACAAAATATCAGACGGTATTTCTAAAAGTCTCAACGATGGTTGCAACGTCCGGGTGGATAACATTCACTTTCGCAACTCTGATGGTGAGGATCGATACCTGGGGCTTTCGATTACGCCTTTTAAGGGCGATGATCAGAACATTTCAGGTTTGACGATCATCGGAGCTGATATCACCGATCGCATCAAATTTGAAGCGCAACTGCATCAGTCTCAGAAAATGGAGGCCATCGGGCAACTGGCCGCCGGGATTGCCCATGAAATCAATACGCCGGCCCAATTCGTCGGTGACAACACCCGGTTTCTGCAGGATGCTTTCAGCGACCTGATCGAAGCCTGCAATTTGTATAAAGAATCCCTCGATACGGCTAAATCTGGCCCGTTGCAGGCCGAGCAGATTCAAGACATCGAAAAACGCATTGAAGAGCTGGATATTGACTATCTCGAAGAGGAGGTCCCCCTGGCTATCGAGCAGACGCTCAAAGGCGTTGATCGCATCACCCATATTGTACAGGCCATGAAGATTTTTGCCCATCCGGGGGGAGAGGAAAAGGAACCCGTTGATATTAATAAAGAAATTGAAAAAACCATCATCATTACCCGTAATGAATGGAAATATGTGGCTGAATTAAAGACGGACTTCGATAGTGCTTTACCGACAGTGCCCTGTCATCGGGCGGAGTTTAACCAGGTGATTTTGAATTTGATTGTGAATGCCGCCCATGCGATTGCAGACGCAAAGGCGGACTCATCGGCTGAAAAGGGAACCATAAACATCAGCAGCCGCCAAACCGACAAGCATGCTGAAATTCGGATCAGTGACTCCGGCGTCGGTATTCCGGAGCATATCCGGCACCGCATATTTGATCTGTTCTTTACGACCAAGGAACCGGGCCGCGGAACCGGACAGGGGTTGGCGATTGCCCATTCTGTGATCGTTGACAAACATGGCGGCACGATTGACATAGAAACCAAAGAAAATCAAGGCACCACCTTTGTGATCCGGTTGCCCATAGACACCCTAAATTTGTAAATGACTGATCAAACCAAAAGACGTATATTGTTTGTTGACGATGAGCCCATGGTTTTAAAAGGCCTTCAGCGGTCGCTCAGAAAAATGCGTGCTGAATGGGATATGCGTTTTACGTCCAGTAGCAAAGAGGCGTTGGACATTCTAAGCCTCGAGCCGTTTGACGTGATTGTCTCTGATTTGCGAATGCCGGAGATGGATGGGGGCGAGCTCCTTGCCGAAGTCAAGCGTCATCATCCAGAGGTGGTGCGCATCATTCTTTCCGGTCAGGTGGAGCAGGAAACGACATTTAAATCCGTACAGCTGGCGCATCAAAGTCTTTCCAAGCCCTGTGATGCAGATATACTAAAGCACACCTTAAACAAACTGTTTGGATTGCGGAATCTACTGGAAGATAAAACCATCAAACGCATTGTTTCACAAACTGAGACGCTTCCCAGCCTGCCGGCCATTTATACCGAAGTGATCAATGAGCTGCAATCTTCAGATCCGTCTGTTCAAAAAATTGGCGATATTATTGCCGCCGATCTGGCCATGACGGCCAAAATATTACAGGTTGTCAACTCCGCCTTTTTCGGTCTTGTGCGAAAAATTAGCAACCCCAAAGAAGCGGTAATGCTTCTGGGGACCGAAACCATCAAAGCCCTTGTGCTTTCCGTTAAAATCTTTTCCGAATTCAATCAGAAAAAATATGCGTGGTTTAATTTTGACGAGCTTTTCAATCACAGCATGTCGGTCAGCATGTTTGCGCAAAGCATCTCAAAAGAGGAACGGCTGGATCAATATCTGATAAACAATTCGCTGATGGCCGGTATGTTCCACGATTTGGGCAAACTGATCCTGGTGACCAACTTCCAAAAACCGTATCAACAGATTTTGGCTGAAGCGCAGCAAAAAAAACGACATCTGTGGGAACTCGAAATTGATATGTTTGGGACCAGCCATGCAGAAATCGGTGCTTATTTAATGGGGTTGTGGGGGCTGGATTACCCGGTAATTGAAGCAATAGCGTTTCATCATTGCCCTGACAAAAGCCTGGCCGATTCAACCGGGCTTCTGACCGCCGTTCATTTTGGTGATGCGTATGACCGTCTAAAAAAGGATGAAAACAGCTCTGGTGAATTGAAACAACTGGATCGCGGGTATCTTGATAATCTGGGGGTTGGTCACCGAATTGATGACTGGCGACTCGTGTGTAAGGATCTCGCAGAGAGGAAATGGTAATGAAAGATAAAGTTTTACTGGTCGATGATGATGCCATGGTTCTGGCCGGGCTTAAGCGTCAGTTGCGCAGCCAATTTCGTATCGACACTGCCCTCAGTGGTGAAGAAGCCCTGAAGCAGGTGCAGGAAAATGGGCCGTATGCGGTAATTGTATCTGATTTCATGATGCCGGGAATGAATGGTATCGAATTTTTATCGTATGTCAAAAAGACCAGCCCGGACACTGTCCGCATGATGCTGACCGGCACTGCGGACATGCCGACTGCCATTCGAGCTGTCAACGAGGGCAATATCTTTCAGTTTCATAACAAGCCGTGTCCAGCCGATATTCTGAGCCAGGCGATACAAAGCGCAATCCAGAAATATCACAAAGTCGTATCCCATCAGCAACAGCTGAATAATTTTAAATCGTCTCTGGAAAAGGCCAGTCAGGTTCAACACGAACTGTTGCCGAAATCAGATCCCGATTTTGAGGGGTTTGACATTGCCGGCCGCAGTATTTGGTGTGATGAAACCGGAGGGGACTATTATGATTTTATATATCCCCCGGAAAACGGTCAAGATAAGATGGGCATTGTCGTTGGTGATGTCACTGATCACGGTATCCCTTCTGCGCTGCTGATGACCACCGCGCGTGCTTTTCTCAGAGAGCGCATCCAAACTTCCCCCAGCACCTGTGCTGCGATTATATCCGATGTTAATAAGCGGCTGGTGCAGGATGTCGAACAGCTGCATCTTTTTATGACCATGTTTTACTGCGAGCTCGACGCCAAGGAAAAAATGATTCGCTGGGTCAAGGCCGGGCATGAACCGGCGATTTTATGGTCTCCTGCTACAGCTGATCAACCGGAGTTACTCTCCGGCGAGGGCTTGCCACTAGGGGTCATGGATGATGCGGTTTATAAAGAGTATCAGAAACCGATCCGTTCCGGCCAGATAATTTTAATCGGAACCGATGGCATCAAAGAGGCGATCAATGATAATGGTGAAATGTACGGCACCCAACGATTGTTGCAGGTGATTAAGGACACAGCCGATCAAGCTGCTAAACAAATTATCGATGGCGTATTTGAATCTCTGAATCGATTTTGTCACCCGCTAAAAATTGATGATGATGCCACTCTGGTCGTCATTAAAGTTGAGTAAAATAAGCTTCCATTTTAGGGTCTGACATACCCGAACAGAAGCGCACAAAATTTCAGCACAACATTTTGCAACAAATTGGTTTAAACACCTTATGCCCTGCGGTCCCTCGATCCTGAAGACATATCCTCGACAATAAACGGCGAACATCGCATGCCAATGCTCATTTTCTTAATCCAGGCCCGCACCATGGTAATGGTCTCCCCATCCATATTGACGATACTCGGCAACTCTTCCACGTAATCAATATCATCTTTATAAAATTCGTAAAACACGTTATGAGAACTGTAGGGGTCGGCAATTAAGATGATTTTATGCCCATCGTAGGGATGCCGCTGAGGAGACCCAGAAAACGCGACGTGGGTTTTGCGCAAGACTTTTCGATCTTTTGGGCGTCGATAGGCCTGGATTTCAAATTTTATGGCTTCCTGGGGATGTTTGGTTTCTGTCATGCCTGGCTCTCCTTAGACTGAAATATTGGAAAGTGGAAATATCATTGCTCCGATATTTGACAGGGTTATCTCACGAATGATGATATTTTTCAAATGACAAAAGAAGTGTTTTGATCAGGAGCATTTATGGAACCCTTGAAGGGATATCAGAAAAAGTTTCTTAAAGGACTTGCCCACGGATTAAAGCCTGTGGTGTTTATCGGTCAGAAGGGTCTAACTGCCAACCTGATCGAATCGATTCGTGAGGCCCTTGCAACCCATGAGCTGATCAAGGTCAAGTTCGTTGATTTTAAAGAAAAACAGCAGAAAATAGCAACAGCCGAAGCACTTGCGGCTGAAGCGGATTGCCAGCTGGTTGGCATGATCGGCCATATCGTCATCTTCTACCAACAGCAAACCGATCCGGAGAAACGCCATTTTCAGCTACCGCAGCGGTAAGCGAACCGGCCAACGGTCAGACTACTGGTCCCGCGAGTTGGGATCTTCCAATGAGGTTTTGGTTTCATTGGGGTATATGACCAGCCGGTCACCCGGGTGTATGGGCTTTTTGCCATCCAGGCGGTTCCAGATGAGCAGCGCCGGCAGCGGCACATTGAAACGCTCGGCAATACTGGTCAGGTTGTCGCCTGTGCGAACCACATACACGCGCTCTTGATTCTTGGCCTGCCATTGTTGCACCATCTGTTTAAAGCGCGTCTCAAATCCGTCGGCACTCCCTTTTGGGATTAACAGCGAATGTGTACCGGCCGTCAGAAAGTGGCCGCGGATCTCCGGGTTCAGGTCTTTAATGGCCTTAAAATAGGTTTTGGCAGCCTGGGCGACAATTAGGATCGGCGTATCCTGAAAGCATTCAATCTGAATTCGATCAAACGCCAGTGGTGGATAAAGGTCATCATCGCTGAATTGGAAGCCAAATCGCTCCGGATTCGTTAAAATTAATTTTGCAGCAATAATTCTGAAAACATACCGCTGGGTTTCAAGCGGCAGATAGAGCTGGTAATAATCCTCCGATTTTTGCGATACCATCTCGCTTTGTAGGCCGATTTCCCCCATATTGTAAGCAGCAGCCGCAAGCGTCCAGGACCCCAGCATCGCATACAGCTCTTTAAGGTAGTTTATGGCCGCCTGAGTTGAGGCGAATATATTCCTGCGCTCATCGATATCAGCATTTATTCTAAGTCCATATTTAAGACCGGTGGATTTTAAAAATTGCCAGTAGCCAATGGCGCCTTTGCGCGAGCCGGCATGTGGGCGCAGTGCACTTTCAATAATGGCCATATATTTCAAGTCATCGGGCATGTTGTTTTCAGCTAGCATTTCTTCAATAATTGGCAAATAACGGGTGGAGCGCTTAATCCACAGCACCACTTGGGGTCGATCCCAGATGGTTAACAGCAGTTCTTTTTCTAAACGCTCGCGCACTTCTTGAAGGTCCAGCGCCACGGGCTCACCGCAAAAATTAAGTGCTTGATCTAGTTTGATGTTTGCTATTAGTGAGGGCCAATCGGAAGGTTGCTGCATTTGCGGCTCCTGAGCGCTGCAGATGACCGCCCCGCCCATTAGGACCAACAATAGCATCAAAAACGTGCGTTTCATATTCGCCTCAGTCTGTTTAAGATGGCTTGCGTGAAATTGCGTTTGACAGAAACGTCATAGCTGCTTGCCATTCCCGTCGCAGGCTTTTAACAGATGACTCTGAATGTTGTAAACAACTATCAACCAAATGACAACTGTCCCTAACGGCTTACGGATGAGACAGCCGCTGTGATGAATTTCCGGCGTAAACAGAGACAGTGCGATCTTTGGCAAAATTGCTGAAAACAGCACTGAAGACAATCAGAAAACCACCGCATCCAAAGCGCCAACTGAAAATTTCACCTAGCAATATAATGCCCAACAGGGACGTAAAGATCACTTCACTGGTCAAAATTAGACCGCCTTCCCAGCTTTTGCAATATTGAAAACCCTGATTCATCAGAAGCTGGGCGGCAAGGGCGCTAAAAACGATGCCGCCGATCATCAGCCATTCGATGGCGGATGTCGGCAGGTGTGGATCGCTGATAAACGCCGGAAAGGTGATCACAGCACCGATCAGGCAAAAATACAAATAAATGACGGTTGACCCGTTTGTTTCTCTTAATTTTTTGATTAAACAGACGGTCACACCGGCAAACATGCCGGATGTCAGACCGGCCGCCTGGCCCCATAGGCTGTCTGACAATTGATAATCAAATAAGATCGCGGCACCGATCAGCGCGCCCAATACGCAGCCGATTTGGCCAAATGAGATTTTTTCACCAAACAAAAGAAATGAAAAAAGGGCTGCAAAGGCTGGAAATGTAAAAAACAAAACCATGGCTGTCGATATTGGAATGTGCCGGATGGCGATGACAAGCAACAAAAAGGCGGTGGTGCCGGTCAAGCCCCGAATGATCATGAGTTTGAGGTTGCTGGTTTTGAAGGGATTTTGTTTCCATCCCATTATGCCCATTAAAATAACCAGCCCCAAACCGAATCGGTAAAAGGCAATGTCCCAGACCCGGAATCCAGGTCCGGAAAGCTTGATGAGACCATCCACAACGGAGAATAAAAAAGCGGAAGCCAGCATTAAGCCCGTGCCTGTCCAGCGTCCAGAGCGCGAAATAGGCCAGGGACCCGTTGGCGCATCTCTGCGCTCAGCGGGCCTAGTGCTGTTGAGTTGGGCATGGCGGATATCGTTCATTTGCCGGCGCTTTGTGTTAGAGGGCGTTTGTGGTGCGCATCGAAGAGTACAATGTTAACAGTCCCACTATAACAAAGAAAATTCCGGCTCCGATTCTGATATAGTTTGTGGGAACGACCCGGCTGATCCCGGCACCGAAAACTACGGCGATCAATGAACTGAGCACCAGGGCGCCAGCGGAACCTAAGAATACAGAGATTCGCGAGTTACAATCAGCTGAAAAGCAAAATGTTGCCAGTTGGGTTTTGTCACCCAATTCAGCCAGAAAGATCAAACCAAAGGTTGTCAGCAGTATTTTGAAATCCATCGGGTTCCTCATAGATGAAAAAGTTTTCAGGTGTCAGGTGTCAGATTCTGAATTTCAGAATTGGTCTTGGTGCCTTTTATATTTAATCATCACTGAATAAATTTGCGGTTATGATGTGTCCTAAATTGCCCTGACACCTGACACCTGAAACCAGTTATATCTATAATGCCCTTAGATATTCCGGTTTCAACGGGACTTTGCCTTTCAAGGCCTCGTCAATCAACTCCAATGTGGTCTCCTTGTCCTTTGGAAACCGGGCTCTGATCGGCAGATAATTTGAAGCGTGATTGGCATGGAAAAGCCCCCGGGTCAAGTGGGTGCTGGCGATCATGGTTCTCAGCTCCGCCAGCATTTCCTGCGGTTCAATCAGGCGAAATTTTCCGGAGACATACGCCTGATGAAGGGCGGTATCCGGTATGAGCATCAGGCTCAGGGCGCCAATGTAGTCAGGGTCCATTTCGGAAAGGACGCGCCCGGTTTCCTTTGCATGGACCTGAGAACGCTCTGGGCCAGCGATCCCCAAAAGAACGGTAACCGAAAGCTTGAAGCCGGCTTCTTTGGCTTTGCGACCCATGGCAATCATCTGTTCGGCGGTGGCCCCTTTGTTTATGTTCTTTAGTGTGATGTCGTCGCCGGTTTCCAAACCCATATACACGATTCCCACCCCATGCGCTTTGAGCGCCTTGAGCTCATCGATCGTTTTCATTTTCAAGGCCTTGGCATTGGCATACAATCCGACCCGTGTTACCCAGGGCAGCTGTTTTTCAATTTCTTTTAGAATTTTTAGCAGCCTTTTTTGGGGAATAATGAGCGCATCGCCATCGCATAAGAATACCCGGCGCTGCCGACGGCAGTGTTGCGCTGCAAAGGCAATGTCTTCCATAATGATGGCATCGGGCTTTATCCGAAAACGTTCGCCTTTGTAGGTTCCGCAAAAGGTACATTTATTGCGTGAACAGCCGACGGTCACCTGCAGCAGAATGCTGTTGGCCTCGCTGGGCGGTCGTATTATGTTGCCTTCATAATGCATGCGGTTTAACATTCCATCTGAGAATTTAACGGACTGAATTTCGCATCAGTCCGAACTTTGGCTTTTATATGTTTGTGGCGGTCATAGCAACTGTTTTCTTAAGCAGCACCGGGAGGAGGCTCGTCAGCATCATCGCCGATACATGTTTTTTCGAGCAGATCATCTTTAAGGTAGTCATAAAGGCTGCCGTGGAAAGAACACTTGATGGCCTCTTTGATTTTTTTTATCAGATACTCACTGATAGCTGCTTCACCGTCAATTTTAAGGCGAAACGCAATGAGCCGCTGTAATTTTTTGTCCTGTTTGTCACGATCCGGCACCATCCGCATGACGCGTTGGAATGTCATCTGAAAGGGACCATCCTGTTCTTCAATCGAAATGATCTTGTCTGTCATGGCTATTTCTCCATCGGGTTGGCCAGTTTGCCGGTTGAGCCCGTTGGGCCCGTTAAGAAAGAAGCATGTTTTAAATTATGGTTGATCGGCTTTCAGCAGGCTAATCCCTTTTCATATGGACCGTTAGTCAGCAACGGGCTAACCGGCTATCCGCTATTACTGGTTGCCAAAGCCATTTTGTCCACCACAATCCGGGCATGTCCAGGTAATACCATTGCAGGACATTCCCCACATGTTTTCTTGCATGCAGTCCTGGCAAATACTGAAGCCGCAACGGCACGTCCAGCAAAATCGAAATGTCGACTTACAGCAATCGCAATCGTAGGATTTGAGACGTCGGCGCCGCTGGCGATATCCGGAATTTGTAGCCGGCACTTTCATGATTGTTGTTTTAAATCTTAAGTGTTATAGAGACCCATGCCCGGTTCCGGTGGCGTAATATCTGCCTGAACCGGAATATATTCAGCGGACATGCAAAGGGTGCCAAAAAAGTAATTCAATCCAGAATATATGTCAAATTTGCTAAAATGTGACATCTGTATCTGACCGTGACAAACGGGTTCAAAATCGATGGTTTAACCGCACTTGACAATCAATGGCATTGAGAAATCTATGAAAGAAGAAAAAACGATATATTTAATCGACGGTACCGCATACATCCATCGCGCCTACCATGCCATCCGGGGATTATCCAATTCAAAGGGACTGCCGACAAATGCCACCTTTGGATTTGCGCGAATGATGTTAAAGCTTATCGAAGATCGCCAACCGCAGTATGCCGGTATGTTCTTCGATGCCAAGGGCCCTACTTTTCGGCATGAAATGTACACAGAATACAAAGCCAATCGTCCACCCATGCCCGACGATATGGCCGTTCAAATTCCGTATATCAAAGAAGTTACAGCGGCTTTGCAATTTCCGATTATAGAGATGCAGGGTTTTGAAGCCGATGACCTAATCGGAACGGTTGCCCGGATTGCTGAAAAGAAAGGTTTTTCGGTCGTTATTGTGACCGGTGACAAGGATTTTATTCAGCTTGTGACCGAGCACACCCTGATCTGGGATCCTATGAAGGAAACCACCATCGATACCGCCTTTGTCAAGAAAGCCTATGGCGTCGAACCGCAGCAGATGATTGATGTCTTGGGACTGGCCGGTGATACATCCGACAACGTTCCCGGGGTTCCGGGAATTGGCCAGAAAACAGCACTGAATCTAATCCAAAACCACCAGAGTATACTCAAATTATACGAAAAGGTTGACACCATCACCGCTAAGAAGCAACGCGAAAACCTGATTCGTTTTCGGGATCAAGCTTTTTTAAGCCGGGATCTGGTCACGATTGACATCGACGCTCCTATTTCCACTGATCTGGCGGATTTTAAAATCGGCCCGGCGGACACCGATACACTTTCAGCCCTGTTTCAGACCCTCGAGTTTCGGCAACTACAGCACGCCCTTTCTCAGAAGGCCGACTTAAGCGACAAAAATTACCAGCCGATTTTAACCCAAGCAGCGCTTGATCGGCTGATATCTCGTCTGACATCGGCCCGCATATTTGCCCTGGACACTGAAACGACTTCCCAAATCCCAATGCAAGCGCGGCTGGTGGGGCTGTCATTTGCCCTGCAGCCCAACGAAGCGTTTTATATTCCCTGTGGTCATGATTATCTTGGCGCACCGCAGCAATTACCGCTATCTGACGTGTTAAAACAGCTCGGACCTGTATTGTCTGATCCGAGTATTAAAAAAGTCGGCCAAAATATAAAGTATGATTGGATTGTTCTGACCCGCCATGGCGTCAAGCTCGATGGTGTCGTTTTTGACACCATGGTCGCATCTTACCTGCTAAATCCATCCAAACGCGCTCACAATCTGGACCAGATCGCTCTGGATTTTTTAGGCCATAAAACCATTCCCTATCAGGACGTCGCCGGCAAAGGCAAAAACGCTTTATCCTTTAATCAGGTGCTATTGGAAAAAGCAGTGCCGTACGCCTGCGAGGATGCCGACATCACCCTGATGGCCAAGGATGCTTTGATGTCTCAATTGCAGGCGATTGATCTGCAACAACTGATGGAAACCGTCGAGATGCCCTTAGTGCCAGTCCTGATGGATATGGAAATGATCGGCACCTGTGTCGATATCGACCGCCTACATGAACTGTCTAAATCCTTTGCACATCAACTTGAAGGGCTGGAGGCCAGTATTTACGGTCTTGCCGGAGAAGAATTTAACATCAAATCCTCCAAGCAGTTGGGCAACATTTTGTTCAACAAACTGCAATTGCCGGTATTGAAAAAAACCAAAAAGAAAACTGGTTATTCGACCGATGTGGATGTATTAACTCGCCTGGCTGAAGAACATGAAATGCCAGCCCTCATATTAAAGCATCGCACACTGTCCAAACTTAAATCAACTTATGCTGACGCCCTGGCTGATCTGGTTAATCCCGAGACCGGCCGTATTCATACATCCTTTAATCAAACCGTAACGGCTACTGGCCGCTTAAGCAGCTCTGACCCAAATTTGCAAAATATACCCATTCGCAGCGCGGAGGGCATGGAGATCCGCAGGGCTTTTGTGCCCCGCAAAGGCTGGAAACTGGTATCAGCGGATTATTCCCAGGTGGAATTGCGCATCTTGGCACATTATTCCGATGACCCCATTTTGATTAAAGCGTTTTTGGAAAACGAGGATATTCACGCACGTACCGCCAGCGAGGTTTTTCAAGTGCCTGCTTCAGATGTGACAACCGAGCTCAGGCGGCAGGCTAAGGCCATTAATTTCGGTATTATATATGGAATGAGTGCCTTTGGGCTTTCTAAACAGCTTGATATCGGACAAAAGATGGCGCAAACCTATATCGATCATTATTTTGCCCGCTACACCGGTGTGAAGGAATTCATCGACAAAACGCTTGCAGAGGCCCATCAGTCCAAACGCACCAGCACGCTTTTGGGACGTATTCGTCTGCTGCCGGATATTGGCAGTCGCAACCATGTCGTACGGCAGGCTGCTGAAAGAACAGCGATTAATACACCGATACAAGGGACCGCTGCCGACCTCATTAAGCTGGCAATGATCAAAGTGGCCAGTACCATCAAAGATAAAAACCTTAAATCCGCTATGCTGCTCAGCGTTCACGATGAGCTCATTTTCGAGGTCCCACCGCAAGAACTGGACGAACTGTCAACTCTGGTCAAAGAAATAATGGAAAGTGTCTGGGAGCTCAAAGTGCCCCTCAAAGTGAACTTGGCGCTGGGCGACAACTGGGCTGAAGCCCACTAATTGGTTTTAATTGACAGAAACTACCCTTTTTCTTCACTTGATGAAGGCACTGCCTGGCCTTTGACCGTATCATACACCGTACCGTAGATGTTTTTAAATGAATCCGTAAAACCGGCCGGTGATATGCGTCCCCCTTCTATGAATTTGACAACAATTTCCTTGGTGGCTCTTAATATTTGTTCGTCTAATGAGGCCATATACGCTCTCCTTCTTTGAATGAAAATTAATGCGAAATAAACTAATATTAAATAACAGCATCACAATCTTGTTGGAATGGTGCGACAAGATACCAGCTAAAGTTAACGGATGAAAATCATTTCATCGCATTAATTTTCACCCTTCGGGCGAGCCGGAGGCTTCCATTTGCTGCGTTATTAAGGGCGAGGCATAGCGTGACTATAGCCACGCCCTTAAGTGCCTTGCATATGGAAACCTCCGACCCGTTCAAAACCAGATATGAAAATTAATGCGAAATAAACTAATATTAAATAACAGCATCACAATCTTGTTAGAAAGGTACGACAATATACTAACTAAATATAATGAATGAAAATAATTAGTTGTCTCTGCTGCTGTGGGTGGCGGCATTGTGTTGAGCCTACAATAGCTATCAATGAATATCGTTGATTTGACAACGTAAAAATTATTATTTATTTAATACCATCGTTAAGATCAACCGATTTTGTCATCACACTTGGCGTTGTTTTGACGATGCAGATACCCAAAAAAATCTCCGGCGGCATGATAACCATGATGATTGACGCAGCAACATCAAAACGCACTCTGCTGTCTTTACCATTGGTAATGGTTTTGATTGGCATTCTCAGCCTGGTGTACATGGGGTGTTCTTATCGGGAAACCGTGGATAAAACCACAAAAACCGTCACCAAGACAACCCAGAAGCTTACGCGCAATATTCGATTTTCAGACGACGATCTTCAGCGTTTGGCCGCCGTTATTGGTTTTGAAAATAAGTCCCTGTATCGGGGCAAGGATTTCGCCCAGTTATTTCGCAAGGGCATTCCGGAATATCTGAACAACGAATGCGATGATGTTAGCGTACTGCGTCCGGAAGCAGGCGATAAGATTGAAGGATTTCAGCAGCTGCCATTGATGGAAAACGGTGAGGTTGATAACTTTGCCCTGGCGCTAATCGGCAGGCAGATGGGAATAAATGCGGTCATCACCGGGAGCCTGGACGATATCGGTATACTGGATGAACTGCAAGGCATGATCTGGAAAGATACCCGTCATCTGATTCAGATATTGGTCAGTATCGAGGTCTATGATACCGAAAGCGGCAGCAAAATCCTGGATGAAAGTTATAGCCGTAAAGTTGAAATTGAAGAGCTGGACTATGAATTGATGCGTTCTGTGGGCAAAATGATGTTGCCCGATTTAAATGAAACTTTGACAGATCTTCTGGCCGAAATTGGAGAAGCTGTCTGCTGGGCAATCGAGGACCAGCCTTGGAGCGGATTTGTTACCGCAGTTGAAGATGAAACCCTAATCATTTCTTCAGGCACCACCGCGGGTTTGGCCACAGGGGATGAATTCGATGTTTTTGATACCAGTCGCGTTTTAAAAGGGTTGTCCGGCCAGCGGTATTTTGTCCGCGGCCAAAAAATTGGTGAAGTCAAAATCACCGAAGTCGAATCCAACCAAGCCAGGGCGGCAATCATCACCAACAGGGGGATTAAGCCGGGCAGTTCCGTGAGAGTGAAGTAATTCACTCGGTTGAGCCGGTTTGCCCGTTGGCCCGTTGCGCCCGAAGATTCCAAGTCAGAAAGAATCACTTTCTTTTACCGGCTAACGGGAAACCGGCCAACCGGCTCAACCGGTAAATATGGTTACACGAGAGATTTTTAGGAAAGAATCGATAGAGAGCGATTAGCTCGATAGTAATGAAACCTGATAGGCTTTGATGCGTTGCAGGGCTTCTGCCTGGGTTGAAATGTGATTGATTGATTTGCGAAACTGGCTGCTGTTTCGAAGGCCTTTGGCAAACCAGCACAGACGACTGCGCATCATCCGGCAAGCGATTTCCTCTCCAAAATATGTAACGGACGCTTTCAGGTAGTGTCTCATAATGTCAAACCGCTGGTCCAGATTGACAGTCGGTTCGGTCTCTCCGCGCAATCGGGCCCGAACGTTGGCAAATATCCAGGGGTTGCCGATGGCCATCCTGCCGATCATGATTGCGTCACATCCGGTTTGCGCCATCATTGCCATAGCATCACTGGCACTGCAGATGTCACCGTTGCCGATTACAGGCACGCCAACCCGCTTTTTTAATTCCTTAATGATGGTCCAGTCTGCATGACCGCTAAATCCCTGGGTGGCGGTGCGAGGATGAATGGCAATCGCATCCACACCGCAGGATTCCGCAATTTTAGCAATTTCAAATGCCTGATTACCGGTGGCATCCCAACCACTTCTCAATTTAACCGTAAGCGGTATGGATACGGCGTTGCGCACGCTACGGATGACAGCTGCTGCCGTATCGGGCGCCTGCATCAAGGCAACGCCCGAACCGGTTTTGATTATTTTCCTGACCGCACATCCAAAATTGATGTCAATAATATCTGCGCCCGATGCTTCCACTAAACGGGCTGCTTCAGCCATCACATCCGGTTGAGAGCCGAATATCTGAACTGACAGCGGCTTTTCCTGCGGCTGACTGTCCAGCAGTTGCTGGGTTCTGTATGATTGGTTGACCAGCCCATGGGCGCTGACCATCTCCGAGCAGACCAAAGCACAGCCCGCCTCTTTGGCCATCAGTCGAAACGGCAGGTTGGTAATGCCGGCCAGGGGCGCCAGCACCGTCTGATTCTCAAGTTTTACCGATCCAATTTGCATATTCACAAGTTAGTTGTTAGTCATTCGTTGTCCGTGGTGAAACAATTTTGAATTTATAGCATTAAACCGGCCAACGGACAACTGACTACGGACAACAGACTTATTTTGAAGTGGGGTTGGCATAGCAGAATAGACAATCATGATAGCAAGGATGCTGGCGGTAATCACCGATATCCACTGATATTTTACAACCGCACCCTTTTTGGGTGCGCTGGCCGGTATCTCGTCTTAATGAGAGATTTCCACCATAAAGTGTTACCAGCAGATCATTTGGGATACAGGCGCTCTGTGTGACGGATGAATCATTCGCGAGCCCCACCGAAACATCCTTTTCACAACACAGCATCAGCTTTATATTTTTGGAAGCCAGCATTTTTTCCATTTTGACGATAACCTGACGCTTGGTTTTCAAGGGGGCATCCCAAAATGAAAAATCAGGCCGATTTACTAAGCGTTTTTCGATTTTTGAATAAGGGTCCATAAAGCTGGTGATACAGCGTTTGATTCCGGTCTCTTTGGCCTTTACAGCGATGCGTCTCAGATCACTGAGATTGTCCTGAACCTTGTCATTGCCGCTTTTGAAAAAACAGATGGGGTCAAAGCGCCAGTTGATTGCCGCAGGACCGAATTGGTCGCCGAGTTGTTGAAGCTGGTCGAGGCGGACATCCAGGGAGGAGACCTGCGGCTCAAGCTGAGGGGATGCTGAATTGACGGTAAAGTTGAAAAAAAGATGGTAACCGGCCTTTTGCAGTTGTTGGCCATATTGGTGCTTCAAAAACTGACCGAAATCTTTGGACCAGAAAACGATCGTATGCACATTGGCCGGGGTGGCAGGGATTTTTTTGATATGTCGATTGAACGGATTGACGACTTCAAAAAAACCGCGCTCAATGCATTCCATAAACCAGGGCATATAAAATGCCGGAATATCGGTTCGTCTGGATGCCGAGATGACGATTTTAGGCTCAGGCTTCAATGTTTCGGGTTACGGGTTACCAGGTACCTGGGTTTCAGGTGTCGGGTGTCCAGCCTTCGCTTTGAAAGCTACGGCTTGGCAAGCAGGTTTCAGGCTTTATAGTTCCGCCTGCGGCGGAACACCTGAAACCTTTCCTACTTGCGTTTAAGATCTTCGAGCGATATTACCTTTGCGCCTTTTTCCTTTGGTGCGGCTTCTTTTTGCTGGCCTAAGGTCTCCTGCTTTTCTGACGGTTCTGATGTTTGGGTCTCGGCCGGACTTTCCACTTTCTCCAGGCGCATTTTTTTGCCGTTCATGGTAAATTCAGTGCCGCTAATGTATACGTCTTTCAAGATCCATGTGACCACCTGCAGCGGAATTTGCAGTAGAAGTAATTTGACGTGATACCAGTCTTTTTTAGCGTCCGGCAATATGCTCTCTACGCGCGCAAAAGTGAGCGGCTTATCTTCAAAGTGGATTAATACTAAATCATTTTCTTTGGTCATTCAGTATATCCTGTCATAGGTTCAATATAAGGCTTCGGGTGTCAGGTGTCAGGTTTCAGGGTCGGTCAGAAGGGCTGACACCTGAATCCGCCTACGGCGGAACACCTGAAACCTTGTATGGTAATGCTCAGGCGATCAGACCCATAAATTGTTTAACTACAAGCTGTCTGTTGAACTAAGGAATAGATTTGCGTGTTCCGATAGTCGGGTCATGGAGTGGTAGTATAATATCTGCCAGCTCTTTAATTTTTTGGATAGAATCATAAGCCTCTGTCAGATCGATGTGGACACCAGGTGCAATGGCCGGTCCGGCTGACGGAAAATTTTTATCATTGCAGCAAAAACCGGTGATGACGGCACGCCCCTCGCTGGTATTGACAGCCACCGATTGCCCGCCAACCGTATGTCCCGGTGATAAAATGACATCGATGCCGTCGGCAATACGAGCGTCACCGTCGACTTCGATTACGTTGACATCATCGAGTATGTCCGGATAATACCGATGATCGACCGGATGGGGTTTCTTTAAAAAAGCATACTCCTTTTTCTGGACATACACGTCTGCATTGGTGCATTTATAGTCATTTTCACAGTGATCATTATGTAAATGGGTATGGATGATGATATCAATGTCCTCGGGTTTTAGCTCTAAGGTTGCCAATGCTTCTTCAAATTCCAATATTTTAAATCCGCACTCCTTTTCAGCACCTTCGGGCACCATAAATTGTTCCAGGCCGGTATCGATTAAAATGTTCTGATCACCGCCCTTTAGATAAAAGACATATATCGGCAGGTATATTCGTTTACCATAATCCCGTAAATAGGTCATAACACCTTGATCGGTTTCGTTAATGCCCACAACCAGTGGATGAATGGTGTATTTTTGCATCAAGGCCTCCTGCTTTTTCAGATATACAAACTGTCGATGATTTTAGTATCACGCATGCACCCCAAAACCTGATTAAGGACGAATGGGAAGCTTTTCAATAAAGGATTTTGAATGGATGATCAAGACTAAAACCTTTTTACCTCAAAATCAAGCATCAAGGATGCGGCTGAAGCGGCAATTTTTTTGACTTTCGGGCCAATTCACCATACAATACAGTGAATTACTGTACTTACTTTTAGGAGCTTCTCATGAAAACCCGATTCGTTACGATAATCATATTCAGTTGCTTTTTGTCAGCTACGGTCATTTTCAGTATACCGAATTCCTTAATCGCCCAATCAAAAGCCACAACCAAGAGCCGGAAAGCCCAAAGGTCTTCGGCTGCAGTAAAAAAAGATGCCAATTACTGGTTTGAAAAAGGTGCCCTTGTTTCTACATACGGCAACAATACGGCCGCTGTTCAGTATTTCCACAAAGCCATCGTCCTGGATCCGAATTTTAGCCGGGCCTATTTCTCACAGGGCGTATCATACGGTCAGCTGGGCCAGTATCAAAAGGCGATCGCGCAGATTAATATGGCCATTCAGAAGGAGCCGCAAAACAGCCTGTATTATTACGGCAGAGGACGAGTTTACCTTCTATGGGGCAATAAGGAAAAGGCCATGGCTGATTTTAGAAAGGCGGCCGAAATGGGTGATGAAGACGCTCTGGATTATCTGGAATATATCGGTGAAAATAAATCGTAAAACCAAAATAGAAGCTATCTTAAAACTAGAAGATTACGCTCCCCGCATGAATGCGGGATTTCACATCTAATTTCAGCAGGTTAAGGTATTCAACAAAGCAAGGCGAAAACGACTCGGTTGCCCTCGGCCATGAACTCGGGCCGAATGGAGCCCTTCGGCCGTGAGCTACACTCGGCCTGAACTCATGTCGAAGACAAGCCAAACGGTTTCCCGCAGGTCGATTTAAAAGTGGAGCATGCACACTAGTATTCGATCATTCTGAATCTATTTTATGCATACCTTAGTGTTTTTAGAAATAAATGTATAATCCATTTTTTTTAGATAACCCAGCCATTGAGCTTAGATGCATTTTTGAGATAGCTTCTAAATGCAATAGAAATTTAGCACATTAACCAGCGTCTGTCGCTTAAATGACAGTATTCTGACACGTTTGGCCTAAAAACGTTATTAAACGTTTGCCGGGTAATACCGGCGATAATCTAGAAAAAAATTCTCACTACCCTGGAAACCCCTCATCACCGATTATCTGATAGTTGTTTTAGATACCGTGTCGAGGGGTTTTTGTTTTGGGTGCAATTTATTGACAATTAAACGCCTTGTTTTAATATGGGGCAGCATCTTATGGTAACACTGCTGACGTAGACAATGAGTCAGCTCGTATGCCATCCCGAAAGGAGGCCGTTATGGCGCATTATCAATGCAATTGCACATTTGTTCCGCCGCAGGTTCTGGAAAATCTGGCACGGGTCGGTGTGGACAATGCCAGATTGAGTATTCAGCAGAGTAAAATCAGCCGCAAAAAGCGTGCGGATAAACGCATCGATATGAAAGCGTTTATAAGTGCCAAAACTAGGGCCAAGGCCAAACGCAAGGTTTACGACTGCCAGAACAAATGGGAGCAGCGCGTCAAGCTGGTCCGGGGTGAAGGTAAACCGGCAAGCGGTGACAAAGATGCCGACAGGGTTTACACGTTTGCCGGCAAAGTTCGCGACTATTTCAGCAAAGTGCTCAAGCGCAATTCCATTGACAACAAGGGTATGGATTTAATCCTCAATGTGCATTTCGGTCAGGATTACATGAATGCCTTCTGGGATGGCGATGAAATGACCTTTGGTGACGGCGACGGTGAAATATTTATCAGTTTTACCCGGTCGCTGGAGGTAGTAGCGCATGAACTGGCGCATGGCGTTACCCAGTTTGCGGCCGATTTGGAGTATTTCAGTCAGTCCGGGGCATTGAACGAACATTTTTCAGATGTTTTCGGCAGTGCCATAACGCAGCACGCCTTCAAACAGGATGCCGGCCAGGCGGACTGGCTGGTGGGCGATGAAATTATGGGGCCGGACCTTTACGGGGAATCGCTGCGCTCCATGCAGGCTCCCGGAACGGCCTACGATAATCGTCTCCTTGGCAAAGACCCGCAACCGGCCCACATGAATGACTACTATACCGGCGATGATGACAACCAGGGGGTTCACATTAACAGCGGTATCCCCAATCGCGCCTTCTATCTGGTCGCCATGGAAATTGGCACTGATAAAGCCACGCTTATCTGGTACCACGCACTTCAGAAGCTATGGACGACGGCTAAATTTAATGACGCTGTCGACGTTATTGTTGACTCGGCCAGAATCCTAACCCGGCAAAAACAGGTGCCAGTGGGCTCAACCCAGCAAGTCAGAGCGGCATTCAGGGAGGTGGGGTTGCCCCACTTGACGTAGGACCCAGAGGCGACATAATTGTATATTGGAGGTTCAGAATTTTTTAACCACAGATTCCGCAGATTAACACAGATTAATAAAGATATTTAATTAAAAGCTTCGGGCTCAAAGGTGCAGGGTTTTTTAATCAGATGACAGATACCAGAGGACAGAAAACAGATAGGAACGCACGGAGCCGCAACTATACCATTTGCCAACTATCATCTTTTCTCAATATTCTGACATCTGACTTCTGTCATCAGTCTTCTGATTAAGACGGAGGAGGAGATGTACATCGAGTATAAATGTTCCGGCGGATATGGCGGGCTGCGCTTTGCATATCAATGCGAAATTGATGACCTGCCTGCGGCGGAGGCCCAAAAAATTCTGGATTTGATAGAT
>JAAUYK010166759.1_pt1 | contig 21786 bp, 22 predicted proteins | sample 7278021 | NCBI WGS metagenome assembly JAAUYK01 (sample SAMN14350223, study PRJNA611818) | marine sediment metagenome | isolation source: surface marine sediment (1.8m) | place: French Polynesia: Moorea | collected 2018-08
ACTTGGCTCACGGTCGCCACCGAAGCGGGCGCGCTCAGCGCCGCCGGGTTCGTCGTCGACCGCGCCCACGGTCAGTACACGGGACGGCTCAGCCTGGATGAGACCGCGTCCCTGATCGTCCAAGGCCGGGGCGAGAGAGGAACCTGCGGCGAGTACCTGGCGAAGACGGTCGGGCATCTGGAAGGTCTCGGTTTGGGGGCGGGTTCGCTGAAACGCCTGTTGAAGCTGGTCGACGCGCGCCGCTCCGGGCGGTAACCGCTTGGCGGGTCACTGGCACTTGGAGTAGCCGCAGGACGTGCAGAGGTCGCAGCCTTCCTGGTGGATAAGGCTCGCCGCGCCGCACTTGGGGCACTGGCGCACAAGCGACCCCGGCGCCTCGGCGCCGCCCGCCCGAAGGCGCAGCGCCTGCCTCTCCTCGTCCGGGCGATCCTCGGGGCGCGGCAGAAAGCCGATATCCATCATGTGGCGTTCCAGCACCTCGCCGATCGCGGCCAGCAGGGAGGGAACGTAGCGCCCGTGCATCCAGGCGCCGCCGCGCGGATCGAACACCGCCTTGAGCTCCTCGACCACGAAAGAAAGGTCACCGCCGCGCCGGAACACGGCCGAGATCATCCTGGTCAGCGCGACGGTCCAGGCATAGTGCTCCATGTTCTTGGAATTGATGAAGACCTCGAAGGGCCGGCGCCGGCCGTCGGTCATCACGTCGTTGACAGTGATGTAGATCGCGTGGTCGCTCTCCGGCCAGCGTAGCTTGTAGGTGCGGCCGGGCAGGGCCTCGGGCCGATCGAGCGGCTTGGCCATGTAGACCACGGCCCCTTCCTTCTCGACTTCCGCCGCTCGGCCGGTCGTCGCCACCGGCCCGGCCGCCGGCTCCTCAGGCGGCTCGGCGTCGGCGGCGACCAGGACCGCGCCCGTCACTGGGTTCGGCCGGTAGGTCGTGCAGCCCTTGCAGCCCAGCTCGTAGGCCCGGGCGTAGACGTCCTTGAAGGCCTCGAAGGAGATGTCGGCCGGCAGGTTGATCGTCTTGGAGACGGCGCTGTCGATCTTGCGCTGCACCGCGGCCTGCATCACGAGGTGTTCCTCCGGCGTCAGGGCCTGGGCGTCGACGAAGGCGTCGGTGAGCGGCGCGTCCGCGCCCTTGACTTGGCGGTAGAGCCGGTAGGCGTAGTCGCTGACATCCTCCTCGAGATGGGTGCCGTCGGCCTGCAGCACGCGGCGCCGGTGCCTGAAGCTGAACACCGGCTCGAGGCCGGACGAGAGGTTGTCCGCCAGCAGCGACGTGGTGCCGGTCGGCGCAACGGTGTTGACCAGAGCGTTGCGCATGCCGTGCTCGGCGATCAGCGCCCGCGTCTCGGCGTCGAGCGCCGCGACGGTCTCGCCCTCCAGATACTTGTCCCGGTCGAACAGGGGGAAGGCGCCCTTCTCGCGGGCCAGCGCCGCCGATGCGCGGTAGCTGGCGCGACGCAGCGCCTCGAGCCAGCTCTCGGTCGCGGCCACCGCCTCCGGGCTGCCGTAGCGCAGACCGCACATGATCAGGGCGTCCGCCAGGCCCGTGATGCCGAGGCCGATCCGGCGCTTGTCGCGCGCCTCTTTCTTCTGCTGAGGCAGGGGAAAGCGCGAGGCATCGATGGCGTTGTCCAGCATCCGGACGGCGACCGGCACCAGCTGCTCGAGACGGCCGAAGTCGAGCGCCGCGTCGGCCTCGAAGGGCCGCTCGACCAGCGCCGCCAGGTTGACCGCGCCGAGCAGGCAGGCACCGTAGGCGGGTAGCGGCTGCTCGGAGCAGGGGTTGGTGGCGAAGATCTCCTCGCAGTAGCTGAGATTGTTCCGCCGGTTGACCTGATCGATGAAGATCACGCCCGGTTCGGCGTAGTCGTAGGTCGCGCGCATGATGCGGTCCCAGAGGTCGCGCGCGCGCACGACCCGGTCCACCCGATCGCCGAAGCGCAGTTCCCAGGGCCCGTCGTTGCTGACTGCCGCCATGAAGGCGTCGGTCACCAGGACCGAGAGGTTGAACATGGTCAGGCGACCGGACTGCTGCTTGGCCTCGATGAAGGCCTCGATATCCGGGTGGTCGCAGCGCAGGGTCGCCATCATGGCGCCGCGCCGGGCGCCGGCGCTCATGATGGTCCGGCACATGGCGTCCCAGACGTCCATGAAGCTGAGTGGGCCGGAGGCGTCGGCGCCTACGCCGCTGACCGGCGCGCCGGCCGGCCTCAGGGACGAGAAGTCGTAGCCGATGCCGCCGCCCTGCTGCAGCGTCAGCGCCGCTTCTCTCAGGTGCGCGAAGATCCCGCCCATGTCGTCCGGGATCCGGCCCATGACGAAGCAGTTGAACAGCGTGACCTTGCGCCTGGTTCCGGCGCCCGCCAGGATGCGCCCCGCCGGGATGAACTGAAAGCCTTGCAGGGCCTTGAAGAAGCTGCCAGTCCAGGCTTTCGGGTCGTCCTCGGGTGCCGCCAGGGCCTTGGCGACCCGCCGCCAGGTATGCTCGATCGTTTTGTCCACAGGCTCGCCCGCCTCGTTCTTGAGGCGGTACTTCATGTCCCAAATGCGTTGAGCCAGGGGCGAAAGGTCGGTCATGGTCATAGGTCCTTCGCGCTGATCGCGATCAAGCCGGCGACAGCTAAACTAACTATATAGAACTAAAGCAGAATATTCGACACTCGCCGGCCGCTAATTCGTGCCCGTCGCAGCAACCGTCGCAGCGGCCCGGTCGCGGCGTGAGAAGCGCGGTCAGGGGCCCGGGTACGGTTCCAAAAAGCCTTGAATCCTCAATAGTGTACGTATGATCACTCCACAGCTTTATCCACAAGTTTCGGCGCTGTTCCGGTCCCCTCCGGCCTCCGCGATAAGACGCTCGCTGTTCGCCTCGATCACCTCCTTCAGCCGGTCGAGGAACTCCCGGCGGGGCAGTCCCGGGGGCATGCTCGGCAGCACCTCGAGCAGGATCCGCCCGGGCCGCTTGACGAACTTCCGGCGGCCCCAGAACAGACCCGAATTGAGGGCGACCGGGACCACGGGGACGTCGAGGGCGCGATACAAGGCGGCCACGCCTGGATGGTAGGGCCGGTGGTCGCCCGGCGCGGTGCGGGTACCCTCGGGAAAGATGACGATCGACCGGCCCGCCGCGAGCCGGTCCTCGGCGTCGGCGATCAGACCCTTGAGCGCTCGCGGCCCGCCGGCCCGGTCGATGGCGATCATCTGGGCGTGCGCCAGGGCCCGGCCGAACAGCGGGATGCGCAGCAGCTCCTGCTTCAGCACGTAGCAGGGCGCGTCGAAGACGAAGAGAAAGATCAGCGTGTCCCAGGCGGACTGATGCTTGGAGGCGATGATGCAGGGTCCCGGCGGCAGCCTTTCCAGGCCGAGCAGCCGGTGATCGATGCCGCAGAACAGCTTGAGCAGGCCGAACACGCTCCCGATCCAGAAGCGGCCCAGGGTGAAGACCGCATGGGGCCGGCAGAACGCGACCACCCAGGGAACCGTGATTATCGCCAGGAACACGGTCCAGACCCAGAAGCAGACATTGAAGGCGAGCGAACGCAGGACTTTCATGTGCCGGGCGCCGTGAGCCAGGTCCGCGCCACCGCGATCAGATACTTGCTGTACTCCGAGATCAGCAGATAGGCGCTGCCCGGCCAGAGCCACCAGTTCTCCTGCTTGAAGGTCTGCGGAAACACCGGGTGCGGCACGATCACCGCTTCGGGCATGGCGTGGCGGAACTCGAGCAGGCTGCGCGGCATGTGGTAGCTGGCGGTCACCAGGCGCAGCGACCGGAACCCCTGCTGCTCCATCCAGGCGGCCGTCTCGACCGCGTTGCCGCGGGTATTGTCAGCCTCGTGGCCCAGCGTGACGCAGCAGGAGAACTCCTCCGGCGACTGTTGGCGCACGCGAAACAGCTCGGTGATATCGACGCCGCGGTAGACGCCCGAAATGAAGAGCTTGCGCGCTTTCTCCTCGGTCAGCAGGTCGAGCCCCTGGGTGAGCCGTTCGCTACCCCCGGTCAGCACGACGATGGCGTCGGTGCCGCGTTCGAGGTCGGCGACCCCCGTCGGCAGGGCGGCGGCGTAGCGGACCAGCCCGGTAATCCAGGCCACGGCCAGCAGCGCTATCACGCCCCCGCCGATGTAGAGCGATGAGCGACGGCGCTTCCGGGTGAAGTTGCGCAAGAGTCCGACCCGTGTCAGGGCAGCTTCGCGAGGGTGCCGAGCACCGTCAGGCGAGCGGTCATCCTGGCTGCCAGCGCGGTGACCAACGGCAGCACCAGCAAGATGCCCCATTCCGGGGCCGAGAGGGAATAGACCGGCAGGCTGACCGCCTCCAGACGGTCGGAAAGCAGGCCCAGCGGCAGAATCGTGGCGCCGGCCAGGATCAGGCCAATGATGCCGCCGCGCAGCCCGAGCCGCATGGCGTGGCGCTGGAACTGGGCGGCGATGTAGGAGTCCCGGGCGCCGATGAGATGCAGGATCTCGATCACCGGCCGGTGGATCGACAGGCCCGTGCGGGTCACGAAGACGACCGCGAGCACGGCGGAGACGGCAACCAGGGCGACGATGCCGCCTGCGACCAGCTGGATCATCCGCGCCAGGCGCAGGAGACCGCCCAGCCACTGCTGGTGGTCGTCGACCCGGGTGCCGGGGACGGCGCCTTCGACGCGCCGGCCCAGGGCGGCCATGTCAGGCGGGGCGTCGATGTCGATGGTGACCGCGATCAGGGAGGGGAGCGGCAGGTTCTCGTCGGCCAAGGTCGTTCCGAGCCAGGGTTCCAGCAGCCCGGCCATGCGCTCGGGCCCGTAGGCTTCGCTCGACCGCACGCCCGGTGTTCCCCGAAGCGCGCCCATGACCCGCTCGATCCGTTCGGCGACCTCCTCGGTGCCGGCCTCGGGACCGACTGCGGGTATCTCGATGGTCAGCTCGCTGCTCAAGCCGCGGTCCCAGCGCTGCACCACCTTCTGCATCAGCATGGCGCTGGTCAGCGCCAGGGCCGCCAGATAGACCATGAAGGCGACCAGCCAGGGCAGGAATCGCTCGGAGGAATCCCGTGCGAGCGGCAGGTCGGCGGAAACGCGCGCCATCTAGTCCCGGCTCCCTGCCGTCGCCGCGGCTTCCGGCCGGCTCGGCTTCTCCACCCGGACGGTCCCGTCGCCGAGGCGCAGTATCGGGTGCTTGAACCGTTCGATCAGGTCTCTGCTGTGGGTGGCGATCACCACCGTGGTCCCGATCTTGTTGAGCTCGTCGAAGAGGTAGAGCAGGCGCATGGCGTGCCGGTGGTCGACGTTGCCGGTCGGCTCGTCGGCCAGGATCAGGTTGGGCTGGCCGATCACGGCGCGGGCGATCGCGACCCGCTGCTGCTGTCCGCCGGACAAGGTGGCCGGCAGGCTGTCGGCCGAGTCGCCCAGGCCGACCCAGGCGAGCAGCTCGGCCACGTGCTCGCGAATCTTGTCTTCGCGACGGCCGGCGATCCTGAGCGGCAGGGCGACGTTCTCCGCCACGCTCAGATGAGTCAGCAGCCGGAAGTCCTGAAACACGACGCCGATCTGCCGACGGAACAGCGCCCGCTCGTCACGGGTCAGGCTGGTCGAATCCCGCCCGAACAGCGTCATGCGGCCATCCGCCGGGTTGTTCGCGAGGAACATGGTTCGTAGCAGGGACGACTTGCCCGAGCCGCTCGGCCCGACCACGAAGTGGAACGATCCCGGGCGCAGGTGGAAAGACATGCCGCTCAGGATGTCGGGGCCGTTTCCGTATCTGATGGCGACATCCTCGAAACGAACCAAGGGCGTGTCGTCCTTTCGATCAGGCGGGTCGGTGAGGCTGGCGCGAGAAAGAAATAGTCCCGCGACCGGCGTAAAGCAACGACGGCGTCGGGTCCGGGCGGCTCCTTGCCTTGACGAATAGGCACCCCTATAAGGGGAATACTCACCCATTCCGACGCCTGTTGCCGCGGCGAGTCATGATCCTCGAATGCCCTTCCTGTGCGGCTCGGTTCAACGTCGACTCGGATCTCATCGGGACCGAGGGACGGACCGTCCGATGCGGCAGCTGCGGCCACTCCTGGCATCAGACGGCCGAGCAGCTGGATATCGGCCTCGAAATCGTGGTCGAGGAAGCGGAGGCCGGCGTCTCCGGCGCGTCCCTCGATATCAAGGAGGACGATATCGAGGCGCGGCTCAGCGAAACCCGCAGGCGCACCAAGGCGCGCAACGCCGCGGCGACGGTGCGGGAGAAGCCCGGTTCGAAAGGATTGCCGGTCGGCTGGCTGCTCCTGCTCCTGGTGGTCGGCGGCGTCGCAGCGGGCGGCGTCCTGGGACGCACCCAGATCATCGCCATGGCCCCGGCCACGTCCAAGGTCTACGAGATGGTGGGCCTGGAGACGACGGTGGGCGCCGGCCTGGAGATGAAGGAGGTAACCTCGACCCGCACGGTGATCGACGGGATCTCTACTCTCCTGATTCGGGGCGTGATCGTAAACGCGACCGGGGAGGAGCTGGCGATCCCCCGCATGCAGGCGCGGCTGGTCGATGCGGCCGGGGTCGAACTGGCGTCCTGGGAGTTCGATGCCAACGCGCCGAACCTGCCGCCCGGCGGCTTCACCAACTTCGAGACGAAGACGCAGGATCCGCCGCCTCAGGGCAACGTGAAGCTGGCGTTCATCAAATAGGTGCCGGTTTCCACCCCTAGAGCAGATCGCGGTCAAATGGAATCGCCTGAGGCGATCCATTTGCCGCGTGAATCTGCTCTAAACTTATGACGTAAAGCGGCTTCACGCATTCAAACGGGATCAGGAACTTATCCCGTTTGAATGCGATCCGCTCTGGGTCCCGAGCGGCCTGAAGCTTAACAAAGCATTAACCGGTATTTCCTACCCTCGTCGGCGTCCAAATCGAGCCGCTTCGGCCTGTCACAAGGGAAACAGTCGCCGCCGATGGCAAAAATCCTGATTGCCGAAGACGATCTCGCGGTCCAGAACTTCGTCGCCCGGGCCTTGACGCACCGGGGACACGAGGTCGCCGCGGTGGCCGACGGCACGCAAGCGCTCGAAGCGCTGGAAAAGAAGCACTTCGAGCTGCTCATCACGGACATCGTCATGCCCGGACTTGACGGGATCGGTCTCGCCCTCAGGGTCGCGCGGGAGTATCCCCAGCTGCCGGTTCTCCTGATGAGCGGCTACTCGGCGGAGCGGCAGCGTGCCCATAACCTCGACCAGCTGATCTGCCGCGTGGTTTCCAAGCCTTTCACGCTCAAGGCGATCTGCGACGCCGCCGAGGAAACGCTAACCGAAGAGGGCTTCGGCGACCGCCTGGACGCCTGAGCCCAGCCCGGTGCGGCGGGCTCAGAACTGCTGCAGCAGGCGGTCGATGTAGTCGAGCTCCAGGGTGGGACGGCCCGTTTCGCCGCGCCGCTTGCGCAGCTCTTTGAGGATGCTCCGCGCCCTCTGCAACTCCATCTCGTCGGGAATTTCGACGCCCTCGATCTGGTCGAGGCCGTTCTGGCCCCGGTTGCGGCCGAGCGGGTCGAAGCTGCTGCCCGGCTCCGCGCCAACCGGGCCGTTGCCGCGCTGGGCCTGGCTCTGGCCCATGCGTTCCATGAAGCTGTCGGCCATCGACTGCATGCCCTGTTGGAGCTGGTCGAGGGCGCGGCTCTGCGGATCGATGGCGCCGAGGGGTTGGTCTTGGTTGAGCGCGTCGCGCGCGTCGCGCATCGCCTGCTCGGCGCGGCCGAAGGGCCGGGGTATGTCGCCCAGCATCTCGCCAAGCTGACGCATCATCTCGCCCAGCTGGCGGCGGATCGCCTCCTGGGACTGGGCGTCGAGCTGATTCTCCGTCGGATTGCCGGCCCCCGTGCGGCCCTCTCCGCTTTCGCCGCCTTCGGGGGGCTGGGTGCCGCGCTGCTGAGACTGTGAACGCTCGTAGCTCCGGTCCAGCAGCTCCTGCTGACGGCGCATGAGCTCTTCCATGTCGCGCATCATCTCCCAGGCGTTCTGGCCCTCCTGGTCCATCATCTGGGCGAAGGGATTGGTGCGCATGTTCTCGAGGATGTTCTGCAGCTGTGACAAGAGGTCGCGCGCCGCGTCGCGCGCCCCGCTGCGGGCCAGCTCGCGGGCCCGTTCCAGCATCTCGCGCAGGGCCTGGCTCTCGATCATCTCGGAGTCCTGGGGCATTGGCTGCGGCTGCTGTGCGCCCTGCGCCAGCTGTTCGCTCATCCGCTCGGCGAGAGCCTCGAGGAAGCGGTCCAGGGCTTCGCGCAGCTCGTCCATGAGCCGCTCGATCTCCTCGTCGGAGGCGCCCTCGGCGAGGGCGCGCATCAGGGCCTCCTGCAGCTCGCGCAGGTCGGCCTCGGCGGTCGCCAGCTCGCCCTCCTCAATGCGCAGCGCGGTGTCCCACAGCAGGGTCTGGACCTGCTCGATCGCCTCGTCGGACTTGTCGAGCATCAGCCTGCTCTCGGCGATCATCATGGCGAGCGCGGCGGTCAGGTCGTGGAAGAAATGCTGGGGCCGGCCGTAGAGCTCGGCCAGGCCGCGGGCGACCGGGAAACGCTTGTCGGGTTCCAGGGTCAGCTGCCGGCGCAGCTCGACCAGGGCGCGGGCCACCGGATGGTTGAAGATGCGCTCCGGCAGAACGGTCCGGACCACATCGCTGCGGCCTTCCTGGGCCAGGGCGTCCAGGGCGACCAATTGGATCTCGACCGCGAGGCCGGCCCAGGGATGGGGCGTCAGGTCGTGGAAAGAGCTGCTCTCGACGTCGCGCAGGTTGCTGGCCGCGAGCGGCAGGTCGAGCACCAGGGGCTCGCCGGTGTCCCGGTCGATCCGGTTGATGACGGCCTGCGCCTTGGTCAGCCCGTAGTCGTCCCGCGCGGTGAGCTCGATGCGCAGGGCGCTGCGCTCGGTCCGGCCGGGCGGCGCCAGGAACTCGATCTCCGGCGCCGCGTCGGGCAGGATTTCGAGCGGCCAGGCCGCCAGCTCCTTGTCGCCGCGGACGATCGCGAGCCGCGTGCCGACGGTCAGCTCCTGGCTGATTTTGTAGACCCCCTCGGCAACCTGCGTGAAAGCCGCGCGGGTCTCGTCGACCGCCAGGCCCGGCGTTCCCCCGGAGCCCTGCACCTGGGCGAGAATGGTGCTGCCGACCGGTGTCGCGATGGTTGCCGGCGCGGCCTGGTCGGTGCCGAGGAACAGCGGCGGCAGCCCGGTGTACGCCGGCGGGTTGATCCAGGCGTCGATTCGGCTGGGCACGGCCGGTCCGGCCGCGGCGACCCCGGGCATCACCGACGCCTGCAGGCGGTCGCGCCACTCCGGGCCGGCGCCCGCGAACGCGATCACCAGCAGCAGGAGCAGGCCGCAGCGCAGCACCAGGGGATCGACCTTGGCCAAAACGGGCCGCGGCGGCCCCGCCCGCAGCCGTCCGATCTCATCCAGCTGGCGCTTGCGGTTGATTTCCCAGAGCCCGGCGGCCGCCCGGTCCCCGGGGCTGGTCGCGAGGCTGTCGTCGAGCGCGGTGAGGGGGCGGTGTGCGAGGCCGCTGTCGATCTCCAGGCGGCGGCGGGCGTGCGCCAGATCGGGCAGCTCCCAGCCGCGGAAGGCCCGCCACAGCGTCCAACCGAAGCCCGCCGCGAAGCCGATCAGGACCAGAAGGTGCAGCCAGGCCGGCAGCTGCGCCGGGATGCCGAGCAGGGCGAAGCTGAGAAAGGCGAGCAGCAGCACGACGACCGGCCAGAATCGAGGTGCCAGCGCTTCCCAGGTCAGGGCCGCGCCGCTCAGGCCGAGCTTGAGCGCCAGGAGCCCCTGGCCTCGGCGGCCGGCGCCGCGGCCGGCGGTCGGCTTGGATGAGGTGGCGATCAGTCTTCCTCCTCTCAAACGGGGCCTCGGGCGATGCCCTCGGTGCCCGCGCCGGCCGGCTCGGCCAGCCAGGTCGGCAGGCGGTCCTCCTCGATCAGCGCCGCCAGGTCCCGTCGCGGCCGGATGACCGCGTGCTCGTGGCCCCTGACCAGGACCTCCGGCGCCGGCGACCGCGCATTATACGTCGAACTCATGACCGCACCATAAGCACCGGTTGAAAAGATCGCGAGCAGGTCGCCCTGCTCGAGAGCCGGCAGATCGCGCTCGCGCGCGAAAGTGTCCGTGGTCTCGCATATGGGGCCGACCACGTCGCATGGCGAGGTCTCGGCGCCGAACGGCGCTTCCTTGACCGGCAGGATGGTGTGCCAGGCCTGATAGAGCATTGGGCGGATCAGGTCGTTCATGGCGGCGTCCATGATGACGTAGCGACGGGCGCTGCCCTCTTTGACGTAGATCACGCGGGACACCAGGATGCCGGCGTTGCCGACCAGCAGGCGGCCGGGCTCGAAGATCAGGTCGGCGCCCAGGCTCCCCGTCGTCTCGCCCACGATCGCGGCGTATTCGCCGAGGTCGGCCGGCGGCTCGCCCTTGTAGGGGATGCCGAGGCCGCCGCCGAGATCGAGCCGGCGCAAGGGGTACCCCTCCGCGCGCAGCTCCCGATAGAGCTCGGCCAGGCGCCCGAAGGCCTCCCGGTAGGGCGAAAGGTCGGTCAGCTGCGAGCCGATATGAACCGCCAGGCCCTCCAGCGAGATGCCGGGCAGGTCGCGCGCCCGCGCGAAGCAGGCCGGCGCCTGGTCGATGTCGATACCGAACTTGTGACCGCTCCGTCCGGTGGAGATGTTGGCGTGGGTGCGGGCGTCGACGTCGGGATTGACCCGGATCGCCACCGGCGCCCGCTTTCCCCGTTGCACGGCGATCTCGTTCAACAGCTCCAGTTCGGGCCAGGACTCGACGTTGATCTGCAGGATGCCGAGATCGAGCGCCAGGCCCAGTTCCCGCGCGGTCTTGCCGACCCCGGCGAAGACGATCTTCTCGGGCGGGATCCCCGCGGCCAGGGCCCGCTTCAGCTCGCCTTCGGAGACCACGTCGGCGCCGCTGCCCAGGGCGGCCAGGGTCCGCACCAGGGCCAGGTTGCCGTTGGCCTTGAGGGAGTAGCAGATCGTTGAGGGCAGGCCCTCCAGCGCTTTCGCGAAGTCCCGGTAGGCGGTCTCCAGCGCGCCCGAGGCGTAGCAGTAGAACGGCGTGCCGACGGACTCGGCGATCGCCGCGATCGGCGTCTCCTCGGCGTGCAGCTGCCCGCCCCGGTATGAAAAGAAGTCCATGGGCTGCTAGATCCCGAAGTTTTCGACTCGTTCGGGCGACCGGGGAAAGGGTGACAGGCGCCGTTCCCTGCGCTCCCGCTTGAGGCGCGGCTCCGGGCTCGGCTGCAGCTTCTCCTCGTCGCCGGCCGGCAGCACCGAGGCCGGTGCCGGGTAGGCCCGCGGGAAGGTGTAAGCGCCGGCCTCGTCCTCCGGCGGGCGCACGTTGCCCTTCTTGCCGCAGGCCCCGAGAAGGACCGCGGCTAGCAGCAGAGCGGCCAGGGCGAACCGGGCCGGGTCGAGCCAGGCGCGCGCGGTCATAGGAAGCGGCTCCGCGCCGCGGCGACGGCCTCGCGGACCCGCTCCGGTGCCGTGCCGCCGAGGCTGGTCCGACTCGCCACGGCCCGATCGACGGTGAGCACGTCGAAAATGCCCGCGGTGATGCGCGGTTCGACCTCCTGCATCGCGGCGAGCTCGAGCTCGCCCAGGCCGCATCCGCGCTGTTCCGCGCGCTTGACGATCTCTCCGGTGACGTGATGGGCGTCGCGGAACGGCAGGCCTAGTTCCCGCACCAGCCAGTCGGCCAGATCCGTCGCCGTGATGTAGCCCGCCGCCGTAGCGGCCCGCATGCGCTCGCCGTTCGCCTGGAGGTCGCCGAGCATGCCGGTCATCACCGCTGTGCAGACGTCGAGGGTGTCGGCGGCGTCGAATACCGGCTCCTTGTCTTCCTGCATGTCCTTGCCGTAGGCGAGTGGCAGGCCCTTGATCACCGTCAAGAGACCGATCAGCGACCCGACCACCCGCCCCGACTTGCCGCGCACCAGCTCGGCGGCGTCCGGGTTCTTCTTCTGCGGCATGATCGAGCTGCCAGTGGTGAAGGCGTCCGACAGGCGGACGAAGGCGAAGCCCTCGGTGCACCAGAGCACCAGTTCCTCGGCCAGGCGCGAGAGGTGAACCGCCAGGATCGCGCCCGCCGCAAGGAACTCCAGCGCGAAATCCCGGTCCGACACGGCGTCGATCGAATTGGCCATGGGACGCGCGAAGCCCAGCGCGGCCGCCGTCGCCTCGCGGTCGATCGGAAAGGCGGTGCCGGCCAGGGCGGCGGCGCCGAGCGGGCACTCGTTGATCCGGGTGCGGCAGTCGGCGAGGCGTCCCCGGTCGCGTCCGAACATCTCGACGTAGGCCATGAGGTGATGGCCGAAGGTGACCGGCTGAGCCGCCTGCAGGTGGGTGTAGCCGGGCATGATCGTGTCGGCGTGGACGCCGGCCTGTTCCAGCAGCGCCGCCTGCAGGTCGCGCAGGCGCCGGTCCAGGCCGTCGACGGCGTCGCGCACCCAGAGGCGGAAGTCGGTCGCGACCTGATCGTTGCGCGAACGGGCGGTATGCAGCCGGCCGCCGGCGTCGCCGATCAGCGCCTTGAGCCGCGCCTCGACATTCATATGGATGTCTTCCAGCGCCGGGTCGAAGGGGAAGCCGCCGGCCTCGATCTCCGCCTCGACCCGGGCCAGGCCCTCGGCGATGGCCTCGCCGTCTTCGGGCGGGATGATGCCGCGGTCCGCCAGCATCGCGGCGTGGGCGCGGGACGCGCGGATGTCCTGCGCGTAGAGCCGGCGGTCGAAGGCGATCGAGGCGTTGATCTGCTCCATCACCTCGGCCGGGCCGACGGTGAAGCGGCCGCCCCACATGACGTTCGCTGCCTCGGGCGCTCCCTCGGGCGCTCCCCCAGGGGCACCCCCAACGGCTCCCGCGTTAGCCGCAGCCCTCCGCGCCTCGGCGGATTCCTCCTTGCCTGGTGCGCCGCCGGACCGATATCCCTTAGTCGTGCTCATTCTCGCGCCGTGGACGCATCCGCTCTTGGCCAAAAAATTTGCCCTCGCCGCCGCCGCTGTGGCCATGATCGCGCTGTCGACAACAGCCGCTGCCACCGACCAGCCGCCGCTCAAGGGCGTCTTCGCCGACAAATTTAGCCCTTTGACACCGCCTATACCAGCGCCGCAGGCGGTCTTTTCCGACGGTGCGGGCCGGCCTGTGACGCTGCAGGATTTCCACGGGCAGGTCGTGGTGCTGAACTTCTGGGCAACGTGGTGCGCGCCCTGCGTCCACGAGATGCCGACGCTGGACAATCTCCAGGCGAAGCTCGGCGGGCCGCGCCTGCGGGTCGTGGCGGTTTCCGAGGACCGCGGCGGCGCCAAAGTGGTCGAGCCTTTCATGGCCCGGACCGGCTTGAAGCATTTGAGCGTCTACATCGATCGGAAGGGCGCCCTGTTCCGCGAGTTCGGCGCCAAGGGGTTGCCGACGACCATCCTGATAGACGCCGAGGGGCGTGTCGTCGGCGGCTTGGAAGGTCCCGCCGAGTGGGATTCCGACGATGCCTTGGAACTGATCCGCTTCTACATGGACCGCGGCGCCGCCGCGCCGCTCAAGACCGGCGGCTGAGCCGGCCGATTCCGCCTGCCTCCTTTTTGACCCCACCTTTAGGCGCACACAGGGTTGACGATTCCTTTAGGCCGCTATACGAGGATAGGACGGGCAAAGAGAGGGGTCGTGATGCGTTCTGTTCTTGCAGCCGGCATTCTGCTGGCGGCATCTAGCTTCAGTTCCTACGCTGGCGAGACACACGTCTACACCGTCCTGAAGGACGGAGAGCCGATCGGCGAGAAGAGCGTCACCTTCCACCGTGACGAGAACGTCTTGAAGGTGGCGGTGAATTGGGACGTGGAGATCGAATTCGCCGGCCTGACCTTCTTCCGCTACGAGCACAACCGGGTCGAGGAGTGGGTCAACGGCGCGATCACGAACCTCGTCGGCCAGACCCACGACGACGGCACGGACTACGACGTCTCCTACCGTTGCGGCGGCGAAGGCTGCGTATGGACCGTGAACGGAACGGTGTCAGTCATGCCGAACAACGTCGCGCCGGCGTCGGTCTGGAACAAGATCGCGTTCGGCTCGAAGTCGATGGTCAGCCCGGTCGACAAGGAATTATACGAGGTCACCATCAAGCCGGTCGGCTGGCAGACCGTCGAGACCGGCCAGGGGCCGGTCAAGGCGGAACTGGTGCGGGTCCGCGGCAACATCGAGCGGGACCTCTGGTACGACGCCACCGACCGCCTCGTGCGCATGCGCTTCGATTTCAAGGACGCCGAGATCGAGCTGGTGCTCGACGGCGTCACCAACATCCAGACGGCGCAGGACTAGCGCCTCTCTCGACCGGAAGCGCCGTCCCTCCCCGTCTAGGACAGCGCGTTCGCGCCAATCTTCCCGTTCAGAGCTGAAATTGCCGAAGAGGCCAGCTCGACACCCCGTGTCCCGGATGGAACGGCGCGGGCGGCCTCAGCGCGTCGGGACCGGCTCGTCGCCCGAATAGTCGTAAAAGCCCCGGCCCGCCTTGCGGCCCAGCCATCCGGCCTCGACGTACTTCACCAGAAGGGGACAGGGCCGGTACTTGGAATCGGCCAGGCCCTCATAGAGCACGTGCATCACGGCGAGGCAGGTGTCGAGGCCGATGAAGTCGGCCAGCTCCAGCGGCCCCATGGGGTGGCGCGCGCCGAGCTTCATGGAGGTGTCGATAGCCGTGACCGAACCGACGCCCTCGTAGAGCGTGTAGACCGCCTCGTTGATCATCGGCAGGAGTATCCGGTTGACGATGAAGGCGGGAAAGTCTTCGGCCAGGGCCGGCGTCTTGCCGAGGGTCAAGGTCAGAGCCTTGATCTTCTTGAAAGTCTCCTCCTCCGTCGCGATCCCGCGGATCAGCTCGACCAGTTTCATTAGGGGAACCGGGTTCATGAAGTGCATGCCCATGAACTGGCCGGGGCGGTCCGTGCTGGAAGCGAGGCGGGTGATCGAGATCGAGGAGGTGTTGGAGCAGATCACCGCCTCGGGCTTCAGGATCGGGCAGAGTTCCTGGAAGATCTTCTTCTTGACCTCCTCGACCTCCGTCACCGACTCGATGACCGCGTCGGCGTCCTTGCAGTCCGCGAGGCTGGTCGCCGTGGCGATGCGTTTCAGGGCGCCGTCCTTGTCGGCTTCCGTGATCTGTTCCCGGCTGACCTGGCGGGACATGTTCTTCTCGATCGAGACCCGAGCGGCCTGAAGGCGCTCCTCGCTCAGGTCGCAGAGCAGGACGTCGTAGCCGGCGAGCGCGCAGACGTGCGCGATGCCGTTGCCCATCTGACCGGCGCCGATGACGCCGATCTGTTTCATGTTGCTGATATCGACCTCGGCTGTTTTCTGTTCTGACATGAGCTGTCCGTTGCCCGCCGTTTGTTCCGGTCCCGTCTCGCGCGCAGCCGCGCTCTGCTCAGCTCAGCGCCTCTTCGAGCTCGGGCACCGCCTTGAAGAGGTCGGCCACCAGGCCGTAGTCGGCGACCTGGAAGATCGGCGCGTCCTCGTCCTTGTTGATCGCCACGATGATCTTCGAGTCCTTCATGCCGGCCAGGTGCTGGATGGCGCCTGAGATGCCGACCGCGATGTAGAGGTCGGGCGCCACCACCTTGCCGGTCTGGCCGACCTGGTAGTCGTTGGGCACATAGCCGGCGTCGACCGCGGCGCGCGACGCGCCGACCGCCGCCCCCAGCTTGTCGGCGATCCGCTCCAGCATGGCGAAGTTCTCGCCGCTCTGCATGCCGCGGCCGCCGGACACGATGATCTTGGCGCTGGTCAGCTCGGGCCGCTCCGACTCGGTAAGCTCCTGTCCCAGGAAGCTGGACAGGCCGAGATCGCCGGTGCCGGCGACGGCGGCGGTCTCCGCCTGGCCGCCCTCGGCCGCGACGGCCTCGAAGGCCGTGCTGCGGATCGTCACCACCTTGATGGCGTCGCTCGACTTCACGGTGGCCAGCGCGTTGCCTGCGTAGATCGGCCGCACGAAGGTGTCGGCTGACTTCACCTCGCTGATGTCGGAGATCTGCTGCACGTCGAGCAGCGCGGCGACGCGCGGCATCAGGTTCTTCCCCGTCGTGGTTGCCGGGGCCAGCAGGTGGCCGTAGTCCTTGGCCAGTTGGGCGACCAGCGGGGCGACGTTCTCCGCCAGCTGGTGTTCGTACTCGTCGGCCTCGGCGACCAGCACCTTGGCGACGCCCGCGACCGCGGCGGCGGCCTCGACCACCGCGGCGCAGCCCTTGCCGGCGATCAGCATGTGGATCGGCTCGCCGCCGGCGATCTCGGCGGCGGCCGCGACCGTGTTCAGCGTCGCGGGCTTCAGCTCGGCGTTATCGTGTTCGCCAACAACCAGAACGCTCATCAGATCACCTTTGCTTCGTTCTTCAGCTTCTCGATCAGTTCGGCCGCGCTCTCGACCTTGACGCCGGCCTGACGCGGCGGCGGCTCGCTGACCTCCAGCACCTCGAGGCGCGGCGCCACGTCGACGCCCAGGTCGGCCGGGGTCACCGTCTCGATCGGCTTCTTCTTGGCCTTCATGATGTTGGGCAGCGAGGCGTAGCGCGGCTCGTTCAGCCGCAGGTCCACGGTGACGACAGACGGCATCTTGAGCGAGACCGATTCGAGGCCGCCGTCGACCTCGCGGGTCACCTTGGCGCCGTCGGCGCCGATCTCCAGCTTCGAGATGAAGGTGCCCTGGGGCCAGCCGAGCAGGGCGGAGAGCATCTGGCCGGTCTGGTTGTTGTCGCCGTCGATCGCCTGCTTGCCGAGGATCACCAGGTCGGGGCCTTCCTTCTCGACCACGGCCTTGAGCAGCTTGGCGATGGCCAGCGGCTCGAGCGGCCCGTCCTCCTGGATCAGGATGCCCCGGTCGGCGCCCATGGCCAGTGCCGTGCGCAGGGTCTCCTGGGACTGGGCCGTGCCGGCGGCGACCGCGATCACCTCGGTCGCGGTACCGGCTTCCTTCAGCCGGATCGCGGCCTCGACCGCGATCTCGCAGAACGGGTTCATGGCCATCTTGACGTTGTTCAGCTCGACGCCGCTCTTGTCCGCTTTGACCCGGACCTTGACGTTGGCGTCGATGACCCGCTTGATCGGTGTCAGCACCTTCATCGCTTCGCATCCACCCTTCAGAAATCACGCCGCAGCACTCCCCGCGGCCTGCTGCCATAGCGCGCTCGCGGCGGTGCGGCAAGATTAAATTATCCGGCCGTTATGCCCGCCAGATAAGGCATTTCGCGACCGCACACTAGGAGCGGTGTTTGGGCCCTGTCAACGCGCGGCAAACGCCTGGACCCGCGGTTTCCTAGCGATTGGCCCCAGGAACCCAGAGCACGTCGCCGCCGCCCCGGTCGTTGACGTGGCGCGCCAGGACGAACAGCAGGTCGGACAGGCGGTTGATGTAGCGCAACGCCTCGGGATTGACCGCCTCCCGCCGGGCCAGGAGGGTCATCTCCCGTTCGGCCCGCCGGGTCACGGTGCGCGCCAGGTGCAGCGCGGCGGCTGTCGGGCTGCCGCCCGGCAGGACGAAGGACTTGAGCGGCGCGAGCTCGGCGTTCAGCGCGTCGATCTCCCGCTCCAGGCGCTCAACCTGGCCCGCGGTCATGCGCAGCGGCGGGTACTTGGGGTTCTCCTGCTCGGGCGTGCAAAGGTCGCCGCCCAGGTCGAAGAGGTCGTTCTGGATGCGGCTCAGGGTCTCGTCGGCGCCGCCCTCCGCGTGCAGCCGGGCCAGGCCGATGGCCGCGTTGGCCTCGTCCACGGTGCCGTAGGCCGCGACCCGGAGGTCGTGCTTTTCGACCCGGGTGCCGTCGCCGAGCGACGTTTCTCCCCGGTCGCCGCCACGGGTGTAGATCCGCGTCAATTGAACCACGCTTCGGGCTCCCTCAGTCCTTTGTCAGCATCGCGACGGCGAACAGCAGCAGGGCGATGCCCTGGAAGATGATCCGGAAGCGCATCAGGCGGTTGCCGTACTTCTTGCTGAAGTCGCCGCCGCGCGCCATGGCGAAGAGCCCGACGAAGAGCACGCCGAGCGTCATGAAGAGCGCGATGCCGAGAAGGGTCAGGGAAAGTCCGCTCATCGCGATGGTATAACGCCGGCGGCGGGCGCAAGCCAGCGCGATGTGCCGCCGGTTTTCTAAAGCAGGATAACGGTGAGCGCGACGTTCTCCACCGCGGCGTCCTTCAGGACCTCGAGCAGCCGGTCGAACTCCGGGCCGAGGCGCGCGCGGCCGGCGGCGGCCGCCTCGATCTCGATCGTGGCGGGGCCTTCAAGGTCTCCGGTCAGCACGTCCCAGAGGGCGTCGAGGTTGCGGCCGTAGTAATCGGGAAAGCTGAGATCGGCGGCCAGCCGGTCGTGGACCTCGCCGATCCCGGCGAGCGCGGCCGCGTCGATCCGGCAGATTCGGGGGGGCGTCATCGGGGGACGGTCATCGCGGGTCGATCCGCACGAAGCTGTCGTAGTGGTCGAGGGTGACCCAGAGCGTCCACCCGCCGGTCTCCTGCTCGACGAAGACCAGGCGCCGCGCGCCGCGCCGCTTGGTGCCCGCGAAATCCAGGTCGGCCTCGACGTAGCGTCCGTCGAAGTCGGCCGGCAGGCGCCGCTCGCGGTTGTGGAAGCGGTTGCCGCCGATCGCCGCCCCCGGCGCGCTGTCCCAGAGGTTTCGGCCCGGGCGCCAGCCCCGGTCCCGGGCCTGGCGCTTGGTCAGGTAGCAGTCCGGCAGGCGGCCCCGCTGGTTCACGAAGGTTGTCACCCTGACGAAAGCGGTCGCGTGGTCGAGGCGGAGGGCCGCCGCGGTCTCGGCGAGCGCCCGGTCGTGCGGCCCGGAGATCTCCAGGTTCGTGCCGCAGACCTCTTGGGCTCCGGCCCCGTTCCCGGTCCACAAGAGCAGGACCAGGGCTTGCAAAGCGGCGAAGAGGATCCGACGTCCCATGGCAGGGTTATAGGCTGCCCACCAGAGAGCGGGAAGTGACCATGGCTCGTGAACACAGCTATCTCGCCACCACCCGCTGGACCGGGGCGGCCGAGGGGCCCACCGTGGACCCCGGGCGCTTCTCCCGGGCCTACCGGATCGAGGTGCCGGGCAAGCCGCCGATCGAGGGCTCCTCGGACCCGGCCTTCCTGGGCGACCCGGCGCGGCACAACCCCGAGGACCTGCTGGTCGCCGCGCTCTCGGCCTGCCACATGCTCTGGTACCTTCACCTCTGCGCGGTCAAGGGCGTGGTGGTGACCGCCTACGAGGACGCGGCGGAGGGCACCATGCTGGAAGAGCCGCGCAAGGGCCGCTTCACCGAGGTGATCCTGCGCCCCCAGGTCACGATCACCGCCGAGAGCGACGCGGAGCGGGCCCGGCAGCTCCACGAACGCGCCCACGCCGAGTGCTTCATCGCCAACTCGGTCAACTTCCCGGTGCGCTGCGCGCCGGAGATCGTGAAGGGCTAGAACCCACGGGCCCTCACCCCGGCCCTCTCCCGCGGGGAGAGGGAGTGCAACGGCGGCGATGGTTTTTGCCCTCTCCCGCCGGGAGAGGGAGGGCCCCACAGCGAAGCTGTGGGAGGGTGAGGGCCGGTTGGTTCAGTTCGGCCCAGGCACTGGCGACGCCTTCGCGGAATCGCTCCCAGCCTCATTGCGCGGCGTCGGGTGACGGCTTGCTCGCGCTGTCCGAGCGGCAATTGATGTGCGCCATGAGTGTCGCGTAGGAGATGTTGAAGGCCATCGGCGACTGCAGATCGGTCAAGGCCACCTCAGTCAGAAGAGTGATGACCTCTGGGTATTCCGCAGCAAGGGCTTCGCAGGACTCCTTTATGGCAAGAAACGCGTCTGGCGTGATCGGCGCGTCCGAATCCTTCACCAGTTTATCCGTGCAATCAGAGAACAGGTGGCGTGCGACGAAAAGGTGTCGGAGCTCTTTCTCGACGGGCGGCTCCGGGGCTTCAAGCATCGACGTCATGCAGCGGCATTGATCCGGGCTGTGGCCGACTGCATGGAGGCAGAAGCTCTGGAGGTCAGCGGCGCGTTCGTCGGCCAGCCCGGCTGACGCGGCGAGCGACATTACCGCGGCCGTGGCGAAGGTCTTCAGCGTCACGCGCCGTCGCCGTCTCCTCGCCATTCGCTCGTCCCACTAGCGCTTGTTTGCGCTTTCGGCATAGGCGCCGGGAGCGGTCAGTTCCGCCCGGGCGTCAGCAGGCCTCTCGCGATGACCTGGGCCTGGATCTCGGCGGCGCCCTCGAAGATGTTGAGGATCCGGGCGTCGCAGAGCACGCGGCTGATCTTGTACTCCTCGGCGTAGCCGTTGCCGCCGTGCACCTGAAGCGCGTTGTCGGCGTTGGCCCAGGCGACCCGGGCGGCCAGCAGCTTGGCCATGCCGGCCTCGATGTCGCAGCGCCGGTCGGAATCCTTCTCGCGCGCGGCGGCGTAGGTCAGCTGCCGCGCCACCATGGTCTCGACCGCCATCCAGGCGAGCTTGCCGGCGACGCGCGGGAATTCCAGGATCGACTTGCCGAACTGCTGGCGCTCGCGGGCGTAGTCGAGGCCCAGCTCCAGCGCGTTCTGGGCCACGCCGACGGCCCGGGCGGCGGTCTGGATGCGCGCCGACTCGAAGGTCGCCATGAGCTGCTTGAAGCCCTCGCCCTCGACCTCGCCCAGCAGGTTCCCCGCCGCGACCTCGAAGCCGTCGAAGCCGAGCTCGTACTCCTTCATGCCCCGGTAGCCGAGCACGCCGATCTCGCCACCGGTCATGCCGGGCGCGGGGAAGGGGTTCTCGTCCGTGCCCCGGGGCTTCTCGGCCAGGAACATCGAGAGGCCCTTGTAGCCCTTCTCGTCCGGGTTGGTGCGCGCCAGCAGGGTCATGACGTCGGTGCGCGCCGCGTGGGTGATCCAGGTCTTGTTGCCGGTGATCCTGTAGGTCTCGCCGTCGCGCACGGCGCGGGTCCTGAGCGCCCCCAGGTCGGAGCCGGTGCCCGGCTCGGTGAAGACCGCGGTCGGCAGGATCTCGCCCGACGAGATGCGCGGCAGCCAGGCCTGCTTCTGCGCCTCGGTTCCGCCCAGGCGGATCAGCTCGGCGGCGATCTCGGAGCGCGTGCCGAGCGAGCCGAGGCCGATGTAGCCGCGCGACAGCTCCTCGGTGACCACGCACATGGCCATCTTGCCCATGCCCAGGCCGCCGTACTCCTCGGGCGCGGTCAGCCCGAAGACACCCAGCTCGGCCAAGGCCTCGACCACCGCCATGGGGATCAGAGCGTCCTCCAGGTGCCAGGCGTGGGCCGCCTCCGCATGGTCGTCGGCAAACTTGCGGAACTGGTCGCGGATCAGGTCCAGGGTCTCGTCGCCCAGCGCGGCCTCGCCGAAGTCGCCCTCGGCGATCAGCTCGGCGATCCGCGCACGGACGCTCGCGCTGTTGGCCTCGCGGAGCGACCGTACGGCCGGGTCGTTGAGGAAGCCGGCCATCTCGATCTGGGAGACGCCCAGGTCGGCGGGACGTACGACCTCGACCTGGCTGAGCGCGATGCCGCCGGTCATCTGGGCCAGGTACTCGCCGAAGGCCGCGCGCAGCATCAGGCCCTCCAGCTCGCCCAGTCCGCCGGCCGCGTCCAGGCTCTCGGCCCACTGCACCATGGCCTTCAGAGCGGCGCCGTAGGTCGCCAGCCAGGCATAGCCGTGGGCGGCGAACTGCTCGGCCTCGAGGCGGGCGGCCTCGACCCGGCCTTCGGGCGCGACCTTGGCGGCGACCGCGGTCTTGGCCGAGGCGATGAAGCGCTCGGCGGCGGCCAGCGCCTCGCGATACTG
>JAAUYK010136720.1_pt1 | contig 21777 bp, 12 predicted proteins | sample 7278021 | NCBI WGS metagenome assembly JAAUYK01 (sample SAMN14350223, study PRJNA611818) | marine sediment metagenome | isolation source: surface marine sediment (1.8m) | place: French Polynesia: Moorea | collected 2018-08
CCCAGATGGCCCTGGTGGAGGTCGCCTATCAGCTGCGACGCATCACGAAGCACCTCAAGGTCTTCGCCGCCGTGCGGACCGAGGCGCTCGCCCGGCTGGCGGACTTCTCCCCGATGGTCCAGCAGTATCGCGGCGCCGCGCTCGAGATCGTGTACACGGAGGCCAGCCTCAAGCAGATCTTCATCAACAACATCGAGCGGGAGAGGAAGAAGAACCTCGCGTCCCGCGCTCGGCTCGACTCGGATCCCATCGCGGCCTTCCTCGGTCGCAGCGAGGTCGTCCACGGATTCACCGGCGAGCGCGAGGACGCGTTCGACTACATCGAGCGCCACACGCTCCTGCGGCCCCGTGATCTGATGACCGTCGGGCAGCGGCTCGCGGCGCTGGAGCCGAGCGAGCGCAAGCTGGAGCGCCGCTTCAAGGCCGCGGTCCACGAGGCGGCGACGGAGGTGGCGCAGGAGTACCTGAACGAGATCGCGCCGCGACTGGTGGGGATCGACGTGCCCCTGCTGCTCTCGCTCCTGCCCAGCAACGTGCTCTCGCGAGCGGCCCTCGAGAACGTGGCCAGGCGCTACGACGACGAGGTGGGCGAGCGAGACGGCATGCCGGGGCTGGAGGCGCTGGGCATCCTCCTCAAGCTGGGTGTCCTGGGCCACGTGCACACCGATCCCCTGACGGGCAACGAGGTCCAGCGCTTCCTGATGCCCGGAGAGGGGCGTCTCGATCGCGGAGTGAAGCCCCCGTCGTCTTCCCACTATCTGGTTCGCTCCGTGTTCTCCGGAGTGGTCGCGGGCGTGAACCCCGACTACCCCGGAAACCAGGATCGCTCGAACGTCGTGGGTGCGGGCCGGCCGTGGCGGGATCCGAGCCACCCGGCCGGCGAGCGTCAGGAACGACAGCTGGCCGTGCTCAAGGCGGACATCGTGGCCTTCAGTCGCCTGATGAAGGAGGGCCGCGACCAGGCCGTGCGCGATGCCCTGCGACGCGCCGTACAGGAGCACGGCGCGGGGTGCATCCTCGCCGAGGTGGTGGGAGGAGATGGCGTCTCGATCGTCCACGAGGACCCCGTCTCGCTGCTCCGCGTCGCGACTCGCATCCGGGAGGACGTGTTCGCAGCACCCGGGAACCCCCAGTTCCGCATCGCCGTGGACTTCGGTTCGGTGAAGCTCGCGGTCCATGGCGAGCAGCGCGCCGAGCTGGCCGGCGGCTCGGCGCTCCTGCGTGTCGCACGCCTGGAGCCGCTCGTCCGCCCAGGCGAGATCTGGGCCACCGAGGAGTTCAAGGACGCGCTGTCCCGACAGCCCTCGCTCTACGCCGCCCAGGCCATCGAGGAAGGCGTCAACCTGAAGAAGAGGGAGTCCGGCGAGGAGGACACCCACATCCCGGCATACCGGATCAGGGCGAACCTCGGCGGGCGTTGATGCCTGGGTTCGCCGATCCGCTGCGCCCGGGTCGACGCCCGAACAAGCTCGAGGACACCTCGACGCCCACCGGGCAGTGGTCCGAGCCCTTCGTCGCGGGCTGGATCAGGGCGCCGCGCACGTGGCGCATGGCCGCCGTCGAGGCCAGCACGTAGTCGATCCGCCAGCCCACGTTGCGCGCGCGGGCGCCCAGGCGCTGGCTCCACCAGGTGTAGTGCCCGCCGCCGGGCTCGAAGCGCCGGAAGGTGTCGATCCAGCCGGCTCGCAGCCAGCGGTCGAGCTCCTCGCGCTCCTCCGGGAGGAAGCCGCTGTTCCGGGTGTTGTCCCGGGGGCGCGCCAGGTCGATCTCCCGGTGGGCGGTGTTGAGGTCGCCCATCACCAGAATCCGATACCCCCCGCGACGCAGCGAAATGAGGCGATCGAACAGGGCGCGGTAGAAGTCGAGCTTGTAGGGCACCCGGCTGTTGTCGCGCGCCGCACCGCTGCCCTTCGGGAAGTAGGCGTTGACCAGCGCGAAGCGGCCGAAGAACGCGATCTGGAGCCGGCCCTCGGCGTCGAAGCGCGCCTCGCCGAGGGAGGTCTCGACGCGGTCGGGAGGACGTCGCGAGAAGAGCGCCACCCCGCTGTAGCCGCGGCGCTCCGCGGGAGAGAAGTGGACGTGCCAACCGCGCGGGGATCGGAGTGTCGGCGGGAGCTGCTCGGGCAGCGCCCGCAGCTCCTGGATTCCCACGATCTCGGCGCCGCTGCGCGACAGCCAGCGTCCGAAGCCCTTGCGCGCGCAGGCCCGCAGGCCGTTCACGTTCCAGGAGAGGATCCGCAGCGATCCGGCCCGCGGCTCCCGGGGCGCCGTGATCCGCGCGCGGCTCGCGCCCGAGGCGCTCTCAGTCATCCCGGGACAGGTAGGTGTAGTCCTCCAGTCCCTCCGCGTAACGCTTGCGCAGGCGCGCCGACTCCTCGAGGCTGATCTGGTTGCGCCGCAGCGCCTCCTCGATGGTGCGGCGGACCTTCTCGACCAGCGACGCCCGATCGTACTGCACGTAGGACAGCACGTTCTGGACCGAGTCCCCCTCCACGACGTGCTCCACCGCGTAGCCCTCTTCGTCCAGGCGCACGTGCACCGCGTCCGTGTCTCCGAAGAGATTGTGGAGGTCGCCCAGGATCTCCTGGTAGGCGCCCACCAGGAACATGCCGATGTAGTAGGGCGCGCCGGTCCACGGGTGGAGCTCCAGCACGTCCTTCACGTCGTGGGGATCGATGAACTGGTCGATCTTCCCGTCGCTGTCGCAGGTCAGGTCCGCGAACACACCGCGTCGGGTGGGCTTCTCCTCGAGCCGATGGATCGGCATGACGGGGAAGAGCTGCTTCACCGCCCAGTGGTCCGGCGCCGACTGGAAGACCGACAGGTTGGCGTAGTAGGTGTCGGCCAGGCTCTTCTCGAGGTTCTCGAGGTCCTCGGGCACGTAGCGCAGCTCGCGCACCACGCGCAGGATCTTCTCGCAGCAGGCGAAGAAGAGCCGCTCCACCCGGGCGCGGGCGCGCAGGTCGAGGTAGCCCAGCGAGAACAGCGTTGCGGCCTCCTCCTTGAGCTGGAGGGCGTCGTGGTAGGACTCCTGGACGTTCTTCTTGGTGATGCCCTGCCAGACTTCTGCCAGGTCCTGGACGACCCTCGGATCGCCCTCCGCGACCGGATCCGGCCGCTTGCCCGAGAGGATCTCGTTCACGCCCAGGACGTCGAAGACCAGGACCGAGTGGTGGGCCACCATCGCGCGTCCCGACTCGGTGACGATGTCCGGGTGGGGGACGTCGGCTTCGTCGCAGGCCTCCTGCACCGCGGACACCACGTCGTTCGCGTACTCCTGGACCGAGTAGTTCATCGAGGAGTGGAAGTTCGTGCTGGAGCCGTCGTAGTCGACACCGAGGCCGCCGCCGACGTCGATGATGCGCGGAGAGGCGCCGAGCTGGTGCATCCCCACGAAGATCCGGGCCGCCTCGGCCAGGGCGTCCTTGTGCGCGCGAATGGCCGTGATCTGGGAGCCGATGTGGAAGTGCAGCAGCTCCAGGCAATCGAGCATGTCCTCGGAGCGCAGGCGGTCGATGGCGTCGACGATCTCCAGAGCGGACAGCCCGAATTTGGAGCGATCCCCCGTGGACTCCACCCACTTGCCCGCTCCCTTCGTGGTGAGACGCGCGCGGACGCCGATCAGGGGCCGGATACCCAGCTCCCGGGAGGTCTTGAGCAGCAGGTCGATCTCGTGGAAGCGATCGATCACGATGATCGGCGTACGGCCGAGGCGCTGGGCCAGCAGGGCCGTCTCGATGTAGGCCCGGTCCTTGTAGCCGTTGCAGATGATCAGGGCGTCGGACGTGTCGAGCAGCGCCAGGGCCACGAGCAGCTCCGGCTTGCTCCCGGCCTCGAGACCCACCCGGTCGGCGGCCCCGAAGTGGATGATCTCCTCCACCACGTGGCGCTGCTGGTTGACCTTGATGGGGTAGACGCCGCGGTGGGCGCCCTGGTGGCCGTACTCCTGCATGGCCTGTCCGAAGGACTCGGAGAGGCCGCGGACCCGGCTGGCGAGGACGTCCGAGAAGCGGATCAGCAGCGGCGTCCGCAGCCCTCTCCGCTCCAGGTCCTGGACCAGCTCCAGCAGGTCGATGCTGCGGCCGTCCCTGCCCAGCGGGCGTACCTCGACGCGCCCCTTCTCGTTGACCGAGAAGAAGTCTGCGCCCCAGGCCGGGACGTGGTAGAGCTCGAGGCTGTCGCGGGCCGTCCAGCCGCGCATCGAACCCGTATCGGTGAGCGAAGGGCACATGGGCGTTGGATTCCCCCGAGTCGTTGGATTCCCCCTAGTCGTGTGGCCGATCGCAAGCGGGGAGACCTCGGCGTGGGTGACTCGTCAAAACGGAGTTTCGGACGTCGCGCCGGCAGTCTAGGCGCGACGCGTGGCGCGCGCACCCATTGCCTCACCCACGGGTCGGATCCGGGAGCGGTTCGGCTCGTTGCTCGCCGGTCGTGAGGTCGCGAACCAGAACCTCGCCCCGGGCCAACTCGTCCGGACCCAGCGCGTAGAAGTGCCGCGCTCCGGCGCGATCGGCGTCCGCGAGGGAGCGCTTGAGCTTCGCCGCGCCGAGCACCAGCTCCACCGATTCGCCGCGCTCGCGCAGCCGTGTGGCCACGCGAATCGCCGCGGCTCGCTGCGCGTCCTCGAAGGCGAAGACGACCGCGTCCAGCTCCCGGGCGCACTCCGGAAGGATGCCCTGGTCCCGGAGCAGCTCGGTCACCACCGCATCGCCGAAGCCGAATCCGACGGCGGGGATCGGCGGACCGCCGAGGGTCTCGAGCAGCCGGTCGTAGCGCCCGCCGCCGCACAGGGCCCGAAGCTTGCGCCCCGCATCGAAGGCCTCGAAGACGATTCCGGTGTAGTAGGCCAGGCCGCGGACGATCGAGGCGTCGAAGACGACGCGGTCCGCGAGCCCGTAGGCGTCCAGCAGGTCGAGGAGGCGCCGCAGCTCCCCGAGCGCCCGGGAGTCCGGCGGCACGCGAGCGGCCGCCTGCTCGAGGTCGCCGAGCTGCAGCCAGTCGACGATCTCGCGGGCCTCGGAGCCCGGCAGGGCCACCGGGCCCGCCGGGTCTTCCAGCAGCTCGACGACCTTCTCGGCTCCGATCTTGTCGAGCTTGTCGATGGCCACACACAGCGCCGGGAAGGCCTCCGGCCGGCTCCGCAGCACGCCTGCGCGGAGCGTCTCCTCCAGCAGCGAGCGGCTGTTGATCCCGACGCGCACCGCCTCACGGCCGAGTCCCAGGCGGTCGAGCAGCATGCAGACGGCCGCGATCAGCTCCGCCTCGGCAGTCACGTCGGACTCGCCCCACACGTCCATGTTCCACTGGTAGTGCTCGCGCCGCCTTCCCCGCGTCATCCGCTCGTAGCGCCAACACTGGGGGATGCCGTACCAGCGCAGGGGGAGCCGGAGGCTGCCGGCCCGGGCCATCACCATCCGCGCGATCGACGGGGTGAACTCCGGCCGCAGCACGTAGTGACGGTCGTGCAGCTCGAAGTTGTAGAGCTGGTCCATGATCTCTTCGCCCGCCTTGCGAGTGAAGAGCTCGGCGTACTCGAGCAGCGGCGCGTCGACGCCTTCGAAGCCGAAGCGGCGCGCCACGGCGTGGAAGTGGCCGAACAGCCACTCCCGGTAGCGGAAGTCCTCGGGGAAGAAGTCCCGGGTGCCGCGCGGCGCCTGGAGGCTCTGCCTGGCCACGCGCCGGGAGATAACACACGGATTCCCGCCCGTCGCCCGAACGCAGGCCGGCCCGGCGGAATCCCCGAGTCCGGGGAACCTTTGCTAAACCCCCGGATCCAGCGGAGGAGACCCCATGTCGCGTCGCACATCGCGTTTCACCTGGCACCTTCCGGTGCTGGTGCTGGGCCTTGCGGCCTGCGCGGAGGAGGAGGCGCCGGCGCCGCCCGAGCCGGAGCCGGTCGCGAAGCCCTCCCCGGCCGGTCCCGACACCCCGGCCGAGATGGACCGGGCCCTGGTCCTGTCCCTGGCCCAGTTCGTCACCGTGGACGGCAAGCCGCGGCCCGGCGCAGCGCGCCTGGAGTTCCTCTACCGCAAGGGAGGGGAGTGGCAGACGTCCGCCATGGAGGACGACGCCAGCAACGTGTTCCACAAGGCCATGACCTACGAGCGGGCAGCGGGCGATCCCGTGATCCTGACCCTGGCCGGTACCGCGGCCCTGGTGAAGACCTGGGAGCTGCAGGGCGGGGAGCTCGCGGGCCGCGTCGAGTGGGAGAAGGACTTCGGCGGCAAGTTCAGTCGCATGCGGGATGGCGAGATCGCCGACCTCTTCGGAGACGGTCGCGCCAGCGTGGCCGTGGCGACCCACGATCAGGGCGTGGTGGCCGTGCTGCGGCCGAAGGACGAAGGCGGCTTCGAGGTCGAGGAGATCGACGCGAAGCCGGACACGTTCGTCCACGAGATCGAGATCGGCGATCTCGACGGCGACGGTGTCCTCGAGGTCTACGCGACGCCCAGCGAGCCCAATCGGCTCGACGGCTCGATCCAGACCGGCGAGGTGGTGCGCTACGTGCCGCAGCGCGACCGGACGCGCGCCCTGGTCGCGGACCTGAAGGACCGGCACGCGAAGGAGATCCTCGTCGAGGACGTCGACGGAGACGGGCGAGACGAGCTCTACGTCGCCGTCGAGGGGCACGTGGGTCCCGACAAGGAGCTGCTCCATCCGGTGGAGATCCGGCGCTACGACGCGGACACGCCTCCCGACCAGGGGGCGGTGATCGCCAGCATTCCCGATCGGCTGACCCGCTTCCTGACCGCGGGAGACGTGGACGGCGACGGGAAGAAGGAGCTCGTTGCGACCGCCTTCAGCACCGGCGTCTGGCTGTTCCGTCCGGCCGCGGATCCCCGCGGGAAGTGGAAGTCGGAGCAGGTCGATCGCGACTCCCGGGGCTTCGAGCACGCCTCCATCCTGACGGACCTGGACGGGGACGGGCTGGACGAGCTCTACGTCGCCAGCGACCACCACAAGGAGGTGCGCCGCTACGTCTGGGACGGGGCCCGGCTGGTACGACAGACGATCTACGTGCGGCCCGACAACCGGCCCATCTTCACCTGGAACCTGATGCCGGTCCCGATGTCTCTCGTTCCCGGCGCCTAGCCGCACGGGCCGCTCCGGGCCTCACGCGGCGGCAGGCGCCGCGGCATCGGCCCTGTGGGGCAGCGGATTCGGCTCAAGTTGCGCGACCGACTCCCCGACCGACTCCCGCGCGGGTCGACGCGCACTGCGCGGCCGCGCGATCTGATCGCCCCACGGTCCTACCTCTGAGGACGTCTGAGGACACCTTCGAGGCGGTTTCGGCGGCGGCGATCGGATCGTCCCTGGGGCCGGCCGGGGATCGGTCGAGCATCGATCGGGGAACGCGTGGGAGATCCGGGTCGGAGAGCCAGGGCGCGCGGATCACGGACGGCTCGCTTGTCAGGTCCAGCGGGCCTGGGCTAAGGATGTGAGCCCGGCACGGCCGGGTCGTAACCACCCGGAACAGGAATACGGTGGGAAAAACCCTCGTCATTACCGAGAAGCCCAGCGTCGCGCGGGACATTGCTGCCGTGCTGGGCGGCTTCGAGGAGCACGACGGCTACTCGGAGAACGAGGACTACGTCGTCACCTTCGCGGTGGGGCACCTGTTCGAGCTGCTCCCTCCCGAAGAGGTCGACGAGAAGTACAAGCGCTGGACGCTCGACGTGCTTCCGATGATCCCCGACGAGTTCCGCTACCGACCCAAGCAGGGACAGCGCGACCGCATCCGCACCATCAAGCAGCTGCTGGCCCGGGACGACGTGGACGAGGTGGTCAACGCCTGCGACGCGGGGCGCGAGGGCGAGCTGATCTTCCGCGAGATCGTCGACCATCTGGGCTCCACCAAGCCCGTGCGGCGACTGTGGCTCCAGTCCATGACCGACAGCGCGATTCGGACGGGATTCGCGCAGCTGCGCTCCGGTGAGGAGATGCACGGCCTGGCGGAAGCGGCCCGCTGCCGAGCGCGCTCGGACTGGCTGATCGGCATGAACGCGACCCGGGCCCTGACCAAGCGGCTCAAGAGCCGCAAGGAGAAGTCGGCGTGGTCGGCGGGTCGGGTCCAGACGCCCACGCTCACGATGCTGGTGGACCGGGAGCTCGAAGTGCTCGCCCACGTGCCCCGCCCCTACTGGCGCGTGACCGCGCGCTTCGAGCACGAGGGCGCTGCCTACACCGGGACCTGGTTCGACCCGGAGTTCCGCGCGGGCGAGGACTCCGAGCTTCGCGAGGACCGCATCTTCGACTCCGAGCGGTCCGCCGCGATCGTCGCGGCCGTGACGGGTCGCACCGCCCTGGCGGACGAGACCCGCAAACCCTCCCGGGAATCGGCTCCACCGCTGTTCGATCTCACCAGCCTGCAGCGCGAGGCGAACCGGCGCTTCAGCTGGTCCGCCCGTCGGACGCTCTCGGCGGCCCAGCGCTGCTACGAGCGGCACAAGGTCCTCACCTATCCGCGTACCGACTCGCGCTGTCTGCCCGTCGACTACCGCGGGGTCGTCCAGGAGACCCTGCAGGCGTTGGCGGGGGCGACGGAAGAGCAGGGGGAGGGATTCGGCGACTACGCGACGGCCGCGGCGCGGCTCGGCCGCGACGGGCTCGAGAACGAGAGCCGCATCTTCGACGACGCCGGCGTCTCGGACCACTTCGCGATCATCCCCACCGGCGCGATGCCCCGTGAGGCCCTCACGGGAGACGACCGCCGGCTCTTCGATCTCGTCGTCCGGCGTTTCCTGGGCGCCTTCCATCCGCCGGCGGTGTGGGAGCGGGTCGAACGCACGACGCGGGTGGAAGAGCACCGCTTCCGCACGCGCGCGCGCTTCCTCCGCGAGCCCGGCTGGCGCGCCGTGCTCCCGGCGCCCTCCGAGGACGAGGCGGAGCCGCTGCCGCCGCTCTCGCCCGGTCGCGACGAGGTGAGCGACGTGGCGGTCCGCAATCTCGAGGCCGAGACGGTCGAGGACGCGACCCGGCCGCCGGCGCGGATCACGGAGGCCCGGCTGCTCTCGCTGATGGAGAATGCGGGCAAGCAGATCGACGACGAGGACCTCGCCGCGGCCCTGCACGAGAAGGGCATCGGCACGCCCGCCACGCGCGCGGACATCATCGAGAACCTGATCGCGAAGGGCTACGTGGTCCGCGTGGGCAAGGCGCTCCGACCGACGGTCAAGGGCATCCGGATGGTGGATACGCTGAGGCGGATCCACATGGATCGCCTCACCTCGCCGGGGCTGACGGGCGAGCTGGAGTACCACCTGCTCCAGGTGGAGCGCGGCGCCCGCTCCGGAACGGACTTCATGTCCGAGATCACCGACTACACGGTGGACATCGTGGACCGGGCGAAGAGCTTCGGCTACGACGAGCTCTACGACGAGGGCATCGAGCTCGGGCCCTGCCCCGCGTGCGGGCGGCCCGTGGTCGAGATGCCGCGCTTCTACCGCTGCAAGGAGGACCCGCCGCGCGAGGAGGACTGCCCGCTTCGTCTCTGGAAGGACACCTCCGGTCGCTATCTCGATCCCGCCGCCGTGCGGGCGCTGCTCGCGGAAGGCCACACGGGAGAGCTCGACGGCTTCACCGCGCGCAACGGTCGCACCTATCGCGGCACGCTCGAGATCGATCGGGACGAGTGGTCCCTGAAGGTGCGCTCCGCCGGCTGGAACGACGAGAGCGCCAGCGACCAGCCCGAGTACGACGTCAATCCGGAGCCGCTCGGGCGCTGTCCCTTCGACGAGGACTGCGCGATCGTGGAGTCGCCCGTCTGGTTCGTGTGCGAGCGCAAGCTCAAGGAGGCGGAGCTCAGCCGCGAGGAGCTGAAACGCCGCAAGGAAGAAGGCCACCCCCAGAGCTGCGGATTCGTGCTGCCCCGCACGGTGTGCAAGCGCGAGATCACGCGGGACGAGGCGCTCCACTACCTGCGCGAGGGCAAGACCGAGCTCCTCACGGACTTCACCTCGCGATTCGGGCGACCCTTCTCCGCCACGCTGGTTCTCAAGGACAACGGTCGCCACGGCTTCGAGTTCCCGCCCCGCGGCAAGCAGGGCGGAGAAGACGCTGCGGGTGCCGCCTCGACCCGGAACAAGGCCCCTCGCAAGAAGACCACGCGGAAGAAGGCGGCGGGCAAGAAGACCACGCGGAAGAAGGCGGCGAGCGTGAAGACCGCGCGGAAGAAGGCGGCGAGCGTGAAGACCGCGGCCAAGAAGACCGCAGCGAAGAAGACCACGGCCAAGAAGTCCGCGCGGAAGAAGAGCGCGTCGCGCAAGGCCACCCCCGCGAAGACCTCTCCGCAGGCCAGCGCACCGGACGGCGAAGCGAACGACTAGGAGGCTGACCCATTTCGGGTCAACCTCCTGGCCGGTTCGGCACCGTTCCGATCGCGCGCGCCAGACCCACCCGTGCGCAGAAGCCGGCGTGTCCCCCGAGGCTCGCCGTGCTGCGTGCGCTCCCCGCGCCTGCGCGGCGGATGAGCGCGCGAAGCGGAGCGCAACTCCCGCTTGGCCCGCGTTCCGCACCCGCCCAAGAAAAAGCGTGACACCCGCTTCGCGGCGGGAGTATAACTGCGGGCGAAAGCCCCATGGGCAGGAACAACCGGGACGCGCGCCCTCATACCAGCTGGCGATTCAATTCGGAGATCCGAGTTCGGTGATCCGGGTTCGGTGATCCGGGTCGGCAGTCGCATCTGGTGTTCGAATCTGGCTTCGATTCCGATCGATGCCCGGATTGGTAGTCCCGAGGATCCGCCTTAGAGGGTCGAGGTCGAGGACTAGAGGGTCGAGGTCGAGGACTAGAGGGCCGAGGTCGAGGACCAAAGGGCCGAGGTCAAGGAGTAAGGCAGGCAACGCAAGCAGGCCAGGCGAGCAGGCCACGCCAACCAGCCAAGCGGGCCACACAAGGAAACTCGGTTCTGCAAGACGTCCTGCACGGGAACGGTCCCACAGACGTCAGGACCTGCAAGACGGTTCAGGTGTTTCGCGCAGTTTGTTCAGGCTTCGGAGTTCGCTGGGGAAAGCTCCGCCGCTCGTTGATGGTGCAGCGGCCGTATGGTCGCGGCAGCCGCTCGCGTGCCGTTCACACGTCGGCGATCGGTGGACCTGTGCTCACGCAAGGGAGGGGCATGGCCCGTATCGTCCCCGGAGAGGGAACGGCGCGCGGCCTGGCCGGAGCGTTGCGCGCCGTGGTCGCCGCGGGGCTCGCGCTGCTCGGATCTTCCCAGGCGCTCGCCATCGAGGCTTTCGACGGCCGCATCCAGGCACACGGCTTCGCGGAGGTGCAGGTCCGGGGCCTGAGTCGCAGCTTCCAGGAAGAGCTGGACCTCGCCCAGTGGTACAACGTGCTCAACGTCGAGCTCGAGTTCGACATCGCACCCGACGGGATCGGCCCCTTCGACCTGATCTCCGCCTTCGTCCGGGGGGAGGTCCGCTACGACTGCGTCTACGAGGACGGCTGTGGCTTGTTCGAGAGCGTCAACACCTACGGCGACGGCTCGTCGCGCGTTCCCGAACGCTTCCGCGACGCGGTGGATCCGGACTGGACGGGCGTCATCCGGCCCCTCCCGGGCGACCGCTTCCGGGCCAGCGGCTTCGGGAGCAACGAGACCGGCGTCTGGCAGCGGGCCAGCGACCTGGGCGTCGCCGTCGACCGTGTCCAGAAGTTTCCGACACGCCAGCTCTACAACCAGCAGCCGGGACAGAGTCAGGGGCGGGTCCCGCTGACCGTTCCCGGCTCGACCGACCTCGTCCAGGTCTCGGCATTCGACGGCAAGCGGACCACCGGGGTCCGGCCGCCGGGCGAGCGCACGGGCTTTCCCGGCTTCGACACGCTGTTCCGGCAGTCCGGTGCCGACAACATCCCGAACACCGACGACGACCCGGGCAACTACGTGATGGAGAGCGTCCTGGGCTACCAGTTCGGCTTCGCCGACTTCCGCGGCCCGCCGAGCAACAACGCACAGACCCAGATCATCGGGCCGTGGCTTCCCAAGAACAAGATCAAGGCCAATGCCCAGCTCGCCGACCGCGCCAATCCCTTTCGCGGCCGCTTCACGCAGTCCGGTGGCACCCGCTTCTACGAGAACGACCCCGCGCTTCCCGCCGACTACAACGGGCCCCTCGATCCGCTGGATCCGCGCATCGCTCCGTACCTGATCAATGTCAGCCCGGAAACGGCGCTCAACCGCACCAACCGCGCGAAGAACGGCTTTCCGGCCGGCAGCACGAACCCGGCCAACACCCGGCTCTTCCAGTTCCTGCCGCCCACCTTCGGCGGCGACTTCAGCGGTATCGTCCCCTGTCAGGACCACACCACCCGCTCCACGGGCAACCTCGCCCTGCGCCAGATCTTCGGCCTGGACGAGAACGCCGGCTGTACTCCGGGCTCCGGCTTCGACCCGGGTCCGGACGGGATCTGGGGCATCGATCCGGGTCCCGACGGGCTGTTCGGCACGCCGGACGACAACTTCGACGACGAGGATGTCGTCACGCTCTCCGCGAACATCCGGCTCACCGGCGGTACCGGAGAGCTGCCCTTCCGCCCCGCGCCGGACGTGTCGGCCCTCGACACGAGCGCCAATCCGGATCTGCTACTCGCGCAGGGTCTCTACATACCGAGCCGCGGCCTCCAGGGTGAGCTGCGCGGCGACGACCTGGACAGCCTGGAGTTCAACTTCCGCGAGGCGGAGCGCAAGTGGAACCGCGGATCCAGCCAGCAGGACCAGAAGGAGCTGAAAGAGGCCTACGTCGACATCGAGATGCTCGACAGCCGCCTCTGGCTGCGGCTCGGCCTGCAGAACATCGTCTGGGGCAAGACGGAGCTGTTCCGCACGACCGACCAGTTCAACCCCCAGGACCTCGCCCTGGCATCGCTGCCCAGCCTGGAGGAGTCGCGCATCGCCCTGTGGTCCGGCCGCCTGGTCTACTCGCTCTACAACGTCGGACCCCTCGAAGACGTCCGGGTCGAGCTCGCGGCGAACTTCGACCAGTTCGAGCCCGCCGACCTGGGAGCCTGCGGCGAGCCCTACACCATCGACGTGGTGTGCACGCTGACCACCGGCATCTGGGCCCACAGCATTCTCGGGGTCGGGGTCGCGGGAATCGACCGTCCGGACAACCCCTGGGACAGCGCGAAGGGGATCGAGATCGGCGGCCGGATCGAGTGGCGCTGGGACCGCTTCAGCTTCGCCCTCACCGATTTCTACGGCTACAACGACTTTCCCTATCCGGACGCGATCTTCTTCTACGATCGCAACGTCGACCTCGCGACGGGTCGTCCCCTGCCGGGAGCGGTGCTCGGCGAGGCGCGTTACTCGTCCGGTGTCTGTGTGCGCGGCGGCGAGCAGAATCCGCTGCTCGGCAACACGGCCTTCGCGAACAACCCGCTCTCCGTCACTGCGGAGCAGGACATCCAGCTCCGGCTGGCAAATGGAACCCCATTCGGAGACCCCATAGAGGACATCGTCGGCGGCATCGGGACCGACGCTGGCTGCCTCAAGCCCGGTGGCGGCACCGAGGGCGTGAACGTCTACGCGAACAACAAGAGTGCGCAGAACAACGCCCTCCAGAACCACTACGCGAACCAGCAGGTCTTCGCCTGGGTCTGCGGGACCACCGTCGGGATCGCGGCCGCGCTCGATCCGGGAGCCTGCGCCTTCACGGTCTTCGGCAGCCCCCGGCCGCTCGTGGATCCGGGCGCCATCCAGGGCGCGGACTTCAGCCTGGTCGAGGGCCTCGCCTACCACTTCGCGGGCGAGGCAGACGCGCGCTTGTACGGTCCCTTCTACGCTCCCATCATCAACACGCAGAAGGGCGCCCTCGCCGGGCCCTCGCCGGTGGTTCCCGTGAAGGGTCTGAGCTCCCTGCAGGTCGGCGGAGGGGTCGACGTGACGACGCGGCCGGGAGTGACGGTCCTGGCCCAGCGTGCGGAGTGCCCGCCCGGCTCTCCGGATCCGAACAGCTGCGCGGGCTGGGACGGCCTGGAGCGGACCTTCATCGCCCAGCAGAACCCAGAGCTGGATTTCGTGTCCCTCGACGAATCCCTCACCAACGAGCAGCGCGCCCTGATCGGCTGCGGCCCCTTCTTCGGCACGCGCTGCGACTCCTCGAGGAACGACGTCCTGATCTACGAGGGCGGCATGGCGGGGTTCTTCAGAGTGACGGACACCTACGCCGAGGGGGGTGGCGTCGATTTCCTCAACATGGAGGCCAGCCCCCTCGTGCAGTCCTGGCCGGGCGTGGACGGCAGCGGCTTCCGGGGCGAACGCTGGAACACCACCTCGAACGACGCCCAGCCGGGCACCGTCGATTTCGTGGGCGGCGACCGCTGCACCCGCTTCGTCCAGAGCCGGGGCCTGTTCAAGCTTCCGGGCTGCCGCGGCCTCAGGAGCTTCCGCATCGACCGGTCCGGTACACCCGTTGCCGACTTCGAGGCGGGCTACCTGCCCTCGGTCGACGGCTGCATCATCGGCTCCCTCATCGCCGGCGAGAGCGTCGTCGCGACGGTGGACGGCCAACCGCTCGGCGCCCAGCTCTCCCGGGAGCTGGACAACTGCAACACCGCGCTGGTGCGTCGTCCCGTCACGGCGGACCGCCCGGAGTGCGAGGGCACGCCGAGAGGTCCGCTGCCGGGGGGAAATCCGATCACGGGCGAGAACTTCTCGGCGGGCGAGCGCATCTGCAACGCCGTCGACACGACGCTCGAAGAGCTGCCGCTCGTGCATCCCCTGGCGAGCTGCTTCGCGGATCCGAACTTCGTCAATCCCCAGTTCCAACGCTTCGCCCCGGACGAGACCCGCTGCAACTGGCAGGGGCGCTTCCAGATCGATCCGGCCACCGGGAACGTCATCATCACCGAGCAGCTCCTGAACCCGCTTCGCGATGGGGACGGCAACGTCGAACAGGTGCTGGCCCAGCTGTTCCAGAACGAGCTCGCGGCCTTCTCCTGGAACTTCCTCCAGTTCCTCGTCATCGCGTCCTGTGACATCGCCCAGCGCGACGTGGATGGGCGGGATCACGCCGGTGACCCCGAGACCGGAGAGGATGCTCCCGACGGCCAGCTCTCGATCTGGACGATCGAGGGCGATCCGAGCTGCTACTTCCCCCAGACGCCCTATGCGGTGGACCGCTGCTCCCTGGCGGCGCCCCAGTTCTGCAGGAACGTGCAGGGCTTCCTGGCGGCCACCGGCAACGAGAACAAGAGCATCAAGGCAGGCGGGAACGGCCGCTACGGACGCCGCACCTTCATCTGGCACAGCGGCGGCGAGGCGGTGCTGCGCTACGAGAAGCGCAACGTCCTGGGCTTCTCCACCGACTTCGCCGAGGACGTGACGAAGACGAACTGGGGCATGGAGTTCACGTGGGTGGAGGGGGTTCCCTTCCAGAACGTGGAGTCGCTCACGGGTGTCACCCGCTCGGACTCGGTCAACCTCACGATCTCGATCGACCGGCCGACCTTCATCAACTTCCTGAACCCGAACCGTACCTTCTTCTTCAACACCCAGTGGTTCTTCAGCTACCTGACGGACTACGACGACGGGTTCACGACGAACGGCCCCGTGAACGTGCTCTTCACGTTCGCGATGATCACCGGCTACTACCAGGACCGCCTGCTTCCCCAGTTCGTGACCGTCTACGACTTCAAGTCGAGATCCGGGGGCCTGCTGCCATCGATGAGCTACCGCTTCACGGAGGCCTTCTCCGTCACGATCGGCATGCTCTACTTCTTCGGGCGGACCGAGCTGGTCGACACGCCGATCCGGGGCCTCGCGCCCGCCGCCAACCAGGCGGGTCCGAACGCCTACCACCAGGGCCAGGACAACGTGCTCTCCCTGATCCGGAAGCGGGACGAGGTCTTCCTGCGCCTGCGCTGGACGTTCTAGAAGCCGTCTCAGTGGCCGCGTAGCAGGAAGTCGGCCGAGAGCATCTCGCGCTGATCGCGCGGATCGGGCGGGATCGAGGTCACGTCGTAGGCCTCGCGGCGCCAGCCGCTGCCGCCGTCCGCGGCGTCGAAGAACGCGGCGGCCACCGGGTCGAACACGTATGCCAGCTCGCCGCTCGGCCAACGCGGATAGCGGCTGTTGTCGCCGCTGAATCGGTGGATCAGGATGCCGACCTCCACCAGGCGTCCGCCGCCGCGCTTCTTGGTGATGTAGTAGAGGGGCTGCTGGGTCTGGTAGTCGACGTAGAGCGTGACGGTGTCGAAATCCCCGCCCAGCTGCCGCGCCAGTCCCTGGATCACCACCGCGTAGCGCACGTCCCAGCGGTCGCTCCCCACCGAGATGCCGCTCGGTCCGTAGTTGCGGTCGGGCTCGAGCGGGTAGCCGGGGCGCGTGATGTTGAGCGGCGCCAGCACCTCGCGCTCTCCGCGGACGCGCCACACGTAGGCATTGGGACGGATCGCGAGCCCCGTGAAGCCGCGCCGCAGGTTCTCGGTGATGGCGATCGAGCTGCCCGCGTTCGGGGCGATGACACCCCCAGGGGCGTAGCCGCTGCTTCCGCCGCCCCCCACCCCGATGCCGCCACCGGCGGACTCCCCGGTGACGCGGTATCGCGGCATGTAGAGGCCGTCCACCCAGGTGGCGGCGGCTCGGCGCACCTTCCGCATGCTCGGTACGTAGACGAAGGTGTCGTCGGGCTCCTGGAAGTTCGTATCGACCTCCAGCGGTCGCAGCTGTCTCCATGCGAGGTGGCGCGCATTGAAGGGCTCGACGAAGCGCCCTCCCGCGATCCAGGCGCTCTGGTCCGAGTCGGGCAGCGTCCAGCCCGATTGCTCCAGGTCGGCGCGGTGACCCGTCTGGAGGTGGAACCACTCTCCCCGGTAGGTCTGGATGCCGCCGACGCGGCTGGGCATGTCGACGATGCGGAAGCTGCCGGCCGGCCCCGCGCCGCGGTAGCGCCGCTCGAGGTTCCAGGCCCATCGCGCCCCCGCATCCCGGGCCTCGGGATCGATCTGGCCCGGAGGGAAGGGAAGACCGGCGACGTGGCCCTCGAGATTGTTCCTGGCGTCGAGGCGAGCCCTCCCCGCGAAGCGCTCGGTCGCCTCCCGATAGAACTTCGGCAGGGGATAGCGGCGATGGCAGGGCCCCACCTCGAGACGCATGCCATCGTGGAAGAATTCGTTGCGATTGCGCCACACCTCGGCGGGGATCAGGGATCCGAGCTTGAGCAGGTCCTCGTACCCGAGCAGCATGCCCTCGCGCAGACGCACCGGAACGGCGTCCTGGGCGGGACCGCCGCCCGGTATCCCGGACAGGGTGGGGCACTCGTCCTCAGGGGGGAGTTCGGCTCGACCGGGCTGCGCCAGCAGCGCCACCAGGACCAGCAGCCCGGTTCCGATCGCCCGGCCGCCCCGTTGCTTCATGCTCGCCTCCGCCAACCGGGTCGATTCTACCGTAACCTCCTGGTCGCGAAGCCCGCCGACGGGGGGCGCTGTGGGGAGGTCACCATTGCAGCGGCGATCGATCGGTTTCCCGCTGACGCTGGGGATCGTGCTGGGTCTGCTGGTGCTCGCGCTCGCCGTGGGCTGGCAGATCCTGGTGGTCGCCGACGCGCGACCCGTCGCCGCCGGGCTGAGCAAGCTCGACTGGGTGCTGCTGGTGCTCGGGACGCTGTTCTTCGTGCTGGTGATGATCGGGCTGGTATGGCTGTCGGCCTGGCTGGTGCGCGAGGTGAGGCTCAACCAGCGTCAGCGGGCCTTCCTCGACGCCGTCACCCACGAGATGAAGACGCCGCTGGCCTCCATGCGGCTCTACACGGACACGCTGGTCCGCCACGATCCCGAGCCCGACCGGCGTCGGGCCTTCCTCAAGCGGATGCTGGAGGACCTGGACCGGCTCGACCGGACCGTCGATCAGGTCCTGACCGCAGCCCGCGCCGAGGAGCCCGGTCGCCGCAAGCTGGCCGAGCGCATCGCGCTCGGCGCCCTGCTCCGGGAGTGCATCGACGAGGTCTCGGCGCTCCATGAGCTTCCCGAGGGAGCCATCCGTCTCCACGGGACTTCGGCGTCGGACGTGCGCGGAGACGCGGGGGAGCTGTTCCTGGTGTTCCGAAATCTGCTGGAGAACGCCGTCAAGTACTCGGACGATCCCGTCGAGGTCTCGGTGAGGGTTTCGGCCAACGGGGACGGGCGCGTGAAGGTCGACATCTCGGACCGGGGCATCGGCATTCCGGCGGGCGAGCTGCGGAAGATCTTCCAGCGCTTCTACCAGGTCGGCCGCGACGTTCGACGGACCGCCTCGGGACTCGGACTCGGGCTGTTCATCGTGCGCAATCTGGTGCGTCGACAGGGCGGCCGCGTGGTGGCGCACAGCAAGGGCCGCGGGACGGGGAGCCGCTTCACGGTGACCCTCCGCACGGCCTCGCCGGTTTCCTGAGGAGACCCGGGCACCTTGGACGAGCCGAACCGCATCCTGGTCGTCGAAGACGAGGCCCACCTCGCCGAAGGCCTCCAGTTCAATCTCGAGGTCGAGGGCTACCGCGTCGAAATCGCGGCCGACGGCGCGCGCGCCGTCGAGCTGCTCACCGACGGCGAGCGGCGCTTCGACCTGGTCATCCTGGACCTGATGCTGCCCGAGATGGGCGGACTGGAGGTCGCGCGGCGCACCCGCGCGGCGGGCAACTTCGCGCCCATCCTGATCCTGACCGCCAAGGACGAGCTGCAGGACCTGGTGCGCGGTCTCGAGGAGGGCGCCGACGACTACCTTGCGAAGCCTTTTCACCTCGATGAGCTGCTCGCGCGCGTCAGGGGGCTGCTTCGCCGGCGTCGCTGGGACGGGGCCCCCGTGCAGGAAGCTCCCCGAAGTGTGGAGATCGGACCGGTCACGCTGCACTTCGATCGCTTCGAGATCGAGACCCCCGAGCGCGTGGTGAGCCTGACGACGCGAGAGGCCGGTCTGCTGCGGGCCCTGATCGATCGGGAGGGAGAGGCGGTGACCCGCGGCGAACTCCTCGAGCGGGTCTGGGGGCTGCGACCGGACACCCGGACCCGGGTCGTCGACAGCTTCATCGTGCGGCTGCGACGCTACATCGAGCCCGACCCGTCCCGTCCGCAACACATCGTTTCGGTGCGGGGCCACGGCTACCGCCTGGTGCGCTGACCCGTACGCCCCCGCTACCCCATTCCATCCGCCCAGGCAACGCTTGTGTTGCGGGGCACCGGCGTGCCAACCTCTCGCGTGATGGTGCCTTCGCTCGCGATGCACGTCGATCCGACCCTCGTCGATGCGTCGATGGTGATCGCCTTCGAGGGGTGGAACGATGCCGGCGAGGCGGCGAGCTCGGCCGTTCGCTTCCTCGACGGCGCAGTCAGCTCGGTTCCGCTGGCCGAGATCGACGGCGAGGACTTCCTCGACTTCACGGTGCGCCGCCCGACGGTCCGACTCGACGCGGAGCGCCGGCGCGTGATCGATTGGCCGTGCTCGCGCTTCCGCTACGGCTCCGCCGACTCGACGCGCGAGCTCGTGCTCGGCCACTGCATCGAGCCGCACCTGCGCTGGCGCGCGTACTGCGAGCTGGTAGCGGAGCTCGTCGACCGGCTGCAGCTTCGGCGCGTGATCCTGCTCGGCGCATACGTGGCAGACGTGGTCTACTCGCGTCCCGTCGACGTCACCGGCTTTGCGACCGACGAGCGCATGCTCCAGGACATCGGCGTATCGCTCTCGCACTACGAGGGTCCGACCGGGATCGTCGGAGTGCTGAGCGACCGGCTCGATCGCGACGGCGTGGAGATCGTGAGCCTGTGGGCCGGGCTGCCCCACTACATCACGGCGGCTCCCAACCCTCGCGGAGCCCTGGCGTTGATCCAGAAGCTCACGGCCTGCCTCGGAATCAAGATCGACGAAGAGCCGCTGCGTCGCGAAGCCGCCGCCTTCGAGCAGCGCATCTCCGCGCTCGTCGCTTCCGACCCCGAGCTGCGCGAGTACGTGCGTCAGCTCAAGCGCCGCGAGTTCGCCCAGTAGCGCTCCCTGGTCTCCCCACGCGAAGCGGCGAGCGCGCAGCTACGTGAGCTCGATGGACTCGTCGATGAGCATGACGGGGATGCCGTCGTCCACCGGGTAGAGGACCTTGCCGTCCTCGCGCACGAGCCCCTCTTCGATGGGCTTCGACACCTTCTCGCCGCCGCGCGTGCGAAGCCGTCCCGCCTCGATCTCTGCGTTGAGCTTCGACAGCAGCGACTCCTCGGCCTGCGCCACGGGCTGCTTCGTCTCGGGGCAGACGAGGATCTCCAGAAGTTCGGGATTCACGGGCATGGGTTCTCCTCTCGAAGCGCTCTCGAGGGCCGCGAACCTAGCGGAGCATGCTCGACGAGTAGTCGAGAATGCGCCGGGCCACGATGAGCTGGTTGATCTGCTGGGTGCCTTCGTAGATGTCGTTGATCTTCGCGTCCCGCATCCACTTCTCGACCAGCAGCTTCTTCGAGTAGCCGTCCGGTCCGAGGATCTCGACGGCCTTCTGGGTGATGCGCGTCACCGCGGAGCCGGCCTTCGCCTTGGCCATCGAGGCCTCCAGGCTGTTCGGCTTGCCCCGGTTCATCATCGACGCGGCGCGCCAGGTCATGAGGCGCGCGACCTGCAGCTCGGCCTCCATCTCCATCACGTCGCGCTCGAGGGCCGTGACCTCGGTGCGCGAAGCGTCGTAGCGGATCCGGAACCCCTGCCGTTCGAGCTCCTCCTTCACGAAGTCGAGGGCGGCCCTCCCGACGCCGACGGCCATGGCCGCCACGATCGGTCTGCTGGCGTCGAAGGTCGCCATCGCGCCCTTGAAGCCCTTGTCGCCGGAGCCGCCGCCGCCCTTCTTCTTCACCTGCGCGCTGCCGAGCAGATTCTGCTTCGGGACCCGGCAATCCTCGAAGACCAGGGTCGCGGTATCCGACGCCCGGATTCCGAGCTTCTTCTCGCAGCCCACGAGCTTCATGCCCGGCGTCCGGGCCGGCACCACGAACGCCTTGATGCCCCCGCGCCCGGCGGACTTGTCCACGGTGGCCCAGACCACCACGAAGCCGCCTTCGTACTGGGAGGCGGCTTCGCCGCTGGTGCAGAAGATCTTGGTACCGTTCAGGACGTAGTCGTCCCCGTCGGCCACGGCGGTCGTCTCGATCGCCGCGGAGTCGGAGCCGGCGTTCGGCTCGGTGATGGCCATCGCGCCCCAGATCGGCGTGCCATCGCCGCGGAAGGCGGAGAGGAAGCGCTGCTTCTGCTCCGGGGTCCCCGCCGCCGCCACCGCGGATCCCCCCAGTGCCGCCGTGGGCATGCGCAGGTAGAGGCCCGCGTCGCCCCAGCACAGCTCCTCGGCCTGGACGCAGACCTGTACGAACCCATCGGCCGGCGCGTTCAGGTCCCCCTTCGGCGGTCCGCCCCGCGCCTCCTTCCAGCAGTGGTTCACCCACTCGGTCGGCAGCTCGTGCTCGCGGTCGTCGTACTTGCGCGAGATCGGACGCATGTGGTCGACGGCCAGCCTGTGGTAGTACTCCCTCGCGGCGACGCTGTTGGGCGCGAGGTCGAAGCTGATGGGCATGGGGTCTCCTTCTGGGAGCATGTTCCGGGAGCGTGTTCTGGAAGCGCGTTCTGGGGGCGGCCGCTCAGACCAGCGACAGGGACTCGAAGCTCGCGAACCCGCGCGCGTTGCGCAGGTGCATCTCCGGCAGGTAGTCGCGGATGTAGCCGTGGCCGCCCAGGACCTGGACGGCGCCGTCGGCGGCGTCCAGGGCGACCCTGCGGACCTGCTGGTAGGCCAGGGTGGCCTCGCGAACCACGTCGTCACCGGGCTCCCGCTCGCCGTCGAGGCGGGC
>JAAUYK010110866.1_pt1 | contig 21766 bp, 19 predicted proteins | sample 7278021 | NCBI WGS metagenome assembly JAAUYK01 (sample SAMN14350223, study PRJNA611818) | marine sediment metagenome | isolation source: surface marine sediment (1.8m) | place: French Polynesia: Moorea | collected 2018-08
GGTGTTGCACCTGCACAGGTATTTCACCTGGTACAGGCGTTGCACAGATTGCACAGGTGTTGCAGGTAACCAAACAAAATAAACTCTGTCCCCAACCCTAACTAGTTTTAATGTACGGACGTACCGGAAGTTGTCGTGTGGCTCCATCGCCTGTAGCTCCTTCTCCAGGACTGGGATCCAGAATGTCATGAGGTGGAGGTTCTTCAGGCAGACCCACTGGCCTTCGCTGGCCGCCTGCCTCAGACTGGCCAGCGCCTTTTCCGCCTGTCCCTGTCCCATAGCCACCTCGGCCAGGGAGCGGTGGCAAGCCGCGGCCAATTCGCGCAGTTCCTCAGACGGGTCGGAACCTTTGGGACAATGAACGCCATTTCGTATAATGTCTAAGTAGTCAAGCAACGGGGATATAAAAACCTGATGAAACGATGATGAGAACAGGTTCCGCTGGCTGCGTCTCCCTGTAGACGTTCCGCAAACTGAGGGCGGGTGGCGCGAGCTCTTTCAGACTCAGAGCGTTGGCCACGAAGTGCTCCATCATGGAAACGAGGCGGTCCGGTCGCAGAGCTTGGACAATCAATACCTGTGCGAAACGGGAGCGTGTCGAAAGGCAGATATCTATATAAGAATTCTTATCGCACCTGTTGAAACGGTGTCAGCTTCTGCGCGACCTGCACGGGAAACTCGTTCTCGGCGTCCTCGGAGGAGGCAAAGTTCTGCCACAGGCCGCCGTCCTCGATCTGTGCGGTGTCGAAGACCTGCCTGAGGCTGGCCTTCAGCCTCGCCACGGCCGCCTTCCTCTCGGGCTGCACCCAGCCGGGCGCAGAGTCACCGCTGCCGGCGCCGCCCTCAACCAGCAGCCCCAAGAAGGACTCGTACTCGTTGGCGGAGAACATCTTGGGGTACATGCCGTTGACGAGGTGGACGCCGAAGGTGAGGCGGTCGGCCTTGAAGAGCGACCTCGAGATGTAGTGGAACACTCGCACCTGCAAGTTCTGCATCAGGGCGTCGATCCTCTTGCCTGCTCCTCCTCCTCCTCCGCCGCCAGAGGATTCTCTAAGCGTCTTCTGGTAGAGGTTGAGGAAGGCGGCAAGCGACGTGCGGTACATGTTGTTCAGCTTGGCGAGGTCGGCGATGGTGAAGAACATCTTGGAGGCGAACTCCGCGAGGGGCAGGTAGGCGTTGCCCTCCTGCTCGAGGCTCTCCTGCAGCTGGACCGACTCCTTGAGCGACTCCGCGATGCTTGCGCTCTTCTCCTTGGTCTCGTTCAGCGAGCTGAGCAGGTCCTTGTTCTCCAGGATGTTGCCGCTCGAGCTGGCCAGTTGCTCCAGTAGAAAGTCCTCCAGCCGGCTGATTTGGATCTTGTGCTCCTCCTCCTTTTTGAGCAGCTCCGACTTTCTGACCTCAAGTTCGGGCTTCTCGTGCTGAAGTGCCGCGGCCAATAGTTGGCCGGTCAAGCCAGCCCTATTCAAGAATTAATATACTGTAATTATAGCTATCGCCGAAGAATTTGTAGCAAAGCAGACAATGGAAGGAGTACATACCTTGTCGTGGTGAAGTTGACCGTGGACACGATTGCTCTGGCGTCTGGCGGAATGTCCGGGTTCGTGTTCCTCGTGGTCATGAAGAGCCTGAAGCCGGGGTTGAAGTCGACGGCCTTCTCGCCCACCTGGACCACCTTGTAGGGCCCCGAGCCGAGCAGGTCGCGGCGAAGCACGGGGTACAAGATCGGATGGATCCGGTTGACCTCGCGGACGAGCAGCGTCTTGCCGAACCTGATGGCCAGTTCCAGGGTGAGGTTGAAGCGCTCGTCCTCTTGGGTCGTCACTTCGACCGGCGCCTCGTCGGTGCCGAGGTTCACCTTGAGCCATTCGCTCGCACGGGACGATGGGTCGATCAGGTAGGGGCTATGGTATAACAACAGGTATGCATTACTTACTTTTGTCGGTTTATCATATACGTTATAGCATGTACCTTAGAGTCGACTGGAGGATGCACATGGCGTTCTCCACTGATAGGTTGTCGGACGGCAAACCTTCCGAACGCCACTGAAGAATGTCTCGCTCGCTGGATAAGAAATGGTTCAGGTCGAACCTCTTGATTCCAAGCTGGCCCTATACCATTGATTATTAAGGCATACTCGTTACGGATAAGGGTACTATTTCTCCCAATAAACCTTCCACTTCTCCATGGCCTTCTGCCGCTCATCCTCCGGCGCGTTGGACAAGTAGACGAGGAAGGCGGCCCCGAGCAGCGAGAACTGGGGAATCTTCTCCAGGTCCCCGGACATGGTCTTGACCTCGTTGTTCCAACGCTCGTACTCGCCCTCCAGCCCCGCGACGAGACTGTCGGCAGCAGTGATCGTCTCCTTCGTTTTGTTCAGGTGGATCTCGATCTCGGCGGCCTCACGCGTGAACTTGTTCAGCCTCTCCTTGAGCACCGCCACCTGCTGGTCGACCTGGTCGAGGCCGGAGCTCAACTTCCCGATATTGTCCTCCGCCATCTTGAGGTTCCGCTGCAGCTTGGACTGCTCCTGCTCCAACGGCCGAACTTTCTCCAGCACGTAGGAGAACTTGACGTTGGCCTTGACCCAGGCGGCGAGCGGGGCGGCGGCGCCGGAGGCGCGCTTCGCCACCGCCGGGTCGAATGAGTTGGCGCGCTCGTCGAGCAGCTTCAGTACTACCTCCCGGTTCTTTGGGTCAACCTTGCGGGCGTCGAACGAGAGGATCTCGTCCTTGACGCCGCGCTTCGCCAGAAAGTTTTTCATGCTGTTCCACGAGGTGTCTTGGATGCCCATGAGACAGAGGACGCCCTCGAGGATGTCTCTGATGACCTCGGGCGGCATACGCAGTGAGCGCACCTCCGACAGCGTGGACGTCTTGATGTTGCCGACGGCCTTCTTGGCCTCCTCGACCAGCGGCTGCACCTCCGCCAACTCCTGCTCGATCTCCTTCTTTCTCACGTTCAGACTCTTCTCCTCCTGCAGCGTCCGCGTCTTCAGGTCCTCCATCTCGACCTTCTGCGTGTTGGCGTCCTTCATTGTGTCGGTGATCATCTGGAGGGCGTCGTTCGCCTCAGACTGCTTCACGTCGAGCTCCTTCTCCTGCACCGCCGCCTCCTTCTTCAGCTTGGTGACCACGTCCCGAGCCTCCGTCAACTTGGAGACGCCCTTGGTCAGCTTCTCCTGCCTGGCGGTGATCTGAAGCTTCTCCCGGGAGTACACGTCCTTGTAGGTGTTGATGAAGGTCACGTACTTCTTCGGCGTCGAATCGTCGGCGTTCTTCACCGACGCGTGAATCTTGTAGAAGCTCCTGAGCAGCTCGTCGCCTCCGGAAACGCGTCTCTCGCCCGCGGCCTTCTTCTTCTTGTCGCCGCCGATGTCCTCTCCCTCTACCCTCTCGGACTTTGTGAGCAGGAGGAGTGGCAGCTTGACCATGCTCTCTTCGGACCACTTGTCTAGCCAGATGACCTGGCACTCCTTGTAGAGCGCCGGGTTGCTCTCGCAGTTGGCCACGAAGCTCGGGTTGGTGTGGTCCATGATCAGGATGACGTGGAGGTTCTTGCGGACGCAGCGAGCGAAGAAAGCGAACAGGCTGCCGCTGAACCCGGCGTTCGACGCCTTCTCTCGCATGGGCGTGAGCAGGGGCTCCAGCTCTTCCGGGGTGTAGAGGCCAGGGACCTCTCCCGACGACAGCAGACTGTTCACCATGTCCAAGTAGGCGGGGTCACCGAAGTTGTGGTCTTCTAGCAGCAGGAAGACCTGCTCGTCGTCGACGCCGGCCGCGTGCATGGCCGCCTTCAGCTCCGCCTTGAACTGCTTCTCGCCGTAGTTCCTTCCCATCTTCATGGTGACCATCTTGGCCTGGTGGAGGGCAGTGACAACGCTCACCGCCGTCCGCCGCCCGACCCCCGACCGGCCGGGCATGAGGAGCGATCCGCCGGGCGTGGAGAGCACGCGGTCGCAGCGCGCCACCAGGTCGAGCAGCTCGTCGATCACGACGACACCGAGGTCGCGGTGCTCGCGGGCAAAGTGCAGGATGCCGCCCTCCACCACCGCCTCCCAGTCGGGCTTCCCCAGCTGGAACATGGGCCGGCCGAACTTGGGCATCGGGGCGCCAGGCGAGTACGCGGTGTCCGCCGGCGTCACGTAGTAGTCGGCGGCGACCTTGTCGGCCACGTTGCTGTTCCAGTCGGACTGTAGGACGGAGCGCAGGATGTTGTCGAACTTGGAGGCGTCGTTCTCGCCGGCCAGCTTGTCCCTGAAGAGTCTGCAGGCCTGGTAGGCCCAGGCCTCGAGGACGGCGGAGGGACTCTTGTCGCCTTCCGGCGCAGGGTACCTCACCAGTCCGAGGCACCATTCGGTAAGGTGGCGCGGAGTGAAAAGGTAGTGGCTCTGTAAGCACGTACAGGCAATTAATTAGGCGTAATCATAGGGGGTGGTAAAAACGAATTATGCATTGGAACACTTTTGACTGACTGCATGTCTTTTCATGGGTTTACCGGCATCAACCTGTTTGGCACCTGCCACATGTGTTATCACCTGCCCAGGTACAGTACTTTCAACAGGTGAAACACCTGGGACAAATGTTGCACCATATCAAGATGCGTATGAAACTATTTGGAATACCTGGTCGTCGACCGAGAAAGATGATTTCATCTGTTGGTAGACCTGCACCATGCTGGTGGCCAGCTGTGCCGCCTTCGATTCGCTGCCCCAGACCGGGTGGCCCGGCACGGTGGCCCTGAAGACGGCGCCCAGGTAGGAGGCGTATACCACCTCCAGGTTCTCCTTCTCGGGCTGCGCCACCGAGTGCAGCCTCAGGATGGAGGTGAACCGGGTGCTGAGCTGGTGCCTGCCGAGCCCCGTCCCGGCCGTCATGCTGCCCACGATCTGCACCGCCTCCAGGCCCACCCACTCCAGGTTGTTGTCGTAGAAGCCGCCGTAGGTGAGCACCTGCTGCAGGAAGGCGATCAGCATGCACGTGCCGTAGCGGTCGGGGCTGGCCAGGTTCAGGTCCTTCAAGTAGAGGATCAGGCGGTCGCACTCCTTCGGCCGGAACACGCGGCCGTTGCTCGAGGAGACCACGAGGCAGACCTGAGCCAGCTTCTGAATCACGTGCTGCGGCGTGATGTGCGCGCTGCAGTGGACCACGGCCACGTTGGTCGAGCGGAGCCGCTTGAAGCAGTGGTGGAGCAGGAGGCTCTTGCCGCAGCCCTCCGGACCGAGCAGCAGGAACGGCTGCCGGTTCTCGGGGTCCAGGTAGGACATGAGGCAGTCCAGCGTGTACTTGATGTCGCCCGTCTTCACCAGCGGGTAGCTGTCGTCGCTGAAGGAGGAGAGGCTGAGGTCGCGCTCCACGTCCGACCCGTACGTGTCGATCCGGTCGCGTTCCTTGTTGTAATAGATGGACGTCAGGTGCCTGCCCGGCGGGGTCTCGCCGACCCACTTGAACACCTCCTGGGCGAAGGCGGCCTTGGCCGAGTCCTTTAGGTTGCCGCCAAGACCTCTGATGAGTGCGACGGCGAACTGTAGCCGGTCCGCGACGCCGTGCATGTGGGAGAGGCCGTTGAGCACACAGCCGACAAGCGACGTTTCGACGACGAACTCGTTCTGCTTCTGGCACCACTCGATCGCCTTGAAGAACCACTGGTCGATGTACTTGGGCAGGACCTCCCTAACCTCCTCCGACGGCTGGTTGTTGAGCCAGGCGGAGACGAGGCCGCGAATGTCGGTGTCCTCGTCGGACATGAAGATCATCCCCATCCTGGAGATGGTGGCCGGCGACGCGTAGCTCAAGTCGTGCGTCTCGAAGATGAAGTTGACATTCGGCCCGAACTGTATCCTCCAGCCGGAGGGCAGCGTGAGCAGGCGGTTGTCGTCCAGCACGGAGTTCAGGGACTCCACCCACTTGGGGTCGATGTCGCCGTCGCAGACGATCCACGTGTTGACCTCGGTCGGCTCGTCGACGGCCTGCAGAGCGGCCACGGTCAGCACGCCGTTGGTCCACTCCCGGGTGTCCAGGTCGATGGAACCGAGCAGCTGCGAGCGTGGGATCGCCTTCGGGTTCATCGTGTGCTGTTTGACCGTCTTCACGCCGCTCTTGCTCAGCGCGTGCTTCAGCAGGGTGAACAGGGTGGTCTTGCCAGAGCCGGACGGCCCCACGATGACGACGCCCATCCTCTGCGACAGTTGCTCGTACAGCTCGATCGCCTTCTTGATCTGGTTCTCATTCACGTTGTAGCCCAGCTCCAGGCAGCTCTCCCTCAGCGCTTCCTTCAGCTGCTCGTAGCCGGCGTTGCTGAACTCGACGCCCTTGAAGACGTCCTTGACCAGGTTGTCGAAGCGGACGCAGTCGGTGAAGGTGAGCTTAGAGAGGGTGTTGAGACGCAGCGCCTGAACCACGACCTCCATCTCTTTCTTCGTGTCGAAGTTTCCGCCGCCGCCGCCTTCGTCCGACGCCGCCGACGCCTTTTTGGCCATCTTCAGCATGTTTCCGCAGCCTTTGAGGACGGTCTTCAATGCCCTGAGACCCCAATCATAATGCTGCTGGGGCGTCAGGAGCTTCTTAGATAACGTGAATATGCCGGAAAGCTTCTGCCCGAGGCTCTTGGCGTCCTTGAAGCCCTCCGAGTATAGCGTGACCTCGGCAATCAGGTCATTGTCGGGCCTGGCCATGGCCACCGGCCTGAAGAGCTGCTTCAGGTTGTCGGGCAGCTTCTGCCTGCCGCCGTAGCCCTTGCCCGCAGGGTTCATCGTCACGAAAATGCCGGAATTGTGGTCGAGATTGATCTCCTTGTCGAGCAAATTCACCGACTTCTGCTTGTTCCTCAGCGCTGTCTGGATCGGCTGGATCTGCATGGAGACGGCGCTCAGGGTCTGCTCCTCCAGACGGTTGAACTCGTCGAAGCAGCCCCACGCGCCGCACTTAATCAGCCCGATGAAGATCCGGCCCATGGACTTGACGTCGATGCCCTCATCGCAGTTGAAGACCAGCACCTGCCTTCCGAAGAGGCCGCCCAACGCCTTCACCGACTCTGTCTTGCCCGTCCCGGCCGGGCCGTAGGGATTGCCGCCCAGCCCCACGCGCATGCCCTGCGTCAGAGGGAGGTAGCACTTGTCGGTGAGAGGCGTGTGCACCAGCTTCGGCGCGTTCCCCTGGTACTCGTAGGTGTATTGGAAGTCGGCGTCCACCATGGAGATGACGGCGGCTTTGTCGGCGCCCAGGTAGTACCTGAGCTGCTTCTGCCACAGCCAGTCCTCCTTCCTGCGCACGCCGCCATCGATCAGCTGGCGGACGACGTCGATGTTGTGGATGGTGTCCAGGATGAGGGCTTTCAGCTTGAGGGAGAGCACTTTGGCGTCGTCGTCGTCTTCACCCATGTCCACCGACGTGTAGTTGTCCAGGCGAGCCTCAAGGTCGCCGAGGAAGCCCTGGAGGTTTCCCCTGGCAAGTGCTTCCTCGCAGCGCTCCGTAAATAGGATGGCGTCGGCCACGCATAATATCTGGGAGGGATACTTGAGCGGGTCCATGCCGCCGCCTCCCTCCCGACGGCCCTCGTTGACGCACTCGACCAGCAGAGACTTCAGTGTCTCCACCATCTCTTTGGCCAGGTCGCTCAGCCAGCTCTCCACCTCGTTGGAAATCCTTTAATGGGTAACGCACTTTTAATTCATCAAATGCGTTAAAACGAGTTGGAGGGATTACCTAATCTTTCTCTTTAAGGGCACCACCTCGCCCTCGAGGGAGTTCATGGTGACGATGTGCTTCTCCTCCTGGTCGAAGTTAACGTTGTTGATGCCCGCAAAGAGCTTCTTCAGGTGCGTTTGGATGATGGCCGGCTTGGTGGCCTGGCCGAGGATCTGCAGGAGGTCGTCGTCGCCAATGAAGTAGAAGCGGGGAAAGCTCGATCGCTTCTCCTCGAGGAACTCGTTTAGGCTCTTCTGGCAGCGCTCCAGTCTGTCGAGCATGTTGGACAGGATGGACTTGACGGACCCGATGCGGAGGAGGGCGACCACGCGGTTGTCGCGCTGAGTGTCGCGCATGATCATGCGGAAGTCGTCGTCGATTTTGCGAAACACCTCGCGGTAGTCGAAGCCCTTTAAAAAAGTCAAGTACGCAAAATTAGGTCGGAAAATTGCTTCTAATCGATTACTTACTCCAGTCTGGGCGGCTGGCTTCAGTTTCATCTGCTCCTGATAGGGCTCCAGGTAGACCCACTTCCTCTGGGCCGTGTTCAAGTTGTTGAGGATCTCGTCGAGGTCGGAGAGTTTGGTCTCCCACACGACGGCGCGGTCGCCGAAGGAGTTGTAGTAGGGGGAGCCCTTGATCGACTGCAGAAGCACTTGGTTGTCGCCCAACTGCAAATTAATTTTAAGGCGCAGTTGCGTCGCTGGGTCCATCTTTATAGGTCCATCATTTTATCCATATGATCGTACCTTGTTAATGACGTCCTTCCAGTCCTTGATGAGGGGAACCATTTCCCCGCTGGACGCCTGGTGCTCGACGAAGGCGAACTTGGCCTCGACCTCCCAGATGTCCAGCTCCTTGAGCGCCTCCCTGATGACCACCTCGCCGGCCGCCCTGTTGTTCAGCTCCTTGAGCGCGTCCTCCTGCGCCACGAGCCTCTCCCGGGCGCGCAGGAAGTCCTCGAAGATGAGCTTGTCCACTGGCTTCTGTGGCATACCGAGCAACCCGTACATCTCGGTCCAGTGCTGCTCCGAGAAGATGTCTCCGCGGACGTACTTGAGCACGGGCAGGATGACCTTGTAGCGCTCGATCTCCTTGAGCAGCCTCACGGTGACCGTAGTAGCCTGCTTCGAGTTCTGCAGCCGCTCGTACCACTGCCCGAGAAACTCCTCGAAGCGGTAGCTCTTAGAGCGGAAGATGATCCACTCCTCCTTGGACATGTCCTTCATCGAGGTGTTGAACTCTTCGAACAGTCCCCACATCTCCTCGTGCTTTTCCAGGTCGGCCTTCACTTCGTCCAGCTGGGGGAAGTCCGGCTCCTTCAGTCCGAAGTGGGCGCAGTCGGACTCGATCTTGGTCTTGGTCTCCATCAGGGCGTCCCACTCCTGGCGCTTCTCCTTGATCACCTTTATGCCGGTGACGATCTTGGTCTGGTCACCCTCGAGGGAGTCCTCCTTGGGCTTCAGCTGGTCCCAGCGCAGCTTGAACTTCTCGATGTCGCCGTTGACGTTGTTCACCTGCGTGTTCAGGTTGGCCTTGATGGCGTCCACCTGCTTGGAGATGATCATCTCGTGGTTCTCCATCAGGTTGATGTAGTTGTCCCAAAGCGACGTCACCCGGCCGACCTGCTCTACGTGCTCCTTCGTCCACGCCGAGAGGATCTTGTTCTTGGCGTCCGCCAGCCGAAAGGTCTCCAGCATCTCGGGCGTCGTCTGGTCGTACTGCTGGTGGCGCTGGTTCGCCTCCGCGATCTCCTCCACCGTCTGCGGCTGCCTGCGAAGCGTCTCCATCGCCTCCTGCGCGAACTTCTCGATGCCGTTGATGTCGCTCACGATGGAGAACTGGAGCGTGGTGACGAGCGCGTCCCAGTACTTCCTGTTCAGGTTCTCGATCTCGGAGCGGACGGGGGCGAAACCGACGGAGATGCAATCGATCTTCTCGTCGGCGGTGGGCAGCCTCCCGATCTCCTGTCCCCTGGCCTTGGACGCCCTGAAGTTGCTCTCCCAGTCCTCGGCCTTCTTGCACGTCTTCAGGATGTAGTCCTCGATGTCGATGGCGCCGAGTGCCACCCAGTCCACGAACCTGGCCTTGACGTGCTCCAGCCGGGAGAACAGGTCCTCTGCCTTCTTGAACAGGTGCGAGAAGCGGTGCGCGTTGCGCTCGATGATCGCAGGAAAGACCAGGTTCTCGGCGCTCTCGGAGACCCCTCGGAAGTTGTTCGGAATGGCGAGGAAGCGCTTCAGCTGTGAGAAGTACTTCATGCGGATCTCCTCGATGGGGGGCCGGAACTGGAGGTTCTGCTGGCGGTAGACCAGCTCGGCCTTGATCTCGGGAAGGTGCTCGTTCAGCGCCTCCAGGCCGACCTGAAAGGGAAATTACGACGTTTATATTTCCCGCCCAAACGTCATATATAGAGAGTTCCTCTCATGCAGCTGATCCGGCTAAACATAACATTCCACGGCCACAATCACATTCATTCACATTATGGTCATTTTAAATTGTCCTAAACCTAAAGATAAAATGATTGCATACATATTTCGATCTCAAATGTATATTTCGCCATGAGCGACAACGGCAGCGAGAAGTCCTACAGCTCATCGTCGTCGCACTCATCATGCGACGCTGCCGAGAACAACGACGCCGAGAGCACCAACGACGTGGTCGACGTCTCCACCCGCGTCCAGACCACCTTCCCCGACCGCGTGGACGCCGGCCAGTGCCTGGAGAGGACGGCCGAGGTCGCGCCCGAGGACCGCCCGGAGAGACTGTTCGACGTCGCCGTCGCGCCCAAGTACCCCTCCACCGCCAACAGCAGCGGCGGACTCGACAAGGCGGAGGGGTGTCCCGGCAAGTGCCGCCGTCCCGTCCCGCTCTCCAAGTTCTCCACGAGCGGCTTCCTGCCCGGGGACTGCGAGCAGCCGCTCGGCGCCGAGCAGTACTCGCGGATGGCGCGCTACGCCGGCTGGAGGTTGAGGCTGGCGCGGGCCAACGGCCGCCCTGCCGTCGTCCGCCTGGACGCCTTCGAGCGCAGCCGGAGGAGGAACGAGATCAGGGAGGCCTGCATGCAAGACGCGGCGGGAGCACTCGGGAAGCGCGGCCGCCGGCAGGAGGCGCACCTACTGAAAAGCCATCAGAACGTGCTGGAGGGCAATCCCTACGGGCCGGAGAACCTCTACTCGTCCTCCTGCCTGAGGTCGTTCCGGTTCGGAGACGGGCGGCTCGGGATCGCCGCGCCGGACCACTCGCGCGCCGTCACGCTCTCGGAGCTGTCCCGCAACGACGTCGCCTCGGGCTCTCCCCTTCACTACGGCGTCAGGAAACGCGAGGAGCTGGTCGACTACGACCTGTCCAATGAGCACGATACGACTGTGTTCGGCCTGGCCGTCGTGCAGGATCCGTTGCTGATCGGCGTCAGGCATCGCCGCGGCTTCTCCCTCCTGGACAGCGAGGGCGACATCAAGGGCAATTGGAGAAATGCCGACACCGACCTCTGCGACTTGGCGGCGTCACCGTGGCAGGACTCCCTCGTCAGCGTGGACTGCGCCGGAACCATCAGGTCCGTCAACTACGAGACGATGGACCTGGTGGTGATGTGGGAGAACGCAGTCGAGGACGAAGTGGGGGGATACAGGTGGGCGCAACTCGTCTGCGGAGGCGACGACGAGCCCGCCAAGCTGAGGCTCGCGACGAGGAAGACTGTCGGCCTGTTTGACACCAGACGCGGCGGGAATACGGCGGCCTTGGCGATGATCTGTAGGAGCGTGTGCGGCGAGCCGCTCTACGAGGTCGTCGGCGGAATTGCCAACTCGGGCGGTGGAAGGCGGTCACAGTTCTACTGCGCCACATCTCAGGGCATCCATCTTCTGGACGACCGATCGCTCAAGAACCCCGTCGTCACGTGGAGACACCTGTTCGCCGAGGACATGGTTGCAGGCATACAGAGCCTCGAAGTCGGCGGCGTCGAGTACGTCGCGACGCACACGGCCAGGGGCGACGTCCACCTGATGGCCAATGACTGGGGCCATTCGAGCTGTCGCGTGTTGGCCGAGGCGTCATCTCAGTTGACCAGGTCATGCCTTAAGTGGAAGCAACCAGAGTACCCGGTGACGATGGGAGACGCGGCGTGGGTGCCCTCGGTCGGGAAGATCGCGAGCACCACGCCCTTTGAGTCGGAGGTCCCCTTCAACCACCTCATGTCCCCTTGGATCGGTCTGGCCCTCGTGTCCGAGAAGCAGTCCGAGTTGACGCTGCTCGGACTGAACGCCACCGGTCTCCTTTTCGGCTGTGATATCGTGGAAAGCGAGGATCATCGCTCAATTGGCGAAAGCGTGGACATCGCAGAGCCCGAGAGCAGTGATGTCGACATTTTCGCCAACGACCTGGAATCCGTGTCTTCGAAGAGACCAGCGAAGTCTACTCGCGGTGGATGGGACTTGCAGATAACAAGGGAGTCTAGGCGGAAAGAAAAGGCCTGGATTCGAATTTGGTCTGACTGGTGCCTTAAGAATGCTTACTTGAAGGTCCCCCTCCTCGACTCCAAGTTCAAGAACCTGGACGGCATGGAGAACATGAAGCGCATGGTCCTGAGGCCGATCAGGAAAAGGATAACGACGGAGGAACAAGACGCGCATAGCGTTGCTCGAGAAAAGAAGAGAGTCGTGTTTCCCAGCTGCCCCGACCTGAAGCCGATCGACCCCACCTTGTACGAAGACACCCTCGGCAAGAGGGTGGAAGCCATCATGAACGGGGAGAATCCCTTCCAGGGGATTGCCGAGGGCGCGGACACGGACAGCCTGTTCAGCTGCGGGGGCGCCGCCAAGAGTCCCAGCGGCGGCAGCGGACGATCAAAGTCTCTGGGGACCGGGACGAGTCTGTCGTTATCGGCAACGGGTGGCACACCGAGGTCTTCGCGGTCTCTGCTCGGCCCGGCGGTCTCCGAGCTGGAGGAGGGCCGACGGCTCACCATGGAGCGCTTCCTGACCGGCATCCAGGAGGGCGCGGTGACGTCGACGCAGGATCTTTATCAAGATGCCTCGGAAACTCCTCTGATGGCCTCGCAGCAGCCGCTAGATCAGTCGATGAGTCAGTCGCAGGCCGCGACCAAAATGCCGCCGAGAAGGAAGAGTGGTCGCGCGAAGCTGGCCGGATTCTGACATGTTGAAATATACGTACTATGAGCACTCACCTGGTACTGGTGCTCCAGCGCCTTGTACAGCTGCCTGTCCCAGTGCAGCCGCCACGTCTTCAGATTGGTGAAGCCCTCCTGCTCCACCTGGGTCATGATCAGCCGGATCTCCTTCAGCCCCTCCTTCCACTTGGCCTGCTGCCGGAGCAGGTCGGTGCCCATCAGGTCGAGCACCTTGACCTGCACCTGCCTGTGGTATCCGGCCAGCTTGTTGTTCTGCCTGGCCAGGTGCTCCACGTGCTGCTTCAGCCGCTCGATGTAGGCCTGCACCTGCTGCGTGTTCTCCCACGTCATGTCGGTCTGGTCCTTGACCAGCTTGGCCAGCCCCACAGCCGCGTCCAGCATCATCGGGCGCTGCGATGTGATCATCCGGTTGCCGATCGTGTTGTGGAAGTTGGCGATCTGGTCGAGCGACTTGGCCTGGAAGGCGAACTTCTTGGCCAGGTCGGTCGTCTGCTGGATCTTGGGCGGGATGGCGAAGCCGAGCATGGTGAGCATGCGCACCTCGCGCCCCAGGCCGACCAGGCGAGGGTTGTAAGACACCTTCATGTCCTTGCCGGCCTCGAAGTAGACCACCTGGGAGCTCGTCTGAAGGGACAGGTTGCGGCTCTCGATGTCGTGCAGGTTCTCCCTCGTCCAGCCGTCGTACTGCTCGCGCTGGAACTCGGCCATCTCCTCCACCATCTCGTCCGCCTCGGACTTGAGCTTCGGCCACGAGGAGAGGTCGGAGAGGAGCATGTTGCCCGTCCGCACGATGTCCTTCACCTTGGCCTCCAGCTGGCGCACAAAGTAGATGTTGTTCACCGTCTTCGGAATGCCGGGGAGGCTCCTCGACGGGCCGACGTCGCGGAAAGAGCGCCGCTCCCTCGCCACGAACTCGCTCAGCTTGCCCAGAAGGTTCTCCCTCTCGGCGACCAGCTCCCTCTGGATCGACGGCCGCCTGATGAGCTCCTGGTAGCGCTTGAACTCCTGCAGGAACTGCAGCGTGTTGGCGTTCATGTTGCGCAGCTGCGCCTTCAGCTTGCCGGCGATCCGGTTCTCTGCGGGAACGAGCGCCGCCTCGAAGGAGGTCACCGCCCCGCGCCACTGCGGCTCCGTGTAGGGGTTATACTGGACCGGGTTCAGGTCCCTGAACGGCTCAAAGCTCTTGGCCGTCTTTAGCTCGGCCTGCTCGTTGTGCGACAGGAGCTGCGTGAGCTGCTTGTGCATCGTGCGCAGCGAGTGGACCTCCTTGAGCCGTCGTTGGACGTGCTGAGCGTGGTCCGGCACGTAGGGTCCGCCCTTCCAGGGGTGCGGGCTGAAGTTCGGCCAGAAGATCGAGGTCAGCTTCTGGCATATGTCGATCCACTTCTCGCACAGGTTGATGCCCTGCTGCAGCGCCTCCTCCACCTGGTTGTAGGGTGATTTCCACAGGTCGAGGGACGAGCACTTGGACTGGATGAACCTTGAAGGTGCGCCAATTGTAAACGAAATTTGCCTTGACTGACTGCATGATGTACGTCTATTAATCACATATACCTTGTAGCGGCGTGTGCAATGATGTCCATCAGATGAACCATCCTGTGTTGCGGGTAGACCCAGTCGTCCAGTTTCCAGAGGTCGTCGAGCGCATTGTGGCACGTCTCGAGAACGTCTTCCGCATCTGCTCACATGTTATTTTAACAAGTTAGAATTTTCGTTCAACCCGGCCAGTAGGTGACTATACTATATGACCTGCGAGCTGCATTGCCTTGTTGGTGAACTCGTCGGAGATCGGCTCCAGCGTCTGGTAGAAGCTGGTCGCCTTCTCCCTCTCTTCCCTCTTCTTGGCCGAGTTGGCCACGTCGGCCCAGTACTGCGCCTCGTCGCCGGGAGTCAGGATCGAGGCGATGGCGTCGTAAGCGTCGCCGCCGCCAGAGTCGTCGGTGCCTCCGCCGCTGCCGCTCCTGTGGTTTCCAGGGTCTTTTCTCCGCATGATGGATCCCAGACCTTTTTCCAGCTCGGTAATCAGACTCTAATATGGTCAATTTGCCATTTACTACGATACTGTGCTGTAAAATAATGAAATGCGTACCTGTAATTTGGGGTCGAATTCGTTGCTCCACTTGGCGTCCTTTAGCAGCAGGGGCGAGTAGACCTTCTGCAGCGCGTGGTAGAGCGCCGACACGGGCGAGTCGAGCATGGAGGAGACGAGCACGTCGCGGTGCATCGTCTCCGGCGTGACCACGTCCGGCCGGCTCTTGAAGAACACCAGCACCTTGTTGTCCGCCGTCAGACCCACGTGGCTGGCCGCGTTGTCCAGGTGGATCTTGCCGACGGCGCCGTCGCCGCCCTTCTCCGTGTAGGCCGACAGGAGCAGCGCGTTGCCGTCGTCGAGGAAGTTGTTCAGCTTGGTGTCGTTGACGAGCGACGTGACTGCGGCGTCGGAGGCTGCCAGACCGAAATAGTTGGCCACCGTGGACAGGATGTAGTCCTTGCGCGCGTCGCCGTTCGAGATCGACGCCATGGCGGCGGCCTAACTCGCTTTAATCGTCCTCTAAAATCGACGTACTATGTGCCTTGTTCTTCAAACGGAAAGGAGGAATGTCAGTGAATTCGATATGCCCGCAGTCCAGGTACGGCGGCTTTCTAAAGCGACCGAGCGACCGAGTCATGCGTCCGCGATTTCTCCCGCGCGCTTTCGAAAATACGGACTCTAGGAGCTAGGAGGAAGCTGTCGCCGGCAGCTATACCGCAACTTGTATTGGTTGGGGATCGAGGCTTTTTACGGGGCGTTTGTGAGAGTATATAGTTGAAGTATCCTATCCACCTTGCTTAGTGCATGATGGGTTAATTAATCAAGCGAGTCATGGACCTGCGCTGCTCCCGCCTGTCGTCCGACTCCTCCCTGGCGCTGACGAGCTTCGTGGCGGCGCGCCACCCGACCGAGTCTTGCGGCACCAACGGCCTCCCGCTCACGCCCAACTCGATCGCCATCCTCGGTCAGTCGCAGCGGCTCAGGCTGCTTGCTCACGACAGGCTCTGTTTGCACCTGGAATGCATCAGGGGAAAGCACGAGAGGATAGTCGCCGTGTCCAGCTGGTACAAGGACAGCCTCGCCTCCTCCGACGAGGCAACGGTTAGAGACCTGGAACGGGTCGGCCGGCAGGTGCTGGAGGGCCTGGCATACTTGCACGGGCACGGAGTCGTCCACGCGACCCTCGAGCCGTCAAAAGTGCTCTTCGATGCCGAAGGGGACGTCAAGCTCTTCAACTTCGGGCTCGGACACCTCACCAACTACGGCGCCTACGTCGCATTCCCCATATTCGACCCGAGGTTCGCGGCGCCCGAGGTGATCGCTGCCGGCCCGGTCTCCCTCTTAGAGTCCTCGTCGCACGGCAGTGACAGCGGCGCCTCTGCCGATCAAGGCGACGCCGTGGAGGCGACGAACAAAGAGTTTGAAGATCTGGAGTCGCTGACTCAAATCCCGGAGGAGCCGGTGCCGCGCTACAACCCGAACTGCGATGTCTGGTCGCTGGGCATGGTGCTGGCCTGTTCAGCGCTAGACCTCCACTCTCCGTGGAGTAATCTGAAGCTCTCTCAAGTTATGAGGAAGGTCTTGAGCCTGAGGGATTACCAAGGAAACGTCTTAGGTGCGTACGGAAGGGAAATTATTGATGAATGACTCCGAAACTTTTGGTCATCTTTTCAGATCGCATAGCTCGCGAGTGCGACCGCGTGGAGAAGGCCAAGGAGATTAACGCCAGCGTTCGAGATCTGATCGAGGCATGTCTCGTTCCCGACCCCGGAAAGAGGCCGTCGGCGCACGACCTGCTCACGGACAAGTTCTCACTCAGCCCAGAGATCGACGACCTGACGAGCAACATGTTCACGTTTCCCAGCCTGCGACTCAAGTGCAGGGACTTTGAGGCTGTCCTCAACGGGTCGGAGAACGACGGCGGCGGCGGCGGCGACGAGGAGGATGAGGAGGAGCCTCTCGACGTGCTGTCCATTCAGGAGACCTACTACCTCTGGAAGCTGGCCGGCGGCGACGTCCTCTCCGAGCTGGGCAAGCACGGCCTGATGGTGACGCGGCCGCCGGTGCTCTCGCTGCCGCGACTCGTCCTCGGCGAGGGACACCTCGAGGGCCAGCTCAAGGAGCGATCGTCGCTATACGACCCCGTAGTCATAGCGCTCAGCCTGGAACAACTCAGGTATACAGTAATTAATGTAATTATTTATATCCTGCGAACTGCGTACTTAAGCCGTTAACGTAGGTCCTGCCTGTCTGAGATCTCGACCGACGATTGCTACCCGCTCCTGCTGGAGAACGGCGACGCCGGCAAAGACACAGACGATCAGCAGGACGAGACCGCGAGCCTGCCGCTCGTGATCAAAGAGGGCGACGTCCGCTACCAGTTCAAGCGCGTGGTCCTCTACCGCCGCCTGCTGCAGTGCTACCCCTTCCAGAAGTCGAGGATCTGGACGGAGGCGCGGGTGGACTCGCTGCCGCTGTACCGCTCGTTCATCTGGGCCTCGCTGCTGGGCATCGAGCACGACACGGTGGCCAGGTACGAGGCCGTAGACAAGGAGACTTGGACGCCGACCGATCGCCAGATCGAGGTGGACATCCCGCGGTGCCATCAGTACAGCAGCCTGCTCGCCTCCCCCGAGGGACACCGCAAGTTCAAGCGCGTACTGAAGGCGTGGGTGGCGACCAACCCGCAGTACGTCTACTGGCAGGGCCTCGACTCGCTCTGCGCCCCCTTCCTCTACCTGAATTTCAACGACGAGGCGCTCGCCTTCGCCTGCCTGAGCGCCTTCATCCCCAAGTACCTGCACGGCATGTTCCAGAGGGACAACGCGGCCGTGATCCAGGAGTACCTGGCCAAGCTCCGCCACATCCAGGCGTTCCACGACCCCGAGCTGTTCAACCACCTGGACGGCATCGGCTTCATCCCCGACCTGTACGCCATCCCCTGGATCCTGACCATGTTCGCGCACGTATTCCCGCTGCAGAACATCTTCCACCTGTGGGACAAGCTCCTCCTCGGCGACTCCTCCTTCCCGCTCTGCATCGGGCTCTCCATCCTCTCGCAGCTGCGCGACCGCCTCTTGCAGGCCGAGTTCAACGACTGCATCCTCCTCTTCAGCGACCTGCCCGCCGTCGACATCGAAAAGTGCGTCAAGGACTCGGTGCACGTGTTCTGCACCACGCCAAAGAGCCTCACGTGGAGGAAGTACGACCGGCCGAGGGCCAATAAGGGGAGGAAGGACCTGGGAATCGACTCCATCACCCTGGAGCAGCAAAAGATGGAGAAGGTACCGCGCATGAGCGGCGAGGAGCTGCTCTACCTGCTCGGCGTGGAGAATCGCGGCCGGTGGAGCAGCGGAGACGACGGGCTCTCGACGCCGTCGTCCCAGTACCAGGCGGTCAAGTCGCTCGTGCTCGTGCTCGACGTCCGCCCGCTGGAGGAGCGCAAGCTGGGCGCGCTGCCCCGGAGTGTGGCCGTCCCCGGCGCCGTAGAGGACGCGGAGGCCGCCGTCGCGAGGCTGCTGCCCGACCTGGCCGAGATGAAGCGCGGCAAGGTGCTCTGCGTGGCCGGGTCGAGGGCGGAGGAGCGGGCGGCCATCGCGTTCGCAGAGAGGCTGCTCGAGGCCGGACAGTCGAGGGTATGCTTGCTGCACGGCGGCGTAGACATATTTAAGACAATGAAGGAGGTTCTCATCGTACCAGACGCATAATAAGACCATTATATGCCACATGATTACTATTTAAACGTTCAGTATCTGTATAGATATCGTGATAGTTAACGTTTGTCATACTATACTCGAATCAGTTCCAAGAATATACGTATAATATTGTTAACTAAGCTGTTCCGTCCAGGGCGTAATCTCTCCCTATTAGTGAGAGGCAAAATACGTTGTTTGGCAGATTGCTCTTCTCCATGGCCAAGGTCGTCTCTCTGCCCTTCTGAGAATACGTCATGAGTTCGGAGGCCAAGGGCTGAAATCCTGTTGAGAGTGTTGCCGGACCCAGTCTGATCTCCCTCTCCACCTGGGTGGACACCTTCAAAGAGAGGCTTTTGAACTGCGGAGGTCTCATATCTGAAAGGGGACATGTTAATGTGTGGACCGAATATAAGCTCCCATTTATTGTTTTATACCCGTGGTTGGCATTTCCACTACGGTCAGCGCGTTTGGTTTCTGCGAGTAGTAGACGACACCGCAGTTCAAGATTCCGATACTGGGCGGCTTGTCGTCGTAGTAGCGCGTGCCGTGACGGCCAACGAGGACGTAGCAACCCTCGCCGGTCCCGCCGTCCAAACTGTACTTGAGCTCGCACTTAGTCCCCTGCCCAAGGTCCAAGTTGAGGGTGTGCTCTCCACCGGCCTCGAGCACCTCGAAGCTGTACAGCGCGAGGTTCTCTTTAAAGACCTCGCGCTCCGCCTTCTCCACGTTCGGTCCTCTCCAGTCCAGAGTCAGCTTGGAAGCCACGAGCTTGGTCCCGGAGTCGGGATCGAAGACGTAGTTCAGGATGCCCCGCTTGGCGTCGAAGATTCCCGAGCCGACGGCGGCGCAGTCTGGCAGGTGGAGGCCGGCCGAGAACAGAGTGATCCCGTGCGCCATCGCCCAGGACGGGTGGATGCTCAGGGCGGAGTCGAACGGCAGCTCGTCGTCCCAGGCCGTCGGGTAGGCGACAACCCGGATCCCGTTGGCGTGGAACAGCTCGTACGTCTCGGGAAAGCAGAGGTCGAAGCAGATCATGAGGCCGACCTTGACGCCGCCGACGACCTCGAAGCAGGCGAGGTCGGGCTTCGGGGAGGCGTCCAGAACCTCGTTCTCACGCCCCCAGAGATGCAGCTTGCGGTAGGTGGCCACGGCCTCGCCCGATGCCCCGTCGAAGGCCACCGCAACGTTGTAGATCCTGTCTGCGCCCTCCGAGTCGACCTCGTGCTTGAGGAAGCAGGCGACCACGGGGATGCCGTGCTTGGCGACTACCGGCTTCAGGTCGGCTGTCAGATCCTACGACCGAAGAATATACTCGGTTTTTTTTTGCTTCGGAAATACGCACACTTACCCAGACTTTGAATAAGGCAATTAGCTCTTTTCTGTTCAGCGGTCGATCAACCAGACCAGTGAGGCCGTACTCAGGGAAGACGACCAGGTTAAGAGACTGCGTAGTACGTAAGTCATTCATAGGCATAAGTACTATAGTGCTTACGGTATACCGTATTAGAACTAATAGGCAAGTCACCTTTTTCACGGCCTCCGCCAATATCTTGTCATACTCTACGAGATTCCTTCTAGCGTAGTCTGTCCACTTTTCGCCAGCTGCCATCGGCAGCGGCTCATATTCGACGACGCCGACGTTAAGGTCCATTCTCAGCTTGAACCCGCCGATATTCGGAGGATAATTTACCCGACCTGTTTCTGACGTACGCGTATTGACTGACACCTGCTGCAGCTATTGGTGTCTCCGCGTTATTTGCCAGAGAAAATATAGCAACAAGTGGATTGCAGCCGCTCATGCAGATACTCGGCGGAAACGCCCACCGTAAATATTATCGCACTGGCTTATGAAACAAGATCCAAGAGGGGCTATATTTCCGAATCAAGCGAGAAGTCTCTTCCGTAGAGTCCAAACGAGTACAGATTTTTGTAATCTTTAGAGTTTCCCCCGTTTAATTGAAAAGCTGTCTTCGTCTCAGATCTCGTGTAAGTCACTGAGGCCGTCGGCACCGGCTGCATGGCCGTCGTGAGGGTGACGGGCATCAAGGCAATGCCCCCACTATGATTCTCCACAGTTAGTTTGAGCCCCTCGAAAGCCGGCGGTCCGGCGTGCGGGTCTGGCAAGCCGGAGAAAGAGAGCATTCTATTTCCCGGCGGCGGCCTCTCCGGACAATAGACGACCCCGCAAGCCAAGATGCCTCTCTTACTCGCCATGCCTCCGAAAGTGCGCACGCCGTGTTTCGCCATGAAGACGTAGCAGCCGGCACCCTCGCTGCTCAACTTGTGGTTGACGGAGCAGCGGATGTTGCTGGCGGCGAAACTGATGCTGCATGTCTCTAAAGAGGCATAGCAATACTTTATTGCACTTGTACCGCGTATATTAAGGGATCTATCTATCTACCTGAGTCGGGCTCCATCACCCTCCACTGGTATCCCTCGAGGTCCTCCTCGTACCACAGCCTCTCCTCGTCCAACCGCGGCTTGGCCGAGCCCATCCTGACGCTCCAGTCGGCGGCGATCATGCGCGTTGCGAACAACGCGTTAAACGCGTAGTTGACGATTCCCCTCTCGGCGTGGTAGAGGCCGGAGCCGAGCGAGCCCGCGGACAGCTCGTGATAGCCGGCCGCCAGCAGGGTCACAGAATTGGCCAGCGACCAGCCGGAATGGTATTGCACGGCTAGTATTAGTATTAGTAGAGGTTTTACTAGTAAATTTTATCCCCTACCTGTCAGAAACGGCCTTTCGTCCACCCAAGCCGTGGGGTAGGCGATCGCGTCGACGCCGACCTCCTTCGCCAGACTGGCCGCCGGCTCCTCGAAATTGATATCGAAGCAGATCATGAGTCCTATCCTCGCGCCGAAGTCCGTCTCGAAGTGCGCGATGTCAGCGGCGTCGGGGCTGTCAAAGTACTCGGGCTCGTTGCCGTACAGGTGAAACTTCCGATACCTTAAGCAAAGTTTTTGCGTGGTTGGAGGGCAGGTTCATAATGCCGTCCGCGTCGTCCGCGTTGGACTCCTTCAGGTCCAAGGAAGCGGCGCTCTCGCGGTGATGCTAATTTGATGAAACTCCACCCAGCGGATGGAGTCGAGCGTGGACAGACCGCTAGACCAAGAGGGCTAGCGGATGGATCTCGAGAAACGAAAAGTTAAAGAAAAGTAACCAGAAATTAACTTTTCAAGCAATCATTTATTCAGGAACCAAGTTCCTA
>JAAUYK010042619.1_pt1 | contig 21752 bp, 21 predicted proteins | sample 7278021 | NCBI WGS metagenome assembly JAAUYK01 (sample SAMN14350223, study PRJNA611818) | marine sediment metagenome | isolation source: surface marine sediment (1.8m) | place: French Polynesia: Moorea | collected 2018-08
CTCCTACTCGCAGAAGATCTGGATGCGCCAGCACCGCAAGTGGCTCGACACGGACCGGCGCGGCGTCAAGGTGGGCCCGCAGTGCCGCGAGCCGCACGGCCTCGCCAAGCGCTACCTGCTCAGCGTCAAGGACTCCGAGCTGTGTCCCCTGCCGTCGGTGAACAGCCTCGCCTTCACCAGCCGGGACCCGTTCAACTTTCTGATCACGTGGGAGAGCCCCGACACGAACATGACCGGCCTGAGGGGCTTCATCGTGGCCTACCACCGGCTGGACAAGAACGACCAGGTGAAGAAGTACCGCGTGGCGCCGCAGGTCAGGGGATTCAGGATCGAGGCCGTGGCTGACAACGCCGTCTACCTCGTGTGCGTGATCACCAGGGGCAGCGCCTATGGCATCATTAGGGACGGCGTCGCTGCCCCGGCCGCGTCGGCGAGCAACGAGATATCGCCCTACTTCGGGAGCATTGGCGGCGACAGCATGGAGGACTATTACGACGAGCACGACGAGAGCGAGGAGGAGGAGGAGGAGGAGGACCTGGACGGGCAGTTCTACGTCATGCCTCTGGAGTGGACCAGGTCGAAGCGGGAGGCGAGCGGCGGAGACGATGAGTTCAGCATCGGCTCCTTCGCCGAGCAGATGTTCGGGTTCGGCAAGTCGGACAACGACGAGTCCGACGCCTCCTCCGGCCACGGCAATAACGACAGCCTGAACGCCTACCTCTCCTACCCCAGTTCGAACGATACCGAGCTGTTGGTGAGCAAGCCGGCCGTGGTCAACCTGGGCTCTCAGAGCAGCAAGTGCATCAGGATCAACACCCCGCCGGACCCGGCCAAACTCTCGCTGATCGACAACAAGCGCATGAGCGTCGTGATCGGGGTCACCATGGGCCTGATCGTCTTCGCCGGCATCATCATCGCCATCGTGTTCATCAAGCCGCTCCACTCCAAGGACGACGACGTGGTGGAGGACGCGGACGAAGGTTCGTCGCTCGACGGCGCCGCGGCCGCAGGCGGAAGCAAGTCGCCGAAGACGTCTAGCAGCGCGACGCCGGCCGGCGGGAGCTTCCTGAGCGCTAGGTTGGCCGGCACGAGCGCGGGCATGGCGATGGCCACGGCCAAGGCGCCCACGAAGCCAGAGGAGACCCCTCAGCAGCCCCCGACGACCCCGAAGCCGGCGCCTCCGCCGGTCGCGCCGAAGCCGTCTAAGCAGACGCCTCCGCCGTCCAGGCACCCCATGAAATCGGGGAAGAAGGAGACGCGGGCAAGGACCCGGGCCAACACCCTGACAAACGGGAACGGGGCTCGCCAGAGCTCCACCGAGTCTGCCTCCTTCCTGTCGAACGCGTCGATGCCGGCGCCCCACTCGCGGCAGCAGCCTCCGCCGCCGATGCGACACTCCCGGCACAACAGCAACGACGGCTACAACGACCGCGACCCCCTGATCTCTAGTCGAGGCGGGCAGCAGAGCTGGCAGGGCTCGCCGAGGGAGTTCGGCTACCAGCGTCGGCGGAGCAACCACTACGAGGGCCTCCACGGACGGAGCTTCGAGTCAGCGGCGCTGCCGGGATCCTCGTTCAGCACCACGCTGCCTAGACGGAACACAGAGATGTCCATGGCGGCTGCGAGGTTGCAGCATCAGGTGAAACACATTAATTGTAAATGAATCATAGCTGTTGCTCTAACCTCTAATATTTTCAGAACTGCGATCTCCGCGGCAGCGGCATGAGTCTGGACGCCTCGATAGCCAAGCGCCGCAGCGACCCCGTGGCCTTCGGCAGCAGCCTCGAGCCCTCCGGTTCCTCTTCCATCCCGCTCATCGAGTACCACCTGGTCGGCGGCAACGGCCCCGGTGGCGACGGCGCCAAGAACGGCGGCGCTCCCCCTCCTCCGCCTCCCCTCCGCGCGATCGGTCCCCCCGCCTACAACCGGCCGCCGCCTCCCCCGCCGCCGCAGCAATACCCGAGCACTCCGAGCGGCCGGTTCGGCGTCCGGCCCAAGGTGCGCGCCTCGCCGCCTCCCGTCATGCGGAGCAACACCTACACCGAGGGCCAGCCCCCCACCGCCCACATCATCCGCCACAACCACGGCAACCACCCGGGGGTGATCGTGCACGCGGCGGCCGCGGGAAGCGAGACCCACTTCGCCGCCCAGCCGCCCTCTTCCGCGCCGCCGACCGGGAACCACGTCGGCGTCGGCGGCCAGAGGCCGGAGGACCCCAACACCATCGAGTATTACCCCGAGGTCGTGTCTCCTGTGATAAAGTCTGCCGCCGGCGCCAATCCTCAGACGGCGAGCCCGGGCAACAACCGGCCTCCATACATCAAGTACAACTCCTTCGCCAACTACTGACGCCAGGAGTAGGACGCCTAATTGGCGTCGAGACTTCATTCAGCATTTGAAGGGTATAATAAGGCCGGAAAGCGGAGTCACTAAAGGCCGCTCTCTCTGTCTGTCCTCGGAAGTGTCTACTCAAAGTGCTGCCCTCCTTCCTTCCTTCCTTCCTTCCTGCCTAGGCACTTCAAAGCTCAGAACGCTTCCGGAAAACGGAGAAGGAAGTGAAGAGAGATGGCAACAGCCTTGCGCGACGTGCGCGTTCAAATCTGCGACGTCGTGAGTCCGTATATGCCTCCTGGGAGCGAGCGAGAATGCAGGAAGCGTGGCCCCGTCGTCCTTGGAGCATAAGTCAGGCGCAGCTGGAGAGAGAGAGAGAGAGACGGACTTTGCGCAATTGCTTCGAAGCCGAATGAAGAAAAGAAGGCCGGCCGCTTATTTATGTTCCCGGAAGCCGCGGGATTAAGACGTTATGGACCGTGTCCCGAGTCGAGTTTGCTTAAGCGGGCGAGGAAAAAGAAGGAGCGAGGGAGGCGGACAGAAACGAACGAAACAGAGAGCAGGTGTAGCTAGGCATATGCGCCCCAGCTGCACGATTCTTCCAGAGAACGAACGCCAACGAACGTAGTACGTCTCGTTCGCGGCTATGTACGTAGAGTGTTCAAGAAACGGCTCAAGTGGATCGATCGACTATATTAGCAGACTTTATTGTGACTTCCATGCAGCGAAGACAGAAGAAGAATGTGAACCCAACCCCAGTATGTATAACTCTGCCCCCAGTTGAGTTCGCGCCATATACTCACAAACTATACGCCATACAGTACGTCAAATCCGCTAGTTACGATGAAATCCCGCTTAAACGAAGAGCAAAAAAGTCATATTTAATACTACATGCCCCGAAGTAACAATCATTTTGCGCTCTTATGTGATCTCGTCCTGAACATTCGCAGCGGGAAGGAATACGTATACACTGAATCCGCAGTAGCCACACCAATAATTGACACACCATAGTAGCGCGGACGTAGCGATCAAGTTTGTTATTATCGTGTTTGGAGCGATCGAGCAAGCGAAATACAGTGCGTTGTATTCGAGGAGGCCGCGAGGTTATAAATAGCCTGTCTGCCCGTCCGTCGATCCCTATACGTACTGCTATATTATACGAGCAACTATTGATTCGCCCGTCCGTCCGACCGACCGGCCCAAGGCCTCCTCCTCAATATGTTCCCTTGCGAGCAAGGGTTGCCGAACTTGCAGTAATATTGAAGGTCCTCCATATCTGGGGCTTGCACGCCGCTGCCGCTGCGGCACGGCAGCTGCGCCCACTTTTGCCGCCGCAGATGAGTAAGCGGGCCGTATTCGTACAGAGGTAATGTTGCATCCAACCACGATATGTGGGCATTCACTCTCTTACTTCATACAAAGTCTTGCCTTATTCGTGCCAAGTCGACGCAGCTAGGCGCGGCGCGCGCTCCTCTGGCAGTGCGGGCGCTCTGCTCGGAAAAAGAAGTACATATCGCAGTTTGAGTCGACTTCTAGTCATGGAGTAAGGCAGACAGGCCGCGGCGTATAGGGGGTACAGATAGGTTGAATGCAGCAAGCTGGTCCAGGTAGCCCCGAACCTAGCGGCGGAGGGGAGGGGGGGGGGTGAGGCGCCGGAGCGAGGAACAAAGGCATAGTCAAGCAGTCGGCTCGCGTAGATAGAGCGAGACGTGGACAACGGACGGTTCTTTTTTGCCCATTCTGCAGTAACATTCCCGTATAAACTGCGCCCGCAACCGAGCTTGAGCTACAGTCGTCAACGATACCCCGACATGGTGCATAGAAGTGGGATTCAAACTGCAAACTAACTGCAATATTCCCGAAAATTTACGTAGTGCTGAGTGCGTCTTAAGTGTTCGTGAGTTGAGCGAAATGATAGCGGCGGTAAGTGAGCGAGCCTATACTGGGGATGGCATAGATGTCTGTCTCAGACGAAGAGCTAAAAAACTTATGGTCTGGCAATGACCCTACATTTCATTCAGCCCATAGCGGAAGCAGAAACTTTTGGCTAGCGTTAAAAGTTGAGAAAGGCATTGACGTTCCGTACAGACGGGTCCTCAAGGTTCTCAGATCTATAGAAGACTATGCCATTACGCAGCGTAGGGTTTTCAAATTTCCCCGCCAAAACTACAATTCAGTGCGCGGCTTCTTCGCTCTTGTCCAAGCTGATTCCATGCACATATTTCCACATAATGGATATACGCGGATTCTGATTTTGGTGGACGTTTTCTCCGCTAAGCTTTTTGCTCGAGCATTAAAATCAGGCACGGCTGCAGAGACCACTGACGCTTTAAAATCCATTTTCGCCGAGGCCGGCACTAAACCGTCACGTATCGAGACGGATCGAGGAACTGAATTTGCAAAGGAGACAAAAGCATACCTAAAAAAAGAACGCATATTCTGGGCGCCTAAGATAAGTCTCCACAAGGCCAATTTTGCTGAGTATATGGTCTATCGCTGCCGTCTTTCGCTCAGCATTAAGTTGCGTCAAAAACTAACGGACGATTGGCCTTCCCTTCTCCCTTCCGTTGTCCAATCGCTAAATAGTAGGTACTTAAAACGTCTGGGCGGCTTGCGGCCGAGAGACATTTCCAGCTCGAGTGATGACGTCTTAGTCACTAGGCAGGTTGGCGAAAGCCGATATTCCTTTCCAACTTACGAAGAACAGGAGGCTAATCAGAAAAAGGCCTTGGCTTCACATTCGACTAAGTACCTACATCGAGGTGATTACGTCTACGTTGACAAGAAACGAGAGCCATTCCAAAAGAGTGATGAAGTGCAGAAAAGCCATGAGGTATGCATTGTTGACTCCGTTTATTGCTACCGATCACCGTGCCTGTATCGCGTCCGGACATTACTAGATAAACCTGTTGCGGGCTATTACTACCGCCCACAATTAACGTTGACTACGAAACCAAACCTAACTGACTTATTCAAAGTCGAATCAGCCAGCCGTCCCAAGCTCATAAAAGGGGTCAAGCACTATTGGGTTAAGTGGTTAGGGTGGCCAGATACATACTCTCAATGGGTGCCTGAGTCTCAAATCGTCGGCTTGTGATCATGGCTACGCATGGTCCATTAAAAACGTTCATTTACCACAGCGACTTCCAAAGCGACGGAGAACTACGCGTATTAAGAATCCGTGACACTGACATACAGCGCGGAATCTGGGAAATGAACATTCGCTCTTTCGCCTGGGCGGGACAGGAGACCACAAATCGCATCCAACAAGTTACATGCAACTGGTATACCCACTTAGTGCCAGTTGCAGAGGGAAGCCTGAGGTGTGCGTACGCACCTCTTGAGCTCATGCAGTGTACTCGAAAGTACGATGGTCGTCTCCAGTTCAGCGATCCCGCCAGGTGGATCGAGCTGAATAGCATTGGCAGCGAGCTCAGCTTCAGGATCACCGATGCCAGAACGAGCACGCCGCTGGCTTCTAAGGATGGTGACTTTATTTGCTTCTTTACACTGAGACGAATTCGCTAGGATGGACAGATCAGAACTGCGAAGTGCCATATCCGCTCATAAGACGTTCTTAAGAGAGCTATATAAATGCGGAGAAAAAGAGGCTGAGAGTCTCCTAAAACGATGCTCAGAGCAAGAATTAAGGGTGCTCTTTTACATCTGCTTGTTCATCGCGCGTGGAGATATACCACTTTATAAGCGCGCCGCTAGAAATATGGGCCAATCTAACCTAACCCTATTAAAGGAGTTTGACGGACTGAAATTCACTACAGAGGCAAGCTCACAATTGCTGCAACTCACTAGCTCTTTTCGTGATCTACTGAGACCACTCTTTGAGCCGCCGCCGCCATGAGTAAAGATCAGAAAGTATTCATATCATACAAGTACGTATGATTACAATGTTAAGAAGTCCTCTAGTCTCTATATATATATTGCATTCCTTGTGTTCTTCTTGCAGGGACCTGGAGCGCTACAAGGAGCTGGAGCAAAGGATCAAGAACCGCCTCAAGTCCGGTCACGATCAACAAGGTTTCGGCGACCTCGTCGAGCTGGTTAAGGACAACGCTAATCAACATGCACTCGCTACACCAACATTAGGTAGGAGAACTTTAGATTCAAGTATTAGTCGTCGCAGCTCTCTGAGGACGTTCTCCTCTTGTGATGTTTAGATCGGTCCACCACACTGGCTACACCAAGCTTGGACCACTCGACTACACTGGCGACACCAACATTACAAGCATCCGACCTTGGAGGTGGCAGCGCACAACGAGGTCAACATCGGAATCACCACTCTCCACCCAACTTCACATCTGAGACATACGACCTTGTGCACTCTATTCGAGCTCGTAACCGGGGTGCTGCCCAAAAGCTCCTCAATGCCCTCTTAGAGTATCCGTCAAGAGTGAGGTGGACAAAGGAGGGAGTGCTCTACATCGATGGTCAGCCAAGTGGACAGCTACGTGAACTGCTTAAAAAGACTTTCTACACTACTTTAAAGTACCCTATTGAAGGACAGTTGCGTTGGTTCTCACTGCTAAAAGAGCTCTCTCTAGATAAGTACTTTACAAACCGAAGCAGGTATGGTGTGCAAGATCGCAAAGCTCCATTTTACTTTATTGGTCCGTAGCCATGTATGCGTCGGAAATCAAGACTTTGATGGCCAAGTTTCCATTTACGAGAAAAAGTTTCTTGGGTGTATACGCAAGAGATCAGGTGTCTACTATAGACTTTAGTGCTCAAACTTTTGCAGTGCTTAACTTGGATCCCCACTACAAGGCAGGATCACACTGGACTGGACTGGTGTGCTACGAAAATAGGTGCATGGAGTATTTTGACAGTTTGGGATGTGATCAATCTATGATATTAGAGCTCTCTGCCGTTTGTGATGACTTAGTGTGGAATTCTACAGCTCTTCAAAGACGGGATACAAGGACCTGTGCGGCCTTTGTGTGCTATTTTCTAGTGCAGAGATGTGAAAACTGGGATCTAGAGTTCGACGAGGTCTTGAAGGAATTTTTCTACCCTTTGCCTGAACTTAATGAGGAGCTGGTTACGAGCTACTTCAACAGTGAATTAGCAAAGACTTAAATATGGATACACATGTGGATATTTCAGTTACGGCGAGGGAGCAAATAGTTGATCTGCCCGACCTCTGGCAAACCATACGCCTCCCAGCGAGGATCCAATGTGCCGGCCCCTCTCAGTTAAGTTACCTTAAGTACTGTGAACTGTATGTGCTAATATCAATTTACTTTAGAGTGGGTAAAAGCACGCTATGCCGTCTTCTCCTAGAGCATGCTTCAATCACATTTTCCGAGGTGAACATAATATAGCAAGCTGTTAACTTTTACTTTACTTTCTCTAGTATTTCAGCCGTTTGAGCGCATCATCTACTGCGTCCCACACGAATCCTTTCATCTCTATTCTGACCACATCGCAAAGCTGAGGGAGGTGTGTCCAAAGCTGGAAGCTGTCCCAGGGTTCCCAAACTTCAAAGACCTAGGCCTCTATAGGTGAAGTTACTCATATGGTAATATAGCATTGATGCTTAATATTTTGCAATAATCTTTTATGTAGTGATCCGGACAAGCACAAGCTGGTGGTCCTGGACGATATGATGCAACATGGCCACAAAAGCGCAGAACTCGAGTCTGTATTCGTTCAGGGTTCACACCATGCGAAGATCTCACTTTTCTACGTAATGCAGAACGCCTATTATCAGTCAACAAGCGCACGCACATTAAGCAGGTGGATTTTAATGAACACTTGTATAGCATATAGTAATTATATTTCTCTTTGCCCCCAGAAACCTCACGGGTCGCATCATTTTCTGGAGCCGGTCCGATGTGCAACTCTACAGGACAATCGGCATGCAGACATTGAACGACCCACAGGCGCTGCAGGAATTCTTCGACTTCATCTTGACGGAGTTAAGGCACCAGTTCCTAAAGGTAACTAAATGGCGTGCATACTATATTTATGCTACGAATTTAACCGATTCAATCTTAGTACGTCTACATCGACCTTGCACCAAATAGCCCCATGGCAAACTCCAAGCTAGCACTGAGGTGACTATTAAATGGTCATAATGAATTCCCTGATTGATACCATTCTTTTTAATTACAGGACCAACATTGTACCCACTAAGGACAAGTTCGGCAACATTGACTACAGCAAAGTCAGCCCCATCTTCTACGTTAAGTCCAACTTCTAGGATGGACCGGAAACCAAAGTGGTTTGGAGCACCGTACGTCACTTTTATTCTAAAAATATGAGACACTCAGAACTCATTCTTCTAGCTATGCTGGCACTGTTGGCCTCGGCACCCGGGTTGGACATATTCCGCGAGTACGTACAGGCCGCGCTCCCGACGAACCAATGTACGACAACAAAGAGGTAAAATCAAAATTGACTAAATGGTCCCATTTCTATGTTTCGCTATTTTCTTAAAGGCAGCAAGGAAGGACCAGGTCTACTACGAAAACAAGATCGTGGAGTATCCCGACCCGCCGACAGAGCAACGAGGTAGCGGGGGCTGTTCGTGCTCTTGCACCTGCAACCAGGTATGTATGTCATTTCTACCAACCATCTGGATATAGTATCGTTAAGTCTGGGCGCATATTTCTAGAAACAACTGCAATCAGCCGACATTCGTTCACAACCCATGGAGGTCTCCCAGTCTGGAGGCGGCCCCTCGGCAGCAGCGACTTCTGGGCAATCTACAGCTAGCCTCGTTCTGCAGGAGCCCACATTTGTGACAGACTCTGGAAAAAGGGAGGACTATAAAAGCGCCCTTGTTTCCCCCGCAGTCGACGTCAGTGATCTAATGGAGTCGTCTGAAAGCCGGCCAACCGGGATTGCAGACAAGATAAAAAAGGACTTGGTTTCCGCCATTTCAAGTCCCATTAGTGTTCACAATGTGAGATTTGAAACTGCTAGTGCTGAAGCTGCGGACGGCTCGAGAAAAAGAAAATTGACCGCTTTGGAACCTAATACAGGCCCGGATAGTAAGCAAAGCTCGGAAAGCTCTGGTTATGAACCATTAGAAAAAAAAAGTGACTCTAGACCTGACAGTAGCTCTGCCCACAGTAATCTGGAGCCTTCGTCGGGTAGCAGTCCGGCAAACATGATTGGACATGGTGCCAATGAAGAAATTGACGATCAATATCTACCACCTAATCATAAATTCCAGTTAATATGAGATATGCGATGTGCGCGAGTGTAGGTAACACGGTTAATAAAACAATATGCATGCCAATCATATTTATTCTGAATCTTCCTCTGTATAAGCCAGCTTAATCAAAGGAAGGTCTTCGACATATTTTGAAAGTTGGACACCAAACCTCTCTTTTAGAAAAGGTTTAAACCGTAGTGGATCACTAGATTGAACTTTTTTGTACCACTCGATATACTGACAGCAAGTCATAATAAACCAGATGTCTTCTGACTGATTGGGCATTCTCCTCTGGCACTGTACGTAGATTTCTTGGAAACAGCTGTCCTTGAGCATAATGTCGAACTCTTTAAATTCCGTTCCAATCTTCTTCCACCACTGCACTTTTGCCTTCGTTAATCGAATCTTGCTGTCGTAGGCAAAGGCCATGCCAAACTCACTGATTGAAGGAGGATCTATTAGTTGAGTCTGTCCACGACACTCCTCTGGCTCTGTTTGCGTTGATGCCGATGTAAGGCTAGGCCGCCTAATTAAAGAGAATGGTTGATCACATATGACATAACTTAGTAAGTTCCACGTACATGTACCTCAATACGCGTGAGAAGATGCATGTTGTGGCGATCGAAGTTGAGTCTGAATCACTAATATGTTGCTCATAATTTGCGGAGGCCAAAATTGATTCAGAGAGGTTATCGTCGTCAGACATTTTGCTACAGCTGTCTTCAACGCGCAATTGCATTATATGGTTGTTAAAGATTAGCTTTGCATTACGTATAATAATCATTAGAAGTTATACACAGTTGAAGTCAATTTTCAAGAAACTGGTCGCTAGGTTAGTGCATAGGTTGCACCGTTTTTTGCAAGGCCAGCGACCTGCATAGTGCATAGCTAAATCGCACTGCCTAGAGTTTCTTAAATCGGTTAGCCAATTCTCCACCGTTTCAATAGATCACATCTACATAACGTGCAACGATAATCCTATGAAACTAGACTACTATTCCTTTGTTTAAACTCATGCAGGCGTGCAGAAAAGAACAACGATGTGCGCGCGCCCGCGTCCAGTTTTTTAATGAAGAGCCTTCTATCTAAAGACTACAATGCAACTACATAAAGCTCTTTAATGCTCTAAAAAACCGATTGGTCCCTTTCACTTCCAACTTTTTTACCTGCGGATAGGGCATTCGGCGCCAGCGGCCAATGCCAGCGCCAACATGGCGACCGAATATTTAGTAAAGGAAAAAAACGCACCAGTGCTAACTCAGGTATACTTAAGTAGTGAATTTTGAATTGTTGATTAACTGTGTCTCTGTCAGGTACTTGACAAGCACTTCGAGAAAGCTCAGATTTCGGACGAATGGATTGGAACAGAGATTAGAGAGGAGTTTCCGAAGAGGCAAGTACAATGTGATTCATTTTGTGTGTTCCTCATTAATTAGTTTCTGAACACAGTGTGGTTCAGGGCGCAAAGACTATCCACTTCGATTTCAAGCCGACGCAATCGACATCGTTCTACTTAATGGACACACTGACATTAGAGGTAAATCTATTAAGAAATGACAATTTTCATGCACCATACTCTATGTATTTAACTATAGGTCGATATCGCGATCCGTAAAAAGAACGGTGACCGTCTCGATAACTCAACTGAACTCAGTGTATGCAACAACACCTTGCATTCACTATTCAAGTCCTGTACAATGCGACTTGGGGAGAGCAAGATTCAATTCAATGACAACAACTACAGGTTGCCTGATATTTCGTTATTGGTATAAGTAGTTATTTAGACTCATTTTTTAGCTACCGCGCCTACCTGGAGGACCTGATCAACTACCCCGAGACCTGCATCAATACCTACATGCAGAGCCAGATGTTCATTATGGACGCCGCGGACCTCTTCAACAGGTAAGTTACCAAAGTCATGAATCGACCGGCAAAATAATTTTTACATATTACACCAGCTACGCAACAGATCCAGAGAAAAGGACGTACCTAAACACTGGCTTGGCCGATCGCCAGCACTTCTTCAAAAAAGACGGCCAGTGGGTGTGTATATCAACTATCTGTTTATTTTAGTTTGGCAGAATAGTTGGCCCAGTGCACTTTCTGCATCACTACAACTTTTGCAGATTGACGAGAGCGTTCGGCTCATCGGTCGCCTTCACCACGACCTATTCACAAACAAGACACCCTTGCCTCCTGGTATGTGCAACCCTATCTCGTAAACTTAAATAGAGTATAGAGATATAATTCTGCTCAGGGATTGGATTTCACATTGACCTCACCAGGCAGACATCGGACTTCACCCTAATGTCACCAACGCCCGTGGATGCGCAGGTTGTAATTACAGCCGCCCGCATCTATGTGAGCATAGGTATGTGCATTAATTATTTGGCAGATTTATGAGTCGCGTTTGATGACTAGATTCACCTGAAAATTTAACTCCTAGTGACTATGTCGAAGCACCGCTTTGAGAGCTATAAGGCAAAGTGGAAGAAGGAGACCGTCAAGTTGAAGTACGACAAGGTCATCGTCACCAACTACACGATTGGAAGGTAGCCAACTTACATGGATAAAATTATGGCATTACAGATTACTATTCTTGATATTGTAGCAACCTTCAAATCTTCAGCGAGTACGACATGGACTTTGCGACACCGCCATCAATAATCATCATGGGAATCATTCCAAGCAAGTGGTTTAACGGGGATATAGCAAGGTAAGATAAGGAATGTCTCCACAACTGATTACTAAGCTTACTTATTTGCTTCCAGAAACCCATTCAGCTTTCGCCGTCAATTCCCCCCCCCTGACACATCGAGCCTTGCCGACGTAAGCATAAAATTGATTAATTTTGAAATCTGAGGTACTGTATTCGTAACTTTTTATGATATAAGGGACCGTGTGACTTTCACAAGATTCCGTACACGGAGAGGAAGGAGAGGGAAGCCAGCTTTGGGCAACGGCTCATCCAGTATGAAAAAGATAAAGAGGAGTTCCAGCTAGCCTTAGCCAGGTGGGAGGAGGCCAGGGATGACTACAAGGTAATAATTTAAATGACATTTAGTGACATTAATGTCTTTGAACATATTACAAATTCAGATCGAGCTCGCTGCTTGGGAGGATGAGCAACGGAGGCAACCGCAACGAGGCCGAAGAGGGGGTGCTGGTCAACGGCCAATGCCAGTCGCCCCGGATCCACCAACTCGTCCAGTTCCACCACCCACGCTGCCATCATGCATTGGGAAAGACGCCGGTTGCAGCCTGGCCACCGATGACACGGGGGATTTCTACATGACCAGAATCAAGTTGGAGCTGGCCGGAACCGAAATCGACAAATTAGTGGATTCAAATGAATCGCGTACTGAGTGTATGCGTTCGTTTTACAGGTAGGGTTGCCAGACGGGCTTAGCTCTAGTTATTAATCTGGCATTTTTCAATCAATTCTGGCCAAAAACATTTTTTGTAATTTATGCTTCCATCTTGCAACGAAAATCCTCCGCAGATTGCACAGCAAGCTCAACCACGTCAACTCCCCGTACAGCAACTACATCGATTATGCCCTATTCAAAAGCGGTTCGCTATGCATATTTTACTGTATTGCAAAATTTTACAGTGTTGCTTATTTGCAGATTGCTATTTCGCTATAATGGACTTGAAGGCATCGAACCTCTCGGAGGATGGCGCTCAGTCGATGGTACGATCCGCCAAGCTCTCCGCGTCCATCGACTTCAATAAGCCTACAGGAACCGCTCTGGAGCTAATTGTCATGGCAGTGGCACCAACATGTGTTGAAATCGACAATAATTTGGTCATTACCGAGTCCAAGTCTAGCTGAAATACATGTCTAGCTCTCCGTACAGCGCCGAATGCAATTGTGCAGATAAGACGAAATTTGATTAGGCGGTTAGCTGGTGTCTGCAAAAAATACTGCGCTCATTCGTCTGCAAGCATGCGTCCGGGACGGTTCGAATTCATATTAGCTCTCTTTCTGATCTGGGCGCTTGCCGTCATCATTGGCGCGGCTCCCCGTCGACGAAATAACCGACGTCGACTTTCGGATATGCACACAGATTCAACAACCACGACCTCAGCTACTACGCCAATGCCAAAGACAACAATATCCATCCCACCGACGTGCGACAGGAGCTGCTGTGCTGACCTCGTAGGTTGATATACGTTGGCTTTGCAATATACAATGTAAGTGAATTTAATTCAGGGCTTGGTCGAGAACCGCTGCGGTGAGATGGACTTTCCCACCAACGTGTCCTTGGCGTTGACCACCACACTGGAGAAGCCGGGCAACGTGAGCGTCATGCCCAAGGTGAGCAGGCTGAGGAGCGTCAACAAGAACCTGGACATCGCTGGAAACACAACAAAGTATATACGACAATATTTAGAAAATTACCATTTAGCTCACATATATCCTAATTTAATTAGCTCGACTCAACTTGAAGCGGAAGTCGGCCATGCGGACGAAGAGAATCTACAGTGCGTATTACTTTCTTATCGCATAAGAGTTACATGTGGAGAATGTGCTATCGCATATTTGCAAAACCTGTTTTGCTAGCAGACCGAAGGATAAGGAGGTGCCCCAGAACGTGCACTACTGGAGCCCGGAGACGGCCGGATGGGTGAAGTACACCATGGAGGGTAAAGTTTTAATTATAGAGAGTCCTAATATGGTTAATTTTGCATATGGATATCTACATTTTAGAATTTCTGGCTGAACACTGTCCTAGGAGCCGGAAGGCGCGCTCCTTGCCCAACTCCGAACCCGTGACATGCGACGACGGCGTGGTCTGTAGCCCGAAGTACGTGCGGCGACCGGAGTGTGTCGCGTACACAGGTAAAGTACTTATTAAGGTTAGAAAAATTAAATTTAAATGAAACTTATACAGGGGTCAACTGTAAATATCCCTGTGGGGGCCCGTCGTACAAGGACTGCTTCGTCGTTCCAACACCGCCGGATGAGCATGGGGCAACATAATAAAGTCACATGATGTTATTTATGTACGCTTAATTGAATTCTAATTCTTAGATGTGTCTGGAATATGACTGTGCGAGCGGCTCGCTGTCCGATCCGGTATCGATGGCTGCGACGGGAGTAGGCGCCTCGCTTGGCATCATACTGATCGCTGTCATGGCAACCTTCCTGCTCATGAAGAAGTACAGGATCGCGATCAGGAGGAGTGGATTTTACCGCTTGCCAGTAAGAAATCAACAGGAACTAACTATAGATGATTCTTAATTCAATTTGATTAGTATAGGCCTTTAACGAGGACGACGTTGAGGGCCAACAAAGCAGCGAGGAGCTTGAGCGGATTGTCTCAAACGCAGCCTTTGTGGATCGAGCCGACGTAGTTGCCCGCGGACGTGGCGGCGCGGAAGGCAACGCAGGCGCCGGCGGAGGGGTCGCTGCAGAGGGCAATGCAGGCGCCGGCGGAGGGGTCGCTGCAGAGGGCAATGCAGGCGCCGGCGGAGGGGGCGGTGCCGAAGGGAACCCAGGCGACGGCGGCGGCAATGCTACTGGGTTTGCTAATCCGAATGCCGAGATTGCCACTGGCGGCGGCAATGATCCAGTTGCACCTCCTGTTGATGTCGACAACAAGAACAGGGAGGAGGAACAAGGTAATCAAGGAACCGACGGCCACCTACGTTACGAGGATATCATGGTAGTAAAATTATAATTACGTAGCAACAAAGTCTCTTTCACATATAGGTTAATAGGAGCGCAGTAGTCTCACGACCATCTACGAGGAGACCGACGAAACGAATGAGGAACTAGAGTGGGATCACAGTTATGGATACCGCTTAGTAGACATTGAGTGCTTAATAGATTATGATTCTGATTAACTGATTCGTAATCGTTTTTTAAGTGCGGAGATCGTATGTACGTATAGTTGAAGTCGGTACGGATAACTTGTGCATATACGTATATACTGCCATGAAGTCAGGAAGCGGATGCCGAGAAAATAGCGAGATAATGCCATAGGATCTCATTTTATGGCGCAAAAAACAAACCAATCTCTTTATTGCGCGACTACTTGACTACGAAGAGAAGATTTCTCTTCACGTCCTTGGCCTCAACATCCTGTAGCCGTCCTCCTTAGCCATCTGCCTTCCGTGCTCCTCGGCCTCTTTGAATTCATCAGCTTCAAAATAAATAAACAAGTTGGAGATTGACATTTCCAGGGTAATTAGACTAAAATACCAAGTGTTGTTGCAGCCGTCGATCGTGCTGGCCGTCCGAGGTCGTATTGCCGGAGGTTGAGGGGCCTCGGCGACGACCAGCGGGTGCGATCCCTTGTGTCGGCCTGCCACCACTGACTAGTTCTGTTACTTTCAAAGCTCCAGTCCAGCGGGTTGCCGGGGGGGCCGGCGATTGAGGGCGTCGGCAAGGTCTCCGGAACTTTGGCCTCGTCCTTCTCGCGCAGTGCCATGACTAGAGCTAGGGCCATAACTAAAGTCGCCAAAATCAATCAACCGTCTGTATTTGGTCATTACTTATCTTACCCTCCATGCTTTCCTCCATGTCGGCCATGGTCGGCTCGTCCTTCTTGTCCTCAAGGACCGGCCGGTTCTCCTTCTCCGTCCCCGGCTGCCTCACCTTCGGCTTCGCACCGCTGATGATCTCGACCTCCGCTATATAAAGCTTTTATCAATATTACGGTTTTACAGACAACTCAATTTAACTCACAGTCTTCCTCCTTGTCCTTCCTGACCGGCTGCTCCTCCGTGTCCGTATCCGGCTGCACCACCACCTTCGGGATCGCGTTCGCGCTGATCTGGACGTCTACTATAAAAAGCTTTCGTCAATATTAATGTTTTATAGGCAACTCAATTTAACTTACCGTCTTTCTCCGTGTCCTGCCTGACCGGCTGCTCCACCGGGTCCGTTCCCGGCTGCACCTTGGCCTTCGCGCGCGCGCCGTGGATCTCGACCTCAACTATATAAAGCTTGTGTCAATATTTTGGATTTATAGACAACTCAATTTAGCTCACCTTCGATCTCTTTCCTGCTGCCCTCACTCGACCCTGTCTCGCTCTCCTCTTCCGCGATGCCGTCCATCGGCGTGATCCCTGTCAGCGCGGTGATCACGTGGGCGTCTACTAGAGAAACGGCATATTCTAATACTTTGATACATTAAAAAATCACTCAGGCTATACTTTCTGCATCGCTGTCATTTTCTTCCGGCGTAGAGCACGTCTCCGTGTCGTTTCCGCTTGGTTCGTCCTGCGGCATCTCGACCACGACCTCCTTGACCGAGGTTTGGGTGTGTGAGCTAAAATCACAGACAGTACACATGTATAAATACTGGCCATTACATTCTTCTTTAAGCTGTACCCTGTGTTTCCGTCTCCGCCTGTCAGGTCGATCCTGATGGAGCCGGTTCTGCAGTTGAAGGCCACTGCCGCCTCGGGCCCGTCGCTGTCCGAGTCGTAGGAGATCTCGCTGAAAATATAAATTCCAATATGCGATATCTTATATTTTGACTGTGATCCCACCTCTGCCGCCTGTTCCTGGACCGCAGCCTGATCCTGAGCTTGTAGCCGCCCAGGGCGGCGGCGGCCAGCACGACCAGCAGCGTGAAGCCGATCAGCGCTTCGCCGTAGATCGGCATGCCGTCGTCGCTGTCGAAGGTCGGCGCCCTTGGTGAACCGAGGCTCACTCCCGGCGCCGTCGTAGTGGTAGTTGTGGTTGTGGTGGTCGCCGTTGTTGTAGTAGTCGCCGTCGTAGTTGTAGTGACCCTTGCTAATTAATTTAAAGAGACCTTTGGAAAATAGGACACAGATATTGCGTTTTCAACCTACCTGCACCCGGCTTCCGCCCCCAACAATACCACTCTCTACAGCTTCTGGCTCTGTAGGTGCGGAGGATGCCGCAGTCCGTGATGAAAGGGTCATCACACGGCTTGTAGGTGGTGCACCTGATGAGGCCGAACGCGGTCGACCGCTGCACCTTTCGGCACGGCATGATGATGATGATGATGATGAGAGAGGAGAGCCGAGACGGGTGTGGCCGAGCTTCAAAGACTAGAGACTCGTTCCAACTAGTTCCGACTCAGGTCGAGAGAGGAGAGGCGGGGAAGGTTCGCGAGCAGCGGCGCCGGCCGCGAGGGATCGGACGCGGTTGGCGGACAGGTCGAGGACCTCGAGCGACGTCGACTATGACTTCTAGCACTTAGAGCAAGTCGACATGCGGCGCCAAGTCACGTGTAATTAGTAATGGCGTTGTTGGGTTTTAATGTTGGATTACATTGGTTAGCTGATCAACAACTACTTAAAGGAGGACAGGTTATGAGGGGCAATTAACCTGATATTCGTATGAAAGTGCATACTATATACCGGTACGGATAGCGTTAAGAAAGAAGACGTATAACGTTCAACGCATGTATTAGCATATGCTGTTATTAAGCGGTGGGTAATACGTACGCACAGTAATTCCATGAGGCAGACATAATCACTTTAATTGAGCTTTGGACGTCTTTTTTTTCTGACTAGTACTAGATGAAGGCTTTTGAGATCTTGTGCTTTGTTTGCCGATACCTTTGTTCTTGGCACATAGCTTGACCTCTTCTAGGTGTATAGACGTGCCAAGTGGCCTAGTGACTAGTAAATTACTTTTTGACATATAGGTTACCCGCTTTAAAGCAATCATATTTGAAAAGGTATAGTCCTTAATCTCCTGCTTCCCGTACTTCAAAAGTCTTCTAAAGAACCTACGTTGCGAAATCAACAGCTTTTTTTCTCGGGCCATGATTCGATCTTTCAGCATACTAACATACACTGAATGATTCAGAGATTGTTGGAGGGTCATAGACTGAATAGAAAACGAAGTCATTTGCGTACGCGCTTTTATGTCACCATCTGGTCCTGCCATTAGGACAGAATTTACCCTGGGAGCAAGGCTGCAGTAGTCAAATATAACATACGGCGCGAGGTCACGACGAAAGGCACCGAAGTGGCTCCCGATATCAATTATTTTTGACAGATCACAGTTCTTTTCACGAAGCACTTTTAGGCCGTCACAGTCAATTGATGCTACCCGTACATTAGCTTCCTCGAGCCGCTCCATAACCGATATCATATGCAAACGCGAATAAGCTGTTAAATACGCATGAATAATAGAACAGGATCTGACATTTGTTGATCGAACCTCATGGATCTTCCTACGTACTACCTGCATTACGCTATCATTAATGGGGATAATCTGCTCTACCAAATACTTTGTATCTTCGAGAAGACCTTTCAGCTCCTGTGACGTGCATGCAAAGTGGCTTTGTTTCGGCCTGTTATAGGAGGAGAATTTTCCTATCGCTTCGTTCATCATACTCTTACAGACCTGTCTACGTACCGGACTTTTCACACAATTACCTGGCGTGACTCGTAGAGCGCCAAATAGAGACATTGCGCTGTTTAATTTAGAGCAATAATCATATTTGTCCTCGATTCCAGACGGTAGACCTGAGTTTTTAATCTTCAAACTGCCACAGAATCTGAAGTAAGTGCTTAAAAGGCGTTCCGCTCGCTTATATGCGTATACTTCAAAAATCTGTAGTACTTCATATCCTTGCCGCACAGCGTACTCAACTTCTATTACAGTCCAGGTACTTGATAACCACCTGTTTTGGGGTTCGTGCCTGCAAATATTCTCACTCTCCTCCATGATACATTTGAAGCATAGTCCAGCTATTGAACGCTCATTGTCATTTCGAAAGAGCAAACACGGAAACTGCGTATAAGCAGGTGGTTTCATGCAGACTTGCATTAAGCCGTATAGTCTATCGCTTCCTACGTAAAAGTGCCCATCGCTCCGCAAATGAACCAAGGATAGATCATCCCTAGACAGAAGAACACGATACTCGCCGACAGGATAGGCGTGGTTTACTGCGGCCCACGGATATAAACTAACGCAATCTATAGACTCCATTACTAGATTTGGTTTTTCAAGCGCTGAGTAAGAATGTATATACGTCTCCGTTTGGCCTCCGCGTACAGCCTTTCTGGGTACTAATCGCTGCTGAGGACGTGTCACATATGAGTCCATGAACCTTTTTACCTCTGTATCGCTTTGCTTAAGCTTTTTCCAAAAGCAAGAGTACATTTCTGTTAATACAAGTCGCTCTCCAAAATGTCTCTCTATTAGGTCTCTACGTCGATTGTCCTTTGCTATCAGCTCGGACCTATCCTGGTTATAGCCATTTTTCCCAGTCAACGGAAACCGGAGACAATTAGGATGCGGATGGCAGTTGCAACCACACATCTCGTGTATATGAACCTTGCCATTGCTATCCTCGTAGTAGAGATCAAACATAACCTTAACGCCGTCAATGACGACAGACATTTGGCCCGCCTCTGACGAAAATGAGTAATGATATCGGGGTTCAGGGCCAACTTTATGCATTATGTAGGAAACGTACTCCAGCTCTTCTATAGAGGGGTTTCCTGAGGCTTGGCCGAATCCAAACTCTTTTTTCCATACGTATAATTGGCTTGTATCGATAGTGTGAAGTTTCATGCAATCAAAAGAGTATGATGCGATTGTACAGTATGGTCTACTGTAGGGCATCAAAATCTCAAAATAAGCATCAGTTGGAGGCCGCGGTACGAGTTCGCAGTCTATTATTAAGCTTCTCTGAAAGTCAATGGCCTCAGTTACAAATGACGTTGCAGTATGTGCCAAAACACGCACTTCGAAACGAGCATATTTTAGGATTTCAATCCCAAAATTCCAAACACAGTTCTGTCTAGATGATACATAGGCAACACTCTTCACTATCTCTTCGGCAGTGGAGAACATAGAAGTGAAATTCTCGGAACTTGGCATTGGTCCATTATAACCGTAAAATATCGGTTGATTCATTTTATAAGGAAACATGACTAAGTCTAGCTGAGCGAAAGTGCTATTCAGATCCTCAATATCCTGGCGAAAGTACTGAAAATTGTTAATTACCCGTATTCCAAATTTATCTGGCAAACTAACAGAAATCATAGTTGCATCTTTGCTTGTTAACTTTGGCCTCAACCCGTATTGTTGAAAAATTCCACCTATGGCATTAATTTCTTCACCAGTCTTTGAATGGCATATGACTGTGGTATTAAGATATTTCATTTCTAATAAGAAATATACTACTTTTAAAAGCACGGAATCACAACAGTCGAGGTCAAGACTTAGCCTATTTCTGATAGCTTGCAGGCTCCGTGCTTTTGTCTGTTGGTAACGTGTACTCGTAGAAATACGGTTCATTCGTTTAGTCCTATCTTTTTGCTGAAGACTGGTAGGAAAGTAACTAATTTTCAACTGCTCGCACGTAGTGCTTGGCAAATGCGATAATAATTCCTGTGTAGCAAAAAATTTCTCCGTAAAAACTCCTCTCTCCAGACCTTCTATGAGTAGTACAGCAAAATTGGGCTCGATATGCCCACTAACTTCCTCTTCAGTGTGCATATCACATAATTTGAGACTATCTAATTTTTGCAATTGAAAGCAGTCCTCGCAGCTAGTTCTAGTCTCGTCTATGTAGTACACGCGTAAAAAAGCTAAATTGCACCATTCCTTCTGATATCGAGCTGCACGTGTCTGGCAGAGGTGACCTTTTTTTTATATCGGAGACAAGGTTTGCAGAATTGTGCATAGCAAACATGGACCTTCCTAAGTGTGGCCGCATCATTATAGGGCCCATGCTTGTGGTTAAAGACAAGGCAATTAGGACACTTAAATCCTCTAGAACAGTGCGGCTTATGCTTCTCAAAACACTCCTGTGACATATACTCAAGGCCACAATCAGAGCAGGTACCCGACTCATTCTGAACCAGTTTAGACTTACAAAAGCGGTTTGTGTTTTGAGAATTTAAAGGCGTCACGTCAGTTGCATATAGACGCTTGCATAAGAAACAGCAACGATCACGATTGTGACTATCTCTACAGATGTGACTTCCCGACTTAGACAATTCTCTTAAACACGCAATACACCTCCTACCCATTTTATTAAAATACTTTCTCGGATCTTTCACAACGCTTGCATGTCCTGCTATAATGCCCTTGTCAGGATGTGAGATATTGACGCAGTCATTTCGATTTGCTAGCTCAATGAAGATATATATCTGCCTTCGACTCTGATCATAGTCACTTGGGTACCTATAGCAGACATGGCTAATAAGATCTGACAGCGCAGTAATTTGAAGCCCGCCCCTATATTCACTAAATAGGGGGAGTATGTCTGAAAGTGTCTGAGGACCA
>JAAUYK010005701.1_pt1 | contig 21693 bp, 22 predicted proteins | sample 7278021 | NCBI WGS metagenome assembly JAAUYK01 (sample SAMN14350223, study PRJNA611818) | marine sediment metagenome | isolation source: surface marine sediment (1.8m) | place: French Polynesia: Moorea | collected 2018-08
TCATTTCAAATTCATTGGGTTTAATATTATCCCCCATTTTGTTAACGCTTTCTATGACTTTAGCTGCACAATGACGGGTTAAGGCTAAACCATCCCCAAATAAATCCTTTGTTGCTTTAATAATTTTTTTTCCCGAACTTTCTCTAAACAAAGTATCAGTATCATCTTCAGCTTTAAAATCATCATTAACCTCAATATAAATTTCTACTTCTTCATCGCCAATTTGGCTAATAGTTTTTGCAATTGCCACAGATTATATCCTCCACAAAATTTACCGTGATAACTATCATAATTTATTTTGCCTATAACACCTAAAACCAGAGAAGCTGTAATTAAGTGACCAAGTTCTCTGTAATCATAAACTTGAGAACGAATTTACAACATTTCAGCTTTCATTGCTGACAAAAAAAAACATTTGATGAAAAGCATAGCATACATTTCTAGGTAAGGACTTACAAGCCTTGCAGTCAAATGATTATAAAACCAGTTGGCACTTAATGTCATCTTCTCTATAAAATGCTTATCAAATTGTTAGTTTCCTCTCTTTACCATTGGCCATACTTAGCTAAATTATTGTAATATGTACACTTACAACAACACAGTGTACACTGAACATTGTACACCAAGAGAGTGAACAGATGAACATCCAAGATTTACTTAAAAGATACGGTCTAAATTCCCGGACTTCTCTATATAAAAGGCTAAATTATTTAGAGATGGAATTGCCTAAAGACGAGGATGATAAAAGCTTTGCTACACCAGACCAACTGAAAGTATTAGACCAACTGCATGACCACATCAGAGCGGGTGGTAATATGGCCACATTCACTAAACCAACTCAAGTAGATGTAGTACCACTGAACAGTGAACAAGAAAGTGAACAGGGTGAACAGTCAGAAAATGCTAAAAATGGCCTTCAAAGTGAACAGTCCAGTGTACAGCTCTCTAATTCAGAAATGGTTTTAGAAAGTTTGGTGGGAGCAATAATTCAAAATATGAATCCTCCGAAAAATCCTTTACAAAAACATCTTGATTTAATTAAATGTGCTGAGAATAATATCCTTTTGACTACTAAAGAGGTTGAAGAAATTGTAGGTCGAAAACCTCGAAAAATTAAAGGTGAAAATCATACCATTATTGGTGGTTGGAGGTTTGTCGCTAAAGGTAAATCAGGTAATCAAACTCTTTGGCAAGTTGAACAGTTGAAACTTTGAATTAGGAGTTTAAAGGGTTTTGTAAGTGTATAAATAAAGTATAGTAATAAAACTCTGCAAAGGAATTTATAATAATTTTCAACACATTAAGTTGGAAAATGTTGTAATTCTGGCTTATTTGTCAATAATTTTCAAATTACTTAAGCCACATATTATTACTATCTTTGTCATCAAAGATTGGAATTAAAAACCGTAATATTTCTGTTGACGCACCCAATTAAATTCACTAGCCTGTAAATATAAAGTTATTAGAGTGCATTAATATAGTGGCATTAGTAATCCCTGATGCTATTCCCTCAGCCAGCAAAGGGGAAAAGCATTTATTTAAGATTTTAAGAGATGAGTTACCAGACGATTTTTTCGTCTACTATGAGCCTAATATCAAAGGTTCATATCCTGATTTTATTATCCTTAGCCCAAACTTGGGACTATTAATATTAGAAGTCAAAGGTTGGAGTGTTGACCAAATTCTTAAAGCCAATCACCAAATTTTTGAAATTTGCCAGCAAGGTCAAGTGGAAAAGTGTCAATCCCCATTGAGGCAGGGAAAAGGTTACTTAGATGCTTTGATGAATAAGCTCAAAGGCTATTCTATTCTGTGTCAAGATGAAGGAGAATTTCAAGGAAAACTAGCATTTCCTGTGGGGGTTGGAGTAGTGATGACCAACATTACCGAAGCTAAGGCTAGAGACGAGAACATTTACCCAATATTAGAAAAACCCCAAACCATTTACAAAGACGAGCTATTGGAATGGGAAGACTTAGGTGAACGAGGTTTAATCAAACGCTTAGAATCAATATTTACCATTAGGTTTAGATTCTGGGGACTAGAAGACGACCAAATCGACACAATTAGAGGTATTATTCATCCAGAATCAACAGTTAGAGTGGAGCCTGCTTTACCCACTAGCACTCCCACGGAAGTAATTGTTAAACCTGATGCTACAATTATTAAAAGCTTAGACCACAAACAAGAACAGTTAGCACGTTCCCTTGGTAGTGGCCATAGGATATTCTGTGGTGTAGCTGGGAGTGGAAAAACATTAATACTGCTCAGTAGGGCTAAAACTTTGGCAGGTGGAGTATTCAATCAGAAAGTCCTCATTCTCTGCTTTAATATTACTTTAGCTGCCTATCTGCGTTCACTAATCAACCAAGATAACAACTCCCTTTACCAAGAACGAATAACAGTTTTACACTTCCACGACTGGGCAAAATCTATACTTGGAGGTTTGCCTAACCCCAATAACTACCAAACTGAAGATGAATATAATGAACAGCTTGGTAATAGCTTATTTGCTACGTTAGAAAAAACTTCCACACAGGAAAAATGGGATGCTGTATTGGTAGATGAAGGTCACACTTTTCAACCTAATTGGTTTAAATGCTGTGCTGCTGCTCTCAAAGATTCCGAAAATGGAGACCTACTGATAGTTTCAGATAAAAGTCAAAGTCTTTACCCACGTCGGAAATTTACTTGGAAGTCTTTAGGTATCAAGGCACGGGGGCGAGTTAGGAAACTTAACCGCAATTATCGCAATACAGAGGAAATTTTATCTACTGCTTGGAACTTAGTCCAGTCATTACCCGTTGAGGAAGATGAAGACGAGGCATTCCCTCTTGTGGAACCAACCAGCGCCCTACGTCATGGTAAGCAACCAAGACTACATTTATGTAACGATAGGCTAACTGAAGTTAAAGAAGCCATTACTCAAATTCAACAGTTGGTTTCAAAAGGTTATCAAACTCAAGATATTGCCATTATTTATAGGTATCTAGGACGTTGCGAAGGTGAACCTTTCAGTCATTTAACCCAACAGTTAGAGGAGTTAGACTTAGGTTGTTATTGGGTGAACAAAAACAAAAAAAACTATAGTATAAGCCATCCTGGAATTAGACTTATCACCACCAAGTCTGCTTTAGGGTTAGAATTTAAAGCTGTAATTATTCTTTGGGTGCAACAGTTTGGTGTGGGAGATGAAGTAGCAGCAAAACGGGAACTTTATGTGAGCATGACTCGCGCTCAGGACATCTTATATATATTGGGTTCAGGGCAATTTCATATTTTAGAAGAATTACGAAAAAGTAACTCTTTTGATTGTGTGAATAAAGAGAATTTAAACTACCAACGTTATGCTTAATTTATTTGGTAATCAAGCTAAAAATAGTAAATCTATAAGTTTGTTTATAAATAAAGAGTGATAGTTTATCATAAACAAATTCAGGCCATCTGGCCTTTTACTCCTTCAAGTAACTCTGAAAATACCTAGTGGCTACTAACATTGTTGGTTGTTACTGATTTTTACCAGCCATTGTGTGCAACTTTGCACGTCCATAACAGCAACAGAATTTTTTGTGACGACTTATTCACATTTTTCCATTCATCCAGAAATACACTGATAATAAAAATATGGTTGAAGCGAGGACAAACCTAACTCGACAAACCTGATTAATATCTATCTTTTTAAAGGAAATCAAACTATGAATATTTCACAATACAACAATACTAATTCCACCGAAACAAACACATCCGAAGCATTACTTACATTAAATAGTGATAACCCCAATTGTCAATATGACAGTATCGAAGTTCTCCTATTGTTGAATATCCTGTAATTAAGATATAACCAATCATATTAATATGCCCAAACGCCAGATTTTCTTTCTCTAGCCAAATTCTCTGACAATTTCAAAGCATCAGCGTTTTCGCAATTATAGTAATCTTCAGCCAATTTAGCCAACCCATTAAACAACAATAATGCAGTAGCAGATTCCTCATCATCTCCAGTTCTCACCCAAATATCACCATACCAAATATCCTGTTTATCCTTGCTTGCAAATATCGTTGGAATAGTTTCGGGTGACTTTTCTAATTGCGCCTCTAAATAAGACTTAGCATCTGGAGTCAAATCACTAACACCACACAATTGCAAAGTACGTTGTTGGAATCCGTTCTTGACAACCAAGCGATCGCCACTTTGGATAGATTCTACACTCCAATATTCGGTGTCAGGTATCCCACTATCTCGAAAAGCTGTAATAATATTGCTGCTTCGGTTACATCCTACCAAGCTAAATATCACCATCACTCCAAGCACACTTTGGACAAATACATTTTTGAGAGATAATTTGTTCACTAAATACATAATTGCACCTTGGGCAAATTCCTGTAAATAAAGGATGAGTATCAATCAAATATAGCATCTCTTCTTTGCTGAAACGTTCTTGAGGTTGACGAATTACCTCACCATTATAGTAAGACTCATCAAACACTAATTCACCATTCACATAACGAGTCCCAGGCGGAGACCAATTCATTTCTGGGTCTGGATGATATGGATTATTAATAGAACCGTTTATCTCAACAGGCTCTCCGATACTAAGAAAATCTTTAAAATTTTTACCTTCTAGTTCGGGGTCTTGCTCGAAATCAGGGCATTTTGTGCTATTTACTCCACTGGGATGCAAGGCACAAACTATTGCATAATGCCGGGGGTTATAAATACAATATTCGCATTCGTTTATTTTATTCATTAGAGTGTTAAATGGAACAGTTGAACTTATTTGATTATAATCCTGACGTGCTTATTAGCAAGGAACCTATTCTAAAGATGAGTGAGGATGCTTTAAAACAATGGAAAACTAAAATTTTCCAACATCAAAAAAAAATTATTACTCAGCAATCATCAAAACCCCAACAATTAACGTTATTTGATTTAGATAACCATTCCACACGCTTCAATGCAAATGATATTAATCCGTTCAGTCTAACCTTACATAATTCAGAATTTTATGAATACAAACCTCAACAAATTGAAGAGGAGAATTGTATATACTTTGTAATTGATAATAATCTACCTTTACTTCTATATATTGGGGAATCTCAATATTCCCCTAGAAAACGTTGGAAAGGAGTCCATGATTGTAAAAGTTACATTTTTAACTACATTGAATTGCATAGAAAATATCAGATGAAAGTTGCAGTCGTGTCTGCCTTTTATTTTGATGTTCCTGGGGATAAAAAATTACGGCAACAATTAGAATCAGAATTAATTTACAAGTGGCGTTCACCTTTCAATCGAGAGTCATGGAAGTGGTGGGGTAAACCTTTTGGTTAATTTATTTATATATCTGGGTGGTATAATAGATACTTAAAAGCTATTGTTTATTAGGATAGGATAATAAAATAATGAAACTTAAGAGACTAAAAAATAGTAGGATTAAATTTTTTTATGATAACAATTTACTCTTGATTAAAATACCACAAAAATATAAAAATTTAATTAAACATATTGAAGATAAAAATGATAATGATAGTGTGATTCAATTTTTTAGATTAACAGTAGTGTTTGGTTCAACTTCTTGTTTTTTTTTAATATCTACTTTTTTTGGTGTTGATTTTGGTAATATTTTAATTTTCATAATCTGCTTTTTTTTAGGTATATTTTCTTTAGCGAATTTTATATATTTATCCCAAAGAGAAATTACTCTTAAAATAGATAAACAAATATGTCAAATAGTATGGTCAATATCAAAGCTTAAATTTCAAAAATCCATTAAATCTTCAGAAATAAATAATGTCATAGAAGAAATTATTCGTTTTGATAGAGAATTTCCTGTTGCTAATATTAGTATTAAATATAGTAATCGTAAAGAAATTAATTTGAGCAAACTTTTAATTACTACTGATGAAAGAAGATGGATAATTAAAGTAATTAGGAAATTTTTAAATTTAAAACCTATCACATTTCAAAAGCTGAATAAAAATAGTGGATGGAGTCCTGGGGGCTATAGTGGTGGTTATAGCAGTAGCTCTAGCAGTAGCAGTGGCTGTGGTGGTGGTAGTAGTAGCTGTGGCTAGAACTATATTACAAATTAATTGGTACTAAATTTCAATTTTTGATGAATTTAATAACAATGATATTTATATGGCTAATCCAGAACATTTAGAATTACTTAAGCAAGGGTTTGAAATTTATAATAAATGGAAGGAAAAGAATAAATTGCGACTTGACCTCAGTTATGCAGACCTTAGTGAAGCCAATCTCAATAATTTTAATCTGTGGGGTAGTAACTTGTGTGGAGCTAATCTTACTAAGGCTAACCTGTCAGAAGCTAAATTGTTGGGAGTTAATTTTACTGAGGCTAACTTATCTAGAGCTAACCTATGGGGAGCTGATTTAAGCAATGCTAATTTCACTCAAGCTGACCTTACAGAAGCTAATATCAGTGAAGCTAGTTTATTTAGAACTAGGCTTATCAACAGCAAATTAATTAATGCTAGTTTGGTTAATACTTTATTTGCTTGTATACTCAGACGTATGATTAGTGCTGATTTTACAGGAGCTAATTTGACTGGTGCTAAATTTATTAGAACTTACCTTGAAGAGTCTACAGTAGTAAATGCCAAATTTAGTAGTAACAGTGACGGAATAACTGAAGAGCGAAAGCAAGAATTGATTGCCAGGGGAGCAATTTTTGATTAATTCACCCTAAAATCTTGATGTTGTACAACGATAATGTAAATCATCCTCAACCTGAAATATCTAATTTATTGGAGGCATTTTAGATATTATAGTAGAATGATATTTAACCAGAACAAAGTAGATGTTTTTCTGCTATTGTAAATTGTTTTGGTTTCATCTCGAACAAATCATTTAAAATAGGTTTAATATCGGAAAATTCAAAATACTCTGTTAGTTTTCCGATACGATAATTGTAATCTTTATATTTATGTTTGAAGTAAAGCTCTACATTTCCTCTATCCTCCCACAATCCTAATAAATCAACAATTGGATGGGAAAAATATTTCCTTAAATCTTGCTGTACTTCCGCAATACGCTCTTCAATTGGTCTAGTAGTAATGCCAATTTTGTAGAATATTTTGCTGTCAGTTTTTATCTGCAAAAAGTATAAGGAATTTTGCCAAATTCGCCTTAACATAGCGCGGTAGATTTTCAGGTCTGCCTGATATTCCCATAGATTAGAGTATGATGCTAATTCAGCTCTTTGAACCGCTTGTTCATATTTATGAAGTTCAGCTAATAACAAAGGTTCCTGCACTTCGTTAAATAGTCGTAATGATAAAGCACTAACTGGTATTTTTCCTAAGTTTGTAAACTCACACTCACTATCTACAACAGACTGTATTAATCCCTTTAATATCCATCGAAAATTTACTAAATCTCTAGGGATTAGTAAACCTTGACTTTGATATTCTTGCCACAATACTTTCAATTGTTCAACCTCAGCTCCTGGTAACTGAATATTGAAGCGATCGTACAAAGGCAACCCAGGAAAACTCTTGTATTTATGCCTAGATATTACAGGTTTACAGCTTTCTTCTGTATGTGCAAAATGATGTTCTTTTATTCTTCCTTTTCTTGCAGTTAGCTTACCTCCACAATAGAGACAAGTTAAATCAGTTTTACCACTTTGTACTTCATCAATACTTACCAGGCAATTACTAGGACTTACGCCATATTTGAGCCACATATCAATAATATTCCTGAAAATTACTATATTGATACACCCGTTCCGATTTTATTAAGCATTATCTATTATAGTATATATGTGGTTATTTAAAAAAGAATTTAATCCCTATTTGTTAGTGCTTTATCACACAAAATTACTCATTTTAGAAGTATGGAGAAAGCAGTAAATATACCCTATTAATTCTTGAATTAGGGACTTGAAAATCACTAAAGATGATTTGGGTCAACTTTAATAATAATCTCAGTTAACTATCTAAAGTTTCGCCCTTCTTGGGCGACTTTGCCTGGTAACAGTTTTACTATATTTATAGCTATAAGAAGCTTAGAAGATATCAAGAGTATAGCCACATTCCACTACATTCACTCTATTTTTTAAGCGGACTCAAAGTTAATGAGTCTTCTAGGGAGTCTTCAAAAATAGCACCTTTCTCAATGAGTTTTTGTTTTAATTCTATAGTCATTCCTGAACTATTACTGGTAAATTTAGTATTTAATACTAGAGAGTCTTTAAGGTCAGCTCCTCTGAGGTAAACTTCACTGAGGTCAGCTTCACTGAGGTCTGCTCTACTGAGGTCTGCTCTACTGAGATAAGCTCTACTGAGGTTGGCTCTACTGAGGTTAGCATCACTGAGGTCTGCTCTACTGAGGTTAGCATCACTGAGGTCTACTCTACTGAGGTCTCGACCTACAGCACCCTGAGTAACAATTTCCTGGACTAGACACCATTTATCATCAAGTATTGTCTTCTTATTAATTGTTGTATTTCCCAGGTAAGTACCATTGAGGTTAGCATCACTGAGGTTAGCATTACTGAGGTTAGCTCTACTGAGGTTGGCATTTTGAAGGTTAGCATTTTGAAGGTTAGCTCTACTGAGGTTAGCATTTTGAAGGTTAGCTCTACTGAGGTTAGCATTTTGAAGGTTAGCATTTTGAAGTTTAGCTGCTATAAGGTAAATTCCACTGAGGTTAGCATCACTGAGATTAGCATTCGCAAGATTTAAAATTTTTCCCTCATTTCTAATCTTCTGAACTAAAATTTCTTTTTCCTCAACACCAGTCAGAGCAGATTTCAACTTAGCAATATCAGTATAAGAAATATCTCCAGTAATAGTAAGTGCTAACTTATGTTTACTATCTTCAACAAAATTCACATCCTCTATTGGAATATCAAATATATCTTTAAGTTCTCCTGACTTAAAGGCATTTTCTAGCTTTTCTAAATCTTCTTGAGTACCATTAAGGAAAAGTTTAATACTTCCTTCATCAATGTCATATATTGTCAATGAAGTTGTACTTAAGATAGAGTTAAGATGCTTTTCAATTGCTTTTAAAGTAGTTTTATCTTTCCTTTTAGCTCTTCCTGAAATAACAAAGCCAATTTCATACTCCTCATTTTCTTGAGAATTATCAGAAGTTGTAGATTTATTTTTGATTACATTAACTGTAACATTAATACTTTCTTGAGAATTATCAACATTATTATCATTTCCTTGAAGGATTATACTTTCATTACCTTGAGCTGTAGAATTATTATTACCTTCAACAGATTGATTAGATTCTGAAAATGCTTGTGGAAGCTTTTGTTTAACAATTTTATCTTGGTTCATAATAATCAAGGTAACATACTCCAAATTGTTCCAGCACCATATCCCAAGTATCCGGCTACTTTTGTGACAGTAGGAAAAAGTTCATTGACTAACTCTTTCACTTCTTTAGTTGTCTTGCCTGCTTCGTTCAAAGTATTATTTACTCGTTTCAAACTATTAGCAATAGAGTCTTTATTTGGCTCAGATTCTTGTACCTCAACTTTAGCCACTTCTAAACGTTTTAAAGACTTTTCTCTATCAACTTCAGATAGTACAGTTAAGCTCTGTATTTTTTCTTCTAAGTAGGCTAAAATTTCAACTACTTCAGTTGGAGTGATTTGTTCATTTGTACTTTGAGAAACTTGACTTTGATTAAATATACTGTTATTGCCTTGAGCTGTTATATTATCATTTCCACTAACAGTTTGATTATTTTCATTTATTGTTCGTGCAAACTTTGAGTCTTGAATTTCTCCTTCATTATTAGCTATCCCATAGTTTTCTTTTATATCAATATTGACACCAGAGCGTTTTGGTCTAAAAATGTTCCTACTAATTTGGTACGAGAAAGGTTTGCATCTTGAAGATTGGCTGAGTTGAGATTAGCTTCTATGAAACTGGCATTGGTTAAGTTTACTCCCTGGAGATTGATTCCTTGAAGATAGTTTAAGCGGTCTAAATTGATGTTTTCACCTGCACCAGTTTTGACTAACTCTCTGAGTTTAATATCTTTTAGGTAAGTATTTCCTGGTCGTATGTGGTCTAATTTTATAGTGTCTCTCCAACGAGTACGAGTTATGTTAGCTTTCCTAAAATCTGTACTTTTGAGAGTAGCATTAGTGAAGTCAGCGTCAGTTAAATTTGCACCTCTGAAAGATGTACCACCTATGGCAGCAAAGGTAATAGCTATGTTGCAAATCAAGGTATATTTTTTATCACCTTTGATTGATTGGTGAGCGATGTAAGCACTTAACCATGTTTGAGCTGCAACTAAGATAAAGATTAAGACTAAGATAAAAACTAAGGGTAAAGTTTCATTGAACGCAGAATCTAACCTATCTGGAAATGCTCTGTTGATGAAACCCGCTAAGTTTCCTGTTATGGCTCCCGCTAAAGTTAAGGCTAAGACTCCGACTAAGGCTAAAGTCCCTGCTAAAATTAAGGCTCCCGCTAAAGTTAATACTAGGGTTAAGATTAAGACACTACCCCAGGAAACTGTAAAATTGATGGTTAAGGCAGTTAAGCTTATGACTAAAAATAATGCTAGGGCTAGAACTTCCGTTCTAACTCCCTGAAAAATTATTATCATCCAAAAACCACAAACTACTAAAATAATTTCTACCCAAGTAGTAATTTGATTAAATAAATGAGGTTCAGATGTTAGTAATTCACCTAATTCTAGTATTATACCACCAGAAATAAAGAAATTAAAAAAACCTAGAACTCCTGCAACAATAAATAAACAAACAAGCAAAACCACCACCCAACGCTTCTGTAAGCCTGCCTTAGCTCCACAAAATTTAGCCCTTCTTAGATTAGCTCCACGAAAATTAGTACCTCGAATATCAGCAAAACTGAAATCTGCATCAGATAAATCTTCACCTTTAAAAGATAAACCTCTCAGATTAGCTCCTTGAAAATCTCTTATACCTTGTTTATATCGTTCCAATATCTCACGTTTACGCAAATTCATATTTTGAATTTAACTCTCAAACACTAAGCATCTAAACTCATTTCTAATATATTCTCATCAATTTTCAAAGTTTTCAATACTTGTTCCCTTGAATCTCCAGAAATAAACTCACAAGCTGATACTACCCAATCTAAAGTTTTTTGTGCTTCTAATGAATGGTTATTTTGTATATGTGGAACTAAAACTTCTATTAATTCAACTACTTTAGTTCCTTTTAAATAATGTCCGATAATTACAACTGCTAATATTGAATATACTGAATATGACAAATCATCTGTAAAATCTAGACAAAAAATACCTATATTTTCTAAGACTTTGATAAGTTTTTTAGTATTTTCAATTTCTACCAATTTCGGGTAATCAATTTCCACTTCAAAATCTTTTTTGATTTCTAAATGAACAGCAAGAAGTGCAGCACCTTGCGCCCCTTTTTTAAACTCTTTCAAAAAGTAGGCTTTCTTATTATTTCTTGGCATAATATCCTCACAATTGAACTATCAACTTACTTCATCAATCAGCTTTCAAAATCTGCCAACCTTATTGCACCCTTACTATTGTCTCCTATCACTTTCAAACACAAACTTACATTAAGTTTTTCCAATCACACCAATAATTAACTATTACTGAAAATCAGCTTGTTGTAATCAGCTACCTCTAATACTCTGGAATTATTTCAAATTATTTTTTTAAAAATTAATACCACAAATAATTGAATCAATTATATCTTACGATACCTTCCGGACTTTTATTTCCTATAATGGTGGGGTATATTTAATAGAAATCCAATTTATGGCCAGTTTAAGCAACTTTAATGAGTGGACATCTACAATAATTCAACTGGAAAATGAAGAAGACTTGTGGCGTGAAATGCTTGCCAACAAGAGGTCTATAAATACTCGAAAAGCTTACGAGGCAGACTTAAAAGATTTCTTCAAATTTCACGGTATAGAGTTGAATCAAATGAGCGTGCAGCAGTTATTGAAGTTAGATAGGTCGAAAGCGGTGCAGTTGGTATTGAAGTTTAAGAGATATCTAGTCAATGTGCGCAAGCTGAAACCTGCTTCAATTAATCGTAAAGTCAACGCTATTAAGGCTTTAGCGAAATATGCTTATGATGTTGGTGCTTGTGAATGGAAGTTAGACGTGGAAGCATTAAGGTCAGGGAAGGTTGAGTCTTATCGTGATACTAGAGGGGTTCCAGCAACAGATATTCAAAAAATTTTGTCGTATCCCGATCGCTCGACAATGGTAGGGAAAAGAGACTATGCGATGCTACAATTATTGTGGGGTAATGGATTGAGACGTGCAGAAGTCGTGGGGCTAGATATAGATGACATTGATTTAGGTGACAGCTCTTTATGGGTGAAAGGTAAAGGGAAATCAGACACGCTTCAGATTAAAATGAATAGTTCGACGCTTGAAGCTGTGGAAGATTGGTTGATTCCTAGACTAGACTACTATTACCCAACTGATGATAGTCTGTTTATAAGTCTTAGCAATGTTAGTCGGGGTAAGAGATTATGTGCGGAAACACTATATAATTTAGTAGATGAAGCGTCCAAAAGTGTTAGTATACCTAAGAAAATGAGTCCTCATAGAGTAAGGCATTCTGCAATCACTACTGTACTAGAAAGAAATGGTGGAGATGTCAGGAAAGCTAGGGATTTTTCTCGCCACGCGGATATCAAGACCTTGATGGTTTATGATGATAACCTTAATCAAAGTCAGGGAGAAATGTCTGATTTGTTAGACTTTTAGTTGAGTTATATTTTATATAGCGTCTAAACACAACTCTCTGAATTTTGTGGTAGGAAGAAAAACAATATAACAATATAGTTTTCAATCAAATAAAACTTTAATAGTTTTCTACTAATTACTGTGGGGTATGTGTTATCTAAATTCCACAAAAAAAATGCTGCCGTTAAATAATAACTAGCAACACTTATCACCCTTATAAAAAACAAAAAATATATACATTATTTCCTCTTTAATAATTCCTCAAGTCGCATCGTTCTACTTCTAAGCTCTTCAATTTTAGTTTCTAATATAGATATTTTTTCTAATATCTCACTGGTTACAGTGCGACTAATATTTCCTATACCATCAACATTATCCTTAAGCATTTTAACTTTAGTTGCAACTTCAGCAATGTTATAAACCTCTGCACTTTTATGTTCAATTTGGCGTTCTACTTCCATGTTATTGAAAGACTTTGTGATTTTTTTATACAGCTCGAACGCTTTCCATAAAATACCCGCTTCGCCAATCATTATAGTACCAATAAAAGCAATCTCTCCTATTGTGAAACTATGTTCTGTTAGTCCATCCATATTTTACCTCTAAATAATATACATTTACCTATCTATTATACATTGAATAACTATAAAATTACGCTTCGCGACTATTTATAGTTGTTTTAAAGTGTCCTGTGATAGGATAGTTAATAAGAATTGAGAGTTAATTATGAAAACAAAATTTTGGTACACGACACATAAAGATACTTCTATATCGTTACCTGTTTGGGATTTCAGAAGAGATAACTGGAAAGATGTAGAACCAGTAGTTTTGAGGAAGACAATGCTAGGGGCAATGCACCCAGGGATTGAAATGTGCATCGGCGAAGTTCCTACAATAACTGAAATTGAAGAAAATGTCCGCAATGGCTCCCAAGAAAATGTGGATTACTACATCGAGAAGATGAAACAGGGTATACCTTTTCACCGAAATGATGAGGGTGAAGAAACAGCTAGTAGATTTACTTTAGACATAGCTGGCGGTGCTAGGACACACGGGCGTGGTATTTACACTGCATCTGGATTAAATATCGGTCAGCTTTACTTTGGTGCAGATAACTCTATGGGATATATAAACTACGGTTCTATTTTAGTAACTGAATGTAGAAAGATTATCTCTGCTAACCTTGACATTCTAATCGTTGACGACGAAGACCCGGTTATTAGGGCAGCGGGTCTAGGTGATTCTCATGGTAAGTGCAAGAAAGAGGTACTGACCAACCTATCAAGAGGTGTAAAACGACAAAGACCAGAAGGTGAACCAGATACTCCAATGCAAGTAAGGATAGGCTTTCCAAATGAGTTCTTATTTAAGGGTACTATTGTTAGCTTTCCCGATGATACCCAACATCCAACTATTAATGAAATATATCCCGGCGAGTGGGATTTGATTCTACCATTAAGCGGTATTAAGGGTAATAAACCAGACCCAGGTAAGAAACTTATACGCAAGTTGTGTTATCTAGGTAACGTTCACTTTGCTGAGGAACGAGAAGCTATGGCATCACAGCAGTTTTGGATGTGGTACACTCCTAAAGCCATTAATTATGACATAATCCCAGTGTTAGAGGAGAAATGCGTAGAGCTAGCTGAAGCTGTGAGGTCTAGAACAAGAATAACCGAAGTATTCACAAACGTTGAACAAATGAGAGCTGATATAGGTTACATCGGTGAAATTGACCCTGAATCATGGGAAGCAGACGACGACGGCAGCAGTCCTGTGGGAGACGATGAACTGTCTGATGGTTTCGATGGTGAATATGTAGACCCTGTTGTTGAAATCCTTGCAGCAGATAAGTTTGGGACATTATTGGAACATCCTTGGATGACAAATAAGATAATTGAGCGGTTGTCGCGACGATGGAGGCGATATGCACTGAACACTCATGTGGTAATGAAATCTTATATGGCAATGCCTGATGATACCATACCAGATGGTCAATTTGTTTGCGGTTCTCTCCCCACAGGATACCACATCATTTTCAGGAATCCAATTTTACACTATGGCAGCATTAAGTTACTAAAGAATATTAACAACGGTGCTTACCCACACTATGAAGCACAACGGGGTACGATGTTTATGTCCCACCAAACAGCAGCCGATAGTCAGGGAGACTTTGATGGTGATTACTTTACAGCAATTCCACTTGATGAAGTACAAAGCCAATTTGCAGAAGAGCTAATTGATTTGATTAATACCGACTCAGGTTTTGCTCAAATTGAGTTCGACAACTACATCGCTGAAGAAAGTAACGTATATGGCCAAGATACCTTCAAGCATATCATCTTTGAGACTGTATTTAATGAGTATATTTGGGGCGATATTCCAACGATTACGAAGCCTAGTAAAGTAAAAATTACTGGTGAGATTGAGGAAGTATTTTATCGGTCAATGGATAATATCACTGGTATAGTTTCTAACATGATACAACACGCAAAGTCTAATATGTCATACAACCAGGAGGTTCTGATACCTAATTTTGATTGGAAGACTGGACTCTACGAAAGTGGTAGTACAACACGAATGACAATTATTGCTTTCTTAAGTCAGGAGATGCAGATTGCTGTAGATAGACTAAAGAATAACCTGTACCATAATATGCAGGGAATTAATATATGCCGTGGTGTTATTGAAGGATACGACAAGCCTAAATGGTTACACAACAGGGAGTATAAGGACTCTAACGCATATAAGAAGCAAATAATCCCATTAGGTACAGTATCACAAATAACTGACCCAGATACAGGTAGGAAAGTATGGGTAGATATGGGAGACAACACACACCCACAAGATGTAGTATCTCTAACTATAGCTGTAGTTAACCACTACTGGGAAGAGTGGGCTTCACAGAAAAATCATGTTAGTCAGTATAAATCATTTTTCCCTAAAGACTATGATGGGATTATGAAGCAGTACACTGATGCGATTCACAAGTGGTATGGTATTAGCATGACAGATGCAGCAAGTATCGGTAAAGTGAATCCAGGTACACCACAAGAGCAAGACCCGGAACCTTGGAAGTATATCGACGCACGAAAGAAAGCGATGCGTGTGGTGAGAAGCCAAGCAGACGATATTAGGTCACTGTTAGAGAACTTGGAAACAATTCTAACTGAGGAAGTTGAACATCGTGGTGTAGAAATACTACGCCGGATATGGAACCTAAACGACAAAGCATTGGTTAGAGAAGTATTTAATGATGTAGTTACCAACAACCCAACTGGAGTAATCCAAAACTCCAGTAACTACGAAATCGCAACTGGTTACAATTGGGCAGCGTCATTCTGGCATTCAGCTCATAGTCCTGGTGCATTAGAGACATCACTAGGAGGTAGCGTGTTTAAGCTATATAGTGACGAAATTGTTAAGAGATTATCTAAGGCTACTGAAATGAATGTAACAACTTGGTTTAACGGTCAAAGACATGAAATGGGAGACTATATATTTGGGTCTAGTAATTCTGTGGGTGACTACGATAACCATGACCGGAATAGCAAATTCCCAGTAAGGGCGATTAAGAGAGAAGATTCTCGTACAGTATTCATGCCTAGTCGTGTGGGAACAGACAGACGAATATTACCAACTACCTCTACAGAAGGAACTAAAGTACCTAATGTAATGCAGGCTATAGTTGAGAGACATGGCGTGAATAACGACCGTGCAAGCTCTCCACGATTTGTAATATTTGTGCGGAGTAGAGAAGGAAGACCGTGGCGATCGTTAGGAATTGTTTCGAGTGGAAAGAGTACACCGCCTTTGGATACTTTACTCGAAGTTGCATTGCATACCTACAAACTTACAGATGAGGTAGAGCCTATGATGATGAAAATCAACAGTGGGTTAAGTGGTATGAGAACTAAAGGTGGGATAATGGAATGGCGTAAAGCTGAATAGTTGAGGATAGGTGGATAGCGGGTTTGACATACTCCCGCTTGTTTTTTAACCTAACCCAAAAAAAGATTCTGCAAACCCTTCATATATTGGAGTTTGATTAACAGTTAACTTAGTTTTAGATTCACTTTCTAGTTCTAGATTTGACAAATACTTTTCTAAATAATGTATTGCCTTCTTGATATCTTCAACCCTATTCTCCTTACTTTCACCCTTTTTTCTAAGGATGTACTTTATGGAATTGCCCAAGTAATAGTCTAAACCATACTCGTCTACAATATGCCACGGTTGTATTTTGTGTTCGATGTAGTGAGTTCCACCAATTTGATAGTTTTTCATATTAAATAATCTTCAGTTTCAGTATAGGATGGGGCTGTTTCTGATATCACACCCTTATCAAAGTATACCAAACATAACCAGGTGTTCGCCTCTGTAATACTTCTAAGTATTCTCTCCAACTGTGGGGGGGCATCATCAAATAATGAATCTTCAACTAAAACTTCTTCAAATTCATAGTGCAGCATTTTACCTACAAATAAGTTCAAAACTGATTGCTGGCTGTAAAGCTCACCATTAGATTCTAAAGTGTACCAAGTCCAGTCATATCCGTGTTCAAACATACTCTTAACAACTTCACCCACATACTCAATTGCTGCAACTTGGTTTGAAAATTGATTTAGTTCTATGGAGGGAGTGCTAGGAAGATTAACAAACTCTCCAAAAAACTTATGAGCGTGTTTATGTTCAAATTTTTTCCTGTTTTTCAATACATAATTTTCTGCATTCACATAAGGTAATATTTGGTCTATCCATTTAGAATCGCTCTGTCTTGGAACCAAAACTACGTCATCCCAATACTCAAAAGATTCGAGCCGATTAATTAATTCCTGTTCAGTTTTATAGTACATAATATATTACAAATAAACTACATTATTATAATTTTAACCCTTTTTTTCCTGAGTTGGCCTCGCTTCATAAATATATAGGCTTTGCCTTTCGGGTTGATGTTTTAATGTATCTAATTAATCAATGCCTACCCTTACACAATTAAATCAAGATGCAGATTATCTAATCAAACTAATTGACGCTTGTGAAGATGATTCAGAGTTAACTACAATTCTTGAATCAGAACTTGACGTAAAGTACCAAGAAATTAGCAGTAAGATTGATGCGTATATTTACGTCGCCCGTAAACTTGAGGCTGAAGCAGACTTTCTCTCCACAGAAATAAAGCGGATGCGTGAACTAGCCGAAAGCAAACGATCGGTAGCAAAACGATTAAAATCGGCAATCATGCAAAGTATGATAGGTAGCGGTTCTAAAAAGCAGTCAACAAATTACTATTCCCTAACAGTTGCTTCTAATTCTGTACATACTTTTGAACTTGCAGATGTGTCTGAATTTCCTGATGAGTTTTTAGTTACTGAAACAATCGTTAAGATTGACAAAGTGAGGGTAAAAAATGCTGTAGATGAAGATGGATTACTCTATAATAAAGATGGTAAAGTCATTGCTAAACTCTACAAAGGAAAACATCTTCGCGTCCGATAATAGGACAAATATTGTATAATGTAGTAGAAAGATAGGAATAATATAATGGCTTGCCAAGGTAAATGTAACATAACAACCCATGATATGGGATATTCAGTCGTAAAGTCATGTGCAGGGTGTGGAAGAGTATGGGAGTTACCAAAGAAAGTAGCAACTTTCCCAGCAGGAACAGAACATGAAAAAACTGAAACTGAAGCTGAAGTAAATACTCCAGAGCAACTGGCTATAGAGCAGGCTTTGCCATTCACTGTAGTTGTATTTGGTGATGAGAAATAAATAACATGGATATAGGATTATGCGTAACAGGCGCAAGGTTTATTGACAACAATCAGGCAGTAATTGTCAGAAACTCAATTAAGAATTTAATTGAAGATATTAAATCTGCAACAAAATTCGATAACATTCAATTCCATGTCGGTGATGCGATGGGTGTAGATACCATAGCAAGACGTTATGTAAAGTTCTACGCCCAAAATAATAATTGGATGGTGGTAACTGACCATGTAGTTAAGGACAGAAATAATAAAGCGTCATACGCTCAAAGAAGTATGGGCATGGTTAATCACTGCCATCAAGTTAATTCAGAAAAAGACAACACTATAATTATTGGCTTTCCTAATAAACCTTGTCCTAAAGAAGTAACACCCCATAATCCTTTCTGTGGCTCTGGCTCTGGAACGTGGGCTACTCTAGCCTATGCTAAATCTAAAGGGATGATTATTGAAATTGTCCCTTTAATCCAAAAAATACCAGCACCGCATTGGCTTCTCTCATAGCTGTTACCAGTTATGTCTGGAAAATGAAACACTTTTTAAATCCGTTTAGTAGTTTTTTAGACTGCTTTATTACCTGGCTAATACTGATGGAATCCGATTCTAATAACAATAGTTTTGTTTACAGCGAGTTCACAATTGCGCGATTTGTTTTTTGGGATTCCATCTCTAATATCGACTAACAAATAATTTAGTTGATATATGCTACGCAATTTTTTGTGATGATTTTTTAGTTAAATAAGGAAAACTACAATGCTACTATTTGAAAATAATGCTGCTATTCTCAAGTCCCAAGTTTACACTCCAGAATGTGAGGTAGGTTCAGAAATTCTGTTCAGGGTTGACATGAAAGACGGCTGCATTAAGTTAGATTCAGAGCCACTACTTGATGAAAATGGTAATGGTATCCCTTTTCGTTTCTACGCTCTAGCTTGTAAACCATTCTTTGGGGATATCGGTTTAAGTTCTAACTACAGTTGGGTTAAAGTTTTACTAATCCCATTAAGTAAGCATAGTCTAATTGAGTTCAGTAAACTAACAGTATGTTCGCTTTATTTGAGAGGTGATTCTCGTAACAACTTCATTAAGGCTAACTCTCAAGCACCAGCAAAAGGTATTGACGTGAGTAATGCTGTTATGGCAACTTCATTTGGTCGTGTCGAAAAGTCAACAGCAGCAGGTGGTACTAAAGTTAATACTCGACCAGCAGTGTTTAAGTTTGTTCAACCAGAAGGTGATGAGGGTACAGCTATTAAAATCTTCCAGAAAGAAATGGGTAGTCATCGTGAGAAAATAATTAAGCTATTATCCTATAACTCTGGTAACAATTTAATCGAGCTATTAGATGATGGTAAAGATGCAGAACGCATCGAAGGATTCAAGCAAGGTAAAACTATTGCAGGTAGCAATGAAGAATATTATTTACCAGCTTCTTCTGTTACTAATGGTAGCGTAGAAACAAGCGTTGCTAATTTTTAATGAATAAAGATTAAATACTACTATAAGCAGGCTGTAAAGTCTGCTTTTTTTTTTACCATGCTAACTGAACACCAACAAGAAATATTTGATAAAGTTATTGACTGGTATCGTAATAATGACGATTCAAACTTCTTATGCCTCAAAGGTGCAGCGGGTACTGGTAAAACATTCGTTGCGAGTACAATTGCTGCCAGATTACACTGTCAACTTGAGCGCATCTTAATTACTGCTACTACAAATTCTGCTGCTAAAGTAATTGGCGATAAGTCAGGTATCGAGTCAATGACAATCCATCGACTTTTAGGATTGAGGATTGCTAATAATGAAGATAAATTATTTCTGGAAAAGTCCAGTTCTTACTACCAGAACAAAACAAATTATGACCTCGTGGTTATTGACGAAGCTAGTATGGTTAACCAGGAGATATTTGATGAAATAATCACTAGCGACCGTTCCAAAAAATGGCTATTCGTTGGAGACCATTGTCAATTAACTCCTGTTGAGGGCGATATGTCACCATGTTTTACTCTCCCCACAGTTCAACTAACTGAAGTTGTGAGACAAGATGATGATAATCCAATATCTAATGCAATACAGGAAGTAAGAGTTTTAATTGAAAATAATATCCCTAGAATGCCTAATTTATCTACTAGCTTTACTGATGATAAGTCTAATGGTCTCTGGTACTACGATATAAGTCAGATTAGAAATTGGTACGCCCAAGCGATAGGGTGTTTCAAAAGCAAAAACGGTAGTACGTTAGAACACGGTCGCATCGTCACTCTCAAAAATAAAACTGAGAACTTCTTTAATAACACTATTAGAAAAGCTGTTATTGATTCTGATGAGCCGTTCACCTGTGGGGAAATTATCAGGTTCAAATCTTCATACATGGAATGTGGCTCAATGGTGATGCCGTCTGGTTCGGCACTAACAATTGAAAAAGTTACTCAGACTACTATCAATCCAAACGAATTTAGCCACTTTTTACCGGAAGCTGCAATACCTGGATATTTCCTTAAAGGTCTGGATGAGTATGGAAAACCTAAAATTGTTCTAACCATAGCACCAGGTTGTGAAGGTATGCTTGAAAGATGGAAAAATATATCAGCAGCTTCACTTAAAAATCTACCACGTCATCGCAAAGGTGCAGCATGGAAAATGTGGTGGGATTTCACAAATGGTATTGCAGATGTAAGTTATCGTTATGCCTCTACAGTGAGACGAGTTCAAGGTGAGACTATAACTAATGTATTTCCTGTAGTCAAGGATTTAATGTCTTCTCCCACAGAAGATTCAAAGCTGAGAAATCTGTATGTTGCACTGACAAGAGCTAAGTCAAAAATAATTGGAGTTAACTAAAAAACTAAGGCGGTATAGGGTATAAGGTAAATAGTAAACATATACCGCTTTTTTTTTATTCTATAACCCTAAACACAGGTTATCAACTTTACAGACATCATCAGCCCACAAACTATCAATCATCAGAACAATCCCTGGAGGTGCGGACGTTGAACGTTGACTCCACAAATAATTTCAGTTATTAAGGATGTTTGGGTAGTGGTTAAAATGGTCTATCAAAATCATAGAACGATTCAAGTCAATACTGAGTAATAGATAAGGATTTTTATTAATAAGTTTTACTTATAAAAAGTTTAAAAAGTATTTCAAGTTCTTTTCAACTTGATTTTCTAGACAATCAAAACTCTACTTTAGTCA
>JAAUYK010102176.1_pt1 | contig 21669 bp, 22 predicted proteins | sample 7278021 | NCBI WGS metagenome assembly JAAUYK01 (sample SAMN14350223, study PRJNA611818) | marine sediment metagenome | isolation source: surface marine sediment (1.8m) | place: French Polynesia: Moorea | collected 2018-08
CGGACTTGGGCTGGCGGCCGCCGAAGCCTCGGCGGAGTCGGTCCTCAGGGCCAAGGTCCACGCCGACCTCAAGAACCACGACCCGATCTGGACCACGGCCTATATCACGCGCAACCACGGCTACATGGTCTACGACACGCTCTTTGCCATGGACGAGAAGTTCGAGGTCCATCCTCAGATGGCCGAGGGCGCCGTGGTCAGCGACGACGGGCTGGTCTACACCATCACGCTGCGCGACGGCCTGAAGTGGCATGACGGGACGCCGGTCACCTCGGCCGACTGCATCGCCTCGATCGCCCGCTGGGGCAAGCGCGACGGCATGGGCCAGCAGCTCATGTCCAACATGGCCTCCATGGAGGCGGTCGACGACAAGACCTTCAAGCTGACCCTGAGCAAGCCCTGGGGCCTGGTCCTGCCTGCCCTCGGCAAGATGAGCTCCAACGTGCCCTTCATGATGCCCAAGGCCATGGCCGAGACCGACGCCTTCGAGCAGGTCCCCGAGATCATCGGCTCGGGGCCCTTCAAGTTCGTCAAGGACGAGTGGGTGCCCGGCAGCAAGGTGGTCTACGTCAAGAACGAGGACTACGTGCCGCGAAGCGAGCCCGCCAGCGGCCTCGCCGGCGGCAAGGTGGTGCATTTCGACCGGGTCGAGTGGCTCTACATCCCCGACCAGAACTCGGCGATGAACGCCCTGATCAACGGCGAGATCGACTTCTTCGAGGAGCCCCAGACCGACCTGGTACCGGTGCTGGAAGCCTCGCAGGGCGTGGTCGTCGAAGTGATCGACACCAAAGGCAGCCAGGGCTGGCTCCGGATGAACCACATGCACCCGCCGTTCGACAAGGCGGAGGCGCGCCAAGCGGTGCAGCTCATGGTCGACCAGCCGACCTACCTCCAGGCCATCGCGGGTGATCCAAAGTTCTTCCAGACCTGCCCGGCGATGTTCGTCTGCGATACGCCCTATGCCACGGACGTCGGCTCCGAACGGGTGATGAGCAACGACCAGGCCAAGGCGATCGAGATGCTCAAGGAGGCCGGCTACCACGGGCACAAGGTCGTCCTGATGCATCCGACCGACCTGCCGACCTTGAGCAACGCCACCCAGGTCACGGCCCAGCTGATGCGCCAGGTGGGCTTCGACGTCGAGGTTCAGGCCATGGACTGGTCGACCCTGACCTCGCGCCGGGCCGAGACCAAGGCCCCGGCGGACGGCGGCTGGAACGTCTTCCATACCTCCTGGATCTCGCCCGACCTCATGCACCCGGTCGCCAACATCGGCGTTTCGGGCGGCTGCGAGGAGAAGGCCTGGTTCGGCTGGCCCTGCGATCCGGAAATCGAGAAGCTGCGCGAAGCCTTCGCTTTCGAGACCGATTCCGCGAAGCAGAAGGCGCTCGCCGAGCAGGTCCAGGGCCGCGCCATGGAGATCGTCACCTACGTGCCGATCGGCCAGTACCAGGAGCCGCAGGCCTGGCGGGACAACGTGACCGGCGTCATCAAGTCGCCGGTCCTGGTGTTCTGGAACATGAAGAAGAACTGAGCGGCAACGCTCGTCCGGCCCGCCGGCTTCGATCGCCGGCGGGCCGCTTTCCTTGTTCTCTCCAGACGAATTCTAGCTTGCGGCCGGCGCGTCCGCCGGCTGTCCGACCTCGCGCAGGTGGCAGGCGACCGTGTGGCCCGGCTGGACCTCGACCAGGGCCGGCGCCTCCTCGCGGCAGCGCCGCATCACGTAGGGGCAGCGGGTATGGAACCGGCAGCCGCGCGGTGGGCTGATCGGGCTCGGCACGTCGCCCTGGAGGATGATCCGCTGCCGCTCGATCTCCGGGTCGGGCACCGGCACCGCCCCGAGCAGCGCCTCGGTGTAGGGGTGCAAGGGGGTGGTGAAGAGCGTCTTCTTGTCGGTCAGCTCGACGATCTGCCCCAGGTACATGACGGCGACCCGGTGCGAAATGTGCTCAACCACCGCGAGGTCGTGCGAGATGAAGAGGTAGGTCAGGCGGTATTCTTCCTGGAGGTCCATCAGCAGGTTGATCACCTGGGCCTGGACCGAGACGTCGAGCGCGGACACCGGCTCGTCGGCGACGATCAGACTGGGGCTCAGGGCGAGCGCCCGAGCGATGCCGAGGCGCTGGCGCTGCCCGCCGGAGAACTCATGAGGGTACTTCAGCATGTGCTCGCGCTTCAGCCCGACCCGCTCGAACAGTGCTGCGACCTGTTCTTTGCGCGCCGAGCGCGTGGTGCCGTTGCGGTCGTAGTTCTCCAGCGGCTCGGCCACGATGTCGCCGGCAGACATGCGCGGATTGAGCGAGGAATAGGGGTCCTGGAACACGATCTGCATCTGCCTCCGGTAAGGCAGCAGGTCGGCGCCGTGGAGCCGGGTGATGTCCCGGTCGTGCAGGTTGATCGTGCCGTCCGTGGTGTCGATCAGGCGCATGATCAGCTTGCCCACCGTGGTCTTGCCGCAGCCGCTCTCGCCGACCAGGCCCAGGGTCTCGCCCCGTCGGACGTGGAACGACACGCCGTCGACCGCGTAGACGTGGCCGACCGTCGACGAGAAGAGGCCCTTCTTCAACGGGAAGTACTTCTTCAGCCCTTCAACTTGCAGGACCGTCTCCGTCGCGTTCCCGTTGCCCGCGCCGCCGGTCATGGCTCCGCCAGTCTCCCGGCCTCGAAGCAGGCAACGCGGTGGTTTGGGCGCAGGGCTTCGAGCGCTGGCGACGCGCCGCGGCAATGCTCGGTCGCGTGGTCGCAGCGCGGCGCGAAGGCGCAGCCGGGAATGTCCTGCAGCAGCGAAGGCACGGTCCCCGAGATCTCCTGGAGCCGGTAGCGCGTGTCCTCGACGACGCGGTTGAGCCGGGGAATCGACCCCATGAGGCCCCGGGTGTAGGGGTGCAGGGGTCGACCGAAGAGCTCCCGGGCCGGCGCTTCCTCGACCTTGCGCCCGGCGTACATGACGATGACCCGCTCGGCCATCTCGGCGACCACGCCCAGATCGTGGGTAATCAGGATGATCGCGGTCCTCAGGTCCTCCTTGAGTTCCAGCATGAGATTGAGGATCTGCGCCTGGATCGTGACATCGAGCGCGGTGGTCGGCTCGTCGGCGATCAGCACCTTGGGATTGCACGACAGCGCCATGGCGATCATCACCCGCTGACGCATGCCGCCTGACATCTGATGGGGATACTCGGTGAGGCGCTGCCGGGGATCCGGAATGCGCACCAGGTTGAGCATCTCGGCGGCGCGGTCGTCGGCTGCCTTCCTGGAGAGGCCCTGGTGCAGGATGATGGATTCCGAGATCTGTCGCCCGACCGTGAGCACCGGGTTGAGCGAGGTCATGGGCTCCTGGAAGATCATGGAGATCGCGTTGCCCCGGATGTCGCGGATCTCCCGCTCCGACGCGGTCAGCAGGTTGCGCCCCTCGAAGAGGATGCGTCCCGAGACGATGCGCGCCGGCGGCTGCGGCAGAAGCCGCAGGATCGACATTGCCGTGACGCTCTTGCCGCAGCCCGACTCGCCGACCACGCAGAGGGTCTCGCCGCGGCGCAGCGCGAAGGAGAGTCCTTCCACTGCACGCACCACGCCGTCTCGTGTCTCGAAGTGAATCCTGAGGTCGTCAACCTCGAGGATCGGATCCGACGCCTCCTGCGGTCGATCGGCTTCCGAGAGCGCGGCCGGCCCGGCCATCTAGCGCATCCGCCGCGCGATGCGCGGGTCCAGGGTGTCACGCAGGCCGTCGCCCAGGATGTTCACGGTCAGCACCATGAAGGCGAGGCAGAGGCCGGGGAAGAAGATGATCCAGGGCTTGATCTGAAAGAACACCCGGCCCTCGGCCATCATGTTGCCCCAGCTCGGCACCTCGGGCGGCGTGCCTGCGCCGAGGAAGCTGAGCAGGGCCTCGACGATCATCGCCGAGGCGCAGACGTAGGTTGCCTGGACCATCAGCGGCGCGAAGGTATTCGGCAGGATGTGGCGCAGCAGGATCTTGGGCAGGCGCGTGCCCGAGGCGACCGCCGCCTCGACATAGGGCTGCTCGCGGATGGTCAAGACGACCGCGCGCACCAGCCGGACCACGCGCGGGATCTCGGGCACGGTGATGGCGATGATCACGTTCTGCACGCTCGAGCCGAAGAGCGCCATGAGGGCGATCGCGAAGAGGATCCCCGGGATTGCCATCAGACCGTCCATCACCCGCATGACCGTGGCGTCGATGATGCGGACGTAGCCGGCCAGGAGCCCGATGACGAGGCCGATCGCCGTGCTGAGGACGGCGACGCTGAGGCCGACCGTCAGCGAGATCCGAGTGCCGAAGACGGTCCGGGCGTAGACGTCGCGGCCTAGGTGGTCGGTGCCGAACCAGTTGGTCTCGCTGGGCGGCTTCAGGCGGTTGATCGGGTTCAGCTCCAGCGGGTCGCTGGCCAGCCAGGGCGCGAAGACCGCGACCGCGGTCATGGCGGTCAGGATCGTTACGCCCACGACGACGGTGGGATTGCGCCGGCCGAATTCGAGGGTCCGTTCGAGGCGCCCCTTCGGCGCCTCCAGCGCCAGGTCTCCCGGTACCGCAACCATCGATGCCGCTTTCCCCGTCTAGTAGCGGATCCTCGGATCCAGGAAGGTGTAGGCGATGTCGACCATGAGATTGATCAGCACGTAGATCCCGGCGAACAGCAGGATGATGCCCTGGATGATCGGGTAGTCGCGCCGCAGGATCGAGTCGACGGTCAGCCGTCCCAGCCCGGGAATGTTGAACACGCTCTCCGTGACCACCACGCCGCCGATCAGCAGCGCGATGCCGATGCCGATGATCGTAACGATCGGGACCGCGGCGTTCTTCAGGGCGTGACGCAGCAGGACCACGGTCGAGGCCAGACCCTTGGCGTGGGCCGTGCGGATGTAGTCCTCGGTCAGGACCTCCAGCACGCTGGCCCGGGTGATGCGCGCGATCAGCGCCGTATAGAGCAGGGCGAGGGCCAGGCTGGGCAAGGTGATGCTGCGCAGGAACGGCAGGAAGCCCTGCTCGATCGGCACGTAGCCCTGGACCGGGAACCACTTCAGCTGGATCGCGAAGACGTACATCAAGATATAGCCGATCACGAAGACCGGCACGGAGAAGCCGAGGACCGCGACCACCATGGTCAGGCGGTCGATGATCGAGCCCGCCTTCCAAGCGGCCAGCACGCCGAGCGGGATGGCGACCACGACGGCGATCACGATGGTCGCGAGCGACAGCGCCAGGGTCGGCTCGATCCTCTGCCGGATAAGGTCGGCGACCGGCAGGTTGGAGAAGATCGAGATTCCGAGGTCGCCGTGCAGCAGATGCCACACCCAGGTGCCGAACTGGATGTAGATCGGCTGATCGAGGCCGAGCTTGGCGCGGATCCGCTTGATGTCCTCCGGGCTCGCGTAGTCGCCGGCGATCACCGCGGCCGGATCGCCGGGCGTGAGGTGCAGCAGAAGAAAGACGAAGATGCCGACGACCGCCATCACCGGGATGGTCGAGAACACGCGTCGGATGATGTAGGTGTGCATGCGGCGCCCGATGAAGTGCCTGGCCGTGTCGGCGGCAGTGTTTCAAGTGTAGTCGCCACGTCGCGTCGCGGTAAAGGCGCGTGAGAGCGATGCCTCCGCCTGCCGCCCTGTGTGGGCCGGGGGACCGAAGAGAGGTGCAGAGGACCGACACGACCTGCCAGGCGGACGCCTTGCGCCCCCTCTAACGCCGCGATCGCGGTCGATCTCCTTCTATTGCTCGTCCGAAACGCCGATTCTGCCCTCGTCCTCGGTAAAACTGCCGGAACTCTGTCGGCTGCATTATTGGCAAGGATTTACGGACATTACCTACGAGATCCAGAATTGTTAGCGTTGCGTCTCTGGGAAAGAATGCCTCCTGCTGTGGCAAAAGCCACACTTAGGAAGTTCGTCTTGCGATAAAGATGGATTATGGGGGAGCAGTGAGTGCTGTTTGATAATCAAAACGAACGGATAACCGGTAAGAACACCAACCGTTTGGCCGATCTGAAGCCGATCTAGGTTTGTCCAAATTCGATTGGTCAGGCACTCCCCCGGGCAACTCCAGACCGTGTTCGCCGGAGGAGGCAGATCATGACATATCGAAACGCGACAAGAACTGCTGCAATCGCGTGCTGCTGCCTGTTTGCCACAGCATGCGCCGAGTGGAATTCGATCTATCGGACCCAGGATCTCAAGAACGAATCACTCGTGACCGATGCGAAGCAGCGTGTCGTCTTGAACGTGCCCGCGCGCGGCGGGCCCGCGGTCAACATGCCGGCAAGAATCTACTGCGCGGAGCCCAGTCCGGACGTTGCGCAAGCCCTCTCCCAGAGCCTGTCAGCCGCCCTTGAGGTGGAGATTGGGAGCAAGGGAAAAGGGTCCGGGCAAGTCGCCCAGTCATCGGTGGAGAGCATTGCCCAGCTGGGCGAGCGCTTGGCCACGATCCAGCTTCTGCGTGACGGTTACTACCGAACCTGTGAGGCCTACGCGAACGGCGCCGTGTCGGATACCACCTACGCCATGATCCTCGGGGGCATCGACGACGTGATGGCCACGCTCCTTTCGGCGGAACTGGCGGCGGGCGCTTTTGGGCGTGCCCTCGCAAAGGCAGGCGGCGAAAGCGCCGCCGGAACGGGGCTTGGACCGGGCGTGGATCCCGAAAAGATTGCGGCAGCTCAGAAGGAGCAGGTTGACTTCCAGGCCGAGATAGCCGCGGAGGAAAAGCGAAAGGAGCAGGCGGAAGCTGCCGGCAATCAAGACGACGTCAAGAAGTCTGAAGTCAAGCTGGCAGAGCTCCGTGTCAAAGAGCAGGGCGCCGCCGATCGACTTCGGGAAGCAAAAAGGCCGAGTGCATTCGCTTCGGCTTCCAGTCGACCGGGCCAAAGCATCGGCCAATTGTTACGGCAAGGGTCTACGAACAGCGCACAGGCTGTAACGGCAATACACCGGACTTTCATCGAACAACCCAATCTCGATGCCTTGTTCGTCGCCTGCGTAACGGCGCTCGACCGGACGCATCCCCTCAATAAAGACGGTGTAGATCCCTCGACACCGATGGTGTTGTACACCAGCGGTGAGTATCTCAAGGGAAAGCCAAGAAGAACCGTCTTCACCGAGGTTTGCGAGAATCTCTTTTCGGTACCTGCTGCAGACGCTCAGGGACAAATTCCGAACGCCAATCACATGCCCTTCTTCAAGATACTCGACATCGGGTTTAAGATCAGAACAGAAACCGGCCGACAGAAGGTGCATATGAGCTGTCTTCGCCAGATCGAGGATGCCGATAGATCCTGTAAACAGGGCGACCAGAACTACTGCGTTCACAGGGATAAACTTCTAATCTTCTGCAATGGGGACAATAACTAAGCGCACAGCCCCCCATCGAAGGCGGCGTGGAGGCTAGAACTCGTTGATCCTGTCTAGCGGGAAGATCGGGCGCCGCAGCTCGCGATAATCCAGGCGGCTGTTGTCGGACGTCGTGACCCCCTCACCGTCGCAGGTCAGCGTCGTACCGGCGATCGGCGCGAACCCGGCACGGTAGTGGATCCTCGACTTCAGGATCAGATAGCGCGTCACCCTCGGATCGATTCCGACACTGGTGAAGATGCCGAGGTCCCAGGGCTCGTGATGGCGGGAGACGACAACGATCTTCATGCCATCGCTTTCCAGGACCGCGGTCGGGCCCGTGTGGACCTCCATGCCAGTGTACATCGGCCCGCGCACGGTCCAACGGCCGTCGCTCAGCACCCTCACCTGTCCCGTGATCTTCAGCGGCCGGCCCTTCAGCCCGACGCTGGGCATGTCGGTGCGGCCGCCCAAGTGGATCGTCACCGTCGCCCCGACGCCCGCCGACTGCATGGCTTCGACGGCGGCCGGATCCCAAACCGCCGCCACGGCGACGTCGCGCAGGCCCTGGCGCCGCACCTCTTCGATCACCGTCATGACGTCCTGCGTCCCGCCGGAACCGACGTTGTCCGCGTGGTCCAGCAGCAGCACGGGCCCCTCCTCCAGCCCGGCCGCTTCGGCGACGGTTTCCGTCAGCAGCCGGTGCCGATAGACGAAGTCCTCCCGCGCCGACCAGGCCGCGTCGAGCAGGCGGTCGCGCGCCGCCTCGGCGCGGGCGCGGTCGCCGTCGGCGACGGTCAGCGCCGACACGCCGGCATCGGGAATATCGGCCAGGGGAAAGCCGCCGAACAGGGTGGCGGCCAGGCAGCCGCCCGCCTCTTCCGCTTCGGCCATCGCCTGAAGCCGCTTCATCGGCTGGTCCGCCGTCCCCATGCGCAGGGTCTGGGCCAGCAGCGGCGCCCGGCCCCAAGCCTGCACAGGCTCGACCTCGCCGGCCAGAGCGCGCAGCAGCACCCGGCCGATCTGCTCGCCGACCGCATACATGTCGACGTGGGGATAGGTCTTGTAGCCGATCGAGACGGTGGAATTCTCGACCATGACCTCGGTCAAGTTGCAGTGCAGATCATAGGTGCAGGCGATCGGCAGTCCCGGCGCGACACGGCGCAGCTCGGCGAGCAGCGCGCCCTCGCCGTCCGACAGGTGTTCGACCACCATGGCGCCGTGGAGGTCGAGCAGCGCCCCGTCGAACCCGCCCTTCGCCGCCGGCTCGACGATGGTCTCGACCATGCGCTCGAAGCAGGCCCTTTCAACCGGGGCGCTAGGCATGGCCTCGGCGGCCAGGGGCGTGGCGATATCCGCGCCCGCGCCACGGGCGAGGTCGAGATAGGCGCCGATTGGCGTGTTGGTTCCGCCCAACGCCCCGGGCACCGCCTCGCCCCGGTGCAGGCACCAGCTCTCGAAGCGGCGCCAGTCGGTCGGTACCGGCGAGAAGGTGTTGGTCTCGTGCTTCATCATCGCGACCAGAAGCCGCATCACAGCCTCCTTGGGCTGTCTCTTGTCCGTTTGTTGCTGTGAACAAGGTTAGCCCAGACCGGAGGAGAACTTCAGTATCGGAAAACCTCCGGGCGCAACATCACGAGTCCTCCGGGCTCCAGTCCGTGACCGTTTCCCAGTCGCCCTTCTCCTCCGCGCGCTCGAAAGCGCAGCCGACATCGGCGCGAAAGATCTGGAGCAGCGTCGGATCGCGGTCGGCCAGCCAGTAGATGTTGCAGATCCTGATGTTGCCGGCGTCCTCCATGAAAGCCTCATCCTCGTCGCCACGATACAAGCGCCAACCGGAATCCTCGGGCCGTTCGGACCCCTCGCGGTAGGCCCAACAGGCCTGCCGCCCAGACTCGAGAACGAGTGCCGAGACCACAGCGGACTGCTCGCCAATGGTCAGGTAGGAGGGATCATCGGGCGTCAAAAGGGTCCGGGCTATATGGTTTGCCTGGAACTCTATGGTGTCGCCAAGCTCCAGATCATGGATGTAGACCGGCTGGTTATCGAGTACGCCGCAATAGCGGCAGATCGCGCCGTCCTCGATGCGCTCATTGACCTGGACCCACATGCGCTCGGCGCGGGGCTCGTCCTCGCCGGGGTCTCTCAGAATGAAGTGAAGACGTACAAGGTCGCCCACCTGGCACTCGTGGCGTTTCTTGGCCGAAGGGATGAAAAAGCTTTCGGGCGATGCTTGGGCGGCGGTCACGACGTCTTCAAGATACCAGCTGCGCATCGTTCGGGCCCCCGGGAATCGACCAACCGGGAAAACTAGCCGAAAGTGGTAAAGGCTGCGTTTCCGTCCGAGAGAGGCTGCTTCGAGCCGATCACTAGATCGACAGCCGACCCGACTCCGCCAGCCCGGTGACGACTTTGCCGGGAGACCGCACCGGCCGCCCGGGCGGGTCCATCGCCCCGAGGAGATCGACCAGGGACCACATCTCGGCCTTGGCGGCCTCCTCGCTGCGGCTGGGGGTGCGGCCCCGGAACACCTGCAGGTCGTCGAGCACGGTCAGCCCCTCGAGAAAGAGTTCCCGATAGATCACCCGGTCCCGGACGTCGCGCGCCAGGCGATAGCCGAGCGAGGCCTGGAGCTGCTTCAGGACTTGTTCCAGCTGTATCTGGTTGCGGGTCTGGGGCCTAGACACCCGGTTACGTACCACGATCCAATCGAGCGGCTGCCCGCCCGCGATCATACGCGAGCCCCAACGGTCCAGCACGCTCAGGCAATAGCGACTCGGCCCCACCACGGTCTGACCGGATTCGTCCATGCGGACGAGGATATGCAGGTCGACGAAGCTGTCGTTGAGCGGCGTCACCAGGGTGTCGGCCAGGACATGGGCCAGCCTGGAGCAGAAGGTGTCGCTGCCGGGCGTATCGACGACGATGTAGTCATTCTCCAACAGCGCCTGGAAAGACTCGGCGATCCGCGTCGTGTCTTCCGCCTCCGCCGCCGCCGTGCTGTCGGCGGTCGAGTGATGCAAGGTTCGGTGGGCGGGCACCTCCAGCGCCGGATTCCCGGCCCCGCGTTCCCTGGCGGCCCGTCGCTTGCGATACTCCACGAATGCGGTGAAGGACTTCTGCTCGCTGTCGAGGTCGAGCGTCCCGACCGCGTAGCCGCATTTCATCAGGGCGACGGCGATGTGCATCGCCAATGTTGACTTGCCGGTTCCGCCCTTCTGGTTTCCCACCGTGATCACGCGCGGGCGTACCGCGCGTTCGAACCAAGCGGACTTGAGGTCTGTCTTCATCAGGGCTGCTCGTTGCCTGCGTTCGAGAGTTCGTTCGATGACAGCTTTCGCGTTCCGCGGTCCTCTCCAGGACTCTCATAGAGTTTCATGACTTGCTTTGTGGGGCAACAATATATTGCCGAGTGTCAGGGCGGGAGATACTATATGTATTGATAAGGGGCAGTTTGTGTCGGAAGACTCGGCCTGCGGCACAACGCTACGCCTTCCCAAGTCCGGGGCATCCATCATCGGACAGTGAAGGCGGGACTGAAACGGAGGGAATTTGTATGCGCGTCCTGGCCTTTGCGAGCCAAAAAGGAGGATCGGGGAAAACCACGTTGGCGGCCAACGTGGCCGTTCAGGCGGAACGTGAAGGGAGCGGCCCCGTCGCTTTGATCGACACCGATCCCCAGGGCAGCTTGGCGGAATGGTGGAACCAGAGAAGCGATCCGACGCCGGTGTTCGCCCACGTCTCGGTCGCGCACCTGCCGGAACATATCGCGCAAATGGAGGCGCGCGGAATCAAGCTCCTGGTCATCGACACGCCGCCGGCGATCAAGGCGACCATCGGCCATGTCGTCAACGCCGCCGACCTCGTGGTGATTCCAGTGCGGCCAAGTCCGCACGATCTGCGCGCCGCAGGGAAGACGGTGGATATCGTCGAGAGCCTCGGCAAGCCTTTGGTCTTCGTCATCAACGGCGCCCATCCGACGGCGAGAATTACCACGGAGGCGGCGATCTCCCTGTCCCAGCATGGACCGCTCTGTCCCGCCGTCATTCGTCAGAGAACCGACTACGCCGCGAGCATGATCGACGGGCGCGCGGCCATGGAGATCGCCGGGAACTCGAGATCCCCCGAAGAGATCGCGCAGCTCTGGTCCGACCTCAAGGAGAGGCTGGAGAAAGGCCGCCGGCATCGAGCCCATTGGCCGCGCACCGCCCCGACAGAGAACTATCAGGCCAACACTGCGCTTTAAGGCCTGTTGTCAGTTGCGTCGCGCTCCTGGTCCGAGTGAAATCGACCCGCTGTTAGGCGCGAGGAGGAAGGACATGCCGAGCATATTCGACGACGAGCAACGTGGCAGCGGGTCGATTACGCCGGATCCCTTCGGGACGGGGCGAATTTGCGCCGGGGCGGCGTCGCGGAAGGCCTTGTGCGGCCCCACCCCACGGCGCCTCCCGCTCCTGGCCCCGGCGCAAATGCGCTCCCGCCAGGAACGCGACGTAACCGACAACAGGCCCTAGGCAACAATGGCGAACAGCAAGAAGAAGGCAAAAGCGGCGTCCCTGACCGGAGACCTTCTGGTCCGCGAGAGAGGAAACAGCAAGGCGGGCTTCGTGCTGGTTGGCGGGCGTGACGCCCCATCGCGGGCCAGTCCGGCGGAGGTCGCCGCCACTGAACCGGCGGCGGCCCACGACATGGAAGCCCGGCCGCCAAAGGCGCAGCTCCGCAGCATTGACCTAAGCCCTGCGGGCGGGAATTCCGCGGATCCGCAGGCGCTGGTCCAGGCCTTGCGGGGCGGCCAGATCGAGCAGGCTGAGCAGCTGTTCGGCGTCATGACCGGGCTCTCCGCCCGGAAGGCCAAAAAAGTTCTCTACGGCGACTCGGGCCAAAGCCTGGCCATGGCCTGCCGCGCGCTCTGCTTCGACCAGTTGCAGTTCGCCTCGACCTTCATCCTGACCCGTAAGCTTGGCCTCCCGGAAGCGGAAGCCGACCCCAGGTTGCTCAGCCGCGCGAGCCAGGTCTTCGAGGAAACCGGGCAAGAGGCCGCGCTTGAAGTCTTGGACGCCTGGCGCCAGGACGACGACCGCGCGTAGACTGTCTGTGTCGCCGCGCCCCCGCCGGGCCGGGCAGCTTGGGGGCAGAGAAGCGTGTCCATCGTCATTCACCACAATCCCGACTGCGGGAACTCGCGGAACGTGCTCGCCATCATCCGGGCCGCCGGCAGCGACCCGGTCGTGATTCCCTACCTGGAAACCGGCTGGACCCGGCCGCAACTCCTGGGACTCTTCGCGGCGGCGGACCTGACGCCGCGCACGGCGCTCCGCACGACGAAATCACCGGCCGAGGAGCTGGGACTGACCGACCCGTCCTGCGACGAGGACACGATCCTGAACGCCATGCTCGAGCATCCGGTGCTGGTCAACCGGCCAATCGTCTGCACTCCGAAGGGCGTCAGGCTGTGCCGGCCGAGCGAGGCGGTTCTCGACCTGCTCGAGCGGCTCCCGCCGGGGCCGCTCTACAAGGAAGACGGCGAGATGATCCTGGATGCCGAGGGCGCGAGGGTCGGCGCCGGAGCCTGAGGCTACCCGCCGGGCCCGCGGGGATCAGGTTTCCTTTGCGCAGTCCCGGCTCGACCGGGCATACTTGCGAACGACTCGAAACAAACGAAAGGAGGTGATCCCATGTCTAGTGATTACGGTGCCAAGACGGTGAGCCCTGGTACTCTTCGCAGGCGGTGGAGCAGCCTCTTTCGCCAGCGCTGAGCACCGAGACTTCGGTCTGAGGACTTTCCTCTGGCCCATTCACGGAAAGGCGGCCTCCGGGCCGCCTTTTTCCTTTCCCGACTTGCTCCGGCAGCGGGAATCTCGGCGATTGACTCTTCGGGTCCAAACGAAGAAGAGAAGCGCTGCTCAAACCGCCGGGAGGGGAGGAAAACCCATGCGCCTAGGTTTCTTGTCAGTGCTCGTTGCCCTTTGTTTTGCCGGGACGACCGCCTCGGCCGACACCTTGGACCAGATCAAGAAGAGCGGCGTCGTGAAGATCGCCTACCGGACCGATGCGCCGCCCTACTCCTTCAAGGATGCCGTCGGCGAGCCCAGCGGCTACACAGTCGATCTCTGCCGCGCGGTGGCGGTCGGGCTGAAGGCACAACTCGGCCTCGAGCAAATCTCGATCGACTACGTCCCGGTGTCCACGCAGGACCGCTTCAAGGTCATCCAAGACGGGGCCGCCGACATGCTGTGCGGTGCTACCACGGCGACGCTGTCCCGTCGGGAACTTGTGGACTTCTCGGTGCCGGTCTTCGTCGACGGTGCCAGCGTCCTGTTCCGCACCGACGGCCCGCGTAACTTCGAGGCCCTGGCCGGCAAGAAGATCGGCGTTCGGGCCAACACGACCACCGAAGAGGCCCTGGGCAACACGCTCAAGAAGATGGCGATCAATGCCGAAGTGATCGCCGTTTCCAGTCACGACGACGGCCTCAACAAGCTGGCCTCCAAGGAAATCGAGGCCTATTTCGCGGATCAGGCGATTCTCTTGTTCCTCTTGGTCAAGAATCCCTCCGCGCGGGGCGCACTGAGCCTCTCCAACCGCTTCTTCACCCACGAGCCCTATGCCATCGGCCTGCGCCGAGGCGACAGCGACTTCCGTCTGGCCGTGGACCGCGCGCTCAGCCGCATCTACCGCAGCGGGAAGATTTCTGGAATCTTCAAGGAGAACTTCGGCACGGTCTCGCCGAGCGACATGATCAAGGCGCTCTTCATCGTCAGCGCGATGCCCGAGTAGCCCGATCGGCGTGCGTCAGTGGAAGCCCCCGGCCTGAACGTTGACGTCATTCTCTTCGACGTCGGAGGCACGGTCTTCGACTGGCGCGCCGCCGTCGCGGCAGCGCTGCGCGAAACGGAGGCCTTGGCTTTCCGGACCGCCGATCCCGAGGCCTTCGGCGCCGCATGGCGCAGGCAGTCCCTGATCGAAGTCGAGGCCATCGCCGAGGAAAGGGCGCCGTGGCGCCCCTTCGATCCGGTGCTCGAGACTTCCCTGGACCGGACGCTGACCGATTTCGGAATCGGCGATCTCTCCCCGCGCGACCGTGAGATCCTCCTGAAGGCCTGGGAAGCGATGCCGGTCTGGCCAGAGGTCCCAGCCGCCCTCGCCCGTCTGCGCCGCAGGTTCTTCATCGCGCCGCACACGATCCTCAGCCTGCGAATCGCCGCTTTCAGCTCGCGGGCGGCCGGACTCGGCTGGGATGCGATCATATCCTGCGATTCTCTCGGGGCGACCAAGCTGAACCCGGAAAGCTACCGCCGCGCCCTCGCCGCCATCGGCCGCCCGGCGGAGCGGGTCTGCTTCGCCGCCGCCCATCCCAGCGATCTCCGCGCCGCCGGCGCGCAGGGCATGAAAACGGCCTACATCGTCGCCCAGCTCCACGACTACGGCGACGACTACGAGGACACCGGCTTCGCGGCGGAGTTCGACCTGGTCGCGGAGGACTTCACCCATCTCGCCGACCTCTTGGGGGCGTGATCACCTCTGGGGCCGCTTGCCCGCGCGCGCGCCCGGGCTAAACTTGCCGCCATGTGCGAGCTGCTCGGCATGAACTGCAACGTCCCGACGGACATCCGCTTCAGCTTCTCGGGGCTGATCCAGCGCGGCGGGCGGACCGATCACCACCGAGACGGCTGGGGCATCTCCTTCTACGAAGGTAAGCGCTGCCGCAGCTTTCACGACCCCAAGCCGGGTTGCGAGTCCGAAATTGCCGAACTGGTCCAGAGCCACTCGGTGAAGAGCCTCAACGTGATCTGCCATATCCGCAAGGCGACCAACGGGCGGGTTTCTCTCGAGAACACCCACCCCTTCACCCGCGAGCTCTGGGGCCGGAGCTGGTGCTTCGCCCACAACGGCAAGCTCAAGGGCGTCAAGACCCGGCCGCTCGATCACTACCGGCCGATCGGCACGACCGACAGCGAGCACGCTTTCTGCTGGCTGCTCGACCAAATCCGCGAGCGCTATCCGGCGCCGCCCCGGAGCGACCGCGCTTTGCGCAGGCTGATCCGGACGCTGGCCGAAGAGCTGGCGGCGCTCGGCACCTTCAACATGCTGCTCTGCGATTCACGCTACCTCTACTGCTTCTGCAGCACGAAACTGAGCTGGCTGACCCGCCGCGCGCCCTTCGGCGAGGCCAGCCTGATCGACACCGAGCTGACTGTGGACTTCGCCAAGGAGACCACACCCAAAGACATCGTCACCGTGATCGCGACACGGCCCCTGACCGAAGGCGAGGACTGGGTCGTCATGGAACCAGGCAGCCTGGTTGTGTTCCACGACGGACTGCCGATCTCGCCTTCGGGTCGATCATGAAGCACGCTCGGAACCATCGGAGGTCCGCATGACGCCCAAGCTACCGAAAGCCGCGCACCTGCTCCTCGTCTGGGTCCTCGCCCTGACGGCGGCCTGTGTAGGCGCCGGCGCGTCGGAGACCCCCGAGCCGCACTACGACGCGCGGCTGATCGGCAAGGTCGGCGACGTGACCCGGCCCGAGAGCGTCTGGATCGGCGCGATCGAGATCCGCCTGCGGACGCCCTTCGTCCTCGACGGGCGGCGGGACGACGCACTGGCGTTCATGCGCGCGCTCGCCGTGACCGGACGCGAGGTGGAGTGCCGGCTGACCGGTGCACGGATGGCCGCGCCAGGGGGCGGCGCGCTGGTGGGCGACTGCGTCGTCTTCGGGCCGACCGACGGGCGCGAGATCGATCTCGGCACGCGTCTGATCGAGCGCGGCTTCGCGCGGCCTTGCAAGGACCCCGACGTAATGATCACGATCTGGCCGCCGGTCTTCGACTGCCTGTGAGACTCGGGCGGTGATCGCTTTCAGACTGCTCCTCGTCGCCCTCTGCGCCCTGGTTCCGACGGTTCTGCCGGCGACGTCGGCCCTGGCGGAAGCCTCGGGTCCCGACTTCTATCGCGTGGTCGACGTCGACGCGACCGAAACGCTCAGCCTCAGAACCGGCGCCTCGACCGGGTCTACCGTCATCGCCGAGCTGCCGCACGACGCCGGCGGTCTGGCGAACATGGGGTGCCGCGGCGGGCTGACTTTGCAGGAGTGGACCGAGGCGAGCGAGAGCGAGCGTGAAGCATCGCGTCACCGCCGCTGGTGCCTGGTCGGCTTCGAGCGGGTGGTCGGCTGGGTCCCCGGCCGTTTCCTCGCCGAGGGCGGGCCGCCCGACCGTTTCCGCGGCGGCGGGCGCCTCGGCGCGCTGCGCGGCTCCGAGTGGCGCCTGGTGCGGATCGGCGACGGACTGGCCGACCTCGAGGCCACGATCGCCTTCCAATCCGGCGGGCACGTCAGTGGCGACGCGGGATGTAACCGTTTCATGGGAAGCTACGCAGAGGATCGCGGGTCGCTCTCGGTCGGGCCGCTGGCTACGACGCGGAAGATCTGTCCCGAGGAAATCATGGCGGGTGAGGCGCGGTTCCTTGCAATGCTGGAGGAAAGCAGAACCCGGGCCGCCTGGCATCTGGTGCTCGCGCTGCTAGACGAGCGCGGCGGCGTCGTTGCGCAATTCGCGCGCATGGACTGGGATTGAACGGAGTCGAACAGAACCGGGTCGGTAGGAAGGCTGTGCGGCTCACGCGAAGGCGTCGGGCATAGAATCCTTGCGCTCGCGGATGAAGGCCATGAGCGCCTCGTCGACGCCGGGGTCGAGCGCCGGGGCCTCGTATTCGGCGAGCCATTTTTTGCACAGTGCGTTGGCGCGCTGGACCGTGTCCTTGGAGCCCTCGGCCTCCCACTGCTCGAACGAGTTGTTATCGGCCACGGCCGAGCGGTAGAAGGCGGTCTCGAAGTTGGCCTGGGTATGGGCGCAGCCAAGGAAGTGCTGGCCCGGGCCGACCTCGCGGATCGCGTCCATGGCCTGGCCGTTCTCGGTGATGTCGTAGCCCTGGCAGAAGGTCTGCATCATGCCGAGCTGGTCGGCGTCGATCACGAACTTCTCGTAGCTAGAGACCAGGCCGCCCTCTAACCAGCCGGCGGCGTGGAGCACGAAGTTCACGCCGCCGAGAACCGTGGGCATCAGGGTCTGGCTGCTCTCGTGGGCCGCCTGGGCGTCGGGCGTCTTGGCCGCGCAGAGCGAGCCGCCGGAACGGAACGGCACCCCGAGGCGGCGGGCCAGCTCGGCCATGCCGTAGAGCACCAGGGCCGGCTCCGGCGTCCCGAAGGTGGGCGCGCCCGACTGCATCGACATAGAGCTCGCGAAGCTGCCCATGATGACCGGCGCGCCGGGCCGGACGAGCTGCGCGAAGGCGATGCCCGCCAGGGCCTCGGCCAGGGTCTGGGTCATCACGCCGACCGGCGTGACCGGCGCCATCGCGCCCGAGAGGATGAATGGCGTGACGATGGTCGCCTGGTTGTGCCGGGCATAGACCTTGAGCGCCCCCAACATGGTGTCGTCGAAGGTCATCGGCGAGTTGGCGTTGATAAGGCTGACAACCACCGTGTTCTCTTCAACGAAGTCCGCGCCGAACACCAGCTTTGCCATCTCGACCGTATCCTCGGCCCGCTCGGGCGCGGTCACCGAGCCCATGAAGGGCAGGTCGGAATAGCGCAGGTGGCTGTAGACCATGTCCAGGTGGCGCTTGTTGACCGGGATGTCGACCGGCTCGCAGACCGTGCCGCCAGAGTGGTGGATCGAGGGCGCCATGAAGGCGAGCTTCACGAAGTTCTGGAAGTCCTCGATCGTCGCGTAACGCCGCCCGCCGTCCAGGTCGCTGACGAAGGGCGGTCCGTAGACCGGCGCGAATACCGTGGCGTCGCCGCCGATCCGGACCGTGCGCTCCGGGTTCCGCGCGTGCTGCACGAACTCCTTGGGGGCCGAGCCCTGGATCAGGCTGCGGCACAGGCCCCTGGGAAAGCGCACCCGCTCACCGTCGATGTCGGCGCCCGCCTCTTTCCAGATTGCGAGGGCCTCGGGATCGTCGCGGAACTCGATCCCGACCTCCTCGAGGACGGTATCGGCGTTCTCCTCGATAAGCGCGAGGCCTTCCTCCGAGAGGATCCGATAGGGCGGGATCTGCCGAACAATCGGTTTCTGCTTGCCGGACTTGGCGCCGCGCCGGGCCGCCCGGCGGGCGTCTGCGCCGCCGGCCTCGCCCCGGCCCCGCCGGCCGCGGCGCGCCCCCGCTTCAGTGGCCGTGTCGCTCATGCGTCTGGACTCCTCGCTCACGCCGCCGGATTATTCGCGGCTGGCCCGCGGCGCCTCTTGCGTCTTCGCGACCGGGAAGAACGCAGATGCGGCGCGACCCCGCTCCGCCTTCATACTATACCCGCATCTGGAGACCAGGATGACCTCAAGCGACAATCCGACGTCGAAGGCCGGCGGCTGCCTCTGCGGCGCCGTGCGCTACCGCACCACGGGCCCGCTGCGCCCGCTGATCGCCTGTCACTGCGGCCAGTGCCGGCGGATGAGCGGCAACTTTGCGGTCGCCACGGCGGTTTCCCGCGCGGGCCTGGAAATCGACGGCGAGGACGCCGTCACCTGGTTCGTCGCGAGCCCTGGCTTTCGGCGGGCATTCTGCCGGACCTGCGGCTCGCATCTGTTCTGGGATCGCGACGGCGCCGAGACCGTGAGCATCTATGCCGGCAGCCTGAATCAGCCTACCGGACTGCACGTGGTCGAGCACATCTACGTCGACGACAAGGCCGACTTCACGCTGATCGACGACGGCCTGCCAACCCGGCCCCGGGGACGCTGACCCCGTTTCCGACGGAGCGCAAAGCGCTTGACCTTGTGCACCGCAATATATAGCGTTTTCAAGGAGTAGCGGCCCATTTCCTAGTCTGCCGCCCTCTTCTTTCACGGAGACAACAAGGCTATGCCCCAGCAGGGGATCACTTCGCTCCTCGCCGCCCGGCCCTGGTTGCTCGCCGACGGCGCGACCGGCACCAACCTCTTCCTGGCCGGGCTCCAACACGGAGACGCGCCCGAGCTCTGGAACCTGACGAACCAGGTTCCGGTGCGCGATCTCGTGCGAAGTTTCGTCGATGCGGGCGCCGACATCGTTCTGACCAACACCTTCGGCGGCACGGCCCAGCGGCTCAAGCTGCACGAGGCGCAGAACCGCGTGGTCGAGATCAATCGCGCCGCCGCCGGCCTGGCGCGGGAAGTCGCGGACGCGGCCGGGCGGCCGGTGCTGGTCGCCGGGTCCATGGGCCCGACCGGCGAGCTGTTCGAGCCGCTAGGACCGCTCACCGTGGCCGAGGGCACGGCGGCCTTCGCCGAGCAGGCCAAAGGATTGGCGGCGGGCGGGTGCGACCTCCTGTGGATCGAGACCATGTCTTCGATCGACGAGCTGACCGCCGCCGTCAGGGGCGCGGCCTCGAGTGGGCTGCCGGCCGTCTGCACCATGAGCTTCGACACCAACGGCTGCTCGATGATGGGGGTCACGCCGAGCCAGATCGCCGGCATGATGGGTCAGCTCGAGTCCCGCCCCGTCGCCTACGGCGCCAACTGCGGCGTCGGCGCCGCCGAGCTGGTGGCGACAATCGTCAGCATGGCCGAGGCAGCGGCGCCGGACGATGTGATCATCGCCAAGAGCAACTGCGGCATTCCCGAGTTCGTCGAAGGCGAGATCCACTACACCGGCACGCCGGAACTAATGGCGGACTATGCCACCCTGGCCCTGGACTCCGGGGCCCGGATCATCGGCGGGTGCTGCGGCACGACCGCGAAGCACCTGCGCTACATGCGCGAGGCGCTCTTAGAGCACAGCAAAGGCGAGAAGCCCAGCGTGGAGGATCTGATGGAGCGGCTGGGACCGATCTCCAGGGGCGCGCAGAACCTGTTCGCCAAGTCACCGCTCGGAGAGAAACCGAAACAATCGGAACGCGGCGCGCGACGGGGCCGCCGCCGCGCCGCACGCGACAAGGCTCCTAGCTTCTAGCCGGGAAACTTCAGGTTTTCGGCCGAGCTGCGACCGCCCTGCCCGGGCACCAGGTCGTATTCGACCTCTTCGCCCTCCTCGAGGTTGGCGCGCCCCGCCTTCTCTACCGCGGAAATGTGCACAAAAGCGTCCTTGGAGCCGTCGTCGGGCATGATGAACCCGTAACCCTTGACGCTGTTGAACCACTTGACCTTGCCTTTTGCCATCGCACCTTCCTCGCGCAGCTTTGCAATTCGACCCCTCGGGCGATGCGGGATCGCGGGATCGATCGTTCGATTGCTGGGGTATGGTGATCAGGCGGCCGGATATCAACCGGCAATCGCGACCGGGGCCGGATTACAGCTTCGAATTCTTGTCAAAAAAATCTTCTAACATGCTGATAGAAGGAAAAACAAAATCGGCCTTGTCGGCCAGTTCTGCACGGGTGCTGGTTCCGGTCAGCACGCCGATCTTAAGACCGACGCCGGCGCGCCGGCCCATCTCCAAGTCGTGCGGATTGTCGCCCACGACGGCGGTCTCACGGGGATCGAGACCGACCGAGCGACAGAACCCGTGAACCATGCCCGGACCCGGCTTGGCGCCGTAGCCGCTGTCGTAGCCGGCGAGGAACTCGATCTCGTCGAGTATGTCGAAGGGTCCGAGGGAGGCTAGCGCGCCGGCCTCGCTATCGCTTGTCGCGACGCCCAGAGACAGACTGCGGCCCTTCAGGCGCCGAAACAAGGCGGCCAGATCGGTCACCGGGACCGCGTGGCGGGCGCCGCCTTCGACGAAGGTCCGTTCCACGGCGGCGAGCAGGTCCGCTCTGCCTCCGCCGGGCAGGAGTTCGGCCCAAGCGGCGCAGATTTCAGCCGTGGTGCCGGCCGCCAGCAGCGACCCCGAGCGCACCCGCCCGCTCCGCTCGTCGTAGCCGCCCGCTTCCAACAAAGGCGGTATCAGCTGCGGGTGATCGGCCGCGGCCGCCGCGGCGGCTTCCCGCAATACCGGGAGCCAGGTCGCCGCGAAGTCCAGCAGCGTGCCGTCCTTGTCGAAGAGTACCCCCCGAATGGCCATCACAGTCCCCCGCGGCGGGATGCGGTCAGAAGCCCGACGCCGTCGCACGACAGCTAAGCGTTAGAGGCAAATTCACATCAATGTGAAAGGATCGGCAAGCCCACTTCCCCGCGGCCAGGTCCGGCGGCGGGCAACTCCAGAATTTGTGATTGTGGCAACCCCGACCAGTCGCCTATCTAAACACGTGTCGGTTCGTTCGACCGACGGTTCCCGACGAGCAGTCGAAACAGCACCCAAGGACCCAGCATGACCCAGGCCCTGACCCTTGAGCTTGAGCGCTCGAACCCCGGCAAGTTCCAGGACCCCGAGCGGACGGCCAAGGGCGAGCAGCGCGCGTCGGTCGGC
>JAAUYK010059067.1_pt1 | contig 21638 bp, 18 predicted proteins | sample 7278021 | NCBI WGS metagenome assembly JAAUYK01 (sample SAMN14350223, study PRJNA611818) | marine sediment metagenome | isolation source: surface marine sediment (1.8m) | place: French Polynesia: Moorea | collected 2018-08
ATGAAATATAGCTGCCCATTGCATAGGAGCCCCATGCAATTTTTGACATGCCAGGCAATGACATATTTTTGCATCTACAGGTTCTGAGCATACTTCGTATTGTACCGCATTACAGTAACAACTTGCCCGGTATTTGGCTTTAAAACTAACGTCTGATATCGACGCATAATCTGATCCAAATTCTTTTTTCATTGAATCACCACCTAATTTCACATTTTATTGAAACATTTATACATCAAGAGATGTTCAAATATCAAATTAAACGAGACTATTTCAGCAATAGCACGCTGAGTTTTTGGAAAATGTTGCATAACAGGCGCTTTGACGTTATACACTCTTTTAGTCTGTGAGACCTATTTAGAGTTTGGAGAAAACTTGCTAATGCAAGCCTAACAAATTTCCCTTAAAAGAGATAAAACCAAGCATTGAATGTTAGTTATCATGGATAGATCGAAATTGACTTCAATATAGGAGGAGCAGATGTTGATCCGGAGCGCACCTTCTCGTATTTTAGTTTTCATGACTTTTTTTACGCTTTGTATCTCTTTCACATTAGGCCTGACCGATTCATCGGCCCAATCCAGTTGTGTGTCCTGCCACACGCAAGAAAATCTGCTGAAAAAAAACCTTGCGCCGAAAGTAGAAAAGAAGTCGGCCTTAACCTCTGGGGCTGGCTGAGGCGGATCCGTGGCTCCGTTGGAGCCTCAAAAAAAGGTTCTGGTGGCAACTGAATTTTTAGACAGTGAACATGGCGAGATCGAATGCGAAACCTGCCATGGCGGCAATGCCGATGCGCAAGATAAAGGCCTTGCACACGAAGGTATGGTACCGAGTCCCTCCATAAGCGATCCGGAAGGCACCTGCGGTGAATGCCATGAAGAAATAGCCGCTTCGGCTAAAAATTCGCTGCATGTCACGTTGGGTCCCTTTGCAACCATTCTGGAGAGTCGTGCTGACCAGGACAAATACAAGACCATCGACATGGGCCGTGAGCGCCATTGCAGCCAATGCCACACCAGCTGCGGCGGCTGTCATGTCAGCCGGCCGGCATCGGTGGGCAAGGGATTTGTCAACGGCCACCTGTTCAAGGCCCGTTCGGACCTGATTAATCAATGCACGGCTTGTCACGGCAGCCGGATTGGCAATGAATACCTTGGCAAAAGGGGCCAGGGTGACATTCACGCCATCAAGGGCAACATGGTTTGTATTGACTGCCACAAAGCCGAAGAGATGCATGCGGCTGCTCCTGAAGACTTGAAAGGCCGTTATCATCTAAAAGAGGCCGCCAAATGTACAGATTGTCACAAGGATTTGCAGCGCGGCCAAATACGGAACCACAATATCCATATCGGCAAGGTGCAGTGCCAAGTCTGCCACTCTCAAACCTACACCAATTGCTACAGTTGCCACACGGGCACTGACACGAAGGGGCTGCCCTATTATATCAACCAAAAAGACATCGAAAGCATGAAAATCGGCCTGGCTTACGAAGCGGATGTCCCGGCAGCGGACTTCAATTTTATGCTGGTACGGCACATTCCCATAGACCCAGAGCTTTTTGCCTATTATGAAAAGAACGTCTTTGCAAAATTCGACGAGGTTCCCACCTGGAAAAGGGCCTCACCGCATAACATTCAACGCAAAACCTGGCAAGCAGCCACTTGCAATCACTGCCACGGAAACCGGGATTTATTCCTGTCCGATAAAGACCTGCTGGATTACGAGATCAAGGCCAACCAAAAAGTTGTCGTATCCGATATAAGGATACCGGCTAAAGTCGCGAGAAGCGCAAAACTTGAGATCGACACCTCCGGTGTTAAAACCGACCGGGTAGTGGATGCCCGGTGGCTCAAAGCCAACATAGGCAATGAAAACCTGGTCATCCTGGATGCTCGTACCGAAGACGCTTACAAAAGGGGGCATATAAAAGGTGCTGTGCTTCTCGACCCTATGAAAAGCGGTAAACTGCGCTGGCCTTGGGGAACCGACACACCCCAACAGCTGCTCGAACCGGAAAAAATTGCCACAGTGTTCGGTGCAAAAGGCATCGCGGTGGAAGATCATATCGTGGTGTACGACAATGATGCTTGGAAAGCTGCTTTTCTGCTTTCCGTGTTGGATTACTGCGGAGCCAAAAACATATCGTTTCTTGAGGGCGGCATCGATACCTGGCGGCGAAACGGCTATCCGATGAGTACCGAAACACCGGTTATCGAGCCGAGGACGTTCGAGGTTGACCTGCGGCCGCAATTTATCGTGGACAATCAATTCGTGCGAAAAAATCTAAACAGTTTGGATGTGATGATTTTAGACATCCGTACCCTCGATCAGTCTAAAAAGCTGACGAAGCATGCCCGCGCACTGAGCTACGGCAGCATTCCCGGTTCCGTTAAATTCCCGGTTTACGGTCTTTACATGGACCATGCCCAGCTGAAATCACCGCAAGAACTGCTGTGGATCCTCCAACAGCGCGGCATCACGCCGGATAAAACGGTGGTAATCACTTGCAACACCGGTGCCTGGGCCGGTGCCGGATTCTTTATGTTACGGTATTTGGGATATCCCGATGTTCGAGTGCACGATGCGGCTTGGGTTGGTTGGGAAGAATTTGTTCGGTATCCGGGTTGCGGATACTAATCGCCCAAGCAACGTAGATGAAACTGAAATGTTGTAGAATTTTAGTTTGTAGGGTCAGCAACATGACTTCTGGGAGGTAAGGCATGTTAAAATCGATAATGACCGTTATTGTGTTGTTCATCTTATTGATCGCCGGTGATCTGGCGGCTGTTGCCGAAAAAGCAGAAGTGACAATGGATGCTATTTTCGTGCCGGTGGGCAGGCTTGCGCTTGCGCCGCCGGTCGGTGTTACACCCAAACGGTCAGCGGTGGCTTTCCCGCACTCACAGCATTTCGGTTACACCTGCAAAACCTGCCATCACAAGTGGGATGGAAATTCCCAGGTGCAGAGCTGTACCGCATCGAAATGCCATGATCAGCTATCCTCAATGGGGAAATCCAAAAGGACCAGGGCGAATAAACGGGAAGCGATTCGCTACTATAAATATGCATTCCACCAACAATGTATCGGCTGCCACAGAGAGATAAAAAACCATAATAAAAAACTGGAACGGTCAAGAAAAAAGATCACGCAACCACTGCAGTGGCCTGGACCAACCTCATGTGTTGGTTGTCATCCGAGAGAATAAAAATTCCACTTTTCGTTTCGAGTTTTTCAGGTCCGGCCTTTCAGCATCATTTAGTTATAGAAGCGGTTCCAGCAGCTTTCTGGAACCGCTTTTATACTTGAATTCAACCGGGGATAGCTAAACGTTTTTAATTTTGGTTTTGGGTGAGGTCTTTGAGGTATTTCGGAACCGGACGGTTAGCGCTCGTCAGCGCTTCTACCATGCGGGATGCGACGCCGCTGAGAGTCCAAATTCGATCTTTGCGTGGAATGATGTCGCGACCCTCCGCATCGAGAAACCTTATGACCTGGTAGTTCCAGGCAGGTTCGTTGAAGCGTTTGAGGAGTATTTCATCCATGCCGCCATTGCGGTTGTTGTAAACGAGAACCGGATAGAATTCATTTTCAATGGCCTCGACAAGAGAGGGATGGGTCAGAACTTCCTGGCCAAATTTTCGCACGCCTGAACATCCCGGGACCTCCTGGAAAAGGACGAGGACCGGTATTCCGGTCTCAGCGCTGTTTTTTAAAGCAGCATCAAGATCACGCCCCCATTGAACGTCACCGACTTCGACAGGATTTTCTATTGTTTGACCGCTAAACGCTGTCAAGACAATTGTAAATGTCATCACAATGGTAAGCACTTTCATTTTGTTGTTTTCCTTTCAGTGCGTTTCAAAATTTACCATATGCACTTATTGGTCTTTTGTCGAACACACCAGGGTCGCAGAAAGCTGAATAGGTTATCCGAAGCATCCCTTAAACATGTCATCTAAATAAGATTATTGCGCGAATATGCAGCCAGGACTGTGCATAAACTCGCTTAATTCTTGCTTAAACCAGCTTTTATTTTATGAACCACTAGAATTCATGTTTAATTTTTTAGATCCAACCCTGGGCACCAAATTTTAAGGCACTTAGATTACTCTAAGTGCCTTTTTGGTTAACTGGATTATACCGCTGGAGATCGTCAGCGGAATATACAATTTTCTCGCCTGCTTTAATTCACAGTTGAGGTATTAACCCCATGTCCGATCCCAACCCTATCCAGCAAGGCAGACGGCTACTCGAAAAATTTGTTTCAATCAAAGGTCAGGGTATCAGACAATTTTTTCATCCAATTGCGGGTCTTTGCTGCAAATACGTTATATTGCTCAGAATCAATACCCAATCGTTCGAGCACTGAAGAATCCGGCTGGTTAAGCAGATCATCATCTGACTGACTGTCACCAGTCGTATGACTCAATAAGTTAGCTATATAAACAATTTCAAGGGGCAGATTCGAACTTTCTAAACCTACTGGGTAGTGGTGCCACCGAACTGCGTCAATAATATAATCTGGAAATGACCATTTGCTTAAAATTAACGCCCCAATTTCAGCATGATCCGTTTTGAGGACCTCTTTTTCGGCGATAGCAAACGGCACACCTTTTGCACCAAGGCTATCGATTTTGGACTGCTCCGCTTTTACAAATTTTCCCAGGACCAATTTCCCCAGATCATGTAACAAAGCCGGCGTGAAACAATCTTCGGTTTTATCCAATTTCCTGTTTTTCGCCAAAGCCTCCGCGGTAGTTGAAGACCGCAATCGAATGAAGCCAAAGTTATCCAGGGGACAGCCCGTAGCCTTCAACTGCGGTCGCCATTATTTTATTGGTAGAGGCTGCGACTGCAATTTTTGAAAACCGCTTGACCCCCAATAACATAATGGCCTGTTTTAAAGCGGTTACTTTTGCAGGTAGGCCAAAAAAGGCAGAATTAGCCAATCAGAGAACATTCGCGGCAAGCCCCGGATCTTGACGCATAATTCTTTCGATTTCATCGATCGACACATTCTTTTCACTGAGAAGAGCCCTAAGCTTAATTCCCGCTTTAGGCATGCTGGGAAATGCCGACACTGTCTCAAGGATCTTATTTGGTATATCGCTAATCGTCTGTGTATTTTCTGCTGAAATGGCCATATCAGCCTTTTTCTATCGGTGACCAAAAGGGTGTTATCGAACCCGGATACAGTAATCCGTATATTTTTATTATAACAGATTATTGGGAATTTCAATTTAGAGTGGTGCATAATAAAGGGTTTATTCATTGCTCTGCCGTCCAGCAGCTTTACAACAACAGATGCGGTCAGGGCTTGATTAGTGATTGTCGCTAATCAAGCCCTGATCCCCAATAATAAGGCCTTAAAGAGGTTGATTTTATGATTATTTTAAAGTAATGTCAAATAGTTACATAGACATATCCCCATATGAAAAAACAGCATAAAAATGGAAATGCTCTCATGGATAACATAATCCCCGGCAACCTTCTAACGACTGCCATGGCGGTCATGCCACACACAGATGTGTCTCGGGCGCTTGAGATGGCCCTGACGCTTGACGTACCGTTCTGGCCTCAGCTGCCCAACTATAGTTACTACGAAGACATGTACGTACAGGCTGCAGAGCATTTCCCCGGCATCATTTTAGACATTGACAAACGCACACTGCGCTTCTCAATGGATAAATTCACCGAAGAGCTGGAAACGACTTTGTTGCAATTTGATGATCCGACCATGTTTGATATCAGCGAGACCTATTCGGCGGTGTATCATCGTTTTTTAGCATTGGATCTGGCCGATCGGCCTGCCATCCGCGGGCAACTGGAGGGGCCCATCAGTTTCGGTTTTAATGTCCTGGATCAGGACGAGCGCCCGATTCTCTTTGATGATACCGTAAGGCCGTTTATGCTGGATTTTATGGCGCGCCGGCTAAATGTTCAGTTGGCGCGGCTCAAAGAACTCAATGACAATGCATTTATGTTTGTTGACGAACCGGGGCTGCAATTTCTGTTTTCTGCCATGGCAGGATACGGTGATCAAAAAGCAAAAGGCGACCTCGATCAATTTTTCGCACAAGTCGAAAGACCACGCGGCATCCATCTGTGCGGTAATCCTGATTGGGATTTCTTGTTGAACCTGGACATGGATGTACTTTCGCTGGATGTCTACACGAACGCGGAAATCTTTTCGTCTTACGCAGGCTCCATCGGCAATTTTTTTGATCGGGGTGGTGTCATTGTCTGGGGCATTGTACCGACAGGGTTCGAAGATTTTGAAAAAGAAGAAACACCCTCTATGATCCAGCGTCTCGAAGATGTCTGGAAAGTATTGTGGTCCAAAGGCATCGATAGGGAGCAAATGATTAGCAGAAGCATGATCTCACCGGCAACATGCTGTCTGGTCAATCCGGATAAAGAACGCACAGTAGAACGTGCTTTTTCGTCCGTAATGCAAGTATCTGATCGCTTACGTGAAAAATACGAGCGCTAAGTATGGATTGATTTGAAGGGGGCGTTGGGATCACGGAACCTAATTGAAATTCTATGGCCTTATCTCAATAATCGTACCATTTGGCACCAGCCTGTATATTTCCTGCATCTCTTCGTCTGTAACGGCAATACACCCTTTGGTCCAGTCAAACTTTGCATGCGATTCACCAACCCACGAAAGACCATTTTTGATGCCATGGATCATGATATCCCCCCCCGGAGAAACACCCAGCTCTTTTGCGCGCTTTTTATCTTTCTCGTTTGGGTAGGATATATGAAGAGACAGGTGATATTCGCTGTTGCTGTTTCTTGAATCGATGGTGTAGATTCCTTCCGGTGTTTTGTTATCGCCCTGCATCACTTTCGGACCAACCGGATTTCCCCCCAGGGCTATTTTATAAGTTTTGATCACATCGCCCTTTGAAAACAGCGTCAATTGTCGCTCTTTCTTTTCTACCAAGACCTTATCCGCCGGATCCGTCCGGAGCAGGAAAATCTTATGTTGGAGCGTTTCATTATTTTGTTCGAGCGTTTCAATATTTTCTTGCAGTGAGACAATCTCACTGTCTTTGGTTTTTAGCTCTCGGCGAGAAGCTTCGATCTGCGTCTGCTGCGCAGCAATTATTTTATCCTTGTTAATGACATTATGGATTTTAAATATCATCATCTGACTGTCCCGCCGGTATTTACTATCCGGATACTCCTTTACGATTTTCTGAAAACATTCGAGAGACTTTTGATAGTCTTTTTGTTCGTTTTTGGGATGGGCATAAATAATACCCATCTCGAAGAGGACTCTGTCCGTTACCGCAGGATGTTTTTCAATAATTTGCTCGTATTTGCTCAGAGAGGCCTGGTATTTTCCCTGGTCGAAATAATCAGTTGCTTCCCTGGAGAGCGCTCTGGCCTGGTGTCCCCTACTGCATCCGGACACAAGAATTGATGTTATCGTAATGCAGAGCAAGCAAAGGTGAAGATACTTGCCTATTCCTCGCAGCAATTTATCTGTAACTGTCTCTGTACTTGTTAGTAAGGTGCTCGATAATCGCAAAACCTGTCCTTTGTCCAGAAATATCCGCAATACGCATAAGCTGAACGGTGGAAATAGAAGGAAGTGGCGTGCTCAAACACCGCCACTTCCTTTTGATTTACTTCTTCATCGATTTCTGAAAAGCAGCTTCAGCCTGTTTCGCTTTTTCCTCTGCGATTCTCGCCTGTTCCTCTGCGATTCTCTCCTTTTCAGCTGCGATTCTCTCTCTTTCCTCTGCTCTCCTTTCAGCTTCCTCAGCGCGCTCCACTGCTTCATTGGCTTTCTGCACAGCCTCATCGGCTGCTGCCTTGGCAGCTTCGGCATCCTGGGCCGCCTGATCGGCTTTCGCGCCAATCGCCTTTTCCCGTGCCTGCACCTCCTCGAGATCACTTTTTGTTGCGCAACCCCCTATAGCAATAGCGAGAGCAAGCATTATTGAGATCACTAATAGACTTTTTTTCATAATGTCGTCACCTCCTTTCAGTTCAGTTCGCTTTGTCATAAGAGCGACTGTAGTGTTCCAGTTTACTTCAGAAAAATGTTTCACATTGGTTACTTACCTGATTCAAATATGGTATCTCTTTTGGCGGTAAAGTACAACTATTGCCTGATTTCTCAATGCAAGATCACCTCAGGCGCTGCATAGAGATATATCAATAATTTTAGCATCTTGCAAGCACAATGGGCTAACCCCTATTGGTCGGTTCAACCAATATAGAGTCTATTTCCAAATCAATTTTCAAACGTTTTGCTGCGTTTTTCGCTTCGCTCCTGTTTTTAAAAGGCCCAGCAAGAACACGGTGGCGACCGCTCGTTGACAACACCCTTGCCGGTATTGGTGGACCCTGGTGGTTAATAATTGCCGCAAGCCTTAAAGCGTCAACCTCGTCGCGCAAAGTAGCCGCCAGAACATACCACGCGTCCGGTTTGAGGTCCGGTATTTCCGGTTTGCCATACAATTTATTTGGACGCCTTAGATTTAAGGTTTCCGAATATCTCTTTTGCCTTCCATTCCGGATATCAAATAGGGGAACCGGAAATCCGCGGGCCTCGCCCATTACTTGCCCAACCCTTTTCCAGTCAAAGGCGTGTCCTGTCCTCTTTTCAATATTTCTCAATTGTGCATATGCCCTCTTCATCTCAGCGGTGCCTGATCCTTCAAAAGGCTTATGCGCTTCCAGGTAAATGATGCCATCACGCTGGCCGACCAGATACGGCTGATGAACAATGCGTACAGGTGTTTTTACCGGCGTGTTTTTGAAAAGTCTTTTTATGTCTTCCGGATAGAGTCTTATGCAGCCATATGTTGCCCTGAGACCGATACTGGCCGGTTTATTCGTACCGTGGACCAAATAGCCTGACTTGCTTAGATAGAGCGCGTGTTCTCCCAATGGATTCAGTGGTCCCGGTGGTATCTTCGCGGGCAGCGGATCTCCCTTTTTGCGATGATCTCTGGCAATCACAGCCGGTACATACCAGGTCGGCCGGTACTTCTTGCGCGTTATAACCATTTTGCCCATGGGCGTAGGCTGCTCTGTGGTTCCGATACCGACCGGATAGGTCGACACGGCCAATAGTTGTCCATCTTTTCTAAAATAAAAGAGCCTCATAGCCGCCAGGTTGACCACGATACCTTCTCTACGGGCGTCTGGCAGAATAAAACTCAGCGGCAACAGGATGCGCCCGCCGGCCTCAGGCACCCATGTGTCTACCCCCGGATTCGCAGCACTGACGGTATTGATTCCCAAGCTGAAGTGCCTGGCAATATCCGGCAACGTATCCCCTCTTTCAACTCTGACGGCCGCCAGCCGGCCAATGACGTCATCTTCTTTTGTAACGAAGAAATCATTTCGTTCGATCTTATCCTCTGAGTGGATATGAAGCGGCACTGATTTAACGGCTTCTTGCATTTCAGCACATCCATGGAAAGATAAGATAAATATCGAAAGAATGATGAGATGAAGCCTGTTGGGCAAAGTTGACAGCTCACTAATTCGGCATGGGGGTTTATAGACTATCTTTTTTAATGAAGAAATATTGAAAACCATCTCTCAGCAAAACCGGATCGTATTGACGCGCAAGGCCCGATTCCTTCGCAAGATCAACAGCGCGCTATTTATTAAACCATATCAAGTATCGCTGAAATATTCAAATAAATGCAACCTATTTTGAGATATTTCAGGAAGCCGAAACTTAATAACTATTTGATAATTCAAAGAAAGTGGCACTTATAAAGTTGAATTGGCTTGGAACTGGCACTTAGGGGGCAGAATATGTGTATCTTACAAAAAGCAAGATTAATATAAACCTGATAAGCGAATATGCAACCAGAACTGCACAAAAGCCGGCTTAATGTCGTTTAAGCTAGCTTTTATTTTATTAACTAATTGATTCAATTTATAATTTATCAATTTTGGCCTTTGGCACCTGCAAAATTGAAAGGCGTAACCCTTCGGTTACGCCTTTTTAATTGGTCGCGTGTTGGCCAGCTTATCAAAACGCCGAGCAAAATTTTTAAAAAGAACATCAGTCCTTAGATTTGAGGTTATCCCTCGGCTTTTTTCTCAAGCTCATCCAATTTTCCGGGTTCGGTAACAGCAATGTCGACCAGGGCTTTGGGGATGGAGCTCTGCTCGCACATAACCCTGATTTCTTTTTCTTGATCACTGAATTCCATGATTTCGCGGATGGCCTCGATATGATCCAGCATCTCATCCGGCGAAATATCATCCAGCGAAGGCCCTTCGGCCGCCGCTTTTTTCTTGGCAGCCTCCTCTTCCGCCAATCTTTGCTTTTCTTTTAACTCTTCTTCCATTGCCTTTTTGGCACCATCGATGGCATCTTGGTCGACTTGGGCCATCTCGAGAATCAGTTCCTCGGCAACGTCATTCTCAAAAAGATGCTTGACCCGATCGACATCGGACTTGCCCTCTACCGCCTCTAGCAGCGTTGCGACCCTTGCCCTCTCGGCGCGTTCCTTTTCCACCTCGGCATTTACCTGTGCCAGCTTCTCATCGGTGATATCCAGTGCGCTGGTGATCACTTCAGGAGACAGTTCCTCCTCAATAAAGTATCTGATGCCTTCATCGTCCGGCAGGCTTTTGGCCTTGCGAATCATCAGATCAAGTTTTGTCTGCTCAACAATCGCTACCACATCCTCTCTACGCGCGGAATTCTTGAGTCCGGGCCAGGTCTTTGCAATTTCGTCGATGAGGTTTGTCGTCGCAGCATAAGGATTAGCAACGTCTTCCAACGTGAGCGCCTCGATCGCAGTGTTGAAATCCTGCATCAGGGGCCGGCCGACTTTGCTGGCTTCATTCATAGCCCATCGCAATTGAAGCATATTGCCCCCATGGCGCGATACATTGTAACCCGCATTGTCGAGTTCGCCCGCAATCCGTTGAATCGATGCTTCAAGGCTTTCCCCCGAGAGGTCCTGCTCCTCCAGCCCAAGGATATTTTCTTCAATAGACAACCAGAGAGGTTTTTTTTCTGTTGCTTCTTCTGTTGTTTCCTCTGCTACTTCTTCTGTTACTTCTTCTGTCATTTTCCAATCTCCTTTTTAAATTATTTAGCCGATCAATATATGCCGACCGAATCCCTTCTAAACAATGGAATCGGTTCCATTTTCGCTGTATGGTTGTCTGCAAAGATTTCGTTTATATACAATTATGGCATCAAAATCAATGGATTACTTTAACTGGCTATCTTTGCTGCCGCGCCGATTGAACCCCGTGGATGTGGTCTGATCTTTTTCGCGCTCTGACTGGCAGTCGACGCATAAGCGGACGCCGGGGATGGCCTTGCGACGCGCTTCGGGTATAACAGAATCGCATAGCTCACACCGGGTTGCGCTCTGGCCATTGGGCAAACGGCTCCTGGCCAGCTTTACGGCGTCTTTTACACTGGCATCAATTTGCTCCTGCACACCCCCATCACGGGTCCATCCACCGGCCATCATAAGCTCCTGCTATAAAATAGTCCGTATAGGTTATTTTCAGGCTCATCCATATGAAAAACTGCGCCAGTTTGCAAGAGTTGAATTGGCTAAATGGCGGGCGTCAGATCATATTCCGAGCTTGTGACATTGATATGCCGTGCGGCATCCATAGACTCGCAAAAGTGTGTAGCCGTGTCCTACGCCGGGCTAAATCTTAATAACATTTTGATAATTTTTATTATTTTTAAGCCACAGTTTCAGCTCCAGCATCACAAGCAATCATACGGACACGGAATCTGCACCAACAATATGGACAATTCAACCCTAAAAATCCTAATAAAAAGGGACTAAACTGTTCTAAGAAGCGTTTAACCTTAGGTTTTTAAAATAGCTGTCAGGACACAAGATCTGATGCTTTACTTGATGCGAATAAAATTTGCCAGACGCGACTTTATTAAAGGCGTGGCTGCAGCAGGGCATCTGGACCGGTTCAGAATATGCCGACAACATCAAGCTCATTAATTTGCCGGTTTTGAAAACCCATGCGGGAACCGGTATCACAGGGGCTTTAAAGCATACATAGGGGTTTTTTTCTATGGCGGACGGCAGTACGGACGACGGCGCTGGCACCAGTGGCAGTCGTAGCGATTCCAGTTGTTTTATACAAGCCACGCGCCTATAAAAAAAGAGCCCAGTGATCTCTGGCATCTTATGTCTGATTCCCCCACCACAGACACATCCCTGATGATTCGCATCAAATCTAACCCAATTGATTATTGACAAACATTTTTGGTGCATTACTACATTGTAAACAGGCAGTAATTTACTGTCATTGCTTGAAATCCTGATTTAAACCTTTCATTAGCAAACTTCCAATTCGGTAGTCAAAATGATGTCACATACGGAGATGATGAACCATGAATACCATACTGACTGAACTCAAAGGCGTTAAGGTTCGAAGTCGAGGCGGGGTCATCACCAACTTCAACAAAGAAAAGGCAGTTGGTTCAATGGTCATGGCGGGATTGCCGAGTGAGCTGGCAATCGAGACAGCATCAAAGGCGACTCAAATGTTGGCCACCCGTGAAAATGAGATCGGAGAATTTCAAATCAAATCAAATGATCTGATTAGTCTATTTTGGATGCTCAACAAAGATTCAGATATTTTCGGTGCCGTTCGACTGATTGATTCATTGGGTTTAATCGAAAAGGTCACATTGCCCATCCATAACAGAATCGTCGTTAAAGGAGAAAATGTCGAATTCGAGCTATATGAAGACATCAGCAACGATACCTTTAATGAGCCCGGTGTCATCGCCACCCGCTACCAATTCATTGACGGAAAAAGAACTAAAACGCTTACCATGGCCTTAAAGCGGATCGCACGAGATCTGCAACAGCTGGGAGACGCCTTGCTGACCGTTGAAGCGGCGTTTGATAAAGAACCGGTTGATGATGAGAAGCTGGCCGCACATCGATTTAAAACAGCTGTGGAAGCCAGAAGCCTCATCGTCCGTCATGGTAAACTCACTGTATTTGAAAACAGCAACGCGAAAACGACTTTTTTTATCAATGACAGAGGGTTTTACATCGAGTATCCGGGATTGGGGCCATCCGGACCTGATTTTCTGGCCATTCCTGTAACCCCTTCCACTGTACCGCCAATTTTTGCAAGTACGGAAACCCGTGACAAGGAAGATGTCACCGTTTTTATGGAAGAGAATGTCTTTGGCCCGGGTCCAATGGAGCACTGGTATTCGCCGCTCGCAAACGCATTTGCCTTTTTGAATCCTTTTTGGGATTATCTGGAGGACTTGGATGATTTTTGCGATGAAGTCATCGATGATATCGATTCAGATGAATGTATAGAAGAGTTGCGAGTCCACAGTCATGGTAACAGCAGTCTGATCAGAATGGGAGGCGATAACATTACCTTAAGTGATTTTGATGCCGCTGGTAATCCGAAACCGGGAAACGTCAAAGACTGGCTGGACAAGCTAAAACCAAAAATGTGCAACCCCAGTGAAATTATTTTTGATGCCTGCGGTCAAGGCAGGGGTGATATGCTGCGGTATATGTCAAATTATCTGGGTCCCAATGTTACCGTGAGCGGATTCAGCGGATTGGGCAACCCGGTCACGGGTGGCGACTTGCATTTTACCTGATGCGATATCGCGGCAATAGCTGCATAGACCACAGAAGTTAAGGTTTCCAGATGCGTCAACACAAAAAAATGTTGGCGCAATTACGATCGACTTCTAAAGGTGCGGAATTTTCCGCTGTGGGGCAGCCAAACTTTTCTATGGCCTACCGCACATAAAACTCCATGCTGAAAGGGGCTTCACAGTAACCCTGTTATTTGGCTTGCAAGGTTACCGCCTGACACCTTTCTTTTTGCGTTTCCTTTTCCAGCAGGGGCAGTTCATCTAACGGTGTGAGCTGCCCCTTTCCTATTTGGTTGTGAATTTGAAATGGAGGGACAAGGGGAGAAATAGCATCGAAGGCTGCGCCCAACTCTCAGGCCGAAAAAAATTCGTTACGGATCGGAATCAGACTCATCGGGAAACGGCACAAATCGGCATTCGATGTACGCTTTTTTTTGGGATGTTTCGTCACCCAGAATCGGATGCAGCGCCATATCGGGCGAATATTCGCTGGCGGGCACCTGACGCCCCAGGGCCTCGGCCATTGCCCGCACGTGGTGGGGACCGGCCCCGCAGCAGATACCGATATAGTTGATGCCCATCTCACGGACCCGCACCGCAAAATCAGCCATCTCGTACCGTGTGAGCACAAATGGGTCCAGTGCCACCGGAAAGGCAATTTGTCCGTCAGACAACTGCAAATCAAAAAAGCTGGGGCTTTTATTGTCAGTACGATAGGGCACCGGCAGCGCGGCCACATGCCCGCTGACAGCTTGCCGGATGTCTTCTAAAATCGGCAGCATGGTCTGCGGGCCTCGGCCGCAATTTAGGCCCACCACATCGGCACCGTTTTCCTCAAGAATTCGGCAAGCCTTGGCCCAGCTGTAACCATCACAGCTTTGAGCGGTGGCGGGTGTAAACGTGACCACGGCCGCAAGACCGGCTGCTTTAATCACCTCCAGGGCAATCAAGGCTTCACCCAGGTGGCTGAAGGTTTCAGCAACAATAAAATCAACACCTCCCTGTATTGCCCATTGCACCTGTTCGCTGAAAATGGCCCTGATTTTTCTTTCTGATGCTTCCGTGTGGCTGCTGTCATATTCCCATGTATTGCAGATGTTTCCCGCCGTTAGGCCTTTGTGGGTGTCAGCCACCTTTTTGGCCAGCTCAACCGCCTTTATATTTAAAGTTTCGAGCTGATCTTCCAATCCGACTGATTTCATTTTTGAGCGGTGGCCATAGTACGTAAAGGCGACCACGACATCACTACCCATTCGCATGAACTCCGTATGGAGGTCCCGCACCGCATTTGGAAATTTTAAAACAGCTTCCGGCACAAAGGGCCCAGCCTTGAGATACCCTCTTCTTTCGAGTTCAAAAAGGTAGCCTTCAGCAACCAGGACAACGTCATTTTCCAGTTTATCCAATAGATCGATCTTTGGAGATGTCATGCGCAATTCCTTGAAATGAAATTTACTCACCACTTTCAAACAGCGGAGATCTCATGATAACAGGAGGTGACCTGCAACAAACGGGTGTTACGTTATTGTATATTTATTCTACTACGACCGCAACTGAGTTTTTATATTTTGGAAATGGGATTAGATGGGATTTTTTTTGCAGCCGCAATTTTTCGATCAAAGCAATGGCCGGATCAACATCGATGTGAAAATTATTAAAGACCACTTTACCCGACGGATCGATTATGACAGTCCAGGGTGTGCCCCCGGAACGGTAGTCGCGCATGATCTTCGGAATCTGGTGGGGTTCTTGTTCTCCTCCGGCATGTGCCATGGGGATCTGCAAATCATATTTTATCTGATTTTTGTGCAGTTTTTCTTCGGTATTAATACTGTGACCTTCAAATACGGTTTGGATGCCCACAAAAACGACATCATCTGTTTTTTTGAAAGCTTCGGTAAGCTGCTTGAGCGTTGGAAACCCAACCCTTTGGCAACCCGGTCACCAATCCTGCCAAAAATAAAGATAGACAACCTTTCCGCGGTAATCCGCCAGACGAATTGGATCGATATTTTGGCCATTGCCGTCAATCCAGGTGGATAGATTCCAGGCCGGTGCGATTTGGCCTTGTATGCCGTATTGGTTGTCTGCCGATGCGGTCGACATGTTAAAAGGCGTCTGTGAATTAACAAAAGCAAAGCTGATATAAAACAGGATAGCCATGATCATCAAAAGCGTGTATCTGAATGCAAAGTGTATCTTGAGCTTCATTGGGGTCACCTTTTCTTAACCGACAGCGGCCCTCATACTGGCAAAGTGCTCGCTTCCGGAATGAATAATGATGTTTGCAATAAATTGCTGGGCGCTGATTGTGCCTCCGGCTAAAGCCAGTGAGGCGGTGCGATCTAAATCCGCGTCATCCAGGCCGATAATGTATTGGGCAACAGATGACCCATTTTCCTGTAAAATGCCCAACACTTCCTCTTTGGTACAATCCGCGTGTTTTTGCGAGTGTTGCGCGTTACCCTGGTCGATCATCTCCTGGGTGAGCTCCGGCAATGACTGACCCTCTACTATCATTTTGGCCAGCTTAATGGCGCTGTAATGACCGGCCGCAATATGTCGCGCCACCACACCCACCGGCCAATGTTCGCCTGGACAGATGGTTGCCCAATTATTATCAAAACAGCTTTCAATAAATGTAATGACGTCGGAATTGAAATCCGCGAAACGCTCGGCCAAGCCTTTTGCGCGTTGACTCATTCTGGTTCTCCTTTGCTAGCGTCATCATCCAAATTGCTTGCAACAACACCAACATCATAAGGCCTTCTTATGGGTCGTCAATCAACAAATCCGCTTACACCACCAAGAACCACTTGAGCCGGACTCTAGTAAATGAATCCCTTTTAAGCGGCTAAATACAAGATAGATGGTGAAGGCCAGCAAATTCACTATATACTTATTTATAATAATTTCAGTATGATGAGTGTGTTTTCCTGCACACATTGTTGCACAAAAACATAATTTTCGCCTGTTGTTACTAATGCAAAATTGTCTCAATATGCTTAGGTTATCACCATAAACCCGCATCAATTGTGCAACCACAAAAGCTTTTTGATGTCGTGAAGAGCAAGGCGTAGTTTTTGCAGAGATTATCGATAAGCCGATATTGCGTGAAAGCCTCTCTCAACCGCGCATTCAACGAATGATTGTCGGCCGCAGGCCACCGTTCCCAAACCTTCAATTCTACGAGTGGAAAAATGAACTTGAAACATCTCATCACCGCTGCCTTTAGTGTCATGTTGATAGCTGGAACGGGACTATTGGGATTTGATCAGATAAAGGCCGAGTCATTGGCACCGCACGCTAACCGACAGCCTGAAAGCACATCACAAAATAATCAGACACCGCTTTCAATTTCGAGAGGGGCGCTCCTAGTACTGCTGGCGGTGGGCGTCATGGGGGTTCTGATGGTGCGCCGCAAAAAGAAGACCCCAAACAGAGCGGCTAAGCATCAGATGTCGCAAAAGCCGCCCGAGGATCGTGATCAGGTGTTTATTGATCTAAACAAGCAGTATTTAAATCTGCAGTACAAGATGATGCAGCATCAGTTTTCGGGCGATCCACCGCCAGATGGTCTGCTGGAAGAAATTTCCGATATGAAGCGCAAGGTTCGCTTGATTTCCAGGGCTCTGAAATAAAAAAGGTGTCAGGTTTCAGCCACCGGGTTCATGGGTTCATCGTTCAAAGGTTAAATAAAAGAAGATAAATGGTGTTGAAAACCGGAGCTTAAGGAAATCCATTGTGGCTGCCAGAAACCAGCGGTCGGCCGCCAACAGCCAGCAACTCAAGGTCTTGTCTATTGAAACCTTGAACCTCTGAACCCTGAACCTTTGAACCTAAAGACTAAGTCATGCCGGTAAAATCAAAGCTGAGCTTGCCCTGAAATTTTTCAACGCGCTTGAAGATTTCTTTCAGCATGGTCTGTTCGATGCGTGAGAGCTTTTTGGGGTTGATATAATTGTTGGGAGCAACGTTTTCCTCGACCATAGCTTTTACTTGGCGCACCAGGCGCTGCTGCATCATATAGCTGTATGCCGTTTCCAGCTCATTGTGTTCCTCGGGGCTAATCTTTTCAATAGCCAGCAATTGATTTAAGCGCTCATGGGTATTGGTCTGCTCAATTTGGTTGTTGAGGGCATAGATTCTGGCGTAATCAACAATCGGCTGCATAGCTGCTTTAATGTCAAAGGCATCCCGGTGCTCGCCTTCCGATTCTACCACAAAGTTACGAAAAAAGCCGATCGGTGGTGTGAAATACATGGCATTCTCCGCCATATGACGAAAAAACCCGGGCCATCCTGCCAGTTCTTTAAACAGGTATTGCCGCAAATCGGTGATCAGCCCTTCCTCTCCATATCCAGCCCTGAAATCAAAGAAAATACTGGCCTGCAGCAAGGCTTCCGGCTCGGCTGTATGAATCCAGCGCCGGAAATAGCTTTTCCAGACCGACAGTGGCTGACACCAATTGGCATTTTTGGCCATGATGCCGCCTTTGCAAAGGGCATAGCCAGCTTCATCCAGCCAGTTGCAAACCCGCTCGCTGAATTTTAAAAAATATTGGGTCACCTTTTTAAGCGAATCGGAGGGCACATCTTCAAATATGATGGCGTTGTCCTGATCGGTTTTCAGCGTCTGCTCCATGCGGCCTTCACTGCCCAAAATCATAAAGACAAAGTTAACCGGCGGCGGTCCGAACTCCTCGAGGGCAAATCCGATAATTTTTTTCAGAATGGTTTCCGAAACCGTTGTTAAAAGACCGGTGACATTGCGAGCTTTTGAGCCGGTATTGATCAGGGTTTCAATCAAACGCGGGACCTGTTTGCGAACTTGCACAATCTGGTTGATAAACTTGGCCTGAATAATCTCTCGGATGATAAATAAAGGCGACTGCCCCTGAGCTCTTAGCAAATCCCGATTGGTTATGACCCCAATAACCTTGTCGGTATTTTCGGTCACCGCCAAATGTTTGATATTTTTTTGCATCATTTCCATCAAGGCTTCAAACAAAAGGGCTTTTTTGGGAATCATGCTCAAGGGTGACGACATAATATCAGAAACCGGCTTTAAGATGTCATAGCCGGTAGCCGTTACTTTTTTTCTTAAATCATTATCTGTCACAACACCGACAAATTTTCCTTTGGGTTCGCGAACGAAAATGGAGCTGGTATTGTGTTCGCTCATTACCGCCGCTGCTGCCTGAATGGGCATATTTTGATCGCAAAAAACCAGATCTTTGTTGAAGATGCTTTCCACCGGCCGGTTAAAAAACTCGGTGGTCTGCTCGCTCGGCCTGCGATTGTGCGCGATAATTTCGGCGTAGGAGCGATCCAACATCCTTTTGCCGAAAGTGTCTGTAAAAAAATCTGAAAAAGCGCCGTGTTTTTGGCAAGCTTCTAAAAACATCTCTTTCGGCAAAATATAAAAATACGAATCCTCGCTAACCCGCAGGGTTCGGATGGCGAGGCCATCATTGACCAGCATGGAAATACCGCCATACATATCGCCCTCACCGAGCATTCCGCGCAGGGTTTTTTCATCATTTTCTTCAAAATAACGCTCCGCCGCCCCTTTTTGAATGATATACAAATAATCGATTTTTGAACGCCCCTGGGCAAACAGGATGGTGTCTTTGGGATAGTTGATAATGGAGATCGCTGCGGCCATTTTTTCCAGATCCTCCTGGGGAAGAAACGAAAACGGTGCTAACTCATGCAGAAAATGAAGGACCTGGCCGGCAGCAACCACCGAAGCATAAGATTTGTTCATCATGCGCTTGCGAAACTTCTCGGCAAAAAACTCGTAAAAATCCGAATGCTGGGTGGCAATATCCAGAAAAATGCTCTCCGGTAAAATGTAGACCGTCGCATCCTCAACCACCTTGACCGAGCGCACCGAAATACCGGCATTCATCAATATCGAAATACCCCCGAAAACTTCTCCCGGTTTGATGATGCCGCTCATTTCCTTTTCGCCCCGGGATTCGTAAAAAAGTTCCAGAATTCCCTCCCTGACGATATAGATGCTCTCCAATTTCGTGCGACCCTGCATGGACAGGTTGTGACCGCTGTCGTAGTTCTCAATGCGAATGGATTCAGCAATCCGCTTGCATTCAGCTGGCGGCAGTTCTGAAAACGGAGCCTGCTTCGATAGGAATGTAAGTATCGATTGTGACATAGGTTCTCCTAATTCATGTGCTCGCATTGTTGCTCATAGAGGCCCAATAGGCAAACATGGTTTCTACCGTAGCACAACTTGCGCCAGGTGCCAATTCGAATTGCACTTTGTCAAAAGCAGTGACACCGTGGCCGCAAGACGCATTTGACACTGCAATTCAATTAATTTATAGTGGCATGCCATACCATAAAAGGGCATTTCCTTTCAGTGTGGGCAAACAGATGGTGACCAATGACCCCCAAAGCCAGAAAAAATAAACGCCTATTCGGTTTATTCTTGTTGGGTATGGTTTTGTTCAATTACCCGCTGCTGTCGTTGTTTAGCCTCAAAACCAGTCTGTTGGGTATGCCCCTGCTAATTTTGTATATCTTCACCGCCTGGTTGTTCTTAATTCTGCTGGCATCACTGGCGGCCAAAACCCGCGGTCAACCCCCATCAAAATCCGATAGCCAAACTGGGTCATAGCAGATGTTAGAGACCGGGGTCATACTATTCGTATCATTCGGCTACATGGGCCTGCTTTTTGGCATCGCCCATTACGGTGACAAACGCGCCGATGCCGGACGCAGCATCATCAGCAATCCTTATATCTATGCCCTTTCCTTGGCCGTATATTGCACGGCCTGGACCTTCTACGGTAGTGTCGGGCTGGCCGTCGGCAGCGGCCTGGGCTTTTTAACCATTTACATCGGCCCAACCCTGATGGCATTGCTGGGCTGGTCAATCTGGCAAAAAATCATCCGCATCAGCAAGATTCACCGCATCACCTCCATCGCCGATTTCATTGCCTCCCGCTATGGTAAAAGCACCACGCTGGGTGGACTGGCCACCAATATTGCCGTCATCGGTGTGATCCCCTATATTGCGCTGCAGCTGAAAGCCATTTCAACCGGATTTTTGCTGATCACGCAATATCCTGACATATCGGCCCCATTCAGCTTTTCCGACGTTCCGGTCATGTTCGACCCTGCATTTTATATCGCTTTGCTGCTAGCTGTCTTTGCCATCTTGTTCGGCACCCGCCATCTGGATGCCACCGAACGACACGAGGGCCTGGTTGCCGCCATCGCCTTTGAATCAATTGTAAAGCTGGCGGCATTTCTAACCGTAGGTATATTTGTGACTTATTTTATCCATAATGGATTTGGCGACCTTTTTCAAAAGGCCGCAGTTTATCCCGATCCCCAAAATACCCTTGGCGCAAAACCGGGCAGCGGCAGCGCGCTCCTTTTTGATAAATACTTGACGATCAAAGGCCAGAGTTTCAGCTACACAGACTGGAGCATTTATTTGCTGATTTCAATGCTGGCCATTGTTTTTTTACCCCGTCAATTCCAAATTGCCGTTGTTGAAAACGTCAATGAAGAGCACCTCAATAAAGCGATCTGGCTTTTTCCGCTTTACCTGCTGGCCATCAATATTTTTGTCTTACCGGTGGCCTTCAGCGGCATCCTGCGTTTTCCGGACGGCAACGCCGATGCCGACTTTTTTGCGCTGACGCTTCCGATGGCCGAACGCCAGCAGCTAATTGCCATGTTTGTTTATCTTGGCGGCATGTCGGCTGCAACCGGCATGGTCATCGTTGAGACCATTGCCCTGAGCACAATGATCTGCAATGACCTGGTCATGCCCGTGCTACTGCGATTGCCCATAGAGGAGATGGGGCTGCGCCAGGATTACAGTGGTCTGCTGCTGACGATCCGCAGGTGCAGTATTGTACTGGTTTTGTTGCTCGGCTACGCCTATTTCCGCACGATTGGCGAATTTTATGCCCTGGTCTCCATGGGGCTGGTGTCTTTTGTAGCGGTTGCTCAGTTTGCACCAGCCCTGTTG
>JAAUYK010054853.1_pt1 | contig 21605 bp, 19 predicted proteins | sample 7278021 | NCBI WGS metagenome assembly JAAUYK01 (sample SAMN14350223, study PRJNA611818) | marine sediment metagenome | isolation source: surface marine sediment (1.8m) | place: French Polynesia: Moorea | collected 2018-08
GGAGAAGATGGTCGAGGTATACGAATATGAGTTCCCACAAAATCCAGTTTATGATTCAGAACAGGCGATAGATCGCATGTTTGAATTCGTTGAGTTTGTGGAATTTGACAATCTCATGTTTCTGAAGTATGTTTGGCGTTATCTCGACGACATCTTATCAGTAAAAATTGAAGACTATGTTTTCGTAAACGGTGAAACGATCATTGAAGAGGTCACAAATCAGGCAAATATCCTGACCACATTAAACGAGAACGTTTCTGAGTTTCTGAGAACATATAATAAAGAAGGTATATTAGAATGGTTTGCAGACCGTTCTGAGAGAATCAAGTATGACATATATGCCGAGAATTTAGAATAAGGAGACCACCATGAAAATCATTATCACAAACAGAGAAACACAATTAACACTTGAGAAGGATCAGATTGTTGAAGTGTTGGAAACCGCTGACGGTATCGCCTTCAATATGAGAAACAATCTCGCCCTTATATTTACAGACAACTTCATGCCATCTACGGCAAAACAACTCATCAAAGGCACAATTGATCAATGCCAGACTGTCGATGCTACCATCAAAGTAAATTTACAGGATCATTCGAGACCTATCAGCATCGAGGCCAATGCGGTTGCCGCTCCTAAAGTAGAGAAAAAGGAGTAGCACGTTAATTTCCTATCTATATATATTAATTAATGAAAAGCATTCTATGCAAACAATTCTTTATGAATTGTTTGCAGCGAGATTTCAATTTTTTGTTTTCAAAAATTAAAATATGAGAGGAGGAACCGTAACCACCAAAACTTTGAGGAGGAAGCTATGTAATGCGATTTACGTCAACTGAGAAGTATCTCGAAAAGTTTAACACTACAGTTTACCCAATTACACTTTTAAAGTACATACTTAATCGTGGGCAAATACTAAGATATTTCAAAAAGGCGCAAAATCCATCTTTCAACAAGCATTTCAAGATAGATTCTTCCGATTGTGCAGTATGTGATCACAAGAGACAGGATGAGGGTGTAAAGTGTCGACCACACACGACAATTGAGAGAATGCGAGAGATCAACGAAGGATGGCTTTACGATGTAGACACAGGCGTCTTCATATATCGAAATGAAGTATTCAAAAGAGTAGAAAATACCAATGGCCAACAGCTACTGGTTATAGTCTATTGTCCACACACAAAACTAATTTCAGGAAAAATAACAGATAAAAAAGTTAGAAAGCTAACGCCTCTAACAATAAAAATGGACTCTGAATTTATCAATATGATGGACAACTTAGAAAAACAAGCTCCAGAGAGTGGATTTCAGACAAATTGTATTTCAAGTGATGCACTAATGGATGAAAGGTTAGGCTGCTGGTTTAATGACGAATTTACAATTATCATCCACTCAGATGAAATCGATGGGTCCAGAACCCATAAAAATCAAGACTTCAGTCTAATAACGAATTATTAACAGGGAGGAAAGTTTATGTCAATCTTAGACGATTATCAAGAACTAAATAGCACTGGAATAACTGGTGGTGGTGGCGGTGAGCAAAAAGACCCAAAGGATGAATTCTTCAAGAGTTTGTATATCAGTGGTCAGAATCGCCAGCATGAAAACGGAACTATGGAAGAAATCGAAAAGTTGCAGATTCGCGGCCATTCTTTCAACCATACCGAAGTTTACATGATCATCACTCATGTGAAAGACATCCTGTGCAACGAAACCAAGCAGAATGGTCGAACTCAGACCAAATGTTTCTCGTTCAAAGAGTCTGCACAACCACCTTGGTACGGGTCCAACCCAATGCCAGGAGGAGAGCCTAGAGTTTGTCCTACCACATCCAAGGATAGGAAAGCTGTAGAGTTCTGTCAAAACTGCAAGGCTCAGATCATTATGGCTGGTATTCTGTGTCAGCCAACAGGAACCCCAATTCTCGACGAAGAGAAGAAACCCATTTTCGTATTTATCCGTGGTAAGGGTATCAAATACGGAAACGTTTCAGATTACCTGTCATTGTTATACAACCTGGATCTAGATCCAGTCTTTAATGAAGATGGTAATGCAGAAGCTCTTCGTGAGTTTGAGAAACGCGTTGTCAACCAAAAGCGTTTCGTAACCAAGGTCTTCAAAACTACAGCCAATTCAGCTCACGGCATCAAGATGGTCTTCGGTTTTGAACAGGGTCAAGAAGTCAACAAAGAGTTTGCAATTGAATTGCTCCAGTTGGCTAAAAACACCATGGACAAGTTCCGTGAGAAGTTTGATTGGTCAAAGAAAAAGAAATCCAATGCAGCAGCACAGGCTAAAGAAGCTGGTGTTGTAAGCATGGACACTGGAGCCCAGACTCCAGCAGCTGAGGGTCAAACGCTCAACACGGAGCAACCAGCTCAACCAAAGGCAGAGGAGAAGCCAGCTGACGAAGGTGGCACGTTCAGTTTTAAAGACATCAAATTCTAAGGAGCTGAAAAATGCCCGAACAAAGAGAAGTTAAATACTTCGAAAAGTTAAACATTGGTGTAACAACCATCGATAAGGTAAAAACAGATATTCAAGATGACATTATCACAACCCTGAAAGCATGGGAAGCTGGACGAAAAGTTCAGAAGCAATGTTATCATATCATAGGGCCAGCAGGTGTTGGAAAAACTCAGATTTGCTATCAGATCGCTAATGAACTCACCGACTTAACGGAACACACATTTGAGATCATAAAGATAACAAGTCCTGTCTTGACAAGGGACGACTTTTTGATTCCATTTCCCGTAGTCGGTGAGGAAACTCATGAGTTCAAAATGCTGTACTCTGATTTTATTCCAAGGCCGACCAGCCCATACGGATTGTATGTTATTGACGAATTTGCTCGTGGTGATCATCCTTTGCAACAGCTCTTATGGCAAGTCCAGAATGAGTATAGCGTTCATCGATATGAATTTCCACAGGGGTGGTTTGTTGTATCAGTTGACAACCCTGACGACAAAGAATATTCAATGAACACACTGGAAGACGCTGCTGGCCTTCGTCGACAATCTCATATCTACGTTGAAGTTTCCGCTCCAGCATTTCTCAAATATGGGACCGAGATGGACTTTCATCCACTCGTCCTCGACTATATTAACACTTACCATGACAGGTTATATGACTTCGCTTCTCAGAAGGTAGGATCGGTTTATGCAAACCCTGCAAGCTGGGAGAAAGTTTCAGACATCCTGTGGAAAACCGAAATAGCAAATGACGGAAACCTTGATGTGCGAAAAGTGGAAACGCGAATCGCTGGTTTATTGAATTCGAGTGAGGCACTGAGATTTATCGGATTCTGTATGGATAACAGTGAGATTATAAAACCTTCTGACATTATTGAACATTATGAGACGAAGGCAAAACCAATCATTGATCAGTTGCTTAAAAAGAACGACAATGCTAAGTTAGGTGATCTCATTACATCATTCAATACATATCTACAGACAACCATGCCTGATCTATCAGGGAAACAGATCAAGAGCATTCACGATTTCTTAATAGCAATGCCAGTCGATACAGCGTCTCTAATGATCATTCAATCAGATATCGATAAGACCAGTAAAGAGTTTAAGTACATAACCAAACTGATGAAAGAGTTATATAAATCTCCTCAGTTTCAACAGAAGTTTTTCGAGAAGCTTCGAAAACCTGAATAAGGAAATGTTATGGACGAGAATCATGTCAAATACGCTAAGATGATCGAAGACACCGACAGGAAGCTTAAGGCTCTTATGGCTAAATGGGTGCTTCGATATGATTATTTTGGCTTCTTATTCTCTCTCGTTCGCAGGAGGGCTGAAGTGGGCCTCCCTAATCCAGCAGCAATAGCTCCGACTCCTCAAGGGACGTTGGAGCTATTATATAATCCTATTTTGGTTTCAGCAACGCCAGATGAGGATATAAATGAGATTCTTCATCATGAGGGATTGCATATCTTGAACAAGCATATATCCCGAATGATGAGGTTGTTAGCAGATGTTTCTAAAGATGAACGCAAAAAGCATATAAGCCTAATTAACAAGGCTGCTGACTGTTGTGTAAATCAACAAGGAAACATTAAGAATCCATTGATGATTGCTGGATCACCCTTTCGCCTTCATTTTCCAGATGACCTAGGTTTAGAGCCTGATCGAATGATGGAGGAGTACTACTATACATTACTTGAGAGGGAGCGACAGAAAGAAAACCAAAAAGGTGGTAAAGGAGGCCAGGACGATGATAAAGACAAAGATAATACTGATGATCAGCCGCCTTCTGGAAAAGGTGATAGCAAGCCCGAGGACGACGATAACGATAAAGAAGATAATGGGGACACCCAGCCCTCGGATGGAAAAGTGGATGAACAAGATGATGACGGAGATGGAGACGAAGATGACGGAGATGGAGGAGGAGATGGACCGCCAGATGAAGAACCTGGAGACGGAGACGAAGCGGATGGAAGCGGAGGTGGATCAGATCCTAAAGGACAACAACCTGGAAAACCTCAAGAGGGGGGAGACGATAATAATAGTCCAGCGCAAGGAGAAGTAGATGATTCTGATTTAGGTAACCACCAACATTGGCATTCAGATGATTATCCAGATCCTCATGCAACATCTCGTCAAATTGATACGTACACGCAAAGGATCATCAGGGAATCGGCAAGCAACTATCGAAACTCTAAGAGTCGAGGCAACATGCCAGGATATATACAAGACCTAATTGATGCAGCCTTGAAGCCTGTCCCGATTCCATATTATGAATTAATTCGTCAACTTGTAAAGGGATCTCGAATCGGAAAATACAAACGATCCTCTACACACATTAATAGGAAACGAACTTACGTCTTTCAGATCAATGACGAAAATATACCAATGATCTCACCGTTTCCAGGTCGTAAGCGAGATATGACATTTAAAATCGTAATCCTCGTTGATACATCTGGTAGCCAGACTCCAGAGGATATCATGGATGCACTATCTGGATGTGCAAGCATCATAGAAAAAGACCGACATTGTGAAACCACAGTTCTTGAAGTGGACACAAAGATTCACAAAGAATATCAGGTCAAAAAGGTTTCTGACATAGACTTTGAAGTTAAAGGTCGTGGTGGAACTGTTCTAATGCCTGGAGTTGAAAGGGCAAGAGAATTGAACTGTGATGTCTGCTTATGCTTTACAGATGGCTATACAGAAAATTTCAACGAAATAGATAGGAGACTATTTCCAAAAAGAATGATTTGGGTCATCACACCAAATGGTTCAGAAGAACAATTGAACGAGACTGGATATGTGGTGTATTTACCTGAAAGGATGGGTTCATGACGAAGAAATATGGTGCTAAAGATATTCGAGTTCTAAAAGAGCTTGAACATATCCAGCTAAACCCTGGAATGTATATAGGGGATACCAGTAATCCATCTCACCTTGTTGAAGAAGCATTGGATAATGCACTCGACGAGGCATTGGCTGGACATGCAAATATTATAGCAGTTGATGTTAATCCAGAGACAGGTATGTGTTCTGTAATTGATAATGGTCGCGGAATACCATTAGAAAAAGACATACCAATCACGATATCATCAAAGTTGTTCTCTGGTGCAAAATTCCAAGATAAGAAGTCAGCCTACAAGATCAGCTCTGGACTTCACGGGGTTGGTTTGGTGGCGATCAATGCTCTATCAGATAAATATATGGTTGATGCATATAGAGATGGAAAACATGGATTCTTCTATTTCGAAAAGGGTAAACTCAAGAAAAGTCGAGTTCGACAATATCACGGAAAAGAACCCTATTCAACCAAGATAGAATTTATACCTTCCAAAAAGTATTTCGAAGATATAATGCCAAACCTCGATAGGATAAGGAAACGCTTGACAACAGCATCAGCTGAGTTGAGTAAAAATATGTACTTTGTCCTGAGAGTTGCTGGTAAAGGGAAGGAAGTCTTCAATCGTACAAGACTTGAGCATTTTAAAGCTGAGTGTGATATTTCGGATGAAAAACCATTCCAACCAATTGCACTTTCAGCTCGAAACAAAGAGGAAAAATTTGAAGCTATATTTGGGTACGCTGATGAAGGACCCATGACGAAAAAAGTAATCTCTTCTGTTAATTTACTTCCAGTTGATCGACTGGGTACACACTACACAGTGTTTGAAGAGGTCCTTAAACATTTCTTTCTCGATAAGGCTAAGAAACACGGATTCAAGTTTCAAGGTTCAGATGTATTGGTTCGATTGAGAGCATACTTAATCCTGCATTTGATCGAACCAAAGTTTTCAGGCCAGACCAAAGAGAGATTAACGAATAGGAAAACCGACTTCGACAGATACGCCAAAGTGTTTCTACAGGAGTTGGAAAGGTGGGCTTCGGGTGACGAAGAAGCTCTTAAAACGTATCTCGAAAGGTTTGACCTATATAGAAAGAAAATCGATTCCAAAAAGCTTCAGAAGAAAAACACTGGAGGAAGAAGAGCCTCCACAAAATTCACTAAGCTCAGAGATTGTTCCAAACCAAACGGTGAGCTCTTCATAGTTGAGGGCGCAAGTGCTGGCGGCTCAATTATACAATCACGCAATCCTGAGAAACATGCTATTTTGCCTCTAAGGGGGAAGTCGATACCCAATATCACATCGGCCAAGGATATCCTCAAAAACAAGGAAGTTGGGGAATTGATCATGGCTCTTGGTACTGGCGTCGACCCACATTTCGATATAGATAATCTTCGATATGATAAAATAGTGTGTGCAACGGATGCTGATCCTGATGGGGCTCACATCGCTTGTCTGCTGACAATGGTTATTGCAATTTTGACTCCAGAGATAATCAAACAAGGAAAGTACTTTATTGCTCGAACACCTCTGTTTGCAATAAACGAAAAAAGAACATTCAAACCGCTCTGGACAGAAAAACAATTGACCAATGCTAGAGAAGCTGGCAGAACCATCTCCCGATTCAAGGGGCTTGGTGAATTGAATCCGAATCAGCTCAAAATATGCCTTCTTCAAGAAAGTACCAGACATCTGGTTAAGGTTAAGTATTCGGATAACATAAATGATCTCTTGAAACTATTTTCCAACGTCGACGCAAAACGGAAACTGGTTTCAAAGAAGTGAATGGAGGCGAAAGCCCATGAAAAAACTATATTTCGGACATTCAAGAATGACATACTTTACACAAATGGAACAGGATGCAATAAAGCTAATTGAAAAATTGTATCCTGGATGGGAAATTGTCAACCCAAATATACCTGAACATCAAGAAGGATGTTGGTACTCTATTGATGGCGAAAAACTTCCAGGCAAAGAGATCGGATACTTTTTAAGATTGAGCGATCCTTGTTCTGTCGGTTGTTTCCTTCAATACTATAAGGATAAGTGGAGTGCTGGTTCGGCAGCTGAGGTCAATCATATGATCGCTGCTGGAAAGCCTGTATTTCAGGTCGACCTTGAGTTCGAAAGGCTTGATCCTGTGGATGGACCTGTTGAAGCGTTTACGTTTCAAGAAACGTTGGACAAATTGGTTGAAGCAGGAATTAAAGATTACCTATAAGGAGTTACGATGTTAAAACGCATTTATGAATACTGCCGTTATGACATTCCAAGAGGAATTAAAAACCTCGTGATTTGGTTTCCCACTGTCTGGCGTGACCGACAGTGGGATCACCAATTCATATATCAAATGTTTCGACATAAACTACATCTCCAAGAGCAGTTTATTCGACATCACGGAATTCATGAGAATAATATACAAGATGCTGATCGGATCAAACGTTGTGTTGATCTTTTGGATAGACTGATTGAAGACGTTCATCATGATGAAGCCTTTGACGGTCACTTTAAAACTTGGGGTCATCCCGAGATGACGTTTAAAGATGTTGAAGAAGATATCGATGGCTTCCTGAAAGATGATGAGTACGTCCAGCTCGAAATAAAATATCCAAATGTTAACACAGAGTTAGATAAAGAAAGGGAAACTATAGACTTTCGAAAAGCATCAAACAAAGAGGCTAAAACTCGTCAAGCAGATATTGACGAATTATTTGAAATCATGAGAAAACACATTCAGGAATGGTGGGACTAGTGAACAACAAAGACTTTTATGTGGATACGCACTTTCTATGTGGAGTTAGGTCTCCTGATAATATCTTTGACCTGCCAGAAAGCATGTTGGATTGTGGTGACGTATTCTGTTTCGAAAATCAGGTTAAGCGGTACATTAAACCTCAATCTGTAACCCTTCACTTATGGCCATGGATGTGGAAATCAAGTGACCTAACTGATGAGGTATATATTTGGGACATGCTCACAGATCGAATAATATACTATACAAAGGATATGCCAGACTTTTTCGATGCAAGGTTGGTGAGGCAAGAGCAATGTTTACAAGGTTGTGAAATATTTGACTATAAATTCAAATTTCCAAAAATGCTTTAAGGAGATTTCATGAAACAAATTATTCCAGAATACTATCGAAACTATGGGCAGTATTCTAATTACAGAAACTTTCCCATGATAACAGATGGGTTGAAGCCAGTTGAAAGACGTGTATTGCTGTCCGCGTGGAAGATTGCTAGGGATAAGTTCGTGAAATCTCGACAAGTCGACGCATACACCATTGGTCATTATCACCCACATGGAGAAACATATGGAACCATCGTCAGTCTGGTAAGACGCGGATTCTTAATCGGTCAGGGCAACTTCGGTTCAAACGTTGGAGTTCAATCAGTTGATGCAGCCGCGCCCAGATATACAGAATGTAAATTGTCTCCAAGAACTTTGGAGATGGCATTCAAGTATGTGAAGCATGTTGAATGGGTTGATACCGAGCTCAGTGATAAAGAGCCAGTTTATCTCCCAACCATGTTTCCGATATGTCTGATGGGGAATGAATATACTCAAGGAATCGGATTTGGGTATAAAACATTTATTCCGTGTTTCTCCACAAAGGATTTAAAACGGAGGCTCATGTGGCTATTAGGAGTCACCAAAACCGAACCAGTCATACATCCAAAAACCGATTGTACAATCACAGCTAACAATAAGGTTATCAAAACCCTATTGAAGTCTGGAAAAGCAAAGATTGATGTTACGGGTGTCATCGAAGAAGTGCCACATCAGAACAAGGTAATCTTGAAATCATGGCCACCTGGAAAGAGATTTGAATCCTTCTTAAAGAAATTTCAAGCTGAGTTGGATTCTAATATGGTTGGATTCACCGACTTGTCGGTTGAAGATACCCAAATTGTATTTCAGGTAATTCGTCAAAGAAGTCGAGATAGCATATATCAAGATTTCGTTGCCAAACTCAAGGAAATGCTTGTGGGACTTATATCTTTCGACATGGTGATGGTGAATGAGAATCATGAAGTAGTCGTCACTGGAGTCGACACTCTACTCAAGAACTCATACGCCAATTATAAGAAAGCTGTGAAAACTAAGTTAGAGCGAGATATCGAAGATATTAAACAGCTATCACAAGACTACAAATTGTTGGTGTTAATGAGACCAGCTCTCAAAAAGCACATGACTGGAAAGACAAATGTAAAAGAAAAAATCAAACTCATATCAAAACAGTCTCAGGTTCCAGTTGCAGCAGTCGAGAGACTCCTAAAGCTCAACATCAGAAAACTCCTGACTATGGAGGTTGATTTAGATGAACTTGATAAAAGACTCAGAGAAATCCAAGCAAATGTGAGAGACATCGATAATTACGTCTTGGATAAATACTTTTCATTATAGGAGGTTACATGAACGACGAATGTTTTATATGTGGGAGCCCCAACTACCATACGTATCACAGCCTAATCAATATATGCAACAGTTGTGAAGATATGATCAATGCTGGTAAGATGACAGTATATAAAAAGGTTCAGCTTCACGTGGCTCATATGCTTCCTGGCCATTCCACTTGTGGAACCATGCATGGCCATACTGTAGACGTGGTTATCGGAGTCAGGGGAAGAATGAATTTCGTTGATGGAATGGTAATGGATTTCAAATCTCTGAAAGAGATCCTCCAAAAAGAAATCGTGGATAGATTTGATCACGGATGTCTAAATGATACCATTCCATGCCCAACAGCAGAATATTTTGCTGCATACCTCTATTTCCAATTGTTGAGTAGAGGATTAGATATCACAATGGTTCGAGTTCACGAGACAGATAACAACTACGTTGAATTCGCTCCAGATAGGGATCGCCATGTATGATATAAAGTATAAGTCTGGCATTTACATCTCAAAGGCCCACAAAAACCAGCAATTCTACAAGGACATTATTGCTGATCTTACGAGGGTAATAATGGGATACAATCAGGATATGAAGGTTCACCATTTCTACAAGGAAACTGATAATTATCTATTGATTCCAAGATATTACCCGCTTCGTAAGGTGGGTCTTGGGAATGTTCAGATAAACCGAGAATTGTTCCTGAAAAATCCAGAACAAATTGATATAAAACATAATATCACCCCGAGGAACGAATTGCAGGAGAGAGCTATTAAAACCTTGATGAATTCGAATGCATGTATTCTTCAGCTATCTCCTGGGACTGGAAAAACAGTTATCACAATATACGCTATCGCAGAACTCAAACTTAAAAGTTTCATCCTCGTGCACACGAAAGAATTGATTACACAGTGGAAAAATAGATTGATGCAATTTACGAATTTAAGTGAAGACAATATAGCGAGGCTCACTTCCAAAACCTTCATAGAAGATCTTCAAAAGCCAGTTATCATATCCACTGCACAGACATTTGTATCGTTGCTGAAACGCCAAAGCGAAGCATTCCTTGAGGCGCTGAATGAAGCGAAAATTGGCGTGTTTGTATCCGACGAATGTCACACAACATCTGGAGCACCCACGTTTTCAGATTGCTCGATCTTTGTGCCAGCAGTTCATACATATGGACTGAGTGCGACACCAAAAAGATCAGATGGCAATTTAGATATCATCGAATATCATCTTGGTAAGATAGTAGCATCAGATGATAGAGAAGGCGTTATGGATGCAAGGGTGACGGTCATCGTGATGGATTACGAGGTAGACACACCAAAGAGACATCGATACCTATATTGGGATGGAAACTTTCAGAGGGCAAGATATTTAAATCTAATAAAGAAATCTGAACAATTTCAAGCGTGTATCAAATTGCTGCTGAACAAAGTCGTTAGAGAAGATCGACATGCTGTTTGTGTTGCCGAAAGAATAGCATTAATAGATCAACTTCATAAAGAGTTGCAGTCAGACAGCAAATCAAAATTCTATAAGCAAGAGCCACTTGAAAAGCTACATTATAAAATGACGTTTGCAACTCCAGGGAAAATCAGAGATGGGATCGATGCTCCATTTAAGGATTGTCTGATTATGACATCTCCGATTGCGAATATTGATCAGATGACAGGCAGGGTTGTGAGGATACATCCAGACAAAAAGACACCTATCATCATAGACATGGTAGATGCTGGATGTGCAAGGATAAGATCCACCTTCTACAATCGAAAACGTTTCTACGATAATAAGGGGTGGCCAATTCAATTCATAGCTTGTAATCGTGGACAAGTTGCGCCAATCGAAGAAGATTTGGCAATGAAAATAATCTCGGGAAATAAATAGGAGATACTATGAAATTAGCAGTAACCGCTGATATTCACTTTTCAGCATATGCTCAAGACATGATCGTCGATGGGTTACCAGAGAGGCTTGGTAGTATAAAGAATGCCATCACTGGAATGATCGACGAATGTGAAAAGCGGGGAGTGTACGATATAGCATTTGCTGGAGACATCTGTCATAATAAAAGTATTATACACACGACAGCTCAGGATGTTATGCTCGACATCTTCCAACAGAGACAATACCAAGATTTCAGATTCTATGTTATCGACGGTAATCATGATCTATCAGGAAAAGGTTCTGATTCAGTTTCAGCTCTTAAGTCTCTGGAAACAATAGGAAATGTTAGATGGGTGTCTTATCAGTCGAAAGGAGAGATAGTCCATCAGATAGAGAATGGTGAGGTATCGATGATGCCTTTCTTCCCTGGAATGGAGGATCACATCAAAAACATCAAATCAAAGATATTCATATCACACTTTGGTTTGAATGAGGGCCTATTGAGCTCTGGAATATCTGTACCATCAAAAATCAAAGCATCTGATTTGAAACATTTCAAATTGGTTGTATTGGGTCACTATCATCTTCCCCAATCAATGAAATCCAAGACCACGCAGATATATTACACTGGAAGTCCTATCCAACTAGATTGGGGTGAGAAGAATGAGGAAAAAAGATTTCTAATCCTCGATACGGAAAGCCTGGAAGTCGAGAGTGTTCCTACAACGGGTTACAAACGATACCTTGAGTTTGAGGTCGATAAGAAAAACAAAACCAAGGTTCTGAAAGAAGCAAAGAAACTCAGAGATGATGGACATCATGTCAAATTGGTCACCACCGAAAAGTTGGAAATCAAAGAAGATATGAAAAACATCAACATCGTTCAGAACGTTGAGGAAGACATAACGAATAGGGGAATCACATCTGGTATGGACGAAGTTGCTAAACTGAGAAAGTATCTGGAAATAAAGGAAATACCAGAAGAGGAACATGAAGCCTATTTGAATTCGGCTAAAAGCATCATCGACGCTACAACGTTACCAGAATAGGAGAAGGCATGAGAAAAATCATATTCAGAGAAATAGGAATGGAAAACTACGGTCCATACACCGAACCATTCATATTAGAGTGTCCAGAGAATTCGCTCACGCTGATCACAGGACCAAATGGTGTTGGTAAGACAATCGCCATGGATTCAATGTCTTTTACCTTCTATGGAACTACCAGTAAGAATGAGAGGGGAGATGACGTTGTAAATAATCAGGTTGGAAAGAACTGTCATACATGGGTTAAATTTGAGGACAGTGATGGAAACACCTACGTATGTGATCGTTACCACAAACACTCTAAATATAAAAACACAGCGCGTCTAACGCGTAATGGTGAAGATAAACCATATAGAGTTGGTCATAGAGAAGTCTCGGCTGAAATTGATCGTTTGATCTGTGATCGAAAGACCTTTACAAACACACTGATGTTTGGTCAGAAGGTCAAAGACTTCTTTACCGATCTAACCGATACAGCTCAGAAGGATATATTCTGGAAGCTTCTGGATCTTCTGAAATATAAACATTATCAGGCTACAGCAAAAACGGAATCTGATAAAACCGAAAAAACTATTCAGAGCACTTTAAATGAGATCGAAGTCGCCAAAGGTATTATTGAAAATCTAGAATCTCAGATAGAGGAAGAGAATAAGAGAGCTGATGCATTTGAGATTGATCGAAAGCGTATGCTCGACACTCTGAATGAATCGATTGGTGATATGAAAACACTGATCAAAACCACCGAAGAAGCTCTGGAAAAGATTCCTGACGAAGACCTGAAACCTTTACAGGAAGCTGTGTTTATTCTAAAAGGCAAGCTGGAAAATGTTGGTCAGGATGCTGCAAATATCAAAAAGGAAGTTGAGGCAGAGGGGTATAAAAAAGTTAATGAGCTAACAGATACCAGAAATCAAAAACAAAAGGAAGTTTCTGCAAAATATCAAAAGCAGAGAGAAGATATCGAATCACAAGAAGAAGAAACTAGAAATGCGAACGCCACGATACTCAGCGAGATAAAAGAGAAACAAAAATCGGTTGAACTCGAATCATCTGGTCACACTGCGACGATTTCTGGAAACAACAATCAAATAGAAAAGCTCAAATCTACTGATCTTGAAATTGGTTCTCCATGTCCAACCTGTTTAGAAGCTATCACGAAGAAGTCAATCGAAAATATAGAAAGTATAATCGGTAAGCTAATTCAAGAAAATCAAGGCCATATGCAGACACTTGAAAGTCTTCAAAAGCAGTATGACGAATTAGAAAGCGAGTGGGCAAGAGAACACCTAGATGGAAATGATAAAATGTCCACACTTGCTCAAAAGAAAATGGAATTAAAAGCTAAGGAAGAAGCAGAGCTTAAAGCAATTGAAAATCGGCTTTCCGAACTTAAGCAGCAGATTGCAGATGTGGCCAACAATACTCTGAAAGAAAGAATCCAAGAGCTTGAAGTTAACGCTCAGAAGATGCAATCCGATCTGACCAAGGCTGAATCTGTATATTTTGAAGCGGAAAAGAACTTCAAAGATAGACAGGCAATCCAGCAGAAGCTCACAGAGTATAATACAAAGGTCGATGGTTTCAAAGACCAGATAAAAACAACAGAGGAAAAAGAGTTCGATGAAAGTCAGCTAAAACATCTGAAGAACTCAAAACAACAAAAACTTAAGGAGATTGAAGACTCGAAGGCGAAGGTTTCCGAGGTCGAAGCTGAAATCAAACGCTTGGCGTTCTGGAAAGAAGCTTTCTCAAAATCTGGTATCCCATCAATGCTGATCGATCAGGCTGTACCATTGATGAACGCATCGATGAGAAAATATCTTGACCTTCTATCAAATGGTCGATATATCGTTACCTTCGATACCATATCACAAACAAAGGGTGGAGAGTACCGAGACAAGTTTTCTGTAAATGTCCTGGACACCAAAACTCAAGTCAACAACAGGAAGCAGCTCTCTGGTGGTCAAACCCGATTAATCGACATTGCAACCATCCTGACACTCCGCGATTTGAAAGCAGAACTGGGTGAAGTTGAGTTCAACCTATTTGGATTTGATGAAATATTCGACGCATTGGATGATTCAAATATCGGTTATGTGTGTGGTATATTAAATAGCCTTAAGGAAAACCGTTCATTACTGGTTATCTCTCACAGACATCAGGATGAACTTGAAGCCGATAATCACATTCAACTCACGTGATGAGGCGTTTAGTGAGGCGATTATGATAAGAATCGTAAATTGGTTGTTAACACGTAGATGCAATTTAAAGTGCGAGTATTGTGGAATCGTTAAAGTGGGTAGCAGTGAGGGAAAATCCATCAGCTACTATAAAAAGAACGAGATTTCTACAGAACGAGTTATAGCGCTGTTAGACAAATTTAGAACATACAACCCCAATGTGTTTCATATATTTTACGGGGGTGAGCCATTTCTGAGGGGGGACCTCAGTGATATATTGAAGTTCTGCAACGAAACTGATATCAATTATACGGTTATCTCGAATTGTACCGACGACATTCAACCTAAGATCTTAAAGGTTATGAGAGAATGTGGTGGGTTCAAGGGATTCACTGGCTCGGTTGATCCAAGTATATTGATGGAACCAGACAATTCAAATAGCCAGTTAAAAAGTACTGCGGCATTCACGTTCTTATACAAGATGGTAAAATATTGTGATGACGTTGTTGCCGAAGTCACATTAACCAAAAAGACAATTGATAAAACTTATGATCTTGTTCGATTGCTGTCGAGCGCGGGTATAACCTCTAGCTTGACAGCTATAGATATTAATAAAACCATTGGGTATGACTTTTCAGCATATTCGGCTAAAAAGCATCTGATAAAAGAATCGAAGAAAACCAAAGAGTTATACAAGCAGTTGATAGAGGATGACACTCTTCTGATTCACATGAAGGATGTCATTCTACCAAGATTGTTCAATCACTTTGGTTCCGACTTTGATTGCAAAATGGAAGGGGGGCTCCACAATCTCACAATAGACGCAGATGGGTCTCTGAGGACGTGTCTAAGAATGCGTGGGTTTTTCATGGGTGAGTTGGATGATCGAATTGCACTATTCATGAAAGACCCACATGGTTATGAATTAAACCCTAGAATGCAGGATCGTTTCAATCAAGACAAGAGGCTTTATTGTAGAGGGTGTAACCATACTTGTGTGATGATGAGCAAATACGTAAACGATAGCGAAAATCATGGTAGAATATTGAATCATTGAGGAGGACAAATATATGCCAGATAGGATAACCACAGCTCTGGATTTTTGGAAAAGAATCTATGATGAAAAAGAGGCGACAGTGAAGTTCGTCAAAAAAGACGGAACTATTCGCATCATGAATTTTACGTTGGACTTCACTAAGATACCTCGAAACAAACATCCCAAAAAGGTCGATCTCGTGCAAATCATGAAACGCATGAACGAGAAGGGAATCATCAACGTCTTCGATCTGGAAAAACAAGATTGGAGATCGGTTCCATTTGAAACAATTGACTGGGTAGAATTTGGCGACGATGATCCGCCAGTGAGACATAAGGTCTCTATACCGACACCGAGGAAAAAGAAATGAAAACATCAACGGTATTAAAACAAGTCATCGAAGAGATAAAAGCAAAAGATCCAGCGGTTAAAAAAGCGGATGATGATCGAGTAACCATGGAAGAGTTATGTAAGAAGATTCAAGTTGAAGAAGACTCCAAACTCGATAAGGAGATTCTGACATTCCTGAAAGAGAATGGGCCAAGTGGAAACGCGGTTCTTCTAACATTACATATTCCACATCAGAGGCATCCGAAAGAATTTTCATATATAACGCTGGAGAATGATGCTCTCACTGGCTGGTCAGTTTGCTACTATATTGATTTCGGAAAGACCACTCAGTACAAATTGAGGAAACGTCATGACATTGAGGCGACAGGCCCAAATTATATCATGACAGAATTCGCCAAGATTTTGAAAAAATATCTTGGTCTTTAACCCCTAACCTTATGAGGTAAAATCATGAGTGAAGATAAAGTTATTGGCGCTGACGCTTTTACCATGAAGGATGTCACGCCACATTCAGTGATCTATAGATACAAAAATCGCACTGCAACCATGGTTTATGATGATGGTAATAGCGAAGGAACGAAGATCGTATCCAGACCTTTTGAACAGTACTTTTCAAATCTGAACACAAAAGTTCTGGACCTGCAAAATGATATCATCCTTCCGAATGGTTGTATCTATAGAGCTGCACTGGATAATGGGGAGGAGGCGTTCTTAATTCAGGATGTTCCTGGAATTAGAACATTTCGTTTAACAAACAGCGAACGCGTGAAAGATCTTGTTGGTAAAATGTATAATAAGTTCATGGCACAGACTCGGGTCTTAGAATTGAATGAACCAGAGCCAGGAACGGAGGAAGATATAAAAAGACAGATCGCGTTGAGAAACCAGTACATCAGCAAACAAAAATTGAAAACTGGAAAGAAAGAAGATTTCTATAAGTTGCACTTTCGAGTATACTTTCCGTATACCTATTTAGGAATCGTTATAAAAAGGAAAACGAATAATTCCAATAGTTTATCGTTCTCTAGAATGTCAGCTATGATTTCTCTTACTGCGGTCAATACCATGAACGATTATCTTTATCAGTTTCCGCTGTCAAATGTAAGTAAGGGTGGCAACGTATGTACTGGAAAGCTCCCACTAGGAGAGTTCGGATATATAAATGTAAAATCCTACGTTGAAAAGATGGCGGGATACTTCTGGAATAATAGATTTAATTCTGATATAACAGCTGGACCAGAACTCTACGGAAATAAAAACTTCCTAGGAAACTGGTTCGAGTGGGAATACAAATCTTTCATAGATCCAGCTGCTGTTCTATCTCTTGATTTTGAGGTTGAAGAGATCAAGGAAGATCGTATAAGCGTTGGTGATTTTATATACAGCAGAGGACGTGGTTCGGGAACATATGAAAAATCTTTTATGGCTCTGGATGAATGGTCTATCCTAGATTGCTTTGAGACAAACCAAGCTGTTGGTGACTCATATGTTGACCTGGAACACGGAACCGCCAAGAAGAATATAGCATCCATAGCAGAATCAATTGAAGCTGAAGGATATGTAATTCCAGTAGGAACCATTCTTAAAAATGAAAAAGATAAAAAATTCAAAATAATATCATACGATGGCTTCAAAACGTATGACGTTTCAGATTCAACCCTACAAGAAAATGAAGTAGTTGTCACTCACGTGAATCTGAGAGACGAGAATCGGAAAACCTACAGACTTAATCTTGATAAGGGATTGAAATTTATATTGAGAGCTTATCGAAAGGCCAAAAACTTCGTTGAAGATGCTGTATGTGGATCTAAGACTTTCAACATCGGACAGTTGGTTTGTGTTGATACTGATGGTAGATTCACTGATCCATATCATGAACTTGACATGATCAAGAGCATTCGAGAAAAAGATGGAACATACATATTCGAATTTCACAAAAGGGATTATGCTATAGCAAATGCAAGCGATGAAGAGCCCAATAAAATGAGGCAGGTTGGTGTTAACTTCGGTTCAAAAGATGACCCAATTGAGAACGGTGTAGATTTCACGTTCAGAACCAAAAAGTTATTGGATGGTTCTCACAAGCCTAGTCCATTTACGATTCGGGATCATCTGAGCGAGATCCAAACTGGAAAAGCTTCTATACTCAGATATGCATATGAGACGAAAAGACGCAGTTCTTATCACTATGGGTCAAGCGCGAACAGACAGGTCTTTACTGTCTACTCACAGTTCCAGAAAGAAGGATTTGACCACGAAAATGCGTCAAATAAATTCGAGGATTGTGATTTTTCCATCGATGGTGATATGGTGATGTTTTATATCCCATTGCCAAAATATATATATCTGGCTAAAGAGGAATTTGAAGAGATCACACCGACAATCAATGGTTCTGAATCTGTTGTCATAGGTGAAAGAGTATATCAAGCTATCTCGGGTTCCGATGAACCAGAGGAAGTTACTTTCAAAATAATGAGGGACTCTGATGGAAATGCATCTATATCAACAGTTGGTGAAACACGAGAGGCTGTCCAGAACATGTTCTTCCATATGTCGATAGATCATATAAAGCAGACTCTAATTGAAGTTGATGGTGTAAAAACCTTCAGAATCAGGGACTTGTTCGAGGCTGGAACAGAAAGAGAATATATCGAGTTCAAGGTTGGTGACGAGATTATGATGACCGCTGATTGGAATCCAACATCAGAACAAAAGCCTTCTATCAAAAAGATATTAGACTTTTTCACAGTCGAGGACAGAATGCCAAATGAACTGGAAACTTCTCATCAGGCTGTTGATGACCACGTTCTTTCTGGAATGGTCGATGCACACGCTGGAGTGATAACCAATCGATATAAAAGATATGCAGAGGCTCTCGGACGCGAAGATATAGCAAATGGAATCAAGGCAAATCGAGGAGTATTGTATGTTGTTGTGGATGATGGAACTGAAAAACTGAAGATCCATCCCATGATAGACAGCATGGGCCAACACTTCTTGAATGGTATTACACACGTCAAGAAGCAGGTTGGGGATCTGAAGATTGGTGACTTCATCAAGGCAAACGTTGCCAGGATACCATACTTTGCTAAGAAGGACGTCGATCAAATCGCTGCCTTTATAGAGATCAATGGTCGTGATATAGCGATCCTTAACAACGGGTTGACGATGTGGTGTGATATAATAGAGTCTCACTTCAAAGTTTTCCATAGAGACAAACTGACAGAATCCAAGATAGAATTCTATGAGGGGAAAATCAGAGAACCTAACATGGGAGAGTTTATGCTCATGTACGGTGATATGTATGTTGGAAAGTTGGGTCTGGCTGTCCTAACTCCTGATGAATGTGATGCAGTAGAGTCAGATTTCAGGGAAGAAAAAATGAAATATCTATATCAAGACAGCATAAAGGATCTTCCAACAACTATCAACATGACGAGGGATGATTACGATGAAGGAATCGAGCAAAACGGTGGAAGTTGTCATTTTCATACACTCGGCGGTTTTAACTCAAACAACTTGCTGAATCTAAGGTATGATATCTCCCGTTCGACTTTCAGATGCCTTTATGGTAAAAATCTTGGTGGATCGGTTAGCACAGGCCATATAGCCCAGATTGGAATAAACAAAAAGCAATACGATCTATGTTACGCTTTATACAATCGCTCTTTGAGCAATGGTGCTGCTTATCTGCCTATGCGTGAGTGCTTTTACGATCCGATGGTAGGATATAGATATTACAGTTCGCCATTTAGGACTGACCAAATCTGGTCCAAGTTAAACAACTTTGAAGCTACGTTGGCCACTTTTCCGACACCACGTGTTCTTAAAAACATGACCAGGAAAAAGGATACGTACACAGTCTTCAAGTTCATGGGTCCACAAAATCGATTCTATAATAGAGTTGATAGAAATGATTTGTCTGCTGTGAGGTCAGGCCATCGTTTGTCTATAAAGAATGACGAGCCCATATACAACATTACAAGTGACGACATCTTCCCCGCAATCGAGGAAGATTAACCGATAACCGATGGGGGTGAGAGCCCCCATCACAACATTACGGAAGGGTAATATGATACCAGTTTACTATTTCGACAAATTGCCAGAAAAGCTTCCTGATGATGATGCGTGTTATATCGTATCGAAGCATATATATTTAAAAAAGAGATCTGGTTTGATTGACTCGATGGTTCAAGTTGAATCCATCGATATGGGTTCCGTGCTTCCAGAATATGCTCGAATGAACCTACCAAAGATCAAAGCCAAGGTGATTGGTAAAGTATTTGGATTCTTTAGGATGGTTTATGGGAGATATTCGAGTGAGGCTGGAGTAATTCTGAATCTACATACACATCCGCAAAAAGAGAATTTGAAGAGGATCGATTTTACAGTTCCTCATCAGAGGGTGAGTGGTGGAGGATGTAAATACCAGATCGTCGTCGATCCAAGTTATGTGAACTGTGGGACCATTCACAGTCACTCGAACTTTGGAGCTTTTCACTCTGGCACCGATGTAAACGATGAAAGATATTTTGATGGATTGCATATCACAATCGGTCACAATGACAGTGACGTCAAATCCATTTCTGCTTGCATTGTGGTAAATGGAAAGAGGATCAAGGTTAATCCTCTGGACTATATCGAAGGAATAAAACGAGTCGAAGGCCCAACTCGTAGCAAGGATGATTTCTATGCTCTGATCGATCCATCTCTGGCAGTAGAGGACACAAAGCATCTTGAGTTTGTGACTCCACAATATGTAAGGCCAATGACATCAACTGGATACGTGTCACCAGCAGCTGCTAAAAATCAGCAAAAGATATTTGATTGGGAGGCGTGGAAAAAAGATGTCCCCCCTACACTGGAACGCACAGTGCCTTGCAAAGAATGCATCTTCAAAGAGATAAAACTCGACGAACTAGAAGACATCGTATTTTTCGATTCAGATGAAGACGATGATCTCTTATTGGAAGAGGAATTCGGTGAAGAAGATCGAAAGCTATTTGAAGGTATGAGCAGTGATCCACTTTTCAAAGTGGGAGAAGTTGATGAAGATGGAGTAAAAAGGAAAAATCGTCGATTAACATTTGATGACTTTGAACGTGAAAAAGCTAAACGGCTTCAAAAGTCAATCAAGTGTTCATGTGGAACAACCTTTTTCCTCGATGATCCAGAAAAGGAAAATCAATGTCCATCTTGTGAGAAAAGGCATCCAGCTCAAAGGTTTACCTTCATGGATTTTATGAACCTACAAGACGATGAAATAAGGATCGATAAATGAAGGGTGACACCAATATCAAAATAATCGGTCTCGGCGGTATTGGATCTTGGCTTCTGCCGATGATAACAAGATATGCCAGATTCACAATGCTGCAAAATAAAAAGA
>JAAUYK010035647.1_pt1 | contig 21593 bp, 22 predicted proteins | sample 7278021 | NCBI WGS metagenome assembly JAAUYK01 (sample SAMN14350223, study PRJNA611818) | marine sediment metagenome | isolation source: surface marine sediment (1.8m) | place: French Polynesia: Moorea | collected 2018-08
GATCAGGCGCCAGTTGGCGTTGACGTTGACCTCCATGGTCTCGGCCCAGGTCTGCGGCGCGAGATGGCCGGTCGGCGAGAGGGCGCCGAGCACGGCGGCGTTGCCGACCAGCACGTCGAGCCGGCCGAAGCGCTCGAACAGCGCCGCGCCCAGCTGGTCGATCTTCTCGCCCTTGCGCAGGTCGACCGGCACCAGCACCGCCGGCCGGCCGCCGGCCTTGCGGATCTCGTCGTCGACCTCCTCCAGACCGCCGACCGTGCGCGCGGTCAGCACCACCTGCGCGCCCTCGGCGCCGAAGCGCCGCGCGACCGCGGCGCCGATGCCGCGCGAGGCGCCGGTGATCAGGGCGATCCGTCCGTCGAGGCGCCCGGCCGCTTTATCTTCGCCCGCTATATCCAGGTTCCTTCCCTGATCCTGTAGGCTACTTTGCGGGCGCCCAGCTCTCCGCCGGCGAAGAGGAGGAGCAGGAGCACCATGCCGAAGGCGGCATAGGACAGCGCCTCGGGCGTCATCAGGAGGGCCGGTTCGAAGACCCGCAACGTTTCCTCGGCGATCGAAGGGTCGAAGTTGCGGGCGAAGGCCACGGGCCGCTGCCAGACACCGGCCAGGGCCAGACCCTCGTAGGCCTGCTGCAGGGCGTTGAAGGTCTCGAGGCGCTCCAGCTCGCGCCGGGCGGCCAAGCGGGCCGCCTCGGAGCCTGCAGCCTGGAGCTCGGCGATGTAGGCATTCAGGGTGCGGCCAGCCTCGGTTGCGTCGTCGAGCGTGCGCTGCATGTCCCAGCGCGCCTGGTCGAGACGGCCGCCCAGGCGCTGCAGATACTGCTGGAAGAAGGCGGGGAACTGGGCGAAACCCAGTGCGCCGATGATGGCAATCATGCCGTTGAGAATGCGACCGATCATGGGAGATCTCTTCCCGGGAGCCCGGAGCGTGCGGCTCCTAGGCGAGCTCCGCCAAAAGGGTTAGCTGGGCCGGTTGGCCCGTGACCTCCCTGTCGGTCAACCGGGTTGGATAGGCCCCGGTGAAGCAGGCGTCGCAGTACTGCGGCGCGTTGTTGTCGCGTCCCTTCTCGCCCATGGCGCGGTAGAGCCCGTCGAGCGAGATGAAGGCGAGGCTGTCGACGCCGATGTGCCGGGCCATCTCGGCCAGGTCCATGCGCGCCGCCAGAAGCTCGTCTCGCGCCGGCGTATCGATCCCGTAGAAGCAGGAGTGGGTCGTCGGCGGCGCGGCGATCCGCATATGGACCTCGGTCGCGCCGGCCGCCCGCACCATCTCGACGATCTTGATCGAGGTGGTGCCGCGCACGATGGAGTCGTCGACCATGACGACGCGCTTGCCGGCGATCGACGCGCGGTTGGCGTTGTGCTTCAGCTTCACGCCGAGGTTCCGGATGGTCTGTGCCGGCTCGATGAAGGTGCGGCCCACGTAGTGGTTCCGGATGATTCCGAGCTCGAAGGGCACCTCGGCGGCCTCGGCGTAGCCGATCGCGGCGGGAAGCCCGGAATCGGGGACGGGAATGACGACGTCCGCCGGCACCCCGCTCTCCTTCGCCAGCTCGGCGCCGATACGCTTGCGCGTCTCGTAGACGCTGGCCCCCTCCACCAGGGAATCGGGCCTGGCGAAATAGATATGTTCGAAGATGCAGAACCGGGACGTCGACGGCGGGAAGGGGCGCAGCGAGTGGACGCCGCTCTCGTCGAGGACCACCATCTCGCCGGGCTCCACGTCGCGCAGGAACTCGGCACCGATGATGTCCAGGGCGCAGGTCTCGGAGGTGACGATGTAGGAGCCGCCGCGCCGCCCGAGGACCAGGGGGCGCACGCCCAGGGGATCGCGCACGCCGATCACGCAGGTCGCCGTCATGGCGACCAGCGCGTAGGCGCCCTCGACCTGGCGCAGGGCCTCGATCACCCGATCCACCGTTGTCGCGGCGCGCGAGGTGGCAACGAGATGAACGATGACCTCGGTGTCCATGGTCGACTGGAACAGGGAGCCCCGCTCGACCAGCTCGTTGCGGCGCCTGACCGCGTTGGTCAGGTTGCCGTTGTGGGCCAGGGCGAAGCCGCCGAACTGAAGGTCGGCGAACAGCGGCTGGACGTTGCGCAGCACCGTGTCCCCCGCCGTCGAGTAGCGGACGTGGCCCATGGCCGCGCCGCCCGGCAGGCGGGCGATCACGCGCTCGTCCGAGAAGATGTCGCCGACGTAGCCCAGGTCGCGGTGGGCATGGAAGTGCTCGCCGTCCCAGGTCACGATCCCGGCCGCTTCCTGGCCGCGGTGTTGCAGCGCGTGGAGGCCGAGGGCCGTGTGGGCCGCCGCGTCGGCGTCCTCCCCGAAGATCCCGAACAGGCCGCATTCCTCGCGCAGCTTGTCGTCGTCGAAGGGATTGGTCCGAGGAAGCCCTGTTGGCGCCGCGTTGCTCACTGTTGGGCCTCTATGAGCCGTTCCATTTCCTTGCGTTCGCGCTCGTTATACCCACTGACACCTAAGGAACCATCACTTTTTGGCTCGGGCCGGACCAGGAGCTGGAAGTTCTGCTCGAAGTCCAGGGCCGAGTCGTCGAGGTCGGGCTCGTCGTCGGGCTGCAGTTCTTCCGGAACCAATGCATAGAGGAAGCTGGCGCCTTTCTCTACCACCGGTAGAATTCGCGCATCGGTCACCCAGTCCGGGAAGTCCCGGCTCGGCACGGCCCAGACGACGAAGATCCAGAGGATGCAGATCAGGAGGCCGCCGCGCAGGATCCCGAAGACCAGGCCGAGCGAGCGATCGAGGGTGCTGAGCGAGCTGCTCTGGACCCGCTTGGCGATCAGGCGGTTGAGCAGGGTCAGAATGATCAGGACGACGAAGAAGATCGCCATGGCGGCGCCGAAGTCGGCCATGGCGCCCAAACCGGTCAGGTCCCGGAAGACCGGCGCCAGGGGCGTGAAGCCGTAGAGCGCAGCCGCCACGGCCCCGGCCCAGGCGGCGATCGCAAGCAACTCGTGGACGAAGCCGCGCAGGAAGGCGAACAGCGCCGAGACGGCGAGAACGACCAGGATTACGACATCCAAGACAGCCAATCAGCTCTCCTCGCGAAGCGGGGGCGCCGCTCGCCGGCCGGATTGCACCCCGCCGGCCTCAGGCATTCTCGGTCGCCGCCCCGGGCCAGTCGGCGGGCGTATCCCGAGGGCCGGCCTCGAAGCGCGTGAGCAGATCCCGCAGGTGGCCGATCTCGATCCGCTCAGGCCCATCCTTCGCCGCGCCGTCGCCATTCGACCGCCGCCGCGGCACCAACGCCCTGGTGAAACCGAGCTTGGCCGCCTCCTTGAGGCGGGCCACGCTGCGCCCGACCGAGCGGACCTCGCCGGAGAGGCCGATCTCGCCGAAGATCACGGTATCCTCCGGCACTGGCGCGTTCAGCGCCGCCGAGACCAGGGCCGCGGCGACCGCGAGGTCGGCCGCCGGTTCGCTGATCCTCAGGCCGCCGGCGACGTTGAGATAGATGTCCCGGCCGGCCAGCACCAGCCCGCAGCGGGCCTCGAGGACCGCCAGCACCATGGCGAGGCGCGCGCTGTCCCAGCCGACCACGGCGCGGCGCGGCGTCGCCAGGGACGACGGCGACACCAGGGCCTGGATTTCCACGAGTAGCGGTCGCGTGCCTTCCAAACCGGCGAAGACCGCGGCACCGGCCACCCGCCCCCGCCGTTCCGCCAGGAACAGGGCCGAGGGATTGGCCACCTCCATCAGACCTGCGTCGGTCATCTCGAACACGCCGATTTCGTCGGTCGGACCGAATCGATTCTTCACCGCACGAAGGATACGAAACTGATGGCCCCGTTCTCCCTCGAAGTAAAGAACAGTGTCGACCATGTGCTCTAAAACCTTGGGGCCGGCGATCGCGCCTTCCTTGGTCACATGCCCGACGAGAAAGAGCGCGAAACCGCGTCGTTTCGCCAGCCTGATCAGTTCCTGGGCGCTGGCCCGCACCTGGGCAACGGTGCCGGGCGCCGAATCGAGGGTATCGACGAAGAGCGTCTGCACCGAGTCAATCACGACGAGGCCGGGCATCTCGCCGCTCTCCAGCGAGGCCGCGATGTCCCGCACCGAGGTCGCCGCGGCGAGCCGGACCGCCGCGTCCGCGAGCCCCAGACGCCGGGCCCGCAGGCGGATCTGCTCGATCGACTCCTCTCCCGAGACGTAGACCGGCGCGCCCGACGCCTCCGCCGCGCCCAGGCTCAAGCTGGCCGCGGCCTGGAGCAGCAGCGTGGACTTGCCGATCCCGGGATCGCCGCCGATCAGGATGGCGGAGCCCTCGACGAAGCCGCCGCCGCAGACCCGGTCGAGCTCGGCGAGGCCGGTCGAGTGCCGCGGCGTTTCCTGGCTCTCGCCCTTCAAGGCGACGAAATCAAGCGGCCGCGGCGGTCCTCGGCGGTGACCCAGTCCGCCTGGGGCTGCGCTGCCGCCGCTCTCCTCGGTAATCGTGTTCCACGCGCCGCAGGCTTCGCAGCGGCCGCTCCATTTGCCGTAGGTGGCGCCGCAAGCCTGGCAGGCGTAGCGGGCTGTCCGATTAGCCATCGAGTCGCTCGGCGTGCACGATTTCGTTCCCGGCGCGCCGCCCGGTCAAACGGCGCGGACCTGCATTTCGATCGGGCCCTCGGCGAGGCCGTTGATGAACTGCTCGACATAGGGGTTGCCGGAACGGTCGACCTCGCCCGTCGGCCCCTGCCAGATGATCTTGCCCTCGTAGAGCATGGCGATGCGATCGGCGATCTTGCGGGCACTTGCCATGTCGTGGGTGATCGAGAGCGCGGTCGCGCCCAGCTCGCGGACGCACTTGACGATCAGGTCGTTGATCACGTCGCCCATGATCGGGTCGAGACCGGTGGTCGGCTCGTCGAAGAAGATGATCTCCGGCGAAGTCGCGATCGCCCGCGCCAGGCCGACCCGCTTGCGCATACCGCCGGATAGCTCCGCCGGCCAGAGCTCGCCGACTTGGGGCCCGAGGCCGACGGCGGCCAGCTTCTCCAGGGCGATATCCTTGGCCGCGGAGCGGAGCATGGCCTGGCCCTGGATCAGGCCGAAGGCAACGTTCTCCCAGACCGGCATGGAGTCGAACAGCGCCGCATTCTGGAACAGCATGCCGAACTTCTTGCGCACCCGCTCCAGGTCGGAGCCCTGCAAGCCGACGACCTCTTCGCCGTCGACCTTGATACTGCCCTGGTCGGGGTGCAGCAGGCCCAGGATGCATTTCAGCATGACCGACTTGCCGGTGCCCGAGCCGCCGATCACGACGACGGATTCCCGCTGGCCGACGTCTAGGTTCAGGCCGTCCAGCACGACCTTGTCGTCGAAGGCCTTGGCCAGGCCGCGGATCGAGATCTTGGGGACCGAGTGGTTCATCGCGCGAAGAAGATCTCGGTGATGAAGTAGTTGAAGCAGAAGATCAGGATCGAGGCCGAGACCACGGCATTGGTGGTCGCGGTGCCAACGCCCTGGGCGCCGCCCTTGGAGTGGTAGCCGTGGTAACAGCCCATCAGGGTGATGATGAAGCCGAAAACGCCGGCCTTGACCAGGCCCGACACCACGTCGGTCACCTCGACGAACTCGATCGTGTTGCGGATGTAGTTGCCGGGATTGAAGCCGAGCTTGAAGATCGACACAACATAGCCGCCGAATACGCCGATCGAATCGGCGACGATCACCAAGAGCGGCAGCATGGCCGTGCCGGCAATCAGCCGCGGCGCGACCAAGTACTTGAAGGGGTTGGTCGCCAGCGTGTCGAGGGCGTCGATCTGCTCGGTCACGCGCATCGTGCCGATCTCGGCCGCCATGGCCGCGGCGATCCGCCCGGTCACCATGAGCCCGGCCAGGACCGGCCCGAGCTCCCGCGTGATCGACACCACGACGACCTGCGGGATGGCGCTCTCCGCCGAGAAACGGGCGAAGCCGGTATAGCTCTGGAGCGCCAGCACCATGCCGGTGAAGATCGCGGTCAGGCCGACCACGGGCAGGGAGTAGTAGCCGATCTCGACCATCTGGCGACCGACGATCCGCAGGAAGAAGGGCGGCCGGACGCAGTGGGAGACGCCCATGCCGGCGAACCAGACAAGACGACCCGTGGCGGCCAGGAATCCAATGAAGGCCCGGCCAATGGGCTGTAGGATTGGCACGGGCTCAGCTGTCCGTGTAGGTCCGGTGGTAACGCCCGCCGAGCGCCGTCAAGATCTCGTAACCGATGGTGCCCGCCTCCTCTGCAAGGGCATCGACGCCATGGGTCTCGTCAAGCAGCGTGATCATGGCGCCGGGGCGGACAGCTTCCAAGGGCGCCGCGGATACGTCGAACACCACGAGATCCATGGAAACACGTCCGACCGCGGAAACCTTTACGCCGCCAATGAAGCCCGTTCCCCGGTTTGAAAGAGAGCGAAAGATTCCGTCCGCATAGCCCACCCCTGCCGTTGCGAGACGGCTGGGACCGGCCACGCGATGCGTCGCACCATATCCAACGGTCTGTGGAGCGTCAACGTCGCGCACCTGCAGGATTCGGGCCTCGAGGCGGACCACCGGCGTCATGGGATTCGGCCGGCCGGGCGTCGGGTTGACCCCGTAGAGCGCGGCGCCGGGCCGGCCGAGATCGAAATGGTAGGCGGTCCCGAGGAAGATGCCGGATGAGTTGGCCAGGCTTGCCGGCAGGTCGGGCAGGCGCCGCCGGGCGGCGCGAAAGGCATCGAGCTGAGCCCGGTTCAGCGCGTGGCCGGCATCCTCGGCGCAGGCCAGATGGCTCATCACGTAGCGGCAGTCGATGCCGTCCAGCAGCCCGTGATCGGCCGCGAGCGCGTCGAGCTCGTCTTCCGGCAGGCCGAGCCGGCACATCCCTGTGTCGACATGCAAGGCGGCGGACAGCCGGCGCCCCTCTCGCCGGGCGACCGCGCGCCAGCGCTCCAGATCCCCGAGAGAGTTGAGGACCGGCGCCACATCGTGGGCCAGCAGGTCGGCTTCGGTCCCCGGCATGACGCCGGCCAGGAGATAGATTTCCGCCTCGCCGCCGAGCAGTGCCCGGAGCTCCAGGGCCTCATCCGGCAGGGCGACGAAGTAATGCCGGGCTCCGGCCGCATGGAGCGCCGGCGCAACCCGCGCCATGCCCAGGCCGTAGGCGTCGGCCTTGACCGCCGCCGCGCAGGGAACGCCGCCGAGTTCCTGGACCACCCGGCTGTAGTTCGCCCGGATCGCGGCCAGATCGATCCGTAACAGCGCCCCGGCACGCGCGCCGGTGTCAGCCATGAACCTCGGGGAGATGGTCGCCCGGCTCGTAGTCGCTGAAGCGGGTAAAGGCGCCGTCGAAATGCAGCACCGCGGTGCCAATCGGGCCGTGCCGCTGCTTGGCGATGATGATCTCCGCCAGGTTGGCGGCGTCCCGCGTCCGCTGTTCGTAGCTGGCCCGCCGCTTGGTAAAGGCGTCGTCGGTCTCGTTCGCCCGCTGGGTCGGGCGCTCGCGCGCCAGGTAGTACTCCTCCCGGTAGATGAAGAGCACGACATCGGCGTCCTGCTCGATCGAGCCGGACTCCCGGAGGTCGGCCAGCTGCGGCCGCTTGTCGTCGCGCTGTTCGGTCTGCCGGGAGAGCTGCGAGAGGGCGACCAGCGGCACGTCGAGCTCCTTGGCGATCGCCTTGAGACCGCGGGTGATTTCCGAGACTTCCTGCACCCGATTGTCGCTGCGGCCGCCCGCGGCGCCCTGCATCAGCTGCAGATAGTCGACCACGATCAGGCTGAGCCCGTGCTGGCGCTTCAGCCGGCGGGCGCGCATGCGCAGGGCCGGCACCGTGAGCGCCGGGGTGTCGTCGATGAACAGAGGCAGGCGGTAGAGCCCGTTGCTCACCTGGATCAGGCGATCATATTCCTCGTTCTTCATCTGGCCCCGGCGGATCGAGTCGGAGCGCACGGCGGCCTGTTCGGCGAGAACGCGGGTGGCGAGCTGCTCGGTCGACATCTCGAGCGAGAAAAAAGCGACCACCTGGCGGCTCTCGATCAGATTGTCCTCGGCGTCGCGATCGAGGCCCGCGGTGGCGGCCACGCTGTAGGCGATGTTGGTCGCCAGCGAGGTCTTGCCCATGGACGGGCGGGCGGCCACGATCACCAGGTCGGAGCTGTGCAGCCCGCCGAGCAGGCGGTCCAGGTCGGCGAAGCCCGTCGCCACGCCGGCGACATGGCCCTCGCGCTTGTGCGCGGCGTCGGCCAGGTGGATCGATTCGATCACCGCCGAGCGGAAGTCCCTGAGGCCGCCCTCTGTCTGGCCGTCCTCGGCCAGGCTGTAGAGCTTCTGCTCGGCCCGCTCGATCTGGTCGACCGCCGTCTCCTCCAGGTCATGGTCGAAGGCGTCGTTGACCACGTCCTCGCCGACGGCGATCAACTGGCGGCGCAAATAGAGGTCATGGATCGCCTGGGCGTAATCGCGGGCGTTGATGATTGAGATGTAGTTGCCCTGCAGCGCACTCAGGTACTTCGCGCCACCGACCTGCGCGAGCGCCTCGCTCTGCTCGAAGTAGTTCTTAAGGGTGATGGCGTTCGCGACCTGGCCGCGATCAATCAGTGCGCCGCAGGCCTCGTAGATCTCGCCGTGGGTGCGCTCCGCGAAGTGCTCCGGGCGCAGGAAATCGGCGACCCGCTCGAAAGCCGCGTTATTGGCCAAAACCGCGCCGAGCAGCGCCTGCTCGGCCTCGTAATTGACCGGCGGTTCTCGATGATGGTCGGAGGTGGCGTTCGCCGTTGCCAGCGTCGCCCAAGTGCCAGCGCCTTGTGCGTCCATAGCCGAGATTATTATGCACGCGATTCGCGCCGCGCCATAGAAAGAAAGCGGGGAAGCTTGTGGATCATGGGGACAAGACCGTTCGGGCGCCCGCTACTCGGCCGCTTCGATCCGCTGCGACGCACCGCCGTGCTCCCATTCGTAGATGTAGTCGCGAGTCAGCGGGACGCTGTCCTTGGCCTTGGCCAACTGGATCTGGAACACCATCAGGTCCTGGGTCCGGAACGCGATCTCGCATCCCTTCAGGTAGAGCTCCCACATGCGGCAGAAGCGTTCGTCGTAGAGCGCCACCACCTTGTCCCGATTGGCCATGAAGCGTTCGTGCCAGAGACGCAGGGTCTCCGCGTAGTGCAGGCGGAGGACCTCGATGTCGGTGACGAGCAGCCGGTTCTGCTCGATCGCCGGCATAACCTGGGAGAGGCTCGGCAACTGTCCGCCCGGGAAGATGTACTTGGTGATGAAGCTGTTGACCGGGCCCGCTTCGACGAAGCGGCCGATCGCGTGGATCAGGCACACACCGTCGTCGCGCAGCAGTTCGCCGACCTTGCGGAAGAACTCCTTGTAATGCCTCTGGCCAACATGTTCGAACATACCGACCGAGATGATCCGGTCGAAGCGGCCGTCCTGTTCCCGATAATCACGGTAGTGGAACCGCACCCTCTGCTCGAGGCCGGCGCTCTTGGCCCACGCGCGGGCGCGGTTCAGCTGCTCCGTGCTCAGGGTCAGTCCGGTGACGTCACAGTCGGCGACCTGGGCCAGGTAGAGCCCGAGTCCGCCCCAGCCGGAACCGATGTCGAGAACGTCGAGGTTCGGCCGGTCGATCAGCAGCTTGGCCGCGAGGTGCCGGAGCTTGTCTTGCTGCGCCCGGTCCAGGTCGTCGTGCGGCTCGGTGAAGTAGGCGCAGGAGTACTGCCGTTGCTTGTCCAGGAAGAGATCGTAGAGCTGACCCGACAGGTCGTAGTGGTGCGCGACGTTGCGCTTGGCCTTGGGGATCGGGTTGTAGGGTCCGAGGCGGCGCCCGAAGGTGTGAATCGCGCGGCCGACCTTGAAGGTCCAGTGTTTCTCGAGATGGGGCCAGTTCCGCAGGGAGAGGGCGAGAAAGTCTTCGAGGGTCCCCTCCTGGAAGCTGAGCCGGCCCTCCATGTAGGCTTCCGCGAAACGCAGCGCCGGATTGATCGGAATCGTAGACTCGGTCGCCTGATCATGGATGCGGATCGTGCAGCGGGGCTCGCTTCCGTTCCCTAGTATCCAGGTCTTTCCCGCGGCATCGACGAGGGTAAGGCTACCCTCCTTGACCATGATCTCGAGCATCTTTCGCAGCAGCATGGCCCAACCCCCTGAGCTCGTTCTCAGGCGCCTGCTTTCCTTTCTTCTGCGCCCGCTTCAACCACCGACGGCCCGGCCTACAATGTGGCTCGGGGGGCGGCGGTAAATTGTCTCTATAACAGTAGGATAGCGGCAGTCTCGACCTCCGTCCAGCGCACCGCCGGTCGAGCAACCGCGCGGCCGAAGCGGTTCCAGGGACTGAACAGAAGGGCTCGAGTGGCCGGCCAAGAAGCCGGCGGCTCGGGCGCGCCGCAGCGCGCCCGCCGTTCGGCCGCCTCAGGCCGGCTGGGTGGTCTCGTCGGTCGGCTCGTCCGCCGCCTCTTCGGGGGACTCGGCGATCTCGGCCTGCTCGACCTCGGCGATGACCGCCTCCACCGCGGCCTCCTCGGTCTCGCGCTGCTCCTCGACGCTGACCATGTGACCGGTCTCCGCCTGGCGCTCGGCTTCGGTCTCGGAGCGGGCCACGTTCGCGGTCACCTCGACGGTGACCTCGGGATGCAAGCGGACCTTGACCTGGTGCAGGCCGAGCACCTTGATCGGCTTGTCGAGAGCGACCTGCCCGCGTTCGATCGAGATCCCGCCCTCGGTCACCGACTCGGCGATGTCGCGTGCCGTGACGGAACCATAGAGCTGCCCCGAATCGCCGGCTTGGCGGATCAGAACGACGGTCGTGCCGTTCAGCTTGCCAGAAACGGCTTCCGCGTCCTCGCGCCGTTGCAGGTTCTCGGCCTCGAGCTGCGCGCGCTGGGTCTCGAAGAAGGCCATGTTCTCCTTGTTCGCGCGCAGTGCTTTGCGCCGCGGCAGCAGGAAGTTCCGCGCGTAGCCCGGCTTGACGGAGACCACGTCGCCCATCTGCCCGAGCTTCTCGATCCGTTCCAGAAGAATAACGTCCATGATGGTTCCTCCGGCTGGCCCTAGTCCACGACGTAGGGCAGCAGGGCCAGATAGCGGGCCCGCTTGATGGCCTGCGCCAGCTCACGCTGCTTCTTCGCCGAGACTGCGGTGATGCGACTGGGCACGATCTTGCCGCGTTCCGAGATGAAACGGTTGAGCAGCTTGATGTCCTTGTAGTCGATCTTCGGCGCATTCGGCCCGGAGAAGGGGCAGCTCTTCCTGCGTCTGAAGAAGGGCCGCCGGACGGCGGCGCCTTTGCTTACGATCTGCACCGTCACTTGTCGTCTCCTTCGCTCTTGGCTTCGGCGCTCTTGGCTTCAGCCTTCTCGGGCGCATCAGCGCCGCCGCGCCCGCCCGGCCGGCCGCGCCCGTCATCGAAATCCCTGCCGCGGCCTGGCGGCGGTCCGCGACGCGGACCCCGTCCGCGGTCGTCCCGGCTGCCCTTGCTGCGCAGAATGATCGAGGGCTCCTCCTCGAGCTCGTCGACCCGGACCGTGAGGTAGCGGATGATGTCCTCGTTGATCCGCATATTGCGCTCCATCTCCTGGACCGCCGCGGTCGGCGCCTCGATGTTGAGCAGCACGTAGTGCCCCTTCCGGTTCTTCTTGATCCGGTAGGTCAGGCTACGAAGGCCCCAGTATTCCTTCTTCTTGACTTCGCCGCCGTGCTCCTGAAGCAGGCTGCTGAACTGGTCGGCCAGGGTATCGACCTGGGCCGCGGACACGTCCTGACGGGCTATGAAAACGTTCTCGTAAAGCGGCATCGCGCGCGCTCTCCTTTCGGGTTGACGGTCCGGAGCCTCTGGCGGCCGCTCGGGGCCGGCCTGTCGACGGCCGCCCGGACCAGAGCCGCCCCGCCTGGCAAAGCGCCGCGCGGACCGGCAAGGAGCTATGTTTCATCACGGCCTCGCCGCGACGGCGCCGGACTATACACGATGCTTTGGGGCTTGCAAGCATCACCCCCGCGGCCAGCGGTCGCGTGCCGACCCGGCCAGCTTTGACAGGGGCCAGCTTTGACAGGGGCCAGCTTTGACAGGGGCCAGCTTTGACAGGGGCAGCCTTGACAGGGGAACGACAGCCGTTATCTCTGACGCGATCGAGGATCGGGGCAGGATTCACGCCCCGGAGCGGTGGGGGCAATCATCCATGGGCCGGGCGTTCGTCTTTCCTGGGCAAGGGTCCCAGGCCGTTGGAATGGGTGCGGCGTTGGCCGAAGCCTTCGCGCCGGCCCGTCATGTCTTCGAGGAGATCGACGACGCGCTCGGCCAATCCCTCTCCCGGCTCATGTTCGAGGGTCCCGAGGACGAACTGACCCTGACCGAGAACGCCCAACCTGCCCTGATGGCGGTCAGCCTGGCGGTGGTCCGTGTCCTGCAACAAGAGGCGGGCCTGGACCTGGGCAAGGCCGCGAAGCTCGTCGCCGGCCATTCGCTCGGCGAGTATTCGGCCCTGGCCGCCGCCGGCACGCTCGATCTCGGCGATACGGCGCGGCTGCTGCGCCGGCGCGGGCAGGCCATGCAGGCGGCCGTGCCCGTCGGCCAAGGCGCAATGGCGGCGCTGATCGGACTCGACCTCGAGGCGGCCCGAGCCGTTGCCGTGGAGGCCCGATCGAGCGGACCCGGCGCCGACGAGGTCTGCGACCCCGCCAACGACAACGCGCCGGGCCAGGTGGTGATCAGCGGGCACCGGGAGGCGGTCGAGCGGGCAGTCGAACTGGCCCAGCAGCAGGGCGCGAAGCGCTGCGTCGTCCTGCCGGTATCGGCGCCGTTCCACTGCGCGCTCATGGCGCCGGCCGCGGAGGTCATGAGCAAGGCGCTCGCCGATACCGTCCTGCGACCGCCCGTAGTGCCGCTGGTCGCCAACGTGACCGCCGAGCCGGTCGATAGTCCCGAGACGATCCGGCGGCTGTTGGTCGAGCAGGTTACCGGGCTGGTGCGCTGGCGCGAATCGGTGCTCGCGATGAAGCAGGCCGGCGTCGCCGAACTGATCGAGCTCGGTTCCGGCAAGGTACTGACCGGCCTGGCGCGGCGCATCGACCGGGAACTCACCGCGAGCGCTGTCGGTACGCCCGATGCGGTGGAGTCGCTTGCCGCCGCGCTGTAAGGCCGGCGGCGCAAGACTAGAGAGGACGAGTCCATGATGTTCGATCTTTCCGGAAGGGTCGCGCTGGTGACCGGCGCCTCGGGCGGGATCGGCGGCGCCATCGCCCGGAGGCTGCACGCCTGCGGCGCGGCCGTCGCGCTTTCCGGGACGCGGGAGGAGGCGCTGGCCGAACTGGCCCGGGAGCTGGGCGAACGCGTCGCGATCCTGCCCTGCGACCTGTCGAACGACGACGCCGTGGTCGGCCTGCCGAGCCAGGTGGAACAGAATCTGGGACCGCTGGACATCCTCGTGAACAACGCCGGGCTGACCCGCGACAACCTCGCCATGCGGATGAGCGACGAGGAGTGGGACACGGTGCTGAAAGTCAACCTGAGCGCCGGTTTCCGGCTCGCGCGGGCGAGCCTGCGCGGCATGATGAAGCGCCGCTGGGGCCGCATCATCGCCATCACCTCGGTGGTCGGCGCGACGGGCAACGCGGGTCAGGCCAACTACGCCGCCTCGAAGGCCGGCACGACGGGCCTGGTGAAGGCGCTTGCCCAGGAAGTCGCCTCGCGCGGCATCACGGCGAACTGCGTCGCGCCCGGGTTCATCGCGACAGCCATGACCGACGCGCTCAGCGAAGCGCAGAGGGAGAAGATCCTAGCCGCGGTGCCGGCGGGCCGGCTCGGCACGCCGGACGACGTGGCGGCCTGCACCGTTTTCCTGGCCAGCGAGGAAGCCGGCTACGTCACCGGTCAAACTCTGCACGTGAACGGCGGAATGGCGATGATGTAGACCGAGGGCGGCGCTGCGCTCGCGGCGCTTTTCCGGCGCTGACAACTATGATATGAGGCTGAAAAATCGGCGGGCGCGAAGCCAGAATTCACGGCGGCCGAAGCAAGGTCTTGTTAACAAGCTTAGACCTAGGTTACGAGAATCTTCCGCTCGCTAACGGGCTTTCAAGAAATCGAGGTTGGTGGACATGAGCAACGACATTTCCGACCGCGTCAAAAAGATCGTGGTCGAACATCTCGGCGTCGACGATGCGAAGGTCAACGACGGGGCGAGTTTCATCGACGACCTTGGCGCCGACAGCCTTGATACTGTCGAACTCGTCATGGCGTTCGAAGAGGAGTTTGGCTGCGAGATTCCGGACGATGCCGCCGAGAAGATCGTTACGGTCAAGGACGCCATCGACTTCATCTCCGAGCACGCCTGAACGCGAAAGCTTGATGCAGGACCGGACGACCGGGATCCTGCGGTTGCTCTCCACGTAACATCAATCGTCAGTTTCCTATGAGACGAGTCGTCGTCACGGGACTTGGACTGGTCACGCCGCTGGGCACCGGCGTGAAGACCGTTTGGCATCGCCTGATCGAGGGCGGGTCCGGAATTCGCGGTATCCAGAACTTTGACGTCTCGGACCTGCCGGCCAAGATCGCCGGCCAGGTGCCGCTCGGCGAAACGAAGGGCGGCGGCTTCAACGCCGACGACTACCTTCCGCCGAAAGACCAGCGCAAGATCGACCGCTTCATCCTCTACGGCCTCGCCGCCGGACAGCAGGCGGTGGACGACTGTGGCTGGCTGCCGGAGGACGATGCAAGCCGGCAACGCGCGGGCGTGCTGGTCGGCTCCGGCATCGGCGGTCTCGAGACGATCTACGAAACCAGCCTGACCCTGAAAGAGAAGGGTCCGCGGCGCATTTCGCCCTTCTTCATTCCGGCGGCGCTGATCAATCTGGTATCGGGTCAGCTCTCGATCCGCTTCGGGTTCAAGGGGCCGAACCACTCGGTGGTGACCGCCTGCTCGACCGGCGCCCACGCGATCGGTGACGCGGCTCGGCTGATCGCCCTGGACGACGCCGACGTGATGATCACCGGTGGCGCAGAAGCCGCTGTCTGCCGGCTCGGCGTCGCGGGCTTCGCGGCGGCGCGCGCCTTGTCGACCCACTTCAACGACACGCCGGAGCGCGCCTCGCGGCCCTGGGATCAGAATCGCGATGGCTTCGTCATGGGCGAAGGCGCCGGCGCCCTGGTGCTCGAGGAGCTGGAGCACGCCAGGCGGCGGGGCGCGCGGATCTACGCCGAGGTCGTCGGCTACGGCCTGTCGGGTGACGCTTACCACGTGACGGCGCCGGCGGAAGACGGCGATGGGGGCTTCCGATCGATGAGCGCCGCCCTGCGCCGCGCCAAAATGAACCCTGAAGACATCGATTACATCAACGCTCACGGCACCTCGACCCCCCTGGGCGACGAGATCGAGCTCGGCGCGGTCAAGCGCCTGTTCGGCGACCACTGCGCCGGGTTGTCGATGTCGTCGACCAAGTCCGCGGTCGGCCATCTGCTCGGGGCGGCCGGCGCAGTCGAGGCCATCTTCTCGATCCTCGCCATCAAGGAAGGGATCGTGCCGCCGACCTTGAACCTCGACACGCCCTCGGCGGGCTGCGATGGCATTGACCTGGTTCCTCATCGGGCCAAGGAACGCAAGGTGCGCGCGGCGCTTTCCAATTCCTTCGGTTTCGGCGGCACGAACGCCTCCCTGGTGCTCGCCGCCCACAACTGAGCGAGACGAGCCTTGCAACGCCGGGTCTACCTGATCGGCGTCCTCGCCGCCGCCGCCATCGCCCTCGGCGGCAGTCTGCTCTACGGCGCCGATCGCTTCGACCGCAGCGGACCGCTCGGCGAAGACACGACGCTGGTCATCCCGCGCGGCGCCGGGTTGAACGCGATCTCGCGACAACTCGCCGACGAGGGCGTCATCGAGAGCGCCAGCCTGTTCCAGATCGGGGTCCGGATCCTGGGCTCGTCGCGCGACCTCAAAGCGGGCGAATACGGCTTCCCCGCCGGCGTCTCCATGCGCCAGGCCTACGGCATTCTGAAGCGCGGCGAGACCTTGGCCCGCTGGGTCACGCTGGCGGAAGGCCTTACCAGCGTCGAGGTGGTCGACCTGCTGGCGGCCGCCGAGGGCCTCGTCGGCGAGGTCTCGGAAGTGCCGGCGGAAGGCACCCTGCTGCCGGAAACCTACCATTACTCCCTGGGCGACGACCGTGCCGCCCTGGTCGACCGCATGGAGGCGTCGCTCGAAGAAGCCTTGGCCGAGCTCTGGCCGCAACGGGCCGAAGACCTGCCCCTCGACACGCCGGAAGAGGCCGTGATCCTGGCGTCTATCGTGGAAAAGGAAACCGGTGTCGCGGCGGAGCGGCCGCTCGTGGCCTCGGTCTTCGTGAACCGGCTTAATCGGCGCATGCGCCTGCAGTCCGATCCGACCGTCGCCTACGGAATCACCCGGGGCCAGCGGGAGCTGGGCCGCCCCCTGACCTACCGCGACCTGGACACGCCCTCGCCCTACAACACCTATCTGAACGCCGGGCTGCCGCCGGGACCGATCGCGAACCCCGGGCGCGCCTCCCTGGAGGCGGTGCTGAACCCCGCCGAGAGCCCCTATCTCTATTTCGTCGCCGACGGCACCGGCGGACACGCCTTCTCGAAGACCCTGGCCGAGCACAACCGGAACGTCGCCAAGTGGCGAAAGTTCCAGAGGGAACAGCGCAGGAAGCAGAGGTCGAAGAACTAGCCCGCCGGCGCGGATCCAGCGTGGCGCGCGGCGTCAGGTACGCCGCTTCTTGGGCAGCTTCTTGAGCGCGGTGTCGGTCAGGCCAGGCGGCAGAGCCGCGAGCGCCCAGATCGCCGCGGCCAGGGGCCAAGGAAAGGTGACCCGGGCCTTGTTGCGGGCGAGGCCGCGCTTGATGATCCCGGCCGCGTGGTCGGTCTCCATCAGGAAGGGCATCTTGAAGGAGTTGACCGCGGTCATGCGGCTCTTGACGAAGCCGGGACAGACCACGGTCACGCCGATCCCCTTACGGCCCAGATGGCCGCGCAAGGACTCGCCCCAGACCCTGACCGCCGCCTTCGAGGCGCAGTAGGCCGGGGCCCCGGGAAACCCCCGGAAAGACGCCAGCGAGGAAATGATCGCCACCTGGCCGCGCGCGCGCGGACGCATGCAAGCCACGGCAGGCAGCACGGTGTTGATCACTCCGTCCAGATTGACCGCGAATATTCTGCGGGTCTGCGCGTCCTTTTCGTCGACGCCCCCGGTCCCCGCCGAGATTCCCGCGTTGGCCACGACCAGGTCCAGGTTCGCGCCGCGGTCGACCTCGCCGATCCACGCCGCAAGCGCGTCCTGGTCGGTCACGTCGAGTTCGGCCGTGACGATCTCGGCGCCACGGTCGCGGCAGACCGCCGCCACCTTGGCCAGGCGTTCAGAATCGCGACCGGTCAGCGCCAGGGTCACGCCGGGCGCCGCGTAGACGTGGGCGAGCGCCTCGCCGATTCCGCTGGACGCGCCGGTGATCAGGACGGACTTGAAATCTCCCATGGCTGGGCGGGCTTCCCTCGTTCACTTGTTGGCAGGTGGACGCGCGTATATAAGAAGCGACCCTAACACCCAGGCAACGCATTTCCGACCGATCACGCCACGTTATGGCCAAACGCCAACTCGCCGACGGCAAACCCGTTTCCAGCATGACCGGTTTCGCCCGCCAGGAAGGCGGCGACGAGCGCTTCACCTGGACCTGGGAGATCAAGAGCGTCAACGGCAAGTCCCTGGACCTGCGGTTCCGCCTGCCGCCGGGCTACGATGCCCTTGAAGGCCGAGCCCGGGCCAGCGCGGCGCAATGCTGCGCACGCGGCAACCTGCAAGTCTCCCTGACCATGAAGGCGGCCGCGGCGGCCCAGAGCTACCGGATCAACCGCGAGCTGCTGGACCGGCTTCTGGCCCTGTCCGGCGAGCTCGCCGCCGAGCGGGGCGAGACCGCTCCCGTGGCGCCGGCGAGCCTGGACGGTCTGCTGGCGGTGCGCGGGGTGGTCGAAGTCGCCGAGGAGGAAGACGAGCCCGATGCCAAGGCGGCGCGCGAAGCGGCCCTGGCGGAAGATCTGGAACGCGCGCTGGCGGCGCTGGCCGAGGCGCGCCGCGCCGAGGGGGCGCGGCCCCTCCAGATTGTCTCGGGCCACCTCGCGAGCCTGCAGGCGCTGGTCGACAAGGCGGCGGCATCGGCGGCGGCGCAGCCCGAGGCCCTTCGCGCTCGGCAGCGCGCCCAGGTCGAGGAGCTGCTGACCGCCTCCCCGGCCCTGCCCGAAGAGCGCCTGGCCCAGGAAGCGGCCGTGCTGGCGACCAAGGCGGACATACGCGAGGAGCTCGATCGGCTGGTCGCCCACATCGAGGCGGCCCGGGAGCTGCTGGCCGGCGGCGGGCCGGTCGGCCGCCGCCTGGACTTCCTCTGCCAGGAGCTCAACCGGGAAGCCAACACGCTCTGCGCCAAGGCGGCGGACGTCGACCTGAGCCGGATCGGCCTGGAACTCAAGACGGTGGTCGATCAGCTCCGCGAGCAGATCCAGAACCTCGAATAGCGGACCGGGGCCAGGTGTCGATCGATCAAGGCCAACTGAAGCGACGCGGGCTGATGCTGGTGCTCTCCTCACCATCCGGCGCCGGCAAGACAACGATTTCGCGCGCCCTGCTGGACAGCGACCCCAACCTCGAGCTCTCGATATCGGCGACCACCCGGCCGAAACGTCCCGGCGAGCGGGACGGCGTGGACTACGATTTCGTCACGGCGGAGCAGTTCGAGGAGATGGTCGCCGCCGGCGACTTTCTGGAGCATGCCCGCGTGTTCGATCACCGCTACGGCACGCCGCGGGCGGCGGTCGAAGAGGCCTTGGCGGAGGGCCGGGACGTTCTGTTCGACATCGACTGGCAGGGAACCCAGCAGCTCTCGGAAAAAGCCCGCGAAGACTTGGTTCGGGTCTTCATTCTGCCACCCTCCACGGAAGAGCTCCGGCGCCGGCTGGAGACGCGCGCCCGGGATCCCCAGGTCGTGGTCCAGGGCCGGATGGCGCGCGCCGCCGATGAGATGAGTCATTGGGCCGAGTACGACTACGTCATCATCAACCGCGCCGTGGAAGAGAGCGTGGCCCAGGTCACCGCGATCCTCATGGCGGAACGGCTGCGCCGAGAGCGGGTCACCGGCCTGCACGACTTCGTCGAGGTGCTGCGCGGCGCGGGCTGAGGCCGATCCCCCGCCGCGGCGTGTCAGGATTCCTCGCAGCAGCGCGCGAGCGCGCAGAACTGGGCGACATCGAGGTTCTCGGCGCGCTCGGTCTCGGCGATGCCGGCCGCTTCCAGCAGGCGCTGCGGATGAGCGGTCAGGGTCCTGAGGCTCTGGCGCAGCATCTTGCGGCGCTGGCCGAACGCCGATGCGGTGACCCGCTCGAGCCGCTCGAGCGAAGCCGGCGCGAGCGGCTGAGGCCTCGGCCGCAGCATGACCACGCTCGAGCTCACCTTCGGCGGCGGGGTGAAGGCGCGGGCCGGAACATCGAACAGACGGACCACCTCGGTGAGCCACTGGGTCAGGACCGAGAGGCGGCCGTAGGCCTTTTCGCCCGGCCCCGCCGCGAGCCGCGACGCGACCTCTTTCTGGAACATCAGGGTCAGGGACTCGTAGGCCCCGCCGTCTTCCGCCAGTTGACGCAGCCAAGCGACCAGGAGCGCCGTGGAGATGTTGTAGGGCAGGTTCGCCACAATGCGGCGCGGCGTGGCGCCCAGCATCCGGAGGTCGAGCTGGAGCGCATCGCCCTCAACCAGCTCGAGTCGACCGGGATAGGCTTCGGCGAGCGCCGCCAAGGCGGCCCGGCATCGCCGATCCTTCTCGACCGCAACCACCCGGCCGGCGCCCTCGGCAAGGAGCGCGCGGGTCAGGCCGCCGGGACCCGGCCCGACTTCGATCGTGGTCCCGCTGCCCAGGTCACCGGCGGACCGGGCAATGCGCCCGGTCAGGTTTAGGTCGAGCAGGAAGTGCTGGCCGAGTGACTTGGCGGCCGAGAGCCCGTGCTGGGCAATGACGTCGCGCAAGGGCGGCAACGCGACGGCACCGGATCTCGTGCCCGCGGTCATCGGGCCGAGGCGAGCCGCTGCCCGGCCGGAACAGGGGTCAAAGGCGCATATCCACGTTGGCCGCACGTCGCAGGTCGCGCAGATAGCGTCGGGCCAGCAGATCGAGCCGCTGGGCGATAAGGGATTCCCGGATCTTCTCCCGGTCGATGCCGTCGTTTTCGCGATCGCAGACCAGGAGGACGCTCATTCCGGAGGGCAGCTTGACCGGCTCGCTGGGCTCGCCGATTTCCAGGCCGGTGATGGTGCGACGCAGCATGGGCGAGAGATCGGCGAGCTTGATCCGGCCCAGATCGCCCGATCCAGGTGACCCGGTCTCCTTGGCGAAAGCATCGAAGCCTTGGCAACCGTCGATCAGCGGGATGCTCTCCTCCGCCCTCAGTCGCGCAGCCTCCCATTCTTCCTCTCCGCTGCCGCTGGGCACCCCGACGAGAAGCTGCTTGAGCTGCACGGTCGGGTTCCCCGTGGCGATACGACGCAGATCGCGCAGCAGCAGGATGTAGTAGCCGCCGAAGGTTTGGATCGGCCCGACCAGCGTGCCGGGCCGCGCGCCGCTCAGGGCCTGGCGGAACTCGTCGGGCAGCTGGCTCTCCTCCATCCAACCCAGATCGCCGCCGACCACGGCCGTCGCCGCGCGCGAGAACTGCTGCGCCAGGGCCCGGAAATCGGCGCCGTTCCGAATGTCCTGTATCAGGCGCCTGGCGCCGCGTTCGACCTCATTCTCCTGGTTGACCGAGTCGACGCCCAGAAAGATCTCGGAGATCCGCAGTTCCATGCCGCCCTGGCTGGTCAGCAGGCGGTCGACCACCTCTTCGACCTCCTCGTCACTGATGTCGACCGTCGGTCGCAGGCGCCGCTGAATGACGCTCTGCCAGGTCAAGGTGCTGCGAACCTGGTCCGCCAGGGCCTGCGGCGCGACATTGTTGCGGAGGAGGTACTGCTGAAAATCCGCGCCGCTCATGTTGTTCTGGCTCGCCAGGCGGCGAATCGCCTCGGCCAACTGCTGGTCGGTGATCGCAATCTCGAGCCTCTGGGCCTCCTGCATCTTGATCCGCTCATCAACCAGGCCGCGCAGGATCTGCGCCTGCAGACGCTCGTACTGGTCCGGCGACTCCGACAAGCCCGCGGCCAGAACGGCGAGACGCGTCCGCATCACCAGGTCAAAGAGGGAAATGATCTCGTCGTTAACGACGGCGGCAGCCCGGTGGACCTCCTGAGCCGCCACCCGCCCGACCGGCCCGTTGCAAAGCGCCGCAATGGCGAGGGCGATCACGATGGTACTGGCTCTAAAACGTCTCATCATCTCGAAAAATCCGCAGCGATCTCCAACGCCGTGGCTGCCCGATGCCGCGGGACTATAGTGTGAAGCCGCCGCCGGAACAATGCACCCGGCGCCGGCTGTTGGGGCGACTCTTTGGACAGGTTCGGCCGGTCGTGGCCCTGGTCCCACAGGCCCTAGAGCGGCGCGAAGGATCCGAGGTTCTTGAACTCGACCCGAAAGTACACCGAGTCCTCCGAATCGATTTCCCGGTCGTCGAAGAAGGTCCGTTCGCCCACGAGTTCGAAGGTGA